>Ga0265314_10005177_pt1 | contig 11841 bp, 14 predicted proteins | sample 4126metaG_FD_203106 | JGI IMG/M metagenome (GOLD analysis project Ga0265314, IMG submission 203106) | Rhizosphere microbial communities from Carex aquatilis grown in University of Washington, Seatle, WA, United States - 4-1-26 metaG | ecosystem: Host-associated > Plants > Roots > Rhizosphere >... | reverse complement strand
TGGCCGCGCGAGGTGAGCTCGCGCACCGCAGGCGGCGTCATGCCGACGCGGTATTCGTGGTTCTTGATTTCCTTCGGGACGCCGATGCGCATGGATCTGGCCTTTCGGATTGCGCCGCACGGCGCGCTTCGCGAGAGGACGGAAAATATCGGCGGTGCGCCGCACATTCAATCGAAGGCGATTGCGCTCTTTGAAGACTTGCCGACCGATTGTTTCAGGAAACCGCGCCTCCCAGCCAGAGACGCGCATTCGCCTGCGAATCGCGCAGACGCGGGCAGCCCTCCGGAAAGGTATGAGGTCCGGACACGAAACCGGACGGCGCCCAGGGATGAGCGCCGTCCGCTTCGATGCTTCAGGACTTAGTGGTGGTGATGTCCGCCGCCATTGCCGCCGCCGCCGTTCCCACCGCCCCAGTTGCCGCCGCCGTGGTTGCCACCGCCGCCGCCATTCCAGTTGCCGCCACCGTGGTTGCCACCGCCGCCGCCCCAATGGCCGCCACCGTGGTGGAAGTCGCCGTGCCAGCCCGAACCGCCATGCCAGCCGCCGTGATAGTAGAACTGGCGATGGCCGCCATAGTAGCGCGAGCGGAACCCGCCATTCAGCCAGATGCCGTCGATGAAGACCGGACCGTTGTAGTAGTCGTAGTCGCCGTAGTCCTCGCAGCGATAGGGGTCGTACCAGCGGCTGTAGGGATCGCAATAGGCCGGCGGGTAATAGCCCGGGCCGTAATATCCGCCACCGCCGATGCCGATACCGACGGTCACCCGCGCTTCTGCGGGCGCCGCCGTGAAGGCCGCTGCGCCGGCCAGGAGCAGCGCGCCGAGCGCGGCTTTCGTGAAGAGTTTCATGGGTTCACCTCATGTTGCGTCAATTGCCGAGGCGGAATTTGACGCTCCGTGCCTGAACCGCACATGAACGCGGCTGTCAGGATAGCGGCAGGAACATGTCAGGCCGAGCGGCCGCGCCCGTCGACCGGCCAGATCGCTTCGAGCACATCGCCGCGCACGCAGTGATAGCGGTCATAGAGATTGACCGTCGGATCGCAATGCGGAACGACGCAGCGTAGAACGTCCGTAGGCTGAAGAAGCGGTCCGTCCTTCGGATAGCTGACGCCGCCCTGCTCGTCGCCGAAGAAGAAATAGACCGAGCCCTCCGGCGCGCCGGAATGCAGCAAGGGCTGGCCGGCATCGGTCGCGAAGGATTTGAAGCCGGCATCGGTGGTGGCGAGGCCGGGGCGATTGGCGCTGATCACCGTGGTCTGCACGAAGAGCGAGGTCTCGAACGGCACGCGGTCGCCGGGCTTTTCCCACACGTCGTTGTACTGCCGGTCCATGAAGATGTAGGAGCCGACCTGAAGCTCGGTCAGCACCCGCGCCTCGGGATCGATGTCGAAGGTGCCGGTGCCGCCGCCGGAGATGATCTTCGGCGCGTGGCCAGCACGCGCGAGCGCATCGCGCAGATCGCCCAGCTCTTTCATGGCCTGGAGCGAGGCGGCGCGGCGCTCATTCGGCGATTCCAGATGCTGCACCTGGCCGGCGTAGCATTGCAGCCCGCAATAGACGAGACCGCGGGCCGCGGCGACCTGCTCGACCAGCGCCGGTGCGTCGGCGGCGCGGATGCCGGTGCGGCTCATACCCGGATCGATGTCGACGAGGACCTTGAGCGGCTTGCCCGCCGCCTGCGCCGCCGCGTCCAGCCGTGCGGCGACCTTGGCGTTGTCGCAGACCGCCATGAGATCGGCGATGTGCGCGTTCAGCGCCATCAGCCGCGCGATGCCGGCTTCGGTCACGACCGGCGAGGTGATGAGGATCGCTTCGATGCCGCCTTCGGCCAGCGCCTCGGCCTCGCCGAGCTTGGCGCAGCACACGCCATTGGCGCCGGCCGCGATCTGTCGCCGCGCGATCTCCACCGATTTGTGCGTCTTGGCGTGCGGGCGCAGGCCGATGCCGGCCTTCTTTGCGTGGGCGACCATGTGCGTGAGATTGCGCTCGAACACGTCGAGGTCGATGACGAGCGCGGGTGTCTGCAGCCTGGCCGCGCCGCCCGCGATGCCGATCAGATTCTCGTTCAGGCTTTTCATGTTTCCCCGGCCGTGGCGATGCGGATAGCAGTATTGCGCGATTGGGGGCGCAAGATAAGGTCGATGCGTGACAGAGGCCCTCATTCTCATCTTCCTATCGGCTGCGGTGCATGCCGTCGTCAACGTGCTGACCAAGCGCGCCGACGACAAATACGCCATGCGGCTCCTGATCGGCGTGTTCTCGGCGGTGCTGGTGACGCCGGCGCTGTTCTTCCTACCCCTGCCGCACGGGATCGCAGTGTGGTTCCTGGTCGGCACCGCCTTCGTGCACGCGATCTACGAGCTATTGCTGGTCAAGTCCTATGAGAACGGCGCGTTCTCCGCCGTCTATCCGGTGGCGCGCGGCACCGGGCCGCTGTTCACCGCACTGGGCGCGATCCTGATCCTGCGCGAGCGCGCGCCGCTCACGGAGATCGTCGGGATATTGATGGTATGCGGCGGGGTGATCGCCATCGGACTGTCGCACCGCGCAACGGAAGGGGCACTGAAAGGCCTCGCCTACGCGCTGGCCACGGGCCTGACCATCGGCTGCTACACGCTGATCGACGCTTCGGGCGTGCGCGCGGTACAAGAGCCGCTGACCTACGTCGCGTGGTTCTTCGTGGCGCATGGCGCGTCGGTGCTGCTCACCGCGCCCGGCATCCGCGGACGCGCCGTGGTGATCGAGGCGCGGCGACAATGGAAGCTTGGCGTCGGCATGGCGGCGCTCTCGATCGTCACCTATGGCTCGGCGATGCTGGCCTATCGCTTCGGCGCGACCGCGCAGCTTGCGGCGCTGCGCGAAACCAGCGTGTTGTTCGGCACGGCCCTGGCGATGAGCTTCCTGGGCGAACACATGACGCTGCGCCGCTGGATCGCCGCGGGCGCGATTGCAGCCGGCGCGATCATGCTACAAATGGGCTGATGAAGGTCTTCTATTCGCCCGTCCATCTGGACCATGCGCCGCCCGAGGAGTTCGAGGGCGGGCGGATGAGCCCGGCCGTCGAAGTGCCCGCGCGCGTGGAACGCGTGAAGGCGGAAGCCGAGCGGCGCGGCATCGGGCCGGTGACGGCGCCGAAGGATTTCGGCCTGGCGCCGCTGGCGCGGGTGCATGATGCGGGGCTGGTGACGTTCCTGGGCGAGGCGAGCGCCTTGTGGCGCAAACGCTATGGCGAGGACGCGCCCGCGGCCATCCCCTCCGCCTGGCCCGGCCGCGGCATGAAGGGCCGCTTCGACGGCGATGTGGAATCGCGGCTGGGCACCTATGCCTTCGACACCGCGACGCCGATCCTGAAAGGCACCTGGGATGCAGCGTTGTCGGCGGTGAATTGCGCGCTGTCGGCCGCGGCGGAGATCAAGGCGGGCGCACGGTCCGCCTTCGCGCTGGCGCGGCCCCCGGGCCATCATGCGAGCGCCGATGTGTTCGGCGGTTATTGCTATCTCAACAACATCGCCGTCGCGGCGCAATGGTTCGTCGATCAGGGACTGCGGCCGGCGATCCTCGACGTCGACTATCATCACGGCAACGGGACGCAGAGCATCTTCTATGGGCGCGGCGACGTGCTGTTCTGTTCGATCCACGGCGATCCAACCTTCGCCTATCCGCATTTCCTCGGCTTCGCGGACGAGGCCGGCGCGGGCGGCGGGACGGGCGCGAATCTGAACCTGCCCCTGCCGATGTATACGGCCTGGGACCGCTATGCAGAGGCGCTCGACATTGCCGCGCAGCGAATCGCGGCGTTCGGCCCCGATGTGATCCTGGTGTCGCTGGGACTCGACACGTTCGAGGCCGATCCGATCTCGAAGTTCAAACTGGCGGCGGCGGATTATTTGCGGATGGGCGAAAGGATCGCGGCGCTGGGCAAGCCGACGCTGTTCCAGTTCGAGGGCGGCTACAATCTGGATGCGTTGGCTGAGATCACGGTCAACGTGCTGGAAGGCTTCGAGGGCGGCTAAGGCGCGTCGCCGCCCATCTTCTGCATCGTCTCGTGCAGTTTGTCCGCCGCGGCCTTCGCCGCTTCGGCGGCCTTGGCGGCGGCGTCGCCGGTCTTGGCCTGCATCTCGTCGATCGCCTTGTCGACCGCCTGCTTCATGCTGGCCGCGGTGCCGCCCTTCTCGAACTCGCGCTGGATCACCGCTTCGACCTTGCCGATCACGGCGTCGACCGTGAAATCCTTGTTCAGCACGCGCTCGCGATGGGCGACGACGGAGTAGATGTCGATGGCATCGTCGATGGTGCGGCCCATCTCCACCAGCTTGTAGAAGCGCTCGCCTTCGGTCTTGCCCCGGACGAACAGATCGAACACCGCCACTGCAACGGTCAGCGGTATCTGGAAGAAATTGTGAAGGTTGTTGAGCGCAAGCTTCGCCTCGAAAACGGCGACGTCGCGGATGAATTTCCAGCGTGTATCCGCGTTCGTCGGCGGCGTGGGCACGAGATCGGTCATAGCGTCGCGCAGGATACCCGAGCGCGCCCAGACCGCAAACCGCCGCCGCTAGAACGTCACGCCCTGCGCGGTGCAGAGGAACTTCATCAGCGGCGCCGCCGCCTTGAAGGTCTCGGCAACGACGTCCGGCAGTTTCGCGGTGCGGGCGAGCTTCAGATCGGCGTGGTGCATGGCGAAGAAGCTCTTGCGCTTGATGTCCTCGATCAGGGGATGGGCGGGATCGTAGCCGCGCGGCGGTCGCGACAGGACATGATCGCCGCCCAATCCGCCGAACGTCTTCGCGAAGGCCTTGTCCGCCTTCATCGCCTTCCAGGCCGCGGGTCTGCTTACGATGGCGTCGCGGATCTTCGCCAGCGCCGGCGGGTCGGGCATATACATACCGCCGCCGAAATAGACCTGGTCGTCGCCAAAATGCATGTAGAAGCCGGGCGCGTGCACGTCGCGGCCGCCGGCGTGGCGGAAATGGCAGGCGGCATGCTCTTTATACGGACGTTTGTCCTTGGCGAAGCGCACGTCGCGATAGATGCGGAACATCGAGCCGCCATTGGGCTTCGGATCGGCGATGAAATGTTTCGATATCTTGGCCAGCCGCGGTTGCATCGCCGCGATGAAATCCGACATCGGCGCCTGGACCGAGTCCTTGTAGCGCTGCTTGTTCGCCTCGAACCACGGCCGCTCATTGTTCGCCTTCAACTCGCGGAAGAAGGCGAAGAAGTCGGCAGGAAATCCGTCGAATGCCATGGCCCAAGCTCCCTCACCGGACGAGGATAGCGCAACTCAGGCGTCTTCGAACATCACCTCGGCCGTCGGCACGCCGCCCATCGGCGCGGTCACCTTGAAGATCGCGCTCGCCCTTAGGCACAGAACGCCGTCGGCGGTGGCCAGGCCCTGCGCAAAGAACAGCGACTTGCCGGCGCGCAGGAACTCGGCGCGGCCTTCGACCCAGGAGCCGAGCCTGGCCGGCGCGATGAAATCCAGATTGAGGCTTACCGTCGGCGCGAAGCCGACATCGGCCTTGGCCTGCACCCGCGCGGCAATGGGGATGAACATGTCGGCGAAGGTCGCCAGCATGCCGCCATGCGCAACCTGACCGGGATTGCAGTGGCGCATCTCGACGCGAAAGCCCATCAGCAGCGCTTCGCCGTCCCACTTGCCGTAGAGCGGACCGACAGCCTCGGGGAAGCCCGTGTTGAACTTGAATTTGCGGAAGCCGGCGGGAATGGACATGGATGCCTTGCGGGTGCGGTTAAGGCACTCTGGCGGCGATTGTGGACGCACACAACATCGCACTCACATTTGCGTCACCGTGACCGCGCGGCTTGCCAGCACGGCCGCGCAAACTTACCTTCGGTCAGGCAACAGGCGGCGCACCCCAATCTTGAAACGCGTTCTTCTTCTCCTCTCGCTCCTCGTGTTCTGGAGCGGCGCGCATGCCGAGGAGCACAAGGATCGCGAATTCCAGGAATGCCCAGGCTGTCCGGTGATGGTCGGCATTCCCGCCGGCAGCTTCACGATGGGCAGTCCCGCAAGCGAGCCCGGCCATTTCGACAATGAAGGACCGCAACACGCCGTGACGGTGCGCGCCTTCGCACTCGGCAAGTTCGATGTGACGAGCGAGGAGTTCCTGCGCTTCCTCACCGAGACGGGATACAAGCCCGCGCCCTGCAATTCCATCCTCGATCTGCGCTGGAAATCGTCGGCCGACGGATTGCCGCGTCCACCGGCCGAGGTCGAACCGCCACTCTGGCCGGCAGTGTGCCTCGAATGGAAGGACGCGCAGGCCTATGTCGCCTGGCTCAACGCGACGGTGAAGAAGGCGCGGCCCGCGCTTGTCGGGCGCGACGGACCCTATCGCCTGCCGAGCGAAGCCGAATGGGAATATGCCGCGCGCGGCGGCACGGCCAATGCGCGCTGGTGGGGCGACGAGATCGGCAGCGGCAACGCCAATTGCAATGGCTGCGGCAGCGCGTCGGACGCGCGCGTGCTGACCGAGGTCGGCAGCTTCGCGGCCAATCCGTTCGACCTGTTCGGCATGCTCGGCAATGCCTGGCAGTGGACGGCGGATTGCTGGCATCCGAGCTATGTGGGCGCGCCGCGCGACGGCTCTGCCTGGACGAGCGGCGGCGATTGCACGCGCCATGTGCTGCGCGGCGGATCGTGGGACAATGTGCCGGTGTTCGTGCGCTCCGCCGCGCGGACCGGCGCGCCGGCGGTGAAGGGCGAATACGATTATTCGAGCCTGGCGGGATTCCGCGTGGCGCGGACGCTGCCCTAGCTGCGACATCCGACCCTGCGGCATGTGCGACGGCGATCATTGTCCGGTAAGGGCCGCGGGATTACCTCCCTTGCCATGAACGCGCTGCAGTCCAAGCTCCAGGAGCTTCAGGCCGAGCCCGTGATCCGCGGGCTCACCGGCCGCTGTCCGAAATGCGGCGAAGGCCGCCTGTTCCGGGCCTTTCTCAAAGTAAATGACAATTGCCCCGCCTGCGGTGAGGAATTGCATCACCACCGCGCCGACGACTTCCCCGCCTATCTGGTGATCGTGATCGTCGGTCACATCGTGGTGGCGCTGACGTTGGGCGTGGAAGCGGCCTATTCGCCGCCGCTCTGGCTGCATGCGCTGATCTGGCTGCCGCTGACGGCGGCGCTGGCGCTGGCGCTGATCCAGCCCGTGAAGGGCGCGGTCGTCGCGTTCCAATGGCAGCATGGCATGGAGGGCTTCGCCCCCGCCAAGCGAAGCCGCGAGGCGCTCGCCGCCGCTATCTGAGCGCGTCGCGCGGGTTCAGGTTCAACGTCACTTCCATGCTGTAATCGATCGCGCCGGCCGGCAGCGTCAGCGGCGACGACAGCAGCACTGCGTTGCGCGCGCTGAGCGCGATGTCGCGATAGAGCGCGTCGCGGGTGTAGCGCTCGCGGTCGAGGATCTCCGCGCTCGCCACCGTGCCGTTCTTCAGGACGACGATGCGCAGCCCGATGGTGAAGCCCTTGGCGCCGAGCAGCTTTACGTCGAAATTCCATTTGCGCTCGACCTGCGCGCGGATGAGATCGCGCACCGCATAGGCGGCCTGGTTGCCGGGCGTCGCGTCGTTGCTGCTTGCCGCCTCTTCCGCCGCCGGCGTGTCCAGTGGCTTCGTGTTGCTCTGCGGCTGGCGCAGATGCGCGAGTGCGTTGAGCTTGGTCTCCAGATCGTCGGGCATGGGCCGGGTCCCCGTCGGCGAGGTACCTTCGGGGCGATTCGCCGAGGCGGGCTCGCGCGCGGCGCTGCGCGGCGTGAAGGGACGCGGGATCTTGGCCTTTACCGGCGCGGGCGGCGAGGTCGTCTCTTCACCCAACCGAATAACGTCGATCGGCACGATGTGCGGCGCCGGCACCGGCACCGCGACTCGATGCAGCATCAGCAGAAGCACCAGCGCCGCGAACAGGCCGTGCAAAGCGAGCGAGGCCGCGATGCCCTTGCCGTCGCCTTCCAGATAGGCGAGGCCCGCGCTGACCAGCGCGCGTCCATCCTGCAGCGTGAAACGGGCGGGCATGACCGGCGACTTTATCCCTTCGCGACGCCCCCGGCGCGATGCTGCCCCCGCGGCGCGCCGCATTCAAGCACTCGACGGCGGCGAGTGCCGAACAGGACGCTCGACAAACGGCAACAGACGCCTTCATCCTGCGTTTAACAATCATATGACAGGATCGGGAAACGCAATCGGGAAGGGCGTAACGGAGCTTTAGATCGAAGGGGTTATAGATGAGCACTCTCGAGTCCCGTCTTCGCGGCTATCGACTGACGACCGCGGAAATCGTCTACCGCCTGCCCGACCATCCCGCCATGCTGCAATCCTTCATCTGGCAGGACCTCGACATCGCGCCGCGCTTTCCGGTGCTCAACAAATTCCTGCGCTTCTGGGAGACCTCGATCGAGGGCAAGCTGTTCCAGGTGCGCGTCGCGGCGCGCGGGCTGATCAGCGACGCCGAGCTGAAACTCGTCGGCGGCGAATTCGCCCTGCACTGAGGAAGCAATCCCGGCTTTTTCAAGGGTTGCGTCCGCATACGGGACGCGTCGGGCCCGCAGTTGCGCCAGCGCGCAAGCCGCAGCAAAGTCGCCGGCAGCGACCATCCGAGGAGCCTGCCGATGACCGACGCCACCTATACGCCGCCCAAAGTCTGGACCTGGGACAAGCCGAGCGGCGGACAATTCGCCAACATCAACCGGCCGATCTCCGGACCGACGCATGAAAAAGTGCTGCCGGTCGGCAAGCATCCCTTCCAGCTCTATTCGCTCGGCACGCCCAATGGCGTGAAGGTGACGATCATGTTCGAGGAGCTTCTCGCAGCCGGCCACAAGGGCGCCGAATACGACGCGTGGCTGATCAATATCGGCAAGGGCGACCAGTTCGGCTCGGGATTCGTCGAGCTCAATCCCAATTCAAAGATCCCGGCGCTCGCCGACCACACCACGACTCCCGTGACGCGGGTGTTCGAGTCCGCTTCGATCCTGCTGCACCTCGCCGAGAAATTCGGCAGCGCGTTCCTGCCCAAGAGCGGCGTGAAGCGCACCGAGACGTTCAACTGGCTGTTCTGGCAGATGGGCAGCGCGCCTTATGTCGGCGGCGGCTTCGGGCATTTCTACGCCTATGCGCCGATCAAGATCGAATACGCCATCGACCGTTTCGCGATGGAGACCAAGCGCCAGCTCGACGTGCTGAACCGCCACCTCGCCGCGCATGAGTACATGGCGGGCGACGAATACACGATCGCCGACATCGCGATCTATCCCTGGTACGGCTCGGTCGTGAAGGGCGCCGCGTACAATGCGGCCGAGTTCCTGTCGGTGCAGGAATACACGCATGTCCTGCGCTGGGTGGACCAGATCGCGGCACGACCGGCGGTGAAGCGCGGCCGCGCCGTCAACCGCGCCTTCGGCAAGCCGGAAGGGCAGGTGCCCGAGCGCCACGACGCCAGCGACTTCGACGGGAAAATCCTGGATTAGACCGCGTGCGGCGTCGAATTTCCCGGCACCCGCGACGTCTCAACCGATGAGCCGGTCGGATTCCTCTTCGGAAATTCCGTAGAACCGTCCGGCCCGGTTTTCCAGGCCTTTGCGGTCGAGAATGGCGACCACGCCGCGGCCTGGCCGGACAAGCCCCGCCTCTGCGAGACGGCGCATCGTTTCCGTGACGCCGCTGCGCCGCGTGCCGGCCATCAGTGCGAGAAATTCGTGGGTGATCTCCAGATCGTCACCATCGATGCGGTCATGCGCCATGAGCAGCCAGCGCGACAGGCGCTCCTCGAGCGAGGCCCGCGCATTCGCCACCGCGGTCTGCGCCGCCTGGACCATGAAGGACTGCACGAAGCGCAGCAGCAGGCGCCGCATGCCATCATGCGCGTCCAGCACCCGGCGGAATGCATCGACCGGAACGCTTTGTCCGTTGCCGCCCACCTGGATATAGGTCGAGTTCGGGGAGCGATCGCAACTCAGGATGACCGGCAGGCCGGTGACGCCTTCGCAGCCGACGATGCCGACTTCGAGTTCGCTGCCGGCGCCGCTCTTGGCGACGACCGATGCGATCCCATGTTCCATGAAATAGACATGCTCGATGAGGCGGTTTGGGTGTTCGAGCTGCTTGCGGCGTTCCAGCGCCATCGGAACGAGATGCGGTTCGAGCGCGGACAGAGCAGCGGGATCCAGGGCACCAAGCAATCGATTACGATACCGTCCGACAATTCGAGACCGTGTCACTCTTCTCCTTCAGGACGATGCCGTTGATATCGGCAAGCCGCGCCCGCGCTGAAGCCCGAATCCATTTTTAGACGTTTTCGCTGCTGAGCCGCGCATAGACAGTGTCCGTTTCAGACAGAGTCGGCGTCGGATATGCAATCGGATTGGTGCTCCGTGGGTTGTCGATGCGCGCAATCGAACCGCAAAGCAAACATGGCCGGGGAGCGCTCCGTGCGTTCGCCGCCGTGCGCCTGCAAATCGCGCCGAAAAGAAAAATCGGAGCGTTGCGCAAGACGGACATTGTCGCCGAGGCGATGACATCGCGACCTGCACGCGCGATATCGACCGCGTCCGCGCCGACGTCCACTGCCGCGCACAACCGACAGGCCCGACCAGACCAGTACGAAGGCCCGAGACGGTGCAGCGCGGATTTCGAGCTTGCCAACGGGCCGGCTCTTGACCTCTTCGGTCGACGCTCCTAAATACCCCTTCACATGGCTTGGCACTCTCCGATAGTGAGTGCTGCCATCGGAGAAATTCTCTTTTGTATCAACTGTTTATGGAGAAAGACGCATGAAGTTTCGTCCGCTTGGCGACCGTGTGGTCGTCCGTCGCGTGAAAGAGGAACAGAAGACCGCGGGGGGAATCATCATCCCCGACACCGTCCAGGAGAAGCCGCAGGAAGGCGAAGTCATCTCGGTCGGCCCCGGTGCGCTCGACGACAACGGCAAGCGCGTCGTTCCGGAAGTGAAGGCCGGCGATTTCGTGCTGTTCGGCAAGTGGTCGGGCACCGAGGTCAAGGTCGAAGGCGAGGATCTCCTCATCATGAAGGAGTCCGACATCATGGGCATTCTCGAGGGCCGCAAGAGCTCCACGAAGAAGGCCGCTTAACAGCGCTCAAGTAGCGAACGCTTCAAAGAATCCAGTATCGAATTCAGGAGAACACAACACATGGCAGCCAAGGACGTAAAATTCGGCGCCGATGCGCGTGAGCGTCTGCTCCGCGGCGTCGACATTCTCGCCGATGCAGTGCAGGTGACGCTGGGCCCGAAGGGCCGCAACGTCGTCATCGAGAAGAGCTTCGGCGCCCCGCGCACGACCAAGGACGGCGTGACGGTGGCCAAGGAGATCGAACTCGCCGACAAGTTCGAGAACATGGGCGCGCAGATGGTGCGCGAAGTCGCCTCCAAGACCAACGACGCGGCCGGCGACGGCACGACGACGGCCACGGTTCTCGCCCGCGCCATTGTGCGCGAGGGCTCCAAGGCGGTTTCCGCCGGCATGAACCCGATGGACCTGAAGCGCGGCATCGAGAAGGCGGTCGAGATCGTCGTCGCCGACCTCAAGAAGCGCTCCAAGAAGGTCAAGTCGAACGAGGAAATCGGCCAGGTCGGCACGATCTCCGCGAACGGCGACAAGGAAGTCGGCGCGATGATCGCGCAGGCGATGGCCAAGGTCGGCAATGAAGGCGTGATCACGGTCGAGGAAGCCAAGTCGCTCCTGACCGAGCTCGACGTCGTCGAAGGCATGCAGTTCGACCGCGGCTATATCTCGCCCTACTTCATCACCAACGCGGACAAGATGGTCGCCGAGCTCGACGAGCCGTTGATCCTCATCCACGAGAA
>Ga0265314_10005173_pt1 | contig 11846 bp, 6 predicted proteins | sample 4126metaG_FD_203106 | JGI IMG/M metagenome (GOLD analysis project Ga0265314, IMG submission 203106) | Rhizosphere microbial communities from Carex aquatilis grown in University of Washington, Seatle, WA, United States - 4-1-26 metaG | ecosystem: Host-associated > Plants > Roots > Rhizosphere >... | reverse complement strand
AGGTTCGCGGCTCCGCCCAGCACCGCGAGCATGGACGTGATCAGGCGCGGCGTCTGGGGCCCGACCGCGGTAGGCGAGACGGCATAGTCGATCGTGGCGCTTCCGACGAGCGGGATCCCGAAGTTGATGACGGTCGCAAGGACAAGACAGCCCAAAGCCAGGCCGTAGCGCAGCCGGTGGCCGCGCATGATGGACCAGATGACTTTGACTTGGGAAAACATGGAAAGGGACGAGGAGGTGAAGGTATGGGAAACCCGTTCTGGGGAGCGACCGCTAAGGAACTGCCGGGAGTTCCAGGGAGCCCGCTCGTTCGCGGCGGGCTTGAGTTCGGCTCAGGAGGCCGAATAAACCGCGCACGCGCCAAAGGGCGTAATCATATTAAATGAGTGCGGGTTCATAGATGAAGGGGTGAGACGCAGGGGTTTTAACCCGCGAGGGGGCCTTGGCAAGCCGCGAATTGGTCACCGAGCTAAAGCGGATGTTCCGCCTTACTCGCTCCTGAGGGCGGCCATCGGATCCACACGCGAAGCCCGCCTTGCCGGCAGCCAGCAGGCCAACGCAGCGACCGCGACCAGCATAATCGCCACGGCCGCATAGGTATACGGGCTGTGCGGGCTTGTCTCGAAAAGAAGGGTCTGCAGGAATCGAGTCAGGCCCCAGGCGGCGCAAAGGCCCACGACGACCCCTGCCACCGAGAGCGTGAGGCCGCGGCGCAGCACGAGCCGCAATAGGTCCCCGGGCGCCGCCCCAAGCGCGAGTCTCACACCAAATTCCCTCTGCTGCTGCGCCACCGCATAGGCCATGACCGCGAACAGACCGGCCGCCGCGAGTACGAGCGCGAGGGCCGACACCACCTCGAGGACGAGCATGATATGGCGCTCCCGGTCCAGATCCTGGAGCACATAGGTGGAAAGGGGCTGCACGTTCACGACGAGGCGGGAATCCGCCGCATACGCCGCCCGACGGACCAGCGCCTCGAGCCCGGCCGTCGGCGGCGCCGTCATCCGCACCAGCTCGACGAACATCGTGGTGCTGACGGGCGGCTGCCAGAAGGGGTAATAAAACTGGGGCTTCACGCTTTCACGGTGCCCGAACTGCCTGACGTCCCCCACGACGCCGATGATCTCCCATTTCCCATGCTCACCCATGTCGAGGCGCTTTCCCAGGGCGCCATTTGAGCCAAAGTAGAGGCGCGACGCCGTCTCGTTGATGACGGCGACAAGGGGATCGCCCTTGTGCATGCCAGCGAACCCGTGGCCGGAGAGGACAGGCAGCCCCAAGGCCGTGAAATATTCCGGGGAGACCGCGCTCGAGCCAAACTTGAGCTCCCCAAGTTCCGGACGGCCGTCGATCTTTATGCCCGAGGTTCCGCTGGAGTATCCGGAAAAGGGCAATGCCTGCGAGTAGGTGACACTGGAAACGCCCGGCAGGCCGGCGAGGTCGTCACGCAACCGTGTCGCCAGACCGAGGAACTCCTTCTCGGGTATGGCGTCAGGAAGGACCGCGGTGACGGCGACCTTGCTTGCCGGGTCGAAGCCCAGGTTGACCTTCTCCAGGCGCCAGAAGCTCTGGAGCATAAGCCCCGCGCCGACCAGGAGCGTCACCGCCAGGGCGGCCTGCGCCACGACCAAGATTCCGCGAAACTTCCGAAGGCGCGGGCTGTCGCCCAGCGATCCCATGCCCTCCTTGAGGGCGTCGCTAAGCCGGACCTTTCCGAGCCGCATCGCGGGAACGAGGACAACAAGGAGGCTGGTGAGGACGCTCGTCGCGATGACCGTCGCCAGCATGGGCAAGTCCAGCGTCATTTCAAAGGGCGCCACGGCGGCATTGCTGCTTCGCTGTGACACCATCGCCCAATAGCCCCACTCGGCGATCAGGGTGCCAAAGAGGCAGCTGAGCGACGTCAGGACCAGGCTCTCGGCAAGGAGCAGGCGCGCGATCCGCATTCGGCTTCCTCCCAGCGCCAGCCGCACACCCAGCTCCCTGCGGCGCGACACCGTTCGAGCAAGCATCAGGTTTGCGGCGTTGCTGCACGCGATCGCGTAGAGGAATCCGACGGAGCCGAGGAAGACCCAGTTGATCCTGGTGGAGTCCGTTTGGTAATAGGCTGCGATCGGCGAGAGGATCGGCTTGAAGCCTTCCAGGAACTTGTTGTCCGATGCCGGCTTGCCCTCCGATCCCGGAGGAGGCGGCTGACGAAGCACCTTTATCTCCGCGCGGGCCTGGCCGAGCACAATGCCCGGTTTGAGCCGACCCAAGGCCTGCACCCACCGGTAGGGCCAAAGTGGCCGCGTGGGTGAAAGCGCCTCGGGCATATAGATTTCAGCATCAGCGAAGAGCGGAGGAGGAACGAAACTCTTCGGCAGAATCCCAACTACCTTCCTTGCCTTGCCTCCAAGGAGAATGTCGCGACCAACGACGGCGGGATCCGATCCGAATCGGTTCTCCCATACCTTCCAGCTCAGCACGGCCGTGTCACCGGTGTCCTCCTTGTATTCCTCAGGCAGGAAGAGGCGTCCGCCCACAGCCGTCGCCCCGACCAGCCCGAAGTAGTCCGCTGTCGCCCAGCAAACGTGCATAGGGGTGGGGTCGCCCCGAACCATAAGGTTCAGCTGGTCAAACCGTACGGAACCGACCCCCTCCAGCGAAGTCGCGTTGGCGCGCAGGGCCGCCAGCCGGTAGGGAAAGGAGAAGAATGGATATGGGGCTTCGGCCTGCTGACCCGTGACATCCGGGTCGGTCACCACAACCAGCCTTTCAGCCGCCGGGTAGGGAATCGTCGGGAAAACGATCGGCCTGGCGAAACTCACGACGGCGGTCGTCGCCCCGATCCCGATCGCCAGCGTCGCGACCACGCCAACGGTGTACCCAGGCGACTTCGCCAGCGAGCGGGCCGCAAAGCGGATATCCTTTGCCAGCTGCTCGACCCAGACAAGACGCCGCTCGTCGCGGTAGAGCTCCTTCGCCTGCTCCACCCCGCCAAAGTCCCTGAGCGCCGCAAAATGTGCCTCCTCTTGGGACATGCCGGAGGCAAGGTTAGCCTCGGTCTGCATCTCGACGTGAAGCCTCATCTCCTCGGACATCTCCGACTCAAGCCTCTTCCTTCTGAAGAGCGCCCGGAACCGGAAGGCAAATTGCCTGAGGCGGCTCATCGGCTAAGCGGGCCGGGGCGCCGCGTGGTTCGTGTTCGAGGGCATCGCTGGATCATGCCTATTCCTTCAGACGGTCTACATGAGAAGGGATCCGAACCCTCCCCGTCAATAGGAAAGGCCGTTCGGGGACGTGGATCAAATCCGGTCCCACGTACCGATCGCAAAAATCGCTCCGCTTCTGGTGGCCAGTAAATCGCCATCCTCCATTTTTGCCCCGCCTACCCTATCAAGTGGAAAGATGCCAAGGGGAACGGCACTACTGGAGTCGCCGCCATGCGCGATTGCGCAATCAAATAGATGGAGGCTTGCGGACCAAGTATCCGACTATCGGACGTCGTAGACCTCCACGAGTGCGACGCATGAGGTATTTTGCTAACTACCAGATCAAAGATACAAACTAAGCGGGAAATTGGCTAACACTCCGCTATAATTTGAGACAGTTTTTAGCTTGGTGGCCCGACCATCCTGTTGGCTGCGATGGGATGGGTCGGGCATTAGTGCCAAGCAAACACGTAGCCCAAGTTTCGCCCGGTCACCCCCATCCGATCCGTGATTCGCCGTTGCCATCTCTCCCGAGGTTGCGGAGGTGCATTCCCGGCAGACAGGCCGCCCCTACTGCCCGCTGTCAAGAGTGCTCCAGATGACCATGCCGTCCGGCATTCGGATCTGCGTCCGAATCCCCTTCCTGAAGACGATCGGGTTGTAATCCTCACCCATCACGGGACTGATTTCCGGATGCGAAGGCGCCCCCATCAAGATCGGAAAAGTCACGGTCGACACATTATTCGCCGTAAAGTACAGCCTCGCAGCCGAATCCAGAGCCCGCAGATTTGCCACAACCGCTTGCAAACGGCTCGCGTCGCTCGCTCCCGCCTGCCGGTTTACGGGGGTCGGGGCCGGAAGCGTGACAAGGTTTCTCCGGGGGTTCACGCCGAACGGCTGGACGGAACCCGGTGCGGGCCAAGTGGGTGCCCTTGGGTCCTGGATCAGACGATATTCGGGCCTCGGCGCGCCATAAAGAACCGAACCCGGCTCCTGGGAGCGCGATTCGAACCGGGGAGGGGGCGCATATGATTGTGACCCATTGGGAATAAACGTGCGAGTGATCCCGGAAGCCACGATGACAGCAAACCAGACAAGCAATATCATATCCCTCCGCATCATCGGCCGTCGAAAAAGGCCCCTCCTCCACCAAGGGATGATGAGAGGCACCGGAGCAGAAGAGATGTGCTCACCTAGCTTCGCATCCGGGTAGTCGGATATGTCCGCAGGCCCCACATAGGCAACTACACCGCGCGCCGGATCCGGAAGCTGGCCGAATCCACCAAATGCGTCAGGCCGGGCGCGGCCCCAGGACAGGTAGAGGCGCCAGGATGCGGCCCTGCAGAAGTCCATAAGGTGTGTCCGGTAGGCAGCCACCTGGTCCGCGGCTATCTCCGGGGTGTTCACCGTGAAATGCACCGTGTTAGTCCATTCCTGCGATCGGCGGTCCTTGTCGAGGAGCGCTGTGAAAGCGGACGACACCCACTTGGCCTTTTGATCGTCAAGCAGTCCCATGCTCGCCGACCTCACTTTGACCGAGTGGCGGATCTCAAGGGGGTATGGCATGGCCCAGGGGCAGCGCCTCGGCCTGTCATCGGGCATAATGAACCAAATCGCGGCAAACGACGGGGGCACGTCGTAGAGGGCGCGTTCGTTGCGCTCCCCCCCGTAGACGCACTCGGAAATCTCAAAACCTTCAGCGATCTCGAAAACGTTCGCCCGGCGGTCGTCGCGCCACTGAATGGAGCCGAGCCGCTGGACCTTGCCGTAGCGTTTTGCCGCGAGCTTTAGGCGGTCCACCGCGAAACCTTCGGCTCCCAGTGCGACGAACGAGCGGCGCACGACCTCCGCCTGGACCCCCTCCGCCCTGAATCTTAGCTCCACAGCGGTTTTGGCGTCCTTTCGCGTGTCGACGTAGATCACCTCTCGAAACGAGGAAAGGTTCGGGCTGTGCTTGCCGGGTTGGGCCTCAAGCTGAGTGGCGGAAGCGTCCACAGGCAGGCCGTAATGGAACCAACTGACCGGCTGGCTCGCGTAGTCTCCTCCCTGCGAGCGCATAGTAAGGTCAAACCAACGCCGCTCCCCCTGAAAATCGACCTCCACTACGGCGTGGTTAAAGAGGAGGGTCATCGGTAGCAGCGAACCGACCCGCTCCCTAGCTCCGGCTCCAACAAGGATCGGCCGCGACTTGACCCCCCAGCGTTTCAGCACCGCGTGCGCAAGCCAGACCAGGTCCTTGCAGTCCCCTCTGCGCTGTCGGGCGACCGCAGCAGGCGCCGCGGGGATCCATCCACCGGTGTCAAGGTCCACGCTTAGGTACCGGAACTCGTCCTGGATATGCCTGATCAGCCCCGCGATCGCGTCCCCATTCAACTCTGCCGGCGCAGAAAACTCAGGCCACCCGTCCAGGTCCCCGCCATCGCCAAAAGTGTTCCATGCCCCAGCAACACGCGCCGCAATCCGGTTCCACGGTCCGACATCCGAGGCCTGCACCCAGATAAAGTCATAATGGCTAGTGGGAACGTTGGGTTCGATGTCCCGCGCCTCCGGCTGCGACCCCTCCCACCACCATTTGACCGTCCCATCTGCGAGGACCGTCTCCTGGCGCACCGGTGCGTCCGCTGACGCCATGCTTTGCATCGTCCGGTTCGACGGCCTGAAGAGGACGCTGTTTCTGAAGGTCCCCACCACGAGGTTTCGCGGGATGGAAAAGAAGACCTCGGACCACCCTTCCGCGATCGGATGGTGCGACTCGTAGGTGTAACCCACCTCAACCACATCCCCCACACGCACGTCGTCTAGGACCGTGATGAGCGTCCAGCTGCCGTTGATCACCTGGTGCTCGAGCTGGGTCTCCCTTTGCACGAGACGCATCCGGTCCCGCTTCAGGTGGTCGATGCGCAACCCGGCCCGGACGGTCCGAAGCCAGTGAAGTGTCACCGTCTGGAATCTCGGGTCGAGGTTCAGGCTCCATTGGGATTGGTTCTGCACAGCCAGCGCTGTCTCAAGCCGGTAGGACAGACCGTGGAATGCCCTGGCCGCCTCCGCGTTTGTCTGGCGGGCCAGAAGGAGGTATGTCAGATGTGCGCCGTCCTTCGCGGCCACATTGTCATGGTGGGGCACCTCCTCAACCCACGGCTCCGGTGCACCAAAGATTATGCTGTCCCAAGGGACCGTGCCTTCCTTGTACGCGAGCCGCGGAGTTGCTCCATCTTGGGCGCTGTCTGGGGTGTAAGCCATCTTCTGAGTTGAGACCATGTCACGCGGACACTTCGATGCAGCTTGGTCCATTTTGGCAGGATTGGAATAAATAAGCTAAAGCAGAAGAGCTGCATGAGCCTCGCTGTATTATCAGAGTTCGCTATATAATAATTTCAATGGCATTGACGACAGACACCCTCGGTGTGGCGTACGGCCCCGATCGCAACATATCAATTGGGAAAATGCCAAGGGGAGCGGCCCTACTGGCGTCCCCGCGATGCGCCATTGCGCATTGACAGGGAATACCCAAACCCGGCCTTGTCTTAGGCAAAATCCCCTGCCCGCCCTACCTCATGCAAGAGCCCCTATCGACTGCGCCCGACGGCAAGACCTCCCAGCGCGACCGTATCCCCTTTAGGGAAAAGTTCGGATACGCCCTGGGCTCCTTCCACGACATGTGGGGCCACTGGCTCTACCCGGGCCTGGCCTACCTCGTGTTCAACATCTACCTGGGAGTTTCTCCCAAGTGGATCGCGCGCGCCCTGCTCTTCAAGCTTCTCTTCGAGGCGGTCTGGGACTCCGTATTCGGCTGGTGGTCCGACAACGTCCGGACGCGATTCGGCCGCCGCAGGCCGTTCCTGCTCGTCGGATCGGTCCTCGCGGGCTTCATCCTGCCGATGCTCTTCCAGGTGCGACCGGGCTGGACGGAGGTGCAGTACTTCGGGTTCATGGTCTCCACGATCGCGCTCCTGGTCCCGATCATGAGCTGCTTCTACATGCCGTTCCAGAGCCTGGGGGCCGAGCTCACCCCGGACTACCACGAGCGGACTTCGATACAGGCATTCCGGAGCGCCGTGCAGAAGGTCCCGGAGCTCGCGATGTTCGGCTCCGGCGCGTTCTGCTCCGCCGGCGTATGGGTTGCCGCCACCTGGGGCGAGGCTCCGACCCGGCTTGCGACGCTGGCCCGCCAGACCATCGGCTGGTTCGGAAACATCGCGGGAAGCCTCTTCTCACTCGATTTCGCCCGGTTCGGCACGCTCATGAAGATGATCTTCGGCTGGGTGCCGGCCGTCGAGGGGACCAAGCCGAACATCCTGATAGGCGCCCAGGTCCTCACCGCCTGCATGGGGTGCATCCTCCTGGTCGCCGGGATTGCCCTCTTCTCCCTCACCCACGAGCGCTACTACGACAAGCTCGTCAAGGGCCGCCAGGGCAAGATCTCGATCAAGGACACGCTCTGGAAGGCCCTCTCGTGCCGGCCGTTCCGGGTCAACCTGTCGATGGCCCTGGCCTACGGGATCGGGACGAGCATGATCAGCACCCTAGGGTACTACTGCACCATCTACTACGTGTGCCACGGGGACGTCGCTCTCGGCAACAGCTGGAATTTCTGGATGGGGATCATGGGCATGGTGATGGGCTTCTGCGGCATCCCCGTGTTCACGAAGTTGTCCCGCGTGATCGGCAAGAAGCGGGCGATGATGATCGTCCAGGCGATCGCCATTGTCGGCAGCCTCTCCTCATGGTGGCTCTACACCCCCTCGCTCCAGTGGCTGCAGGTGTTCTACACGGGGATCACGGCGTTCACGGGGGCCGGATTCTGGATCCTCTACGGCTCCATCACGGCCGACGTGATCGACTATGACGAGCTTGAGACCACCAAGCGCCGCGAGGGTGCGTTCTCGGCGTGCGGATCGTGGATCCTGAAATTTGGCGTCGGGATAGGCGCGTGGCTCTCGGGCGAGATCCTTGCCCGGACGGGCTTTGACGCGGCGCTCGGCGGCAACCAGACTTCGCATGCGATCTTTGTTATGCGTCTGCTCTTCGCGACGATCCCGGTCGTCGGGTCCGCCGTCGCGTTTATAATGCTCATCAATTTCCCGCTCACGCCAAAGCGGATGGCCGAAATACGCGACCAGCTCGAGGCGCGCAGGGGCCAGGTCTAGAAGGGTCCTCTAGGGCCCGAGCGAGATCTCCCGCCAGTCGATGATGCCCAGGCTGTTGTCGCGCCAGCCCTTCACGCTCGGGCCGACGAGCATCCCCCTGTTCGGGAAGTAAATCGGCGCATAGTAGACCTCACGGGCATTGACGGCCTCCATGGCATCGAAGGCCGCCCAGCGCCCGGCCGGGTCGAGCGCATGGTCGGAGGCATCGAGAGCGCGGTCGATATCCGGGTTTGAAGCGCCGGCATCGTTGTTGGGGTCGCCTGTAACGATGCCCTCCAGGAGGTCCCTCGGATCGGAGATGTACGAATAGCCCTCGGTAAGGATCTGGAACTGCCTCTCCCTCTCAATGCTCAGGTACACCTTGAACTCGACGGCGCGCACGTCCACCCGGACCCCGAGGTTTGTTTTCCACATCTCCTTCAGGACCTCCGCCACCGTCAGCGCCACACCGGTGTTGCCGTTGAGGGTGAGCTCGACCGGGGGCAGGCCGGCCCCGCCCGGGTAACCGGCGGCCGCGAGTTGCGACGCGGCCTCTGCGGGATCGAACCGGAAGAGGCCGGCGGGCACGTAGCCCCCCGTCCCAGGCCGGACAAAGGAATGGGCGGGCGCCCCCAGCTTCCCGAGCGCGGCACCCACGAGCCTCTCCCGGTCGATCGCGAGGGAGAAGGCCCTCCGGACCCGGGGGTCGGTGAACGGGGCCCTGGTCACGTTGAAGGTCACGAAGTTCGTGCGCAGGGACTGCGTCAGGTGAAGCTCACCCGGATGCTCGGACTCGTATACCGGCACCTTGGTCTTCGGGAGCCTGTACGTGACATGCAGCTGGCCCGCCCTGAAGGACCGCTCCTCGGCCGCCTCGTCATCGATAGGATAGAAGCGGATCTCGCGGAGCCTGACCCTGCCCGCGTCCCAATAGTTTGGGTTGCGCACCACCCGGATGAACGCGTTGGGCTTCCACTCGGCGAGCGTGAAGGGGCCGTTGCTAACGAGGACCCCGGGCAGGGTCCAAGCGCCGCCTCGCTGGGACCTGCCGCCGGTTGTGTCCAGTGCCCGAAGGTAGACGGGATAGAACGGGGCCCGGCCCAGCACCTTGAAGAGGTAGGGCGCCGGGTAGTCCAGCACCACGACAAGCGTGTGCGGGTCGGGGACGCGAAGGCCCACGAGCGACGGGTCGGCCTGCCTCCCCTCAATGTAGTCCCTGGCCCCCTTGATCGCAAACGTGTAGCCCGACAGCTCGCAGCCCAGCTTGGGGTCAAGGATCCGCAGAAACGACTGGCGGTAGTCCTCCGCCGTCAGCGCCTCGCCGTTGGACCAGCGGACGTCCCTGCGGATATGGAAGGTGAGCGTGAGCCCGTCGGCCGAGGTCTCCCACCTTTCGGCATCGCCCGGAAGTACCGTCACCCCGTCGCTCGCGGGCGTGACCAGGCCCTGGTAGAGGGACGAGAGGATCGTGCTGGTGGAGCTCGCCGTGTTGATGTGGGGGTCGAGGTCCGCGGGCTCGTCCTTGTTGCCCAGATGGAGGACCTGGTCACGGTCTCCCGTCGCGACCGCGCTCTCGGGCCGGCTGCATCCGGCCAGCAGACCGGCAGCCGCCACGAGGATCGCAAGTCGGCGCACGGGTTGCATCCCTTGGAGAACCCCTTCGCGCCGCGCCCCTAGAACGAGACGTCGACCCGCTCCGTCACGAGGAGGACGGACTGGTCGTGGCTCTGCGCCTTGAAGGCCACCCGGATCGCGTCGATCGCCGAGCGGTTCGCCTCGTTGTCCTCGTAGAGGATCACGAGGACCTTCGACCGCAGCCGGCCGGTCGTGTCCGAGCCCCGCCGGCGCCACTGGCCGTAGGCGTCGAACACCGTCAGCCCGTCGGGAAACCGCGGCGTGACCTCGCGGTCGAGGAACGCGCGCCAGCGCATCTCGCGCACGCCCTGGTCGGGATCGTCAATCGCGCCGATCGCGAAGTAGAGCTCGCTGCGAAGCCAGTGCGCGGAGCCTGGGCGCGCCGGGTCCCCCCGGAGGGAAGCCGTGGGCGCCGCAGGCGGCTCGGCAAGCGACACGAGGGAAGCGGCAGGGAGGAACGCCAGCGCAGCGGCGAGGACAAGGATTCTGGGTTTCATGTTCTAAAGACGTGCCTTGCGGGCCGAGATGATCTCGGTGTTCATCCCCGCCCAATGGAGCCTCCCCCTGTAGCGACCGTGCTCCATCTTTACGCACCGGTCGACGACGACGGCGAGCCCGCCCTTCGCCGCAATCTCGGCCGCCTCGATGCTGACGAGCTTCAGCTGCAGCCAGAGCGCCTTGGCCCCGACGGCCACAGCCTGCCTCGCGACTGCGGGACACTCGGCGGCGGGTCGGAACACATCGACCATGTCGACCTTGAAGGGGACGCTCGCAAGGTCTGGGTACGCCTTCTCTCCCAGGATCCGATCCGCCTTGGGGTTCACGGGGATGATGCGGTAGCCCTCCTTCTGCAGGTAGCTGGCGACGAACCAGCTCGCGCGCTGCGGGTCCGTGGAGAGCCCGACAATGGCGATCGTGCGCGTCTCGGCGAGAAGCCGCTGGATCAGCCGCGGGCCCTGGTAGAGCCGCTGCTGTTCAGGCGTCAGCGCCGAGTTCAGCGTGATGGCGCACGCAAGGCCTGGTCCAGGTCCCATAGTAGGTCCTCCACGTTCTCGAGCCCGATCGAAAGGCGGATGAGCTCCGGGCTCACGCCGCCCCGGGCCAGCTCCTCGTCGGAAAGCTGCTGATGGGTGGTCGAGGCCGGATGGATGACGAGGCTTCGCACGTCCCCGATGTTGGCGAGGTGCGAGAAGAGCTCCAACCCCTCGATGAACTTCCTCCCCAATAGGCGCCCGTCGCCGGCGGAGCCCGCCTTGAGCCCAAACGAGAACACCGCCCCGGCACCCTTCGGGAGGTACTTCCCCGCGAGGGCGTGGTCCGGGTGGCTCGGAAGGCCCGCGTAGGCGACCCATGCGACGGCAGGGTGCTGCTCGAGGAACTGCGCGACGCGCAGCGCCGAGGCGGACTGGCGCTCCATGCGAAGCGAGAGGGTCTCCAGGCCCTGGATCAGGAGGAAGGAGTTGAAGGGCGACACGCAGGCGCCCGTGTCGCGGAGCGTCTCGGCCCTCGCCTTCATGAGGAATCCGTAGTGGCCGAAGGTATCGAAGAACCGGAGGTCGTGGTAGGCCGGGGAAGGAGCGGCGATGCTCGGGTAGCGGCTGAAGTCGAACTTCCCGGAGTCGAGGAGCACGCCGCCGATCGCGGTTCCGTGCCCGCCGATGAACTTCGTCGCGGAGTGGACGATGATCGTCGCCCCGAACTCGATCGGCCGGCAGAGGGCCGGGGTCGCCATCGTGTTGTCGACGATAAGGGGGACGCCGTGCGCGGCGGCGATCCCCGCCACGCGCTCGATGTCGAGGATGGCGCCCCTCGGGTTGCCGATCGTCTCGCCGTAGAGGGCTCTGGTCTTCGGCGTGATTGCCGCCTCCCAGGCCTCCATGCGCGAGGGGTC
>Ga0265314_10005172_pt1 | contig 11847 bp, 12 predicted proteins | sample 4126metaG_FD_203106 | JGI IMG/M metagenome (GOLD analysis project Ga0265314, IMG submission 203106) | Rhizosphere microbial communities from Carex aquatilis grown in University of Washington, Seatle, WA, United States - 4-1-26 metaG | ecosystem: Host-associated > Plants > Roots > Rhizosphere >... | reverse complement strand
CGCCGGCGCCAAGCGCGTGCTGATCTCGGCGCCGGGCGAAAACTCCGACCTCACCGTCGTCTACGGCGTCAACCACGACAAGCTGACCAAGGAGCACAAAATCGTCTCCAACGCCTCGTGCACCACGAATTGCCTGGCGCCGGTCGCCAAGGTGCTCAACGACGCCGTCGGCATCGACAAAGGCTTCATGACCACGATCCACGCCTACACCGGCGACCAGCCGACGCTCGATACGCTGCACAAGGACCTCTACCGCGGCCGCGCCGCCGCGCTGTCGATGATCCCGACCTCGACCGGCGCCGCCAAGGCCGTCGGCCTGGTGCTGCCCGAGCTCAACGGCAGGCTGGACGGCGTCGCAATAAGAGTGCCGACGCCGAACGTATCGGTGGTCGATTTCAAGTTCGTCGCCAAGAAGGCGACCAGCAAGGACGAGATCAACGGCGCCATCAAGCGCGCGGCCGAGCAGCAGCTCAAGGGCATCCTCGGCTACACCGACGCGCCGAACGTCTCCATCGACTTCAACCACGATCCGCATTCCTCGATCTTCCACATGGACCAGACCAAGGTGATGGACGGCACGCTGGTGCGCGTGATGTCCTGGTACGACAACGAGTGGGGCTTCTCCAACCGCATGTCGGACACCGCCGTGGCGATGGGCAAGCTGCTGTAAGACGTAACGCGCCGGGGGTCGGCTCATGTCCTTCAAAACGCTCGACCACGTCGACGTCAAAGGCAAACGCATCCTGGTGCGTGTCGACCTCAACGTTCCGGTGGAGAACGGCGTGGTCACCGACTCGACGCGCATCGAGCGCATCGCGCCGGCGCTGCGCGAACTCGCCGACAGGGACGCCAAGGTCATCCTGCTCTCGCATTTCGGCCGGCCGAAGGGACGCGATCCGCAGCAGTCGCTCAAGCCGGTGGCCTTCGAGGTCGCCCACGTCATCAAGCGGCCGGTGAAGTTCGTCGACGACTGCATCGGCGAGGCCGCCGAGAAGGCGGTCGCCGCCATGAAGCAGGGCGACATCATCTGCCTGGAGAACACGCGTTTTTATCCGGGCGAGGAGAAGAACGATCCCGCTTTCGTCGCTGCGCTCGCCAAGCTCGGCGACATCTGGGTGAACGACGCCTTCTCGGCGGCGCATCGCGCGCACGCCTCGACCGAAGGCCTCGGCCATCTGCTGCCGGCCTATGCCGGCCGCTCGTTGCAGGCCGAGCTGGAAGCCTTCGAAAAGGTGCTCGACAAGCCGCAGCGCCCGCTCGCGGCCATCGTCGGCGGCGCCAAGATCTCCACCAAGCTCGATCTGCTCGGCCATCTGCTGCAGAAGGTCGACGTGCTGATCATCGGCGGCGCCATGGCCAACACCTTTCTGATGGCGCAAGGCCGCAAGGTCGGCAAGTCGCTGGTCGAGAAGGACCTCGCCGCGACGGCGAGCAAGATCATGCACGACGCCATCGCCGCCAAGCGCGAGATCGTGCTGCCGGTCGACGCCGTGGTCGCGGAAAAGCTGGAAGCCAATGTGGCGACGCGGGTGGTCGACATCGACAAGGTCGGCGACAACGACATGATCCTCGATATCGGCCCGCGCAGCGTCGCCTACGCGATCTCCGTGCTGGCGCGCTCGAAGACTTTGGTGTGGAACGGACCGTTCGGCGCCTTCGAGACGCAGCCGTTCGACACGGGCACCATAGAAGTTGCGGAAGCCGCCGCCGAGCTGACCGCGGCCGGCAAGCTCACCACGGTGGCGGGCGGCGGCGACACGGTCGCCGCGCTCAACGTCGCCGGCGTTGTCGACCGCTTCACCTATGTGTCGACGGCCGGCGGCGCTTTCCTGGAATGGCTGGAAGGCAAAGCCTTGCCGGGGGTCGAGGTGTTGAAGACCTGACGCGCCCCGGAATGAAGAATGAGATGGAGGGAATAATGAATCTCGCAGACCTGAACAAAGTAGCGATTGCCATGACGGCGCCCGGCAAGGGCATCCTGGCGGCGGACGAATCCTCCGGCACGATCAAGAAACGCTTCGACGCCATCGGCGTGGAGTCGACCGAGGACAATCGCCGCGACTACCGCGAGATGCTGTTCCGTGCCGGCGAAGGCATGAAGAACATCTCCGGCGTGATCCTCTACGACGAGACGATCTGGCAGAAGGCCAAGGACGGCACGCCGCTGGTCGACATCATCAAGCAGGCCGGCTCCATCCCCGGCATCAAGGTCGACGAAGGCACCAAGCCGCTGCCGTTCTGCCCCGGCGAAGTCGTCACCATCGGTCTCGACAAGCTCGCCGACCGGCTGCCGAAATATTACGCGCAGGGCGCGCGCTTCGCGAAATGGCGCGGGGTGATCGACATCGGCGCGCACATCCCGACGCACACCTGCGTCTATGCCAACGCGCACGCGCTGGCGCGCTACGCCGCGCTCTGCCAGGTCAGCCAGATCGTGCCGATCGTCGAGCCGGAAGTGCTCATGGACGGCGACCACGACATCGACACCTGCCTGCGGGTGACCGAGTGGGTGCTGAAGGAAACCTTCCAGCAGCTCTATTATCAAAAGGTCGCGCTGGAAGGCATCGTGCTCAAGCCGAACATGGCGGTGCCCGGCAAGAAGAGCGCGAAGAAGGCGTCCGTCGAGGACGTCGCCGAGAAGACCGTCAAGATGTTGAAGGCCTGCGTGCCGGGCGCCGTGCCGGGCATCGCCTTCCTCTCCGGCGGGCAGAGCGACGAGGAGGCGACCGCCCACCTCGACGCCATGAACAAAATCGGCAACCTGCCTTGGGCGCTCACCTTCTCCTACGGCCGCGCGCTGCAGGCCGCGCCGCAGAAGGCCTGGGCCGGCAAGGCGGAGAACGTCGCGGCCGGTCAGCGCGCCTTCACGCATCGCGCCAAGATGAACGGCCTTGCCGCGCTCGGCCAATGGAAGGCCGACCTGGAGAAGAAGGCGGCGTAATTCCTGTCCCGGGCGCAGCGCAGCACGTCAGTGGTGCGCTGCAGACCCGGGACCGTTACAAATTCCGAATTCGCGAAGGTCCCGGATCAGCGGTGCACCGCTCCCGCGCTGCACCGCGTCCGGGACACGAGACTGAAATAAAAAGGCCGCGTGATCGCTCACGCGGCCTTTTCGTACGCAACGCATACGCAACCTACGCGAAAACTTAATTGCAATCCGTGCGGCTGACGGTTTTCTCGCCGCCCAGATCTTCGCGATGCACGGTGCGCGTCGAGCAATCGCCGTTCGGTCCGGTGCCGATGGTTTCCGTGGTCGTCTTCTTTTCGGTGCCGAGGAAGCCGCCGCGCTCGACGGTCGTCGTCGAGGACGTCGCCGGCGCCTGTTCGATGACGACCGGCCGCCGCTGCTGCTCGATGATGACGGGCTGCTGGCGCTCGATCACGACAGGACGACGCTCTTCGATCACGGTCGTCTGCGCAGCGGCGCCGAGCGTGCCGAAGGCGGTCGCAGCCAATGCCAAAGCGAGAACCTTGAACTTCATAATATTACCCCTTGCACTCGATATGAGTGCGAATGCCAACGCGCCGCGGCGCGCGAAGTTCCTCTGCGCAAAGCCGAAACAAGCCGGGCGATCCCGGCCTGTCAGCTTGTGCTTAATCGTTCGACGACGATCAATCGCAATTGGTCTTGGTGACCGTCTTGGAGCCTTCCAGGCCTTCTTTGTGCACGGTCTTGGAATCGCAACCGCCCGAGCCGCTGGTCTCCTTGGTGATGGTCTTCTTTTCGGTGCCGAGGAAGCCGCCGCGCTTCTCGACCGTGACCGACGTATCGGGCTTGTCGCGCTCGATCACCACGGCCGGATCGCGGCGTTCCTCGATAACAACCTGCGCACTGGCGCCGAATCCGCTGAATACGGTCGCGGCCAGCGCGATAACGAGAATGTTGAGCTTCATGGTCGCCTCCTGTTATGAGTTCCCTCCCTCAACGCCCTCGCCCGGCGCCCGTTCCGTAAGTTCCATGCAAGGACCTGTCCCGTGATCGACCTTTACACCTGGACCACGCCCAACGGGCGCAAGGTTTCCATCGCGCTCGAAGAGCTCGGCCTGCCCTATACGGTGCACGCAATCGACATCAACAAGGACGAGCAGTTCACGCCCGCCTTCCTCAAGATCGCGCCGAACAACCGCATCCCGGCCATCGTCGACCGCGACAACGGACTCTCGCTGATGGAGTCGGGCGCCATTCTCATCTATCTCGCCGACAAAACGGGACAGCTGATGCCGAAGTCGGGCGACGGCCGCTACAAGGTGATCGAATGGCTGATGTGGCAGATGGGCGGCGTCGGCCCCATGCTCGGCCAGGTGCACCACTTCGTGAAATATAATCCGGGCAAGGCGCCTTACGCCGAGGAGCGCTATCTCAAGGAAGCGCACCGGCTGTACAAAGTGCTCAACGCGCGGCTCGACGGCCGCGCCTTCGTCGCCGACGAGTATTCCATCGCCGACATTTCGATCTGGCCGTGGATCTCGCGCTTCGAGTGGCAGACCATCGACCTGACGCAGTATCCCAACGTCAAACGCTGGTACGAGAGCATCGCCGCGCGCCCCGCGGTGCAGAAGGGCTACAAGGTGCCGAAGGATATGGGACCGGTGCCGATGCCGTAATCTTCTCCGTCACCCTGAGGTGCTCGGCGCGTGAGCGCCGAGCCTCGAAGGGCGACGGCCAAGGTCTTTAGCCATGTGGCCGATCATCCTTCGAGGCTCGCTTCGCTCGCACCTCAGGATGACGGATACAGAGCAGCGCGCACATCGAACGCTCACTTCCCCGCCCCCGGAATCGTAATGCCCTCGTCCTTCACCAGCGCCGTCCATTTCGCCACGTCGGCGTTGATGTAACGGGCGAACTCGTCCGGCGTCTGCGGCTGCGGCTCGGCGCCGAGCTTGGCCATGTGCTCGATCACATCCTTCTCGCCCATGATGGCGACCACCGCTTTGTTGAGCTTGTCGACGATCTCGCGCGGCGTGTGCGCCGGCGCCAAGAGACCGAACCAGCCGACCGACTCGTAGCCGGGCAGTCCGCTCTCCGACACCGTCGGCACGTCGGGGAAGAACGTCGAGCGCTTGGCGCTGGTCACCGCGATCGCCTTGAGCTTGCCGCCCTCGAGCAGCGACTGCACCGTGGTCGAGGGCGAGAACATCATGTCGATGCGACCGCCTAAGAGATCGGTGACCGCCGGCCCCGTGCCTTTGTACGGCACGTGCAGCATCTCGACCTGCGCGTCCTTCATGAACAGCGCGCCGGACAAATGCGAGGCGGCGCCGATGCCGGAGGAGCCGAACGACAGCGCCTTCGGTTTCGCCTTGGCGAGCGTAATCAGCTCGGCGACCGACGTCGCCGGCACGTTCGGACCGATCACGACGAGGTAAGGCGGCGCGGCGACCACCGTGATCGGCGCAAAGAACTTGGTGACGTCGAAGGGCCCGTCCGGGCTGAGCGCGGCGGCGGCGGCCATCAGCGCGCCGGTCGAGGCCATCAGCAGCGTATAGCCGTCGGGCTCGGCCTTGGCCGCGGCGCGCGTGCCGATGCCGCCGGAGGCGCCGGGCTGATTCTCGATCACCACCGGCTGGCCCCATTGTTCGACCAGGCGCTGGGCGATGATGCGGCCGAGCACGTCGGTGCCGCCGCCCGGCGCGAACGGCACCACCATCTTGATGGCGCGCACCGGATACTCGGCGGCCTTTGCCGGCGACGCGGCGGCGAGGCACAGCAGCAGCAACGACAGGCGTTTGAGCATTCCCTTCCCTTTCGGGTACGATTTTTTGCTTTGCTCGTTGCAGGAATGGTAGCAGGCCTAGTGTGGTGGGACACTAGCGCGAGCCCACGCCAATTTTTCGCCCGAATAGGCTAGCATGCGGGGAACCATGGCCTCCCGACCCAAACACGCCGAGCCGCGTCCGCTACCGCGGCTCTACCTGATGACGCCGCGCGTCGCCGATGCCGCGCCCTTGCGCGAGCCGCTCGCCCAGGCGCTGGTGGCGGGCGACGTCGCCGCCGTGCTGCTGCGCTTCGCCGAGACCGACGAGCGCACGCAGACCAATGCCGCCAAGGCGCTGGTGGCGCTCACGCAGGGCAAGGACGTGGCGCTGCTGCTCGACGGCAAGCCGGAGCTCGCCGCGCGCGCCGGCTGCGACGGCGCGCATCTGACCGGCCTCGAGGCTTTCAACGACGCCCTCGACACGCTCAAGCCGGAACGCATCGCCGGCGCCGGCGGGCTCGTCACGCGGCACGACGCCATGACCGCCGCCGAGGCGGGCGCCGACTACGTCATGTTCGGCGAACCGGACGAGCACGGCGAGCACCTCGACTTCGCGACCGTCGAGGAGCGCATCGGCTGGTGGGCGGAGCTGTTCGAGGCGCCCTGCGTCGCTTATGCCGGCGCGCTTTCCGAGATCGCGCCGCTGGTGAAGGCGGGCGCCGACTTCATCGCGCTCGGCGATTGGGTTTGGAGCGACCCGGACAAAATTGCCTCGACCGTCGCCGATGCCGCGCAACGTCTGCGGCTGCCGGAACCGACGACATGAGGCGCGCGTACCGCAGCCTTGTGCCCGCGCTCGTTCTGCTGGCGAGCGCCGTTTCGGCGTTGGCGCAGCCGAGACAGGCGCAGCCGCCGCCTGCCGCGGGCGACGTCGACCTCGCCTACGGCGCCTTCCAGCGCGGCCTGTACATCACCGCTATCACCGAGGCAAACAAGCGCGCGCAGCAGAACGATCCGCGCGCGATGACGCTGCTCGGCGAGATCTACGCGCAAGGCCTCGGCGTCGGCCGCAACGACACCGTCGCCACGCAGTGGTACCAGCGCGCCGCTGCACTCGGTGATCGCGGCGCCATGTTCGCCTTGGCGATGTTCAATTTCGCCGGCCGCACCGGCGCGCGCAATGTCGACGAGGCCGCGCGCCTGCTCGCGCAGGCCGCCAAGCTCGGCCACATCGCGGCCGCCTACGATCTCGGTCTGCTCTATCTGCAGGGGCAGCAATTCCCGCAGGACTTCAAGCGCGCCGCCGAACTGTTCCGCCAGGCGGCCGACGCCGGCAACGCGGAGGCGCAGTACGCGCTCGCCACCATGTACAAAGAAGGCCAGGGCGTGCCGAAGGATCGGCGCCAAGCCATGCTGCTGATGGGCAAGGCCTCGATCGGCGGCAATTTCGACGCCATGGTCGAGTTCGCCATCGCGCAGTTCAACGGCGACGGCGTCGACAAAGACGAAACCGCCGCCGCCCGCCTCTTCGTGGTCGCCGCGCGCAACGGCAGCCCGATCGCGCAGAACCGGCTGGCCCGCATCTTTATGACGGGCCGCGGCATGCCGGCCGATCCGACCGAGGCGATCAAATGGCACCTGATCGCCAAGGCGGCCGGCGCCAGCGACCCCGAGCTCGACCTCTTCGCCAGCAAGCAGACACCCGAGGTGCGCGACGCCGCGCAGAAGGCCGCCAGCAGGTGGCTGTCGACGGCGGCGGCCCAGCGGCCTTGACGCCAGCCTCCCGCGCGGGCAGACCCCACGCGCCATGCATCATTCCGCACTGCTCAACGTCATGATCGCCGCCGCGCGCAAGGCTGCACGCGCCCTCAAGCGCGACTTCGGCGAGGTCGAAAAGCTGCAGGTCTCGCTCAAGGGCCCGGCCAATTTCGTCTCCGCCGCCGACCGGCGCGCCGAGGAGACGCTCTATGCCGAGCTGTCGAAGGCGCGGCCGGGCTACGGCTTCCTCGGCGAGGAAGGCGGCAGCCGCGAGGGCGCCGACAAGTCGCACCGCTGGATCGTCGATCCGCTCGACGGCACCACCAACTTCCTGCACGGCATCCCGCAGTTCGCCATCTCGATCGGGCTTGAGCGCGAAGGCGCGATCGTCGCCGGCCTGGTCTACAATCCGGCCACCGACGAGATGTTTCTCGCCGAGAAGGGCAAGGGCGCCTTCCTCAACGACCAGCGCATCCGCGTCGCCGGCCGCAAGCGGTTCGCCGATTCGGTGATCGCCTGCGGGCTGCCGCACCTCGGGCGCGGCAATATCGAGCTCGGCCTGAAGGAAACCGCGCTGCTGCAGCCGCAGGTCGCGGGGCTGCGCCGCTTCGGCGCCGCCGCGCTCGACCTCGCCTGGGTGGCGGCCGGACGGCTCGACGGCTACTGGGAGCGCGAGCTCAAGCCGTGGGACATGGCGGCCGGCATCGTCATCGTGCGCGAGGCCGGCGGCTACGTCACCGCCTGCGACGGCAGCGAGGATGTCTTCGCCGACTTAAGCATCGCGGTGGGCAACGAGACCATCCAAAAAGAACTGGTGAAGGCCCTGAAACAGGCGGCGGCGGGGTAAGGCCCCAAATCCGTCATCCTGAGGCGCGCACCGCAGGTGCGCCTCGAAGGATGGACGGCCCCGGGCCCGTCGCCCTTCGAGGCTCGCCATAGCGCGTCGAAGACGCGCGTAAACGCGCTTATGGCTCGCACCTCAGGGTGACGGGAAGACGCAATTTGAACGTATTGCGCCCGTTTACCATTTAAGCATCCTGACAGGCCTGCTTTTTCCCTGTTACGCGTCTGTGTCATAGTGCGGGATCGCGATCCGCGATCCGCGCGTTATCTAAGCTTGAGCCATGGCAAAAGAACTCGATCCGCTCAAACTGTCGTCGCCCCGCATCTTCCTGTTCCGGATGATGGTGTTCGTCGTGCTTGTCGGCCTCGTCGCCTTCGTGCTGCACAAGCAGATCGAGACGGCGTTCTTGGCCAATCCCGGCCTCAACGCGCTGATCCTCGGCGTCGAGGCGATCGGCATCCTGCTCTCGGTGCGGCAGGTGGCGCGGCTGTTTCCCGAGATCGCCTGGGTCAACAATTTCCGCCTGTCCGATCCCGGTCTCGCGGTCGAGCGTCCGCCGGTGCTGCTGGCGCCGATGGCGGCGATCCTCGGCAGCCGCATCGGGCGCATGGCGATCTCCGCGCAGCTCATGCGCGGCATTCTCGACTCGATCGCCAACCGCCTCGACGAAGCGCGCGACATCTCGCGCTACATGACCGGCCTGTTGGTTTTCCTCGGCCTGCTCGGCACCTTCTGGGGCTTGATCGAAACGGTCAGTTCGGTCGGCAACGTGATCCAGGGGCTCAAGAGCGGCGGCGACGCCAGCAACATGTTCGACTCGCTGCGCGAAGGCCTCGCCGCGCCGCTCGGCGGCATGGGCATCTCGTTCTCCTCCTCGCTGTTCGGCCTCGCCGGATCGCTGGTGCTCGGCTTCCTCGACCTGCAGTCGAGCCAGGCGCAGAACCGTTTCTACACCGAGCTGGAAGACTGGCTTTCGACCACCGTCTACGACCAAGGCTCGGAGCCTGCCTCCGGCGCCGCCTTCGAGGTGCGCTCGGCGGTCGAGAAGCTGCGCGAAGCGGTCGACGGTGCCGGTTCCGGCAAGGCGGCCTCGGTCGCCATGGCCAATCTCGCCGAGGCGATCCAGGGCCTCGTGCATCACATGCGTACCGAGCAGCAGTTGATCCGCGACTGGGTCGACGGCCAGGCCGAACAGCAGCGCGAGATCAAGAAGCTGTTGGAAATCATGGTGCGCGAGAAGGTGAATCGCTAGCAATGCACGCGACGATGATGCACCGATTTCCGCTCGTCCCCGCGAAAGCGGGGACCCAGCGCTGGATGCCCGCTTCCGCGGGCATGAGCGGAGCGTAACATGGCACTCGCCCGCTCCCGCCGCGGCGACGGCGGCATGAACTACTGGCCGGGCTTCGTCGACGCGCTGTCGACGCTGATCCTCAGCATCATCTTCATCCTCACCGTGTTCGTCGTGGTGCAGTTCTTCCTGCAGCAGGAGATGGCCGGCAAGGACACCGCCCTCTCCCGCCTGAACGTGCAGATCGCGCAGCTCACCGAACTGCTGGCGATGGAGAAGTCGGGCAAGGCCACGCTCGAGGACCAACTCGCGGCGCTGCGCGCCTCGCTCGCCGGCGCCGAATCCGAACGCGACAAGATGAAGAGCGCCGCCGACGCGGCCGGCGCCGGCGCCACCGCCGCGCAAGGCCGCGCCAACCAGCTCGCCGGCCAGCTCGAAGGCGAGAAGAAGCTTTCGGCGCAGGCGCTGGCGCAAGTCGAGGTGCTCAACCAGCAGATCGCCGCGCTGCGCCGCCAGCTCGCGGCCATCGAGCAATCGCTCGACATATCGGAGAAGAAAGACAAGGAAGCGCAGGCCCGCATCGCCGATCTCGGCCAGAGGCTGAACGTCGCGCTGGCCGAGCGCGTGAAGGAACTGTCGCGCTACCGCTCCGACTTCTTCGGCAAGCTGCGCGAGATCCTCGGCAACCGGCCGGACGTGCGCATCGTCGGCGACCGCTTCGTGCTGCAGTCCGAACTGTTCTTCGACACCGGCAAGGCGGACCTGAAGCCGGACGCGCGCGCCGAGCTCGAAAAGGTGGCGGGCGCGCTGATCGAAGTCGGCAAACAAATCCCCGCCGACATCGCCTGGGTGCTGCGCGTCGACGGCCACACCGACGCGCGCCCGGTGACCGGCGGCGTGTTCCAGTCGAACTGGGGCCTGTCCGCCGCGCGCGCCATCGCGGTGGTGCAGTATCTGGTGAGCAAGGGCGTGTCGCCACAGCGGCTGGTCGCCGCCGGCTTCGGCGAATTCCAGCCGATCGACACTGCGCAGACCGAGGACGCCTACAAGCGCAACCGCCGCATCGAGTTCAAGCTGACGGAAAGATAGCGGCGACTCCTTTAATCCGTCATCCTGAGGTGGCCGCCACCGATCTCGGGTTTACCCGAGATCGGCATTATGATGCCCAAGTCGGCTATAGCCGACTTGGGTGGCGGCCCTCGAAGGATGGACGGCCACAATCTTCAGGACTTTGGCCGTCGCCCTTCGAGGCTCGCGACCTTTGGTCGCTCGCACCTCAGGGTGACGGAGAAATGGCTGAACAATTGAAAGCGTCGATCACCCTGCGCCCCTACACCGCCGCCGACGAAGACGCGGCGATCGAGCTGTGGCGGCGTACCTGGCAGCAGCATTATCCGCATCTCGATTTCACCGCGCGCGTCGACTGGTGGCGCCAGCGCTGGCGCAGCGAGATGGTGCCGGTGGCGCAGATCGTGCTGGCGGAGGTCGATCCGCTCATTCCCGCGCAAGCGGGAATCCAGAGCCAAACCCAAGAGCCGAAGAATGTTGCCCCTGGGTCCCCGCCTTCGCGGGGACGAGCGGGGAAAGTACTTGCCGGCTTCGTCACCATCGATCCGAAGACGATGTATCTCGACCAGATCGTGGTGGCGCCCGAACATTGGGGCTCGGACATCGCCCTTAAACTGCTCGACGAAGCCAAGCGCCTGTCGCCGCGCGGCGTCGAGCTCCTGGTCAACAAGGACAACCGCCGCGCCATCAAATTCTACGAGAAGCACGGCTTCGTCTATGCCGGCGAGGACAAGAACCCGGTGTCGGGCATTGCGGTGAACCGGATGGCCTGGCGGCCCTGAGGCAAGAGCCGCCAAGCCTGACGCAACGCTACACTTAGCGCGCCACGTAGTTCTTATGCACCCAGCCGTCGGCCTTTGCCGTCTCGAACATGTAGGCGGCCGGGCTCGCGTGCGTCACGCGGTTGACGCCGAAGTTGAGCTGCGTCTTGCTTTCCGCACCGGCATCGGCTTTGCCCAGAAACGCCAGCACGTCCTTGCTCGCCGGGGCCGCGCTCTCGCTTTCGCCGCGATGGCTGATCGCCTCCACCGCGCTGGCGGTGAGCAGCTTCGGCCACATCTTTCTGAACAGCGCGTTCGACGAATAGACGTCGCCGCTGTTGAGCGTGCCGTTGATGGCAAAGACGTAGCCGACGATGTCGTCGTCCTTCGCGGCCAGCAGCAGCGCGTCGACGTAAGCCTTGCGCGCGG
>Ga0265314_10005171_pt1 | contig 11850 bp, 7 predicted proteins | sample 4126metaG_FD_203106 | JGI IMG/M metagenome (GOLD analysis project Ga0265314, IMG submission 203106) | Rhizosphere microbial communities from Carex aquatilis grown in University of Washington, Seatle, WA, United States - 4-1-26 metaG | ecosystem: Host-associated > Plants > Roots > Rhizosphere >... | reverse complement strand
CGAATGGGCTGTCGGTCACGGCCGAGCCCGAGCCCGCCGCCTTGAGCGTCGAGCCGTTGCCCTCGAAGACGAGGTTGTGGCGGTTGTCCAGGACGATCCCGTGATTCAGGCGGTAGGTCCCGCCGGCGGCGAAAACGATCGTCGAGCCGTCGGGGACCCCGGCGATGAACGAGGCCAGCTTGGCCGAGGCGTCACTCGACCCGCTGCTGTCGATCGATGAGGGAACCGCGATGCCGCTCCCGGACACGATCGGGGCGGGTGTCGGCGTCGGCTTGGGGGTGGGGACCGGCGTCGGGACGGGAGTTGCGACCGGGGTCGCGACCGGCGTCGGGCGGGGAGTGGGATTGGAGGCCGGGGTGTCGGTCGGGAGAGGTGTTGCCACTGGCGTGGCGGCCGGCGTCGGTGTCGCGGCCGGGGCGACGACCGGCGCGATCTCCATGATCGTGACCGCATCAATCGCGAGATAGCTCTTGCTGGGCCCGGCGAAGGTCAGGGTGAGGACGTGCAGTCCATTGGCGGGCGAGGCCGAGAACAGGAGCTGGCGGCCATGGAACCCGCTGGAGTGGGTCGAGACGGAGTGGCTCACGCCGTCGAGGTTGACGTGCATCGTCCCACCGACCCGGCGGGTCGGCCCGGTGACCTGGATCGAGGTCCCGTAGTAGCGAACGGTGACCGCGGCGCCGGTCCGCCCGGTGGCCTTTTCGGTCCCGCCCGAGGCGGTCGAGGTCTTGACGGTCCGCCAGCCGGAGCTCCAGTGGAGGGCGGAGCTGCTGTCCTGGAGGACGGCCCGGCCGGAGTGGGCGGCCGCGAGGACCGGGTCGGCGGTGAAGCTCTCGCCGCTTGCCAGTGCGCCCGCGACGAGGGCGGTGGCGACGACGAGGAAGGCGAGGATTCGCCGGAGGTGGTGGTGGTTAGGAGGTGAACCAAGGCGCGCTGGGGCGCGGGTTGGGTCGTTCGGCAATGTTCGCTCCTCTTTCACGGGGGGCACGAGACCCGGAATAGATTGAGCCGACAACCCCGAAGCGAGCTGCCATGGGCCGACCTGGCGCGGTCAAGCCTGGAGACGGGTCCGTCATGGCAGGTCTGGGAGTCGCGTGGGGTCGCAAGGGACGATTGGGGCGGGCCGGCATCTGGGTATGTCAGTCCTCAGCCGTCTTCTGGGGAAGAACGTCACTGCTGCCCCGACTCCCGGGTCGGCACGCGGTGATGGGCGAGAGTGTACCTAACCTCACCAAACCACGTCGGAATCGCTACCGCGCCGGCGATTCCCGCACGAATCTCAGCGCGATTCGGCGGCCTCGATGATCACCTCGGCGACGTAGGCGACGTCGTCCTCGGCCAGCCGGCTGGAGAACGGAATGGCCAGGGTCGTCCGGGCGACGCGCTCGGTGACCGGAAAATCTCCGGGTGTGAACCCGAACGCCGCCTGGTAGAACGGCTGGAGGTGGATCGGCGCGAAGTACGGCCGCGACGGTACGCCGCGGGCCGCCAGCCGGCCGATCAGGGCGTCACGGTCGATCTCGGCGGCCAGGCGCAGGACATACACGAACCAGTCGACCTCCTCGCCCGGACCGGCCTGCGGCAGGCGGACCCAGTCCCGGCCGGCGAATGCCTGTTCGTAGGCGAGGGCGACCCGATTGCGACCCGCCCGGAGCTCGGCCCGGCGCTCGAGCTGGGCGACCCCGACGGCCGCGGACATCTCATCGATCCGGTAGTTGTAGCCCAGCCGGACGTGGCGCAGCCAGGTACCGTCGGTGTCGCGACCCTGGTTGCGCAGGCTGGTCATCACCTCGGCGATCCCGGCATCGTCGGTGACCGCGATTCCGCCCTCGCCCGTGGTGATCTGCTTGTTGGGGTAGAAGGCGAAGACCGACACGTCGCCGTAGCTGCCCATCGGCCGGCCGTCGAGGGTGCTGCCCAGCGCTTCGCACGAATCCTCGATCACGGACCAGCCATGGGTCCGGGCGCTGGTCATGATCGGCTCGATCCGGCACGGCCGGCCGAAGACGTGGACCGGCAGGATGCCCTTGGTCCGGCTGGTGACCGCCGCCTCGATCAGGCCGGGGTCGATGCCCAGGCTGTCTTCCTCGATGTCGACGAAGCGCGGCACCGCCCGTTCGTAGAGCAGGCAGTTGGCCGAGGCGACGAAGCTGAACGGCGTCGTGATCACCTCGTCGCCGTCGCCGATGCCCAGCGCCCGGACGGCCATGTGCAGCCCGGCGGTGCCGCTGGCACAGGCCACGGCGTGCGCCCGGCCGGCAACCTCGGCGATCCCCCGCTCGAACTGCTCGGTGAAGGGGCCCATCGCCAGGGAGTCGCCGGACAGGACCTGGGTCACCAGCTCGAGCTCGCGCGGGCCGATGTCGGGGCGGGCCAGGGGGATCGAACGGCGGGTCGATTCAGTCGCAGTCATGGGGCCCGAGTGTAGGCGATCGGTTGGTGGGGCGTCCCCGCAACGAGAAGCGGGCCCGGGACCGGAAGGGCGACAACCTTCGGGTATAGTGCGGTCCGGGTGCTTGCGATTCCACTTCGCTCGGTAGAACCCAGGGTCCGATTGATCTGGAGAGTTGCGGTGCGCCTCCATCCCATCACCAACACCTCGCCCGCCGGCCAGCGCCGGGTTGCCGGGCGCCCCGGGATGCGCTAGTCGATGGCCGCCTCCCTCGTCGGTGCTCGCCCCTTCGGCTCACGGTCGTGGAGCCGGTCCGGCTCGACGTCGGCGCGAGCGCCGCGGCGCGACGCCCGGGTCGTGATCGCCGCAGCCGCCCTGGGGGGCGGGATCGTGATCGGCATGGCCCTCAACATCGGGGCCCTGTCGATGGTCGCGGCGTTCGCCGCGATTGCCGCCTCGCTGGTCTCGCCGGTCGTCGGCCTGGCAGTCCTCGTCTTCATGTCCCCGCTCAAGCCGCCGGCTTCGATCCCGGCTCCGGGCTTTGACGCGGCGATGGTCGGCGGGATCCTGCTGGGCTGCATCTATCGGTTGCCGATCGATCGACCGCGGCTGCGCTTCAGCGCGCCCGTCGTCCTGCTGGTCGCGTTCATGGCGGTGGTCTCGATCTCGCAGCTGCCGGACATGCTCTCGGGCTGGTCAGGCACGGTCGGCCACCTGGTCGGCTTCGAGTACATCCAGCTGTTCACCGGCTTCGGGGCGGTCCTGGCAACGGTCTATGTCCTGAGCAACCGGTCGCCGTATCCCGTCCTGATCATGGGTCTGGCCGGCGCTGCCGTGGCCGGCCTGATTGCCGTGGTGATGTTCCGGGGCACGTTCGCCCCATTCGTGAACCTGGCCGTGGCTTCGGACGACGGAACCCGGGCCCTGGGACCGTTCGGGAATCCGAACTACCTGGGCGTGTTCATGGCGATCGCGATGGCCGCCGCGGCGGGGCTTGCGGCCGGCCCACATTCGCGGCGGGTCCGCACGATCTTCGTGATGATCGCGGTGCTGTGCGCCGCCGCGATGGCGGTCTCGCTGTCGCGCGAGGCACTGATCGCGGCGGCGGCCGGCGCCTTCGTCCTGGTCTGGTATCTCAGCCGGCGGCTGGCGATCGTCGCGATCCTGGTCGGCATCCCGGCTGCCCTGCTGATCTATCCGGCCTTTGTCGAGTGGCGCCTGATCAGTGAGACCGGCTCGGCTTCGGCGGCGGCCTACGCCGCCACCTCGCTGAGTGACTCCGGCCGGATCGCGGCGCTCCAGGCGGGCGCCCGGATGTTCCTGAGCTCGCCCATCCTGGGCGTCGGATTCGGGTACTACGCCCAGATGAGCGTGATCATCGGCGGTGCCCCGTTCCAGATCGCCGCCCACGACTGGTACGTCACGGTCCTGGCCGAGGAAGGTGCGCTCGGCATCGCCCTCTGGCTCGCGCTGCTCGGATCGGTGGTGGTCATGCTCCGCACGAGGCCCCCGGCGGCCCAGGCGATGGGCTACGCGGTGTTCGCCGCCTTCGCCTCCGGATCGTTCTTCCTCGAGCCACCGACCTCATTCCAGGCGATGGCCCTGCCCGGCATCTTCCTGGTGGCCGCCCTGGTCGGTCGCTGGGGTCCGGCGCCGGACGCCCTCGAGCCTGCTCCCGCCCGCGCAGCGGCCTTCACCGCAGCCCCTGCCGGAGGCCACGCCTGATGTGCGGGATTGCCGGGCTGGCGACCCGTGATGGGCTGCGACCCGATGACGCCAACCTCGTCGACCGGATGCTGCGCTCGATCGCCCATCGTGGTCCGGACGACCAGAACATGGCCGGCGACGAACGGACGCTGCTCGGCTCACGCCGCCTGGCGATCATCGACCTGGCCGGCGGGCGCCAGCCCCAGGCCGACGAGTCCGGCCTGATCCTGGCCACCCAGAACGGCGAGATCTACAACTACATCGAGCTGCGCCAGGATCTCGAGCAGGCTGGCCACGTCTTCCAGACCGACAGCGACACGGAGACGATCGTCCACCTCTACGAGCAGCACGGGACCGGCTTCGTGCAGTTCCTGCGGGGCATGTTCGCGATCGCGATCTGGGACGGCCGGACGAACCGGCTGGTCCTGGCCCGGGACCGGCTGGGCAAGAAGCCGATGTACTGGCGGCTGGCCGATCACCGCCTGAGCTACGGCTCGGAGCTGAAGGCAATCCTCGAGGACGGCGAGTTCGAGCGGGTCGTCGATCGCGAGGCGCTCGAGCTCTTTCTCCAGTACCAGTACGTTCCGGCGCCCTGGTCGATCCTCAAGGGCGTGGCCAAGCTGCCGCCGGCGAGCATCCTGGTGTGGGACGGTGACGAGCCGACGATCGAGCGCTACTGGACCCCGGACTACCAGCCCAAGAGCCGGCGCAGTGCGGCCGAGGACGCCGAGGAAGGCCTGTCGATCATTCGCGACGCGGTCCGCCTCCGGTTGCGCAGCGACGTCCCGGTGGGCGTCTTCCTGAGCGGCGGAATGGACTCAAGCGTGGTGACCGCGCTGATGGCCGAGCTGTCGGCCGATCCGGTCCGGACCTATTCGATCGGCTTCGAGGACCAGTCCTTCGACGAGCTGCCCTACGCCCGGGCCGTGGCCCAGCGCTACGGCACGATCCACACGGAGGAGGTCGTCCGGCTCGACGCCGTCGAGCTGCTGCCGGAGCTGGCCGACCACTACGACGAGCCGTTCGGGGACTCCTCGGCGGTGCCCACCTTCCGAGTCGCCCAGATCGCCGGGGCCGAGCTCAAGGTGGTCCTGACCGGCGACGGTGGCGACGAGTCGTTCGGCGGCTACACCCGCTACCGGGCCAACAACATCTTCACCGCTCTCGACGCCGTGCCGACCCCGGTCCTCCAGGCGATGGCCCGCGCCGGCCGGGTGGCCACCGCCCCGCTGGGCAAGAACAACAAGGTCCATCGCCGAATGGCCAAGGCCGACAAGCTGTTCGGCCTGCACCCCGACGATCGCTACGTGCGCCAGATGACGATCATCGACCAGGCCGACCGCAACGCGCTCCTCGGGACGCACGGTGACACGACCTCGAAGTACCTCCTCGATGTCCTCCGGGCCGGGCCGGCCAACCCCCTCGATCGGATGCTCCGGGCCGATGTCCTGACCTACCTGCCCGAAGACCTGCTGGTCAAGATGGACCGGGCCACGATGGCCAACTCGCTCGAGGCCCGCGCCCCGCTCCTCGACCACAAGCTGGTCGAGTTCGCGGCGCAGCTGCCGGCCGATCGCAAGATCGCGGGCTCGAACACGAAGGCGCTCCTGCGCACGATCGCCAAGCAGCTGATGCCGGCCGAGATGATCGACCGGCCGAAGATGGGCTTCGGGGTGCCGATCGGGGGCTGGTTCCGGGGCGCCCTGGGCGACCGGTTCCAGGACTTCGTGCTGGCGCCGGACGCGGCCTCGCGCGACCAGCTCGACCCGGGCGCCGCGGCGCACCTCCTGCGCGAGCATCGCAGCGGCCACGCCAACCACGAGCACCGCCTGTGGATGCTGCTGATGTACGAGCTCTGGGCGAGGACCTGGCTCCGGCGCTCCAGCCCGTCGTGACCGCGGAGCGGCCGATCCGGGTCGCGTTCCTGACGCCCTCCCTGCATCCCGGCGGCGCGGAACGCCAGATGCTCCTTCTCGCGGCAACCCTGCCCAGGCCCGAGTTCGACGTGCGCTTCATCCTGCTCTGGGAACGCGGCCCGTGGGCCGCCCAGGCCGAGGCCCTGGGCATCCCGATCGACGTCCTGGGCCTCCGGCCGCAGGACCTGGCCAGGCCCCGTCCGCGCTCGATCGCCGCCGCGCTCGGGGCGATCCGCCGGTACCTGGTCCTGGCCCGGCGGGTCGACATCGTCGATGCCTGGCTGGTGCCCTCGTACACGTTCGCCGGTTTCGCCCAGCCCGTGGCCCGGGTGCCCGCCCTGATCGCGGGCCGTCGCTCGCTCCTGGGCCTGTACCGCCAGAAGTCGTGGCTGCGGCGGGCCGCGGCCGGCTGGGCAACCCGGCTGACGCGGGCGGTGGTCGCCAACTCGAAGGCGGCCGGCGAGGAGGCAGTGCTGATCGAGCACGTCCCGGCGGGGCGCGTCCACGTCATCCCCAACGCCGTGGTACCGGCCGATCCGCCGGCCGGCGAGCGCGACCGGAGGCGGCGGGCATGGGGCTTCGGGCCGGACACGGTCGTGGTCGGGACGGTCGCGAACTACAAGCCGGGCAAGGGCCTGGAACGGGTCATCGAAGCCGCTGGGCGGCTGCGGGACGAGGCGCCCGAGCTGCGTTTCGTGCTCGTTGGCGAAGGACCCTTCCGCGAGCGGCTGGAGTCGGAGATCCGCGGCCTGCGGCTCGAACCGATGGTGGTCCTGAACGGCACCGAGGCCGATGCCCGGAACGTCTACCCGGCGTTCGACATCGTGGTCCAGGCGTCGGACAGCGAGGGCCTGCCCAACGTCGTCCTGGAGGCCGCCTCGGCCGGCCGGGCGATCATCGCCACCGACGTGGGCGGGACGAGCGACGTGCTCACCGACGGGATCAACGGGATCCTCGTCCCGCCGGGCGACGCGGCCGCCCTGGGCGCGGCCATCCTCCGCGTCGCCCACGACCCGGGCCTGCGCGATTCCCTGGGCCGGGCAGCCCAGGAGCGGGCGGCCAAGTTCTCGCCGGAGCATCTGGCCGAGCAGACCGCGGCGCTGTACCGCGAGCTCCTCCGGGGTCGCCGGCGCCGGTCCTGAGCCCGGCCGGTCAGGCTCGCTCGGCGAGCATCCCGGCGTAGAGCGCCTCGTGCCGGGCGATCAGGTGCGACAGGTCGTAGCGCTCGACCATCCGCTGCCGGCCGCGACGCCCGAACTCGCGGGCTTCGGCGGGGTGCTCGGCCAGCCAGTCCATCGCCGTGGCCAGCGCCTCGGCGTTGCCGGTCTCGACCACGAAGCCATCCTCGCCGACGAGCTCGGCGTTGCCTCGCGCCGACGAGGCGACGACCGGGATCTCGAGGGCCAGGGCCTCCATCACCGAGCGCGACAGGCCTTCGCGCTTGCTGGTCGTGATCAAGCTGGTGGCGCCGAGGAGCGTCGGCCGGACGTCGTCGACCAGGCCGCCGAAGTGGACCCGTCCGGCCAGGCCGCGCTCGCGAGCCAGCGTCTCGAGCGGCAGCCGCTCGCGGCCGGCGCCCAGGAAGACGAGCTGGGCAGCGTGGTGGTCCATCACCGCCAGCGCCCGGATCGCATCGGCCTGGCGCTTGTTGGCGTTGAGCTCGCCGATCACCAGGAAGGTCGGCCCGGCCGGCGGCAGGTCGAGCCGCGCCCGTTCGGCGGCGACGGCTTCGGGACCGATGCTCGTGGGTGCGTACCAGCCCGTGTCGAGGCCGATCCCGGGCATCCGGACGAGCTTGCCCGGGGGCACGATGTGCAGCCGGCGGGCGGCCGCCTCGTCCTCGTCGTTGATCACCACCAGCCGGTCGGTCCAGCGGCCGGCCGTTCGCTCGGCGGTCCGGAAGATCGCGTTGGTGAGCGGCTGGCCACCCGTGTGGAAGTGGAATCCGTGGGCCGTGTAGGCCACCTTCGGGCGCCGGTCGGCGGGCATCCGGCGGACGGCCAGGCGGGTCAGGAACGAGGCGATCGGGGTGTGGACGTGGACGAGGTCGGGCTGCATCTCGCGGATGATCTGTTCGATCGCCCGCTCGCCGCGCAGGTTGCCCCGGACGTCAAGGATCGAGCGCGACAGGGGGATGTCGTGGACCCGGTCGAACGCCAGGGCGTGGTCGGGATGGGCCTCGAAGCCACTGGCGGCCGCCTCGACTCGCCAGCCCTCCGCCCGGAAGTGGGCGGCGTAGGGACGCAGGAAGTGGTGCATCGTGCTGGACACCGTGGACACGTACAGGAGCGCGGGCGACTGGGCCGGGGTCGTCATGGGCGGAGCTCCTCCCGCTGGCGCCGAGCGCTGCGCGAGGCCCGCAACCCCAGCACGGCCCGCAGGATCGGGGCGGGCACCAAGCACAGGATCACGATCGCCAGCGATCGCGGAGATGGCGCCGCGCGCAACGCCGCGCGGGAGGCCCGCCGGGCGATCGAATGCTGGCCCGCCATCGCGGCCCACTTGGCCAGCTCGGCCTGACGACCGCCGTAGAGCGCCGGGTAGCGCGACCGGAGGTCCTCGCCGACCGCGACGAGGGCAGCCTGGCAGGCCCACATCCTGCCCAGCGCGTCGCGCTGGGTGTAGTGGATATTCGAGACACGATCCTCGCCCGACGAGTCGTAGGAGCGGACGTCGGCGCTGATCAGCCAGCCGTCGTGCATCTTGAGCAGGGGCCACCACACCGACGACTCGGCCCCGGAAGCGCGTTCGTCAAAGCGCCGGCCGCCGATCAGGTCGCAGCGCGCAAGCTGCCAGAACTCGCCACTGAACCGGCCGGTGAGTGCGTCGTCGTAGGTGATCGGTCCTTCCCGGTGGGTCATCCGGCCGGTCGGCTGACCGGAGACCCGGTCGCGGCACCAGCCGAAGACCTGCGAATAGCGGTCGCCGGTCGCCTGGAACACGCCGACCAGGGCGGCGATGGCGTCCGGCGTCAGCGTGTCGTCGCTGTCGAGGATTCCGACGTAGGGCGTGCCGCCGTCGATCGCGTCGAGGCCCGCGTTCTTGGCCGCGGTCACCCCACGGTTGCGATCGAGTCGGACAAGCCGGACGCGCGGCTCCGGGCGGTAGGCCTGCAACACGGCCCAGGTGTCATCGGTCGAGCCGTCGTCGACCACGACTACGTCGAGATTCTCGTAGGTCTGGGCCAGCGCGCTGTCGATGGCCCGCACGACCAGCCCCGCGCGGTTGTAGGTCGGGACGACGATGGCGACCCGCGGCTGCCCGGGGATCTCAGCCTGCAAAGCGCACCGGCTCGAGCAGGAAACTGGTGCGTGGCCGCCCACTGAAGCCCGGATTCCGGCCCGATTCCGGGGGCCATCCGAAAGTACCAAGGTATATTGGTTGGGAAGCCCGCATGCTCCACAGGGTAGCCGATCGGCTCCGCTATCCAACGTGATGACCCGGCCGGCCGCCCCCTGAAGGAGACTCGTGAACTGCCCTGGCGACACCCGCAGGCCCGCCCGTCGGGTCGCTCTTCGGCTCGGGGCGGTTGAGCGATGAAGACCCTCGTCACCGGCGGCGCCGGCTTCATCGGCCACCACCTCGTCCGGCGCCTGTTGGAGCGCGGCGATCAGGTCACCGTGCTCGACAACTTCTCGACCGGCTTTGCCTCGCGCCTGACGCCCTTCAAGGACGACATCGAGATCGTGACCGGCACGATCCTCGACCCAGCGGCCCTCGATCGCGCCGCGGCCGGCGCCGAGGTGATCTTCCACGAGGCCGCCATCCCCTCGGTCGCACGTTCGGTCGTCGATCCCAAGGCCAGCAATGAGGCCAATGCAACGGGCACGATCGAGGTCATGCTCGCCGCCCAGCGCCAGGGCGTCCGGCGAGTCCTGCTGGCCGGCTCGTCGTCGGTCTACGGCATCCCCGCCGAGCTGCCCTGCCGCGAGAGCCAGCGCGCGGCCCCGCGCTCGCCGTACGGGGTGAGCAAGCTGGCCGCCGAGCACTACGTCCATGCCCTGGGCGAGCTGCACGGGATCGAGACGGCCGTCCTGCGCTACTTCAACGTCTTCGGTCCGGCCCAGGACCCGAACTCCGAGTACTCGGCCGTCATCCCGCGCTTCACCATGGCCGTCCTCGAGGGCCGCACCCCGACGATCAACGGCAGCGGCGAGATCTCGCGCGACTTCACCTACATCGACAACGTGGTCGACGCCAACCTGCTGGCCGCCGCGGCCGGCAGCCCGTCGGGCCTGACCTGCAACATCGCGGGTGGCTTCCGCTACTCGCTGCTCGACCTGCTGGCGGCGATCTGCCGGGCGGCCGGGCGCGACGTTCAGCCGACCTTCGGACCGGCCCGGGCGGGCGATATCCTGCATTCACAGGCCGACATCAGCCTGGCCAGTGAGGCGTTCGGCTACCGCCTCCGGGTGCCCTTCGAGGAAGGCATCGTGCGGACCGTCGCCTGGTATGCCGAGCAGGCCGGTGCGCACACCGGGCAGCCTACAGAGGCTCAACCGGCGGTCGGTTGATGTCCAACCAGCGCGGCTCGCTCTCGCTGGAGGCGATCGGCCGTTCGGCGGCCATCCTCACCGGTGGGACGGCTGCGGTCCAGGTCCTGGGAATCGTCCGTGAGCTGTATGTCGCTGCCCGCGTCGGTGTTTCCGCGGAGCTCGACGCCCTCCTGATCGCCCTGGTCCTGCCCAACACCCTGGCCGCGGCGCTGACCAGCGGGATCGTGACGGCCCTCGTGCCGGCCTACCTCGAGGCCCGGACGGTCGGGCCGCGCGAGGCGCGCCGGCTGGCGGGGTCGGTGCTGGGCCTGACCGGCCTGGCCGGCCTGGCCCTGTGGTTGTGCCTCGTCGTCTTTGCCCAGGTTGCGATCGCCGTCGCCGGACCGGGCCTGTCCTCGGCCAGCCGCGACAGTGCGATCGGCTATCTGCCCCTGCTTGCGCCGATTGGCTTCGTGCTGGCGGTCAGCGCGATCTTCAACTCGATCTGCCAGGCCGAGGAGCGCTTCCTGGCGATGGCGGTCGCCAGCCTGTCGGGGTCGGCGGCCACGGTCATCGTCATGCTCGTCCTGTGGGGGCCCCTCGGGCTCAAGGCCCTCGCGCTGGGCTATCTCGTGGGACCGATCGTCAGCGCGCTGATCCTGATCGTGACCGCGATCCGCGGCTCATTCGCGCCGCTGCCGCTGCCCCGCTGGGATTCCGCCCTCGGACCCCTCCTGCGGCACGCCGCGCCCCTGACGGCCAGCGCGGCAATCCTCCAGATCAACGTGATCGGGGACCGGGCGATCGCGTCGCTCCTCGGCCCGGGAGCGGTGAGTGCGCTGCGCTACGCCGATGTCCTGGTCCGGACGCCGATCGGGGCGATCGGGCCGGCGTGGGGCTCGGCCATCTATCCGGCCCTGGTTCGCTCGGCCATCGGCGATATGACCGCGAGCCTCGCCTCGGCAGCCCAGCGGATGCTCCAGTACGCCATCGTGGTCTTCGTCCCGCTGGCCATGCTGACGGTGGCCATCGCACCGGTCGCCGTCGCCTTTGCCTACGGCCGGGGGGCGTTCACCCCGAGCGATGTGAGCCTGACGGCCGGGACCGTGGCCGGGTTCGCGCCGCTGCTGGTGGTCCTGATGACCTCGCCGGTGCTGACCGGGGCGCTCAACGCTCGGCGCCGGGGACGGGTCCTGCTGATGGGTGGAATCATCAACATGGTCTTCAACATCGGGCTCGATGTCCTCCTGGGGTTCTCGATCGGGGTGGCCGGCATTGCGCTCTCGTCATCGATCACCTCGACGATCGTGCTGATCTACTTCACCCGCCGGCTGTCCGGCTCAGAGGAAGGCTTCGCGCC
>Ga0265314_10005167_pt1 | contig 11858 bp, 11 predicted proteins | sample 4126metaG_FD_203106 | JGI IMG/M metagenome (GOLD analysis project Ga0265314, IMG submission 203106) | Rhizosphere microbial communities from Carex aquatilis grown in University of Washington, Seatle, WA, United States - 4-1-26 metaG | ecosystem: Host-associated > Plants > Roots > Rhizosphere >... | reverse complement strand
AACAAGCCGAACTGACGAGCTATGCCGCCGCCGCGCGCGCGGCGCAAAAGGCCGGGCTTGGCATCAACGCGGGGCATGACCTCAATCAGAAGAATCTGCCGCGCTTTCTGTCCGCGGTGCCCGGCATTTTGGAAGTTTCGATCGGTCATGCGCTGGTGGCGGACGCGCTTGAGGCGGGGCTGGCGGCGACGGTGCGCGCTTATCTCGCTGCAATCGCAAAGGCGAACGGCGCATGATTTACGGGATCGGCGTCGATGTGGTGGAGCCGCAGCGGGTTAAACGGCTGCTCGAAAAATACGGTGAACGGTTTGCGCGCCGCGTGCTGACTACGCGCGAATGGCCGGGCTACGCGAAAACGATCAACCCGGTATTGTTCGTGGCCAACCGCTTTGCCGCGAAAGAGGCTTTCTCTAAAGCGATGGGCACCGGCTTCCGTTATCCGGTGACCCTGCAATGCATCAGCATCGTGCCCGACCGGCGCGGCAAGCCGGAATTCGAATTTCATCCGCGGCTCGCCGAGCTGGTCGCCGCGGAAGGCATTGTCGGCCATTTCGTGACGATCAGCGACGAGAAGAGTCTGGCCTGCGCCTGCGTCGTGCTGGAAAAGCAATGAGTTCACCACTGCACATTCCGCAGGGCCCTGTAATGCTCGACGTCGCGGGTATCGAACTCACCGCCGACGATCGCCGGCGTCTCGCCCATCCGCTGGTTGGCGGCGTGATCCTGTTTTCGCGCAACTACGAGTCGCCCGAACAACTTGCCCGGTTGACGGGCGAAATTCACGCCGTGCGGCAACCGCCGCTCCTGATTTGCGTCGATCACGAAGGCGGGCGCGTGCAGCGTTTTCGCGAGGGTTTCACCGTGCTGCCGGCGATGCGCGAGCTGGGGGTGGCGTGGGACGCGGATCCCAAGGTCGCACGCCGGCTTGCCGAAGCTGTCGGTTATGTACTGGCCTCGGAACTGCGCGCGCGGGGGGTCGACTTAAGTTTTACACCCGTGCTCGACGTCGACCACGGCAACAGCAGCGTAATCGGCGACCGCGCATTTCACAGCGATCCTGCCGCAATCGGCGAACTGGGTACGGGGCTCATGCGCGGCCTGCGCCATGGCGGCATGTCGGCGGTGGGCAAACATTTTCCCGGGCACGGCCATGTCAAAGCGGATTCGCACCACGAAATGCCGGTCGACGACCGGCCGTTGCCGGCACTCGAACACTCGGACTTGAAACCGTTCCGGCGGCTGATCGAAAACGGACTGGGCGGGATCATGCCGGCGCATGTTGTGTATCCCGCCGTCGACGACAAGCCCGCGGGATTTTCTGCGATCTGGCTGAAGCAGATACTGCGCCGCCAGTTGGGGTTCAACGGCATGATATTCAGCGACGATTTGTCGATGGAGGGTGCGAGCACCGCGGGCGGGGTGGTCGAGCGCGCGTATGCGGCCGTGCGCGCCGGTTGTGACATGGTGCTCGTATGCAACAAGCCGGAGTCGGCCGACGAACTGCTGTCCAATTTCAATTTCACGATGCCTGCGACGTCGCTGACGCGCCTGGCACGCGTCCACGGCCGCGGCGGTCCGGAGTCGCCGACGCAACTGCAGCACGACCGTTTCTATCTTGACGCCGTTGCCACGGTGCGCGCGATCGGCATCAACAGCGGCGATCTTCCGCTGTACCGCTAGCGGCGGGCAGCGCCGCCGGTCACCGGATGAAGTTTTCGCTCAAGTGCCGTGACTGTCCGCGCCTCGCCGGGTTTCTCGACGACGTGCGCGGCAAACATCCCGATTACCATGCGCGGCCGGTCGCGCCGTTCGGCGACGCGCGCGCGCGGCTCTTGATCGTCGGGCTCGCTCCGGGCATGCACGGCGCCAATCGCAGCGGGCGGCCATTTACGGGCGACTTCGCGGGCATCCTGCTGTACGCGACGCTCCATAAGTACGGTTTTGCCAGCGCGCCTGAGTCCATCAGTGCGGATGACGGGTTAAAACTCAACGACTGCCGCATAACGAATGCCGTGAAATGCCTGCCGCCGCAAAACAAACCCGAATTGGTCGAGGTAAAGGAGTGCAACAAGTACCTGGCGGCCGAACTTGCCGCGATGCCTGAAGACAGTACCGTGCTCGCGCTGGGAACCGTCGCCCATCATGCCGTGCTGATGGCGGTCGGCGTCAGGCCGTCGCAGCTTCCGTTCCGGCACGGTGCGCGCCATGCGTTGCCCGACGGATTCGTGCTGTTCGATAGCTATCATTGCAGCCGCTATAATACGCAGACGCGCCGTCTCACCGCCGCGATGTTCGAAGCCGTGCTCGCCGACATTTCAAAACATCTGCAGCGTGTTTGATCCCGCCGAAGTCATCGCCAATCTGCCGCACCTCCCCGGCGTCTATCGCATGGTGGGCGCATCCGGCGACGCGCTCTATGTAGGCAAAGCCGGTGACCTGAAGAAGCGCGTTTCGTCGTACTTTCAGAAACAATCCGGCGTGTCGCCGCGCATCCGCCTGATGCTCGGCCAGGTCCACGCCATCGAAACAACGGTGACGCGCTCGGAGGCCGAAGCGCTGCTGCTCGAAAACAATCTGATCAAGGCGCTCGCGCCGCGTTACAACATTCTTTTCCGGGACGATAAATCGTACCCGTATCTGGCGCTGACCAGGCATGAATTTCCGCGGCTCGCGTTTCACCGCGGTAGCCTGGATGCGCGCGACCGCTACTTCGGGCCGTTTCCGAATGCCGGCGCCGTGCGCGAGAGCATGCAGCTGTTGCAAAAGGTTTTCCGCCTGCGCACCTGCGCCGACAACGTATACGACAACCGCTCGCGGCCGTGCCTGCTGCACCAGATCCGGCGCTGCACCGCACCGTGCGTCGGGCACATCAGCGCCGCGGACTATGCGGACGACGTGAAGAGCGCGGAGCTTTTTCTGCGCGGCAAGGATGACGAGGCGATGGAGCGCCTGATCGCGCGCATGGAAGCCGCGGCCGGCGAGCAGAGATACGAGCAGGCGGCGATTTTCCGCGACCAGATCGGAGCCTTGCGCCGGGTACGCGAGAAGCAGTTTGTGAGCAGCAACGTGGCGCGTGATGCCGACATCATCGCGGGTGCCGCCGATGGCGAGATCGTCTGCGTCAATCTCGTGATGATCCGCGGCGGCCACCATCTCGGCGACAAGAATTTTTTTCCGCGCAATGCGGCGGGGCGGGAGATGTCGAGCGTCGTCGAGGCGTTCATCAGCCAGCATTACGGCGCCGGCGGCGCACCACCGCTGATTGTCATCGGCAATCCGGTTGACGACGACGGACTCGCGCAATTTCTGACTGATATGTCCGGGCACAAGGTGCAGTTCGTCACGAATCCCGGCGGCGAACGCCGCGTATGGCTCGACATGGCGATGAAGAACGCGCAACTCGGTGCGCAGCAACAGCTCAATCTCCAGGCGAGCCAGGAAGTCCGCCTCACCGCGTTGCAGCAGGCGCTGGGCGCGACCGAGTCGATCCGGCGCATCGAATGTTTCGATATCAGCCACACGATGGGCGAAGCGACCGTGGCGTCCTGCGTGGTTTACGACCAGGCCTCCATGCAGAAAGGCGAATACCGGCGCTTCAATATCGAGGGCATCGAACCCGGCGACGACTACGCGGCGATGCGCGACGTGTTGAGCCGGCGTTACCGGCGCGTCGTGGCGGGTGAGGGCAAGGTCCCGGATCTCGTGCTGATCGACGGCGGCAAAGGCCAGTTGGGTGTGGCTTGCGAAGTGTTCGCGGAACTGGGCTTGTCGGACGTGCAATTGATCGGCGTGGCGAAGGGCGAAGAACGCAAGCCGGGCCTCGAGCAATTGATCATTCCGGGCCGCGCAAACCCGTTACAATTGCCGGGTGAACATCCGGCGCTCCACTTGATACAGCAGATACGCGACGAAGCACATCGCTTCGCAATCCAGGGGCATCGCGCGCGGCGCGGCAAGACGCGCAACACCTCGACGCTGGAAAGCATCGCCGGGGTCGGCGCTAAGCGGCGGCAGAACCTGCTCGCGCGATTCGGCGGACTCAAAGGCCTGATGTCCGCGAGCGTCGACGAGCTTGCGCAGGTCGAAGGCATCAGCCGCGAACTCGCCGCGCGCATTTACGACCAGTTGCACTAAAACATCCACATGCCGCTTAACATTCCGAATCTGCTGACGTGGCTGCGCATCGTGCTGATCCCGCTGTTTGTCGGGATTTTCTACTTCGAAAAAAGCTGGGTGACCCTGCCCAACCAGAATCTCGTCGCCACCATCATCTTCACGCTGGCCGCGGTCACCGACTGGTTCGACGGCTGGCTCGCGCGCAGGCTCAATCAGACTTCCGCGTTCGGCGCCTTCCTTGATCCGGTCGCCGACAAACTGATGGTCGCGGCCGCGCTGATCGTGCTGCTGCAGCTCGGACGCGTCGATGCGATTGTGGTCCTGATCATCATCGGCCGCGAAATCACGATTTCGGCGTTGCGCGAATGGATGGCGCAACTGGGCGAATCGAAAAGCGTTGCCGTATCGTTCGTGGGCAAGATCAAGACCGCATCGCAGATGGTGGCGATCCCGCTGCTGCTGTACGACGATATGCTCGGCGGTTTCGACCCGCACCTCGTCGGCACGTGGCTGATTTACGCGGCCGCGGTCCTGACTCTCGTGTCCATGGCCTATTACCTGAAAATGGCGCTGCCGCAAATCAATAAACGCCTATGAAACAAGGGTATTTCTTGACCGGCGGGGCGAGTGTAAATATAATGTGTGTCCAGTAATCGCGGGAATAGCTCAGTTGGTAGAGCGCAACCTTGCCAAGGTTGAGGTCGGGAGTTCGAGCCTCCTTTCCCGCTCCAGATTCCGGGAAAGCGAGCCTGTACGCAGACTTCGCTTTCCCGTTTTAGTTTTGGCGACGGACTTCGGCGCGGTAGCAAAGCGGTTATGCAGAGGATTGCAAATCCTTCCAGGGCGGTTCGACTCCGCCCCGCGCCTCCACATTTTGCCCGGATGGTGAAACTGGTAGACACAAGGGACTTAAAATCCCTCGGCTGGAAACGGCTGTGCCGGTTCGAGTCCGGCTCCGGGCACCAGACTATCGGCGCGTGACCTCCTTCACTGGACACCCGCGAAGGCAATGGTAAGCTAGCCGCCATGATCGTTTTCAATCTAACCTGCGGCAATGACCACCGCTTCGAAGGCTGGTTCGCTTCGGCGGCGGATTTCGAACGCCAGCAGCAGGCGACGCAACTCAATTGCCCGCTATGCGGCAGCACGACGGTCAGCAAGGGGCTGCACGCGCCTTACGTGAATACCGGCAGCGCGCCCGAGGCGCCTCAGCGCGAAACAGGCGCGGAAAAATCGCCGGTAGTGCCCGATCAATACGTGAACATCGGCGCGGAAGTGACGCGGATGATCGAGCACCTGATTGCTAACACCGAAGACGTCGGCAATGAATTTCCCGAAGAGGCGCGCAAGATCCACTATCAGGAGGCGCCCGAGAGGAAAATCCGCGGCAACGCTTCGCACGAGGAGGTCGAGGAGTTGCGCGAGGAGGGCATCGAGGTCGTGGCCGTGCCCGTGCCGCGGCACCTGCTCGACAAGCCGCACTAGACGATGCTCGCGTAGCTGGTCCGCGGAGTTGGCGGACGCACTGAGAATCGCCGTTCGCATTGTCACCCCGTATTGATTGAGGAGTTCGCGTGTATAAACACATATTGCTGCCAACCGACGGCTCCCGGCTGGCTGCCAAAGGCGTAAAGCAGGGGCTTGCGCTCGCGCAGACGCTCGGAGCGAAAATTACCGTGCTGAACGTCGCGCCAGAATTTGAGATGGTGATCGACGAGGGCTTCGTATTGCCGAACGTCGGCGCGCTCAAGAAACGCTTTGACGAGCAGACTGCAAAGCAAGCGAAAAAAATCGTTGACGCGGTGGCCGCGGACGTACACAGCGCGGGGCTCAAATGCGAAACGGTCGTGGGCCGCGGCATCCGGCCGTACGAGGCGATCCTGCAGCATGCGAAAAAAGCCAAATGCGACCTGATCGTAATGAGCTCGCATGGGCGCACCGGGCTCGCCAGCCTGCTGCTAGGCAGCGAGACGTCCAAGGTCCTCACGCATTCGAAGATACCGGTGTTGGTAGTACGCTAAAGCCGCGGCACGGCGCAGTGCCGTTGCGCGCGCAGGGTAGAATAGCGGAGTGCGTTACAGCCCGTCAGCCACCCTTGCTTCGACCAACCGATGAACTCCCTGCGAGCGTTGCTGAATCCCGCTTCGATTGCGATCATCGGCGCGTCCTCTGAATTCGCCAAGGTCAACGGCAGGCCGCTCAAGCACCTGCTCGACAAAGGCTATGCCGGCCGCATTTATCCGGTAAATCCGAAATACGATGCGATCAACGGGCTCGCGTGCTTTCCCTCGGTCGCGGCCATTCCGGGCCCTGTCGATCTCGCGATTGTAGCGGTGCCCGCGAAATTTGTCGCCGCCGTGCTGCGCGAACTTGGCGCGCATCGCGCCGGCGCCGTGATCGTGTTCAGTTCGGGATTCGCCGAACTCGGCGCGGCGGGACGCGCGCTCGAATCCGAAGTCAGTGCGGTCGCGCGCGAGTACGGCATGCGCCTGTGCGGACCGAACTGCCTCGGGTTGATCAACGCGTTCGAACGCGTGATCGCGACGTTCGGCCAATTCGCTGACGGCGCGACGCCACCCGGACCAGTCGGTTTTGTCACGCAATCCGGCGCCTTCGGCACCGCAATTGCGGCGTTGGCGCGGCGTCGCGAACTGGGTCTCGGCTACTTCGTCAATACCGGCAACGAAAGCGATGTGACGTTTGCGCAGGTCATGCGCGAGGTGCTGGCCGATCCGCGCATCGAGGTCGGCGCCGGTTACATCGAAGGCCTGCGCGACGGCACGGAATTGATCGAGCTCGCGGAGTTTGCGCTCGGCGCCGGCAAGCCACTGGTGTTGACGAAGGTCGGCAAGAGCGACGCAGGCGCGCGCGCCGCGGCCTCGCACACGGGTTCGCTCGCGGGCGCCGATGCGGTGTTCGACGGCGTGATCCGCGAGCATGGAATCATCCGCGCACGCAATGAAGAGCACATGCTCGATATCGTCGAAGGATTTACCTACTGCGGCCTGCCGCAAGGCAACGGTCTCGGGATCGTGACGCAATCCGGCGGCGCCGGCGTATTGATGGCGGATCGCGCGGAAGAGCTTGGACTGCGCGTGCCCGTGCTCGGCGATGCGACGCAGAACGCGTTGCGCGCGACCATTCCCGGCTTTGGCGCTTGCGGCAACCCGGTCGATGTCACGGGCCAGTTCGTCGCCAATCCCGCGCTGTTGCGCGAAAGCGTAAAGATCGTGATGGCCGATCCGCAGGTGCACATCGGCATCATCTGGCTGCAATTGATGGATGCCTATGTTGACACGCTCATCACGATCTTCGAAGAAATCAAGGCGCAGGTGACGAAGCCGTTCGTCGTCTGCTGGGTCGCTGCATCAGACAGGGCGCTGCATGCGCTACGCTCGCGCGGCATCGCTGTCATGCGCGGCGCGGAGCCGGCGGTCGATGCCGTCGCGGCGCTCGCGAACTATGCGTCGATGCGGCGGCGGTGGCAGAGCGAACGCGCAGGACCTGCTGCGTTGCAGTTGCCGTCGCTTGATCTTCCCGCGCAGGCCGGGCCGGTATCGACGCTTGAAGGCGCGAAACTCCTGCAAGGCTGCGGGGTCGTACTCGCGCGCAGCGAACTCGCGCACACTTCCGCGGAAGCCGTGGCCTGCGCGGAACGCATAGGCTATCCGGTCGCCTTGAAAATCGAATCGCGGAACATCCCGCATAAGACCGAAGCCGGCGGCGTTGCGCTCGGCCTGCGTGACGCCGCGGCAGTGGCTGCAGCTTTTATGCACGTTACCGAAAACGCCAGACGTTACAAGGCTGATGCGGCCGTCGACGGCGTAATAATCCAGCAGATGGCCGGTAGCGGCGTCGATATGGTGATCGGGCTGCAGCATGATCCCGTATTCGGCGTAGTCGTAATGGCCGGCCTCGGCGGCATCCATGTCGAAGTGCTGAAGGACGTCACATTTCGCAAAGCGCCGGTCTCCACGATGGAGGCCGTGCGCATGCTCGATGAGCTCAAGTCCGGCGGCATCCTGAACGGGGTCCGCGGCGAGCCGCCGGTGGACCGCACGGCGTTGGCGCATCAGATCAGCGCCGTGTCGCGCTTTGGCGCTGCGGCCGGCGCGCGGCTGGCTGAACTCGATTTGAATCCGGTGCGTGCTGGCGCAGACGGAACCGTCGCCGTAGACTGGTTGATGATATGCCGTTGAAACGAGCGAGCCGCATGTGGCAAACAATCGCGCGCATTGCTTTATGCGGTCTGCTCGCGAGTACATCGATCGCGCACGATGCGGCGGCGCAATTTCATGCCAAGCCGATTACCGATCCCGCCGCGGTCTATGAGCTGGACGGTTACAGCGTGTCGCCGCCACCGGGAAAAGGCTGGTTCGAAATGCAGCGCGACCGCGAGCAGGTACAGTTCGGTAAAAGAATTGCCTCGTCGACGCATTCGTTTGGCACCTTGGCGACATCCGGATTAATCGACGAAAAATTTGAAACGCGCGAACAGTTTCAGGACTACGTGAACAAGTTGCGCACAGCCGAGTTCGATCCGACGCAATTCAAGGTCATCGAATTCGAATCAGCAGTGGACGACACGTATCCGGCATGGTGCGTGCGTTATCGCTTGAAGCATACCGACCGCAATGCCGTGCTTGCGCGCAACCGAACGCTGCTGGCGGAAGATTTCGGCGTCACCTGCCTGCATCCGGAAAAGAGAGATCTGGTGGTCGACGTCGGTTACTCTGAACGCGGGCGCACGGCCGAACTTGGCACCGAACTCAGTGCCGCCCTGCGCAAGGAAGGTGAAAGCTTCATGCGCAGCCTCAAGTTCAAGGTGCGCTGACCATGCCGGTCACGCTTGCCGATATCCGCGACGCGGCCGCGGCACTGCAGGATGCGGTTGCCGACACGCCGTGCCTGTATTCGCGCACGCTGTCGGAAGTGACCGGTGCGGAAGTGCATCTCAAGTTTGAAAATCTGCAATTTACCGCAGCTTTCAAGGAACGCGGAGCGCTCAACAAGCTGCTGTCATTGACGCCGCAGCAACGCGCGGCCGGCGTGATAGCCGCGTCGGCGGGCAATCACGCGCAAGGTGTTGCTTATCACGCGCACCGGCTCGGCATTTCGTCCGTTATCGTGATGCCGCGGTTCACGCCCAATACAAAAATCGAGCGCACGCGCAGCCACGGCGGCGAAGTGATATTGCACGGCGACAGCTTCGATGCATCTCAGACGCATGCGCTGGCCGTTGCGGCGGCGCGCGGACTCACGATGGTGCATCCGTACGACGATGAGAGAATCATCGCGGGGCAGGGCACGCTGGGCCTCGAAATGCTGGCGGCGTGGCCGCAGCTCGAAGTGTTGATCGTGCCCATCGGCGGCGGCGGGTTGATCGCCGGTGTCGCGACCGCCGCGAAGGCGATCAAGCAGGGAATCGAGATCGTCGGCGTGCAGACCGAACGGTATCCGTCGATGTATCGCGCCATCCGCGGCGAGCCGGCTGAATGCGGCACGAACACCATCGCCGAAGGCATCGCCGTCAAGACGCCCGGCTCGCTTACGTTGCCGATCGTGCGCAAACTCGTCGATGACATCGTGCTGGTCGGTGAAGGCGCGCTCGAACAAGCGGTTGTGATGCTGCTTGAAATCGAAAAAACGGTCGTCGAAGGTGCGGGCGCGGCGGGCCTTGCCGCATTGCTCGCTTATCCCGAGCGGTTCAGGGGCAGGCACGTCGGACTGATTTTATGCGGCGGCAATATCGATCCGCTGATGCTCGCCGACATCATCGAGCGCGGCATGGTGCGTGCCGGACGATTGACCCGGCTTAACGTGGAACTCACCGATCTACCCGGCTCACTCGCCGAGGTCACTACTCGCATCGCGGCGGCCAACGCGAACATCGAAGAAGTTCATCACCAGCGCAAATTTACGCATTTGCCGGTACAGTCCGCGGTCGTCGAATTCGTGCTGCAAACGCGCAATCACGCGCACGCGGTGGAAATCGTCGCCGCGCTTGCCGCGGCCGGCTTTGTCGCCGCTCTTGCCGGCGACGGCCGCTAAAAGCTGGCGCGAACTCGAAAGATCGCCCGCCTCATTCGAGTTTGATGCCGGCCGCCTGGATGACTTTCTTCCAGCGCGCCGACTCCACGCGCATGAACTTCACGAGTTCTTCCGGCGTGCTGCTGCGCGGTTCGGCCCCCTGGCTGGCGAGGCGTTGCGCCATTTCCGGCTCCGCGAGAATTTTTACGACCTGCTGGTTGAGCTTGACGATGATGTCGTGCGGCGTTCTGGCCGGCGCGAACATGCCGTACCACGTGACGTTTTCGAATCCCGGCACGCCCGCTTCGGCAACGGTCGGAATATCCGGTATCGCGGGCGAGCGCTGCGCGCTGCCGACTGCGAGTCCTTTCAACTTGCCGCTTTTGATCAACGGCAAAACCGACGGCATGCTGTTGAACATCAGTTGCACCTGCCCGCCGAGTAAATCCGTAATCGCGGGGCCCGTGCCTTTGTACGGCACGTGTACTATCTCGATGTGCGCCAGCGCTTTGAGCAACTCCATGCCCAGATGGTTGGGGGACCCCTGGCCGACGGACGCATAATTGAGTTGGCCCGGCCGCGCTTTCGCGTACGCGATCAGTTCTTTCATTGTGTTTGCCGGAACCGCATTGTTCAGTACCAGCAGTTGCGGATTGAGCACGAGCAGACTCACCGGAGCGAAGTCTTTGATCGCATCGTAAGGCAGCTTGCTCGACAGCGCAGGATTGATCGTCAAGCCCGCGGAAGTTCCGAAGAGCAGGGTATAGCCGTCGGGTACTGCCTTCGCGGCCAGGTCCGTCCCAATCACGCCGCCGGCACCCGCGCGGTTGTCGATCACGACCTGCTGTCCCCACGCTTCCGTGAGTTTGGCGCCGATCGCGCGCGCGACGACATCGGTGGGACCGCCCGGCGGATAGGTGACGATCCAGCGGATCGGCCGGGTTGGATACGTCTGAGCCAGCGCGGTGACGGCCGGCAACAGCGTTAGCGCGAGTACGCAGTGCGAAATGAATTGCGATGACAGCATTTTTTTCATTCGGACTTACTCCAGACGTATGCCGCTCGTGCGGATGACCTTGCTCCAGCGTTCCGTCTCCGTGCGCATATAAGCGGCCAGTTGCTGCGGCGTCGAATTCGCCGGCTCGACGCCTTGCTGCGCAAACTGCCGCTCGATTGCCGGCGACACGAGAATTTTAACGAGTTCCGCATGCAGTCGATTCACGATCGCAGGCGGCGTGCGGCGCGGCAGGAACACCGCGTACCACGTCGCCAGTTCGAAGCCGGGGATAGTTTCGGACATGGTCGGCGTGTCCGGTATCGCCGGCGTGCGCCGCGCGGCGCCGGTCGCGAGCAGTTTTAACCGGCCCGCCGTGACGTGCGGCTGAACGGAAGGCAGGCTGGTGAACATCAGTTGCACCTGGCCTGCGATCATCTCGGTGAGCGCGGGCGCGGTACCCTTGTACGGCACGTGCAGCATTTCGAGACCCGCGCTCTGCTTCAGCAACTCCATCCCGAGATGGCCGGTACCGCCGGTTTGCACGGATGCATAGTTGAGTTGACCGGGGCGCGCTTTAACGTAAGCGATGAGTTCGGCGACCGACGCAACCGGCAGCCTGGCATTGGCGACCAACACCTGGGGCGACGTCACTACCTGGGTTACCGGCGCGAAGTCGCGCACCGCATCGTACGGCAATTTGGGCGTCAGCAACGGC
>Ga0265314_10005166_pt1 | contig 11859 bp, 10 predicted proteins | sample 4126metaG_FD_203106 | JGI IMG/M metagenome (GOLD analysis project Ga0265314, IMG submission 203106) | Rhizosphere microbial communities from Carex aquatilis grown in University of Washington, Seatle, WA, United States - 4-1-26 metaG | ecosystem: Host-associated > Plants > Roots > Rhizosphere >... | reverse complement strand
GACGCCGGGTGGGGCGTCCGCCCCGTTTCCTTGCGGGATGCGGCGTGCGGAGGCGCTGTGAGCGCTGCGGCGCGCTGCGGGGCGCCGCGGCGCGCTACGGCGTGAAGAGCTGCGCCTGCGACTCGCCCGCCGCCGGCGTCACCGTGTGGCAGGCGCGGCAGCGTGCCTCGTACGACTCGGCGCCTCCCACCATCACGATCGGCGAGTCGTAGCGCGCCGGCTTGCCGTCGATGAGGCGCTGGTTGCGCGTCGCCGGCGCGCCGCACATCACGCAGATGGCGTGCAGCTTGTCGACGATCTCGGCCACGCACATGATCTGCGGCATCGCGCCGAAGGGCTCGCCGCGGAAATCGATGTCCGTACCGGCGACGATCACCCGCCGCCCGCGGTCGGCGAGGTCGTTGGCGACCTTCACCACGCCCGGATCGAGGAACTGCGCCTCGTCGATCGCGATCACCTGCGCGGTCGGGTCGAGGCGCAGGCTGATCTGCCGCGACGAATCGACGGGGATCGCCTCGATGGTGCGGCCGTCGTGCGATCCCACCTTGAAGACCCCGCCGTAGCGGTCGTCGAGGTGGGACTTGAACACTTGCACGCGCTTGCGGGCGATCATCGCGCGGCGCACGCGCCGCATCAGTTCCTCGCTCTTGCCGCTGAACATCACACCGGCGATGACCTCGATCCAGCCGCCGTTCAGCTGAAACGAGCCGACACTCATTTTTCTTTCCTCGGCGGGCGGCCGCCGTCGTCACGACGCGGACCGCGGGTGAAGGGACGGCTCGCCGGACGCGCGTCGCCGCCGGCACGCGGACGGTCGTCGCGCGCGCCACGGGTGAAGCCGCCGCGCGGCGCGGGGGCGCCGTCGCGATCGAACTTGCGCGGCGGGGCGCCGGCGCGGTCGAACTTGCGCGGCGGGCCGCTCGCGCGGTCGAACTTGCGCGGGCCGCTGTCGCGGTCGGACGTGCGATCCGACGTGCGCGGACGTTCCTCGCGGTCGAACTTGCGGGGCGGGCCGCTCTCGCGGTCGAACTTGCGCGGCGGGCCGCCGTCGCGGTCGAACTTGCGCGGCGGGCGCGCGTCGCGCGCTTCACGGTCGAAGCGCGGACGCTCCGACGCCTCGCGCGGCGCGCGCGACTCCTGCGGCGCCGCGCGCTCGGCGGGACGCGCCGACGCGAGACCGTCGGCGCGCGTCTTCTCGCGCTCGTACAGCTTGAGCGCCGCCGCGGCGATCGCGAGGCCGTCGAAATCCGAGAGGAGCGGCTCGAGCGCGAGCACTTCGCGCACCGGGATGCCCTGGGCGAGCGCGGCGCGGAGCGAGGCGCGCAGCGCGTCCTCGCGCACGCGGGCTTCGCGGGCCGCCTTGGAGCGCTCCCACGGAAGCACCGTCACGCCGGCCATGCGTTCGAGCGACGCGCGCTGCCGCGCCGTGACGAGCGCGACCATGCGGCCGGGCTGCGCCGCCACCGTCTCGGCGAGCGTCGCGGCCGACGGCACGCCGGCGAACACGACGAGCGCGACGTTCGGCGCGACCGGGCCCTCGGCGATGGTCACGAGCGACGTCGCCCCGGCGTAGCCGAGCGCGGCGATGGCGTCCTGCGCGGCGGCCGTCGTGCGGTCGTCCGTCGTGAGGATCGCGGTCGACGGCGGATCGAGTTCGTCGAGCAACTCGCCGAGCGGCGCGAGGGGGGCGTCGCCGGAAACGGTGCGGGCATAGATGGTCGCCGCGGCGGCCGTGGCGGGGGCCGCGCCTTCCGCCGTGCCGCCGACGCGACGCGCCTTGTGCAGGTAGCGCTCGAGGATCTCCTCGACGGCGGGAGTGGCCGTCGTCGCCGTCAGCAGGCGGGTGCCGGTCTTGGGCACCTCGGCCATCACCAGCGCGAGGTCGTCGCTCGCGGCGTCGTACTCGTCGGCCGCGGCGAAGACCACGCCCTGCACGCTCCCCAGCTTGATGGCGGAGGCGCGCAGCAACTCGCCGACCGTGTGGGCCGAGCCCACGAGCGCGTGCACGGCGCTCTCCTTGAGAAGGCGCTCGGCGCGCGAGGCGCTCGTGGCGGGCACGATCGCGGCGCCTTCGGCGGCCTCGAGCGCGCGCAGTTCCCGGGTGAGCGCGACGGCGCCGCTCGAATCGGGGACGATGATGAGCAGTTGCAGCTCGCCGAGCGCGCGGTCGATGCGCTCGAGGGCCCCCGTGACGCGGGGGGCGATGGCCGACCAGTCGGCCGGAATGAAATGCGCCACATGGGCGCTGCGCACGGCGCCTGCCGTTTCGCGCTCGGTCTCGCTCACTTCGTCCTCGAATGTCAATGGCGCGGCGGGTGCCGCGTGATGTATCGTTCCCAAGTCCCGCGCAGGTAATCTAGCGCCTGCGACAGCCGCCTGCCGACCTCCACGATCTCGCGCGCCGACGATGCCAGAACCCCTGCACTACACGCCCTCCCAGAACATCGCGCAGCTCCGCGAATCGGCGACCATCGCGGTGAGCACCAAGGCGAAGGCACTCAAGGCGCAGGGGCGCGCGATCATCGACCTCGGGGCGGGGGAACCGGACTTCGACACGCCGGAGTTCATCCGCCGCGCCGCGCAACGGGCGATCGACGCGGGGGCGACGCGTTACACGCTCACCGAGGGCATCCTCCCCCTGCGCGAGGCCATCGCCGCCGAGGCGAATCGCGCCTGGAAGGGGCCGCAGCCGGTGAGCGCGGGCGAGGTGGTCGTCTCGACGGGTTCCAAGCAGTCGCTCTTCAACGCCTGCTTCACGCTCTTCGGCCCGGGCGACGAGGTGCTCGTGCCGGTGCCGAGCTGGACGAGCTACTTCGAGATGGTCGAGCTGTCGCGCGCCACGGTGGTGCCGGTGTTCGGTGACGCCGCGCGCGGACTGAAAGTGTCGGCCGCGTCGCTGGCCGCCGCCGCGACATCGCGCACCAAGGGCCTCATGCTCAACTCGCCGGTGAACCCGACGGGTTCGGTGTACACGGCCGAGGAACTGCGCGACATCCTCGACCTCGCCGCCGCGCGCGGCTGGTGGGTGCTGAGCGACGAGATCTATCAGCGCATCAGTTACGGCAGCGCGCCGGCGGCCGGCGCGCTCGACGTCGCCGCGACGCGCGACAACCTCATCGTCATCAACGGCGTCGCCAAGGCGTACGCGATGACGGGGTGGCGCATCGGCTGGACGATCTCGCCGGTGGCCGTCGCCAAGGCGATGACGGCGTTCCAGTCGCACACCACGTCGAACGCGGCGGCCGTGAGCCAGCACGCCACGCTCGCGGCGCTCACGAGCCTCGCCGAGGCCGATGCGTCGATCGGCGCGATGGTGGCGCAGTTCCGCACGCGGCGCGACGCGGCCCTCGCGATCCTCCGCACGGCCCCCGGGCTGACGGTGCTCGAGCCCGACGGCGCGTTCTACCTGTACGTCCGCGCCCCCAAGTCGCTCGGCGGAGACGAGCCCGGGAGCGCGTTCTCGAGCTATCTGCTCGACAAGCACAACCTCGCCGTGGTGCCGGGGTCGGCGTTCCTCACGCCGGAGTGGATCCGCATGTCGTACGCGGCGGAGCAGTCGCAGGTGGAAGACGCCATGCGCCGCGTCGTCGCGGCGTTCGGAGAACTCGCGTGATGGACCGGCGCGCTTTTGCCTCGTGGCGCGGCGAACCGGTCTGGCGGCGCGTGCTGCCTTCGGCGTAGGCTCGATCTCCCCCAACGGAGGCACGCGTGGACATCGACGTGCGCGTCGAACCGACCGATCAGGCGCTGCCCACGGTGGATTTCCGCTGGGACGCCGACACCGACATCCTCACGGCGACGGTGCAGGCGGCCGGCGCCGGTGAAGGGATGTCGGGCGCGGTGGAGATCGAAGGGAGCGACGGGTCGTGGCTCATCTTCGACGTGTCCGCCGGGCGCATCGCCGGCGTCGAGGTGGCCGTCTGGCCCGACGTGCGCACGGTCGCGGGCCTCGCGCGCCCTGCGGACGCGACCCCCGCGCGCCTCACGCTTCCCGCGCGCCGGTCGCAGCCGGGCGTGGCCTCGCTCGAGGTCGACACGCGCCTCATGGCCGAGTCCGACGCGGCGGAGAAGACCATCCATTTCCGCATCGGCGCCACGCGCGCGGTGCGGCACCTGCACGTGGCGACCGACCTGATGTTCGACGTCGACGAACGCGACCGGCTCGCGGGCGTCTGGCTCCTCAACGTGCCCCCGTTCCCGGCGGACCAATGATCACGACGATCGTCCTCGTGAAGGCGGAGCCCCGCCTCATCCCTCAGTGCGCGAAGAAACTCGCCGGCCTCGACGGCGTCACCGACGTCTATTCCGTGAGCGGCGAGTGGGATCTCGTCGTGATCGTGAAGGTGCCGCAGTACGAGGACATCGCGCGCATCGTCACCGAGCAGTTCCCCGAGGTGCCGGGGCTCGTGCGCACGACGACGCTCACGGCGTTCCGGGCGTACTCGAAGGAAGATCTCGAACAGGCCTGGGACATCGGCCTGGGGTGAGCGCGACGGGAGCCGCCGCGGGCGCTCGCTCCCGCTACGGCTTCTTCGAGTCCATGCACCAGCCGAGCGGCACCCGCAGCGACTCGTGCCACTGTCCGGCGCGGAAGCGGAGCACGACGAGTTCGTTGGGCGCCGCGTAGCGCCACGACTCGAGGATCACCTCGTCGGTGCCGTCGCCGTCGAGGTCGACGTGGTCGAGGAGGCGCTGGAACTCCACCGTGCGCGCTTCGCCGCTCGCGACGTGCCGGTACGTCGGCTGCCACTTGCCGTCGATGAAGTCGAGGAGCGCGAGGACGTTCGTCGAATGGCCGGCGCCCGGGCCGAGGTCGCCCGCGCCGGGATCGACGAACGACGACGCCAGCGTCAGCCCGCCGGTCGCGCCCGTCGAGAGCGCCCGCGCCGAGAAGTCGAGCGAGTCGAGCTCGGAGTTCTCGATCTTGTTGAGCGCGCCGAGGTCATGGCCGGCGGCGCGCGCGATGCGGTCGATCTCGGCCTGCGGGAAGACTTCGTGCGCGACGCCGCGCGTCACGAGCGCCTTGTTGGTGGCGAGCAATTCGATCGCGCTGTCGCTGCCGATGCCCTGTGTCGCGAGGCGCACGGTGGCGATCGGGCGCATGGCGGTGCACCCCGGCAGCGTCTGGAGCGGGCCGTCCTTCGTCCACATGCCGCGCACGATGGCGGCGCGGCCGGCGGCCTGGCCGCCGTGATAGAGGAAGAGCGAATCGCCCGCGGCGAAGTACATCGAGTCGAGCGACTTCCAGCCGTACTCGCTGAGCCCGATGCCGACGATCGCGCTGTCGATGATCGCCGCGACCGGGAGGACCCGTGGATCGCCGCGGTCGCCGAACACCTGAAAGAGGAGCGTCGGGCGGTGGTAGATGTTGATCGCGGGCGTGCCGACGGGGCGCACGACGTTCGCCGCTTCGCGCCGCGCCCTGTCCTTGTCGCACCCCGAGAGGAGCGCTAGGATGCCCACCACGATGATCGACGCGCGCGACCCACGATGGGAAGGCATCATCTCGGCATCCTCAGAAGGTGAACCCCGCGGGGCGAGCGCGACCGACGTCGCGCGGCTGCTGCGACGGCTCGCCGCCGACGCCGGCGCCGCAGTCCCCGCCACCACGGGCGACGAGCGGCCCCTCGAAGTGGTCACGCTCGACACGAATCCGCCGCGCCTCGAACAGGCGACGCCCATCGAGGGCGGGGCGCTCGTCGCCCGCGCCGTGCCCGGCGACCCGACCGTCGGCTTCGCGGCGTTCCTCGACGGCGTGCAGATCAGTCGCGTCATGGCGCGGTGGAGCGACGGCGTGCCGGTCGTCCACGGCACCGTCGCGGCGGTGGTGCGCGAACGGCACGACGGCGAGCTCGGCACCTGGCGCGGCCGGCCGGCGGTCTCACGCGGCGTCTACCTGCCGGTGGCGACGGCGGGCGCCGCCCGCGTCGATGCCTTCGTGCGCGAAGGGATCCCGGTGTTCGATACGCTCGACGCCGCGGCGCCCGCCGGCCCGCGCCACCCGGCCGAACTGCTGTCGTTCGCGCGGTCGGCGGTGCAGCGCGAGCGCGAGCGGCTCGAGACGGAGCTCGCCGAAGCGTGGGTCGCCGCGGGCGAGGGTCCGCTGTACGTCGACGGCGGCATCGCCTCGAGCGGCGCCGCGTCGCAGCACGCGCTCGCGGTGGGCGTCGTGAAGTCGCATCGCACGCTCTACGCGAACGGCGCCGACCTCGGCACCGTGCTCGGGTTGGGCGCGGGATCGCGGACGACGGCGTTCGAGATCCGCTCGCCGCGCCGGACGCACGTCGCGAGCTGGTACCTGCGCCTGCGCGACGCCGCCGGGCACGATCCGTTCTTCGGCCTCGTGCGCGTGGAGGTCGCGCGCGCGACCTTCGACGCCGCGCGCGCCGACGCCGTGAGCCGCTGGGTGCTCGCCGAGCGCGCGCCGGTGTCGCTCCCCGACCGGCGCTGGAGCACGATGGCGTACGGCATCCGCAACTGCGAGGAATACCTGCGCGCCATCACGGGCTGAGGATACCTTTCGATCATGTCCGTACTTGGCCGCATCGTCGCCACCGAGCGACGCCCGAACACGCCGCACGAATTCCATTTCTGGACGGCGCTCGATTCCCCCGTGGGCATCGGCACGATCGTGCGCGTCGAGGGGGCGCACGCGGTCAACGGCGCGCTCCCGCGCACGTACGGCGTCGTCACCGAGGGCTTCGGCTACACCGATCTCGAGACGCCGCTCCACGACGTGCTCGGCCACGACGGCTCCCCCGACAGCGCGACGGCGTCGCCCACGCGCCGCACCGAGGTGCGCCTGTACACGGCGGCGGTGCTGCGGCACGTGCCCGAGGAGCCGCTGCAGCCCGTCGGGAGCGGCACCGTGCACCTCGCGACGGACGACGACGTCGCCATCGCCCTGCGCATGGACGGGTACCTCAAGGACGGCGAATCTACTGGAATTCCAGTAGGTCTGTATCGCGCGGGGGCCACGCAGTCGCCGGTGTACCTCGACGCCGATTTCCTCCTCGGGCCGGAGGCGGCGCACCTCAACATCAGCGGCGTCTCGGGCCTCGCCACGAAGACGAGCGCCGTCGAGTGGCTGCTGGCGTCGATCTTCGCGCATTTCCCGGAGAAGAAAGGCAAGGTCGCCGCGGTCTGCTTCAACGTGAAGGGCCCGGACCTCTGCTTCCTCGACCAGCCCGCCACGAAGCTCGACGACGCCGACCGCGCCCTCTACGACCTCATGGGCGTGCCGGCGGAACCGTTCGCGCACGTGGAGTACTACGCGCCCTACACGGCGCGCGGCTACACGCTCAACACGCTCCGCTCCAACGACGCGCTCGCCCACAACGTGCGCCCGCTCTCGTGGGGCCTGCGCGAGGTGCTGCAGTACGCCGAGGTGCTCCTCAACAAGGACGACATCGACGCGAAGGCCGACGCCCTCATCGATTTCATCAAGGAGCGGGTCGTCGACCAGGAGTTCAGGGACGACAAGTATCTCTCGCGCGCGCATCGCGTGCAGTCGTTCAGCGACCTCGAGGCCTGGTTCCGCGACCTGCTCACGAAGATGGAGGCGGCCAACGCCGAGTCGTGGCGCACGCATCACGTCGCGACCATCCGGAAGGTGCGCAACCGGCTCACGAACATCTCCACGCGGTGCCGCGGCCTCGTCACCGACGACGGCACCGTGAGCGACCTGCCGTTCGGCGCGTTCAGCGATCGCGGCGTGTACGTCGTGGACGTCGCGAACCTCGAGGAGGACGCGCAGGACCTGATCTTCGCCCGCGTCGTCTCGCAGCTGCGCGAGCACCTCGAGAAGCGGACGCTCGGCGTGGAACACGTCGTGGTGTTCGTCGACGAACTCAACAAGTACGCGCCGAGCGACGGTCCCGAGACGTACGTGCGCGCGATGCTCCTCGACATCGCCGAGCGCGGGCGCTACCTGGGCCTCGTCCTCTTCGCGGCGCAGCAGTTCCGCTCGCAGGTGCACCGGCGCGTGGTGGGGAACTGCGGCACCGCGCTCTTCGGCCGCATGGACGCCGACGAACTCGCGACGCCGGGCTACGCGACGCTCTCGCCGGCCACGCGCACGAAGCTCTCGACGCTCGAGAAGGGGCAGCTGATGGTGCGGCATCCGCACTTCGCGCAGCCCGTGTTCGTCCGCTTCCCGCGGCCGGCGGTGCTCTCGGGGCGCGAAGGCGTCGAGCGGTTTCCGCAGGCCCCCGAGGCGACGCTCGAGTCGGCGATCACGCGGTCGCTGCGCGCGCTCGAGCCCTCGGTGACGCTCGACTGGGTGAAGGACACCATCGCGCTCGCCGACGAGGACGAGGCGCTCCGCGCCCGCAACCGCACGCTCCAGGCGCGCCCCGAGGACGTGAAGAGCTACTTCCGCGCGCAGCTCAAGCGGCGCGTGGGGGGCGAGCGGCCGGCCGACGTGCCGCGCCCCGCGCTCAAGACGTCGCCCTCCGACGATCCTTACGGCTTCTGAGCGGCCTTCGACGGGTCGGCGCCCATCCATCCGAACGCGATGAGGCGCTGTTCATCGAGCCAGCCGGTGGTGCCCGCGGCGTTGCGCGCATAGCGGTAGGCGGTGAGCCCGCGCACGCTCGAGAAGATCACGATCGAGCGGTTCACCTCGGAGAAGCGCGTCGTCGCGCTCACGCGCACGACGTCGCGCAGGTCGCTCGGGATCTTCGAGAGTTCGAGGTCGGCGAGGCGGATCTGCATCGTCTGCGCGTCGAGGAGGATCGTGCCGTGCACGTCGGGCTTGCTCAGCTTGTCGGCGGCGCGGAAGTCGATGCGCACGACCTCGCCGAGCGCGCCGGTCTCCACGCCGCCGTAGAAGAAGCAGTGGTTCGCGTAGAACGAGGGCTCGGCGAAATCGGGGAGCGTGGGGAGGTGCATCGCGTACTCGTACAGCGCGGCGGCGTCGCGGTACGGCTCGCGCGAGACGAGGTCTCCCGGCCGGTAACGCCAATGGATGAGGTCGCTGCGCACCGTCAGCGTGTCGGTGCGTTCGTCGACGACGAGGCCGTCGTCGCGCAGCCCGCCGACGCGGCGCTCCGCCTTGTAGGCGAACGGGAACGAGTCGGCGAGGAGGCGGTACTGTTCGGCGTTCAGCGTGAGCTGGTCGAACACGGCGGCGAGATCGGGGTCGGTCTTCGCGTTGGGCCGGCCGGGTTTCTTGCACGGCGGGTAGGCGACGACCTTCACGGCGTTGAGCTTGATCGACACGCGGTCGAGCGTGATGCGGAGCCGCTGTCCCTCGCCGGCGGCAGGGACCTCGACCGTGAACTCGCGGGGCGAGAAGCCGAGGCGCGCGACGCGGAGCCGGTAGGTGCCGCCGGTGAGGCCGGAGAAGCCGAAGGTCCCGTGCTCGTCGGAGAACGTCTGCCGGCCGGCCGGGGAGAGGGTGACCATCGCGTGGTCGAGCGAGAGGTTGGTGCCCGAGGCGAACACGTCCCCGATCACCGTTCCCGGCGGGGTGCCCTGCGCCGCGCACGGCGCCCCGCCGGCGACCGCGAGTCCGAGCAGGAGGAGCAGGGTCGGGAGGCGCGCCATATCCCCGGATATAGCGGGGGTGTACATCCCAGCGCTATCCCGTCACCGGTCGTACATTAAGGCGTGCGCCTGGTCCACCTCTCCGACCTGCACCTCGGCTTCCGTCAGTTCCAGCGAACGACGCCCGCCGGCATCAATCAGCGGGAGGCGGACGTTGCACGCTCGTTCACGCACGCGATCGACCGCGTGATCGAGCTGCGCCCCGACCTCGTGCTGATCGCGGGCGACGTATTCCATACGGTGCGGCCGACCAACCCGGCCATCCTCCACGCGTTCGCGCAGTTCTCGCGACTCGCGCGCGAGCTGCCCGACGCGATCATCGTGATGGTGGCCGGCAACCACGACATGCCGCGGTCGAGCGAGACGACGTGCATCCTCCGTCTCTTCACGCCGCTCGGCATCCACATCGCCGACGCCGAGCCGCGGCGCCTCGAGTTCCCGGAGCGCGGCCTCTCGATCTTCGCCGTGCCGGACATGCCGCCGGGGAGCATCAAGCTCGAGCCCGACCCGAACTTCGCGACGAACGTGCTCGTGCTGCATGGCGAGGTCGCCGGCGCGATCCCGATCCACGCCGAGCACACCGACCGCGCGTCGCTGCAGATCCCCGTCGAGGACGTGTCGAGCCCCGGGTGGAACTACGTCGCGCTGGGGCACTACCACGTGTACAAGAAGGTCGGCCCGCAGGCGTACTACTGCGGCGCGCTCGACTACACGAGTTCGAACGTCTGGGGCGAGATCGAGGAAGAGCATGCGCAGAAGCTCCCGGGCAAGGGGATGATCGAGCGCGATCTCGCGACGGGCAAGCAGACGTTCCACCGCCTCACGCCGACGCGCGACGTGCTCGACCTCCCGCCGCTCGAGGGGCGCGGCATGTCGGCGCCCGACCTCGACGCGGCGATCGCGGCGGCGGTCGCGCGGGTGCCGGGGGGCATCGACGGCAAGGTCGTGCGGCTCGTCGCGCGCAACGTGCCGCGGCACATCGCGCGCGAGGTCGATCACAAGGCGCTGCGAGAACTCCAGCGGCGCGCGCTGCACTTCCATCTCGACACGCGGCGCCCCGACGTCGTGCGCCCCGCCGCGGGGAGCGGGTCGCCGGGGCGCCGCCCCTCGCTCGCCGACACCCTGCGCGACGCGCTCCGCAGCCGCGTGCTCACGAGCGACATCGACCGCGACGCGCTCGTCGAACTCGGCATGCACTACCTCCGCGAGGCGGAGTCGCTGGGCGTGATCCGCGACGCGCCGTCGGCGGCCACGGCGGCGGAGGACGCATGAGGCTCAGCCGGCTCAAGCTCCTCAACTTCCGGCAGCACGCCGACACCGAGCTCACGTTCGAGACCGGGCTCACCGGCATCATCGGCCCCAACGGCGTCGGAAAGTCGACGATCCTCGAGGCCGTCGCCTGGGCGCTGTACGGCGGCGACACGGCGCGTGGCGGCAAGGACTCCATCCGATTCACGCGCGCCGCGCCGCGCGCGCAGGTGCGCGTCGAGCTCGACTTCGAACTCGCGGGGCACCGCTATCGCGTCGTGCGCGGCCTCACGATGGCCGAGGTGTACCTCGACGGCGGCGACCAGCCGATCGCGAATTCGGCGACGGCCGTCGGCGACCTGCTCCAGCGTCGCCTCGGCATGACGCGCACGGAGTTCTTCAACACCTACTTCACCGGCCAGAAGGAACTGACGGTGATGGGGGCGCTCACCGCCACCGAGCGCGGGCAGTTCCTCTCGCGCGTGCTCGGGTACGAGAAGCTCCGCACCGCGCAGGAGATCGCCGACCAGCGCCGCCGCGACCTGCGCAACGAGATCACCGGCATGCGGAGCGGCATGCCCGACGCGGGCGCCGTGAACGCCGAGATCCACACGTCGGAGGCGCGGGTCGTCGCCGCCGTGCGCGCGCTCACGACCGCCGAAGGGGAGCGGACGCGCCTCCAGTCGCACGTCGACGCCCTCGGCCCGCGCTGGGCCGACGCGCAGCGGCAGCGCGACGAACTGCAGCTCCTCGACGCCGACCTCCGCGTCACCGACATCGAGTTCTCCGCGCAGCAGCGCAACGCGGAACGGGTGAACGTCGAACTGCAGCACGTGGCCGCGGCGCGGGACGCGCTCCTGCCGCTCGCCGAGCAGCTCGTGCCGTTCCACGAGGTGGGCAACGAACTGGGCCGCCTGCGCGAGCTCGCCGTGCACGACGGCCGCCGGCAGGCGCTCCTCGAGCAGGAGAAGGGGCTCGCCGCCGAGCTCGACGAACTGCGCGACCAGCGCGCGAAGGTGCAGACGGCGCCGCAGCTCGAGGAGCAGGTCACCGTCGAGCTCG
>Ga0265314_10005165_pt1 | contig 11860 bp, 10 predicted proteins | sample 4126metaG_FD_203106 | JGI IMG/M metagenome (GOLD analysis project Ga0265314, IMG submission 203106) | Rhizosphere microbial communities from Carex aquatilis grown in University of Washington, Seatle, WA, United States - 4-1-26 metaG | ecosystem: Host-associated > Plants > Roots > Rhizosphere >... | reverse complement strand
CGCTGGCTGGTAGGGATCCCGCTCGACCTGCGCGCGGTGGCGCAGGCGGCGGTGCGGGTGGAGCGTGCGCGATGAGCGTGCACGTACGAGCAACGGCACGTACACACGAGGGAGGACCGATGCGAGCGGTGATGATGCTGGCCCTGACGCTGTCGCTGAGCGGCTGCTTCTGGGCGCGGAAGGTGGACGACGGGAGCAACCCCGCGCTGACGAAGACGCTGAAATCGATGCCTGGCTGGTACACGCGCGCGCCGAAGAGCGACTCGTCGCACATCTACGCGCCCGCGACGGCGACGTCGCAGGAACTGCAGACGGCGATCAACAAGGCGCAGGTCGAGGGGCGCGCCGGGATCGCGGCCCAGCTCGAGGTGAAGTACGCGGGAATAACCGAGAAACTGGTGTCAGAGAAAGGGATCGGCCGCGACGCGGCGATCGTCTCGGAGTTCCAGCAGTCGTACCGCGCCGTCATCGGGCAGGTGCTCGTGGGGAGCGCGCCCAAGGAGCAGCAGGTGGGCGTCGAGGAGGGCGTCTACCGCGTGTTCGTGCTCATGGATCTTCCCGTGGGCGCGGCGAGCCGCCGCCTCCTCGATCAGTTGAAGGCGCAGGACGCCGTCTATGCGCAGCTCAAGGGGACCTCGGCGTTCCGGGAACTCAATGACGAAGTGGAGCGCTACGACGGGCTGAAGGCGGCGCGCAAGCCGTAGTGGCGCGATCGTGCGCCGGCGATAGCGTTAAGGCGATGCAGTTCGACTTTTCGTTCGCCGCCGAACGAAGGTTCGGGTCCGCCGACTATCGCCGATGGGTGATCGCCGGGGCGCTCGTCGCCGCACTGGGATACAGCGGGTCGAACGTCGCCGCGATGCTGACCTACGGGCTCGTCACGCCGCAGCAACTCGTCGCGACGGCCGTCTGCTGGGTCGCCGTGTCGCTGGCGATCATGCAGCGCCCGTCGCTCGCGGCGACGCTCGTGCTCCTCGCCGTGTGGAGCGAGGTGAACTACGGGATCCTCATCGCCGACGAGTTCCCGCCGGTCGGGCTCGTGGTGACGCCGGCGTTCGTCGCCGGCGCGGGACTCCTCCTCGGCGCGCTCCCGTCGCTCGGCATCGCGCTGCTCTCGATCGCGATCGCGACGCCGGTCGTGCTGCACTCGAAAGCGGCGCTGCACGAGGAGCACAGCCGCCTCGTGTACTGGCTCGTGATCCACGCGCTCTCGTCGCTGAGCACGTGGGCCGTCGTGGCGATCGGGCTGTCCGCGCTCGAGCGCGTGCTCAACAGCGTGCGCGCCAAGGAGACGGAGCTCGCCGACACGATCCGTCTCGCGCCCGACGGCATCCTCGTCGTGGACGGCGACGACCGCCTCCTGACGGTGAATCCCGCGGCGCGCCGCATCCTCGGCATCGGCGACGCCGAGTACGTCGGCACGCCGCTCGGCGACGTGCTCCGCCGCGCCGGCGCCGGCACCGAACTCTCCGACCTGCTGCACGACGGCAACAGCGCCGAAGCGCCGCTCGCGCTCTCGGTGTCGCACGGCGGCGGCGAGCGGACGTTCGTCGAGGTGACCTGGCGCCGCACGACCGGCGACCGCCGCCAGGTGAGCCTGCGCGACGTCACCGAACGCGTGCGCGCCGAGGACGTGCGCCGCGGCATGGAAGAAGAACTGGCGCACGCGCGGCGCCTCGAGGCCATCGGCCAGCTCGCCGGCGGCATCGCGCACGACTTCAACAATCTGCTCACCGCCGTCGCCGGATCGGCCGAACTCCTTCGCGACGACCTCGGCAACGAGACGCACGCCGGACTCCTCGACGAGATCATGGCGGCGCAGGAACGCGGCACGGCGCTCACGAAGCAGCTCCTCTCGTTCGCGCGGCGCGACATGGTGCAGGCGAAGGTGTTCGACCTCTCGGCGCAGGTCACCGCGCTCCAGCGGCTGCTGCAGCGCATCGCGGGGGAGCAGGTGCAGGTGATCTGCGACGTGGAGCCCGACTGCCGCGTGCGCGCCGACGTCGGCCAGATCGAGCAGGCGCTGGTGAACCTCGTGACCAACGCGCGCGACGCGATGCCCGCGGGCGGACCGTGCACGCTCCGCTGCCGCCGCGTGACCGCCGCCGACGGCGGCCGATGGGTCGAGCTCAGCGTGAGCGACCGCGGCATCGGCATGGAAGAGGAGGCGCGGGCGCACGCCTTCGAGCCGTTCTTCACCACGAAGCCGCGCGGGCGCGGCACGGGCCTCGGGCTGGCCTCGGTGCACGGCATCGTGATGCAGAGCGGCGGCCGCGCCCGCCTCGAGTCGGCGCCGCGCCGGGGCACGACGGTGTCGCTCGAGTTCCCGTTCGCCGAGGAGTCGGTGGAGATCGCCGCCGCCGCGCCCGTCATGCCCGAGCGCGTGCACGGCGGCGCGACGATCCTCGTGGCCGAGGACGACGACGGCACGCGCGGCGTCATCGACCGCATCCTGCAGCGCGCGGGCTACCGCGTGCTCCTCGCGCCAGACGGCGTGGCGGCCATGCGCCTCGCCGACAAGCACGGTCACGCGCTCGACCTGCTCCTCAGCGACGTGATGATGCCCGGGCTCTCGGGGCCGCAGCTCGCGTCACGCCTGCGCGCGCGCGAGCCGGCGCTCCCCGTAGTCTTCATGTCGGGCTACCCCGAGGACGCGCTCGGCAACATGCCCGACCTCGTGCTCGAGCGGGACTTCATCGCCAAGCCGTTCTCCAGCGCCCTGTTGCTGCAGCGCGTGCACGACGCGCTGCAGCGCCGCGGCGCGCGGGCTAGTGCCCCTCGTCCAGCGCCTTGATCTCCTTCACGAGCGACCCGAGCACGTTCTTCGCGTCGCCGTAGAGCATCAGCGTGTTGTCGCGGAAGAAGAGCGGGTTCTCGACACCGGAGAAGCCGGTGCCCTTGCCGCGCTTGATCACGTACACCGTCTTCGCTTCCCACGGACGGAAGATCGGCATGCCGTAGAGCGGGCTCGACTTGTCCTCTTCGGCGTCGGGGTTCACGATGTCGTTCGCGCCGATGATGATCGCGATGTCGGCGGAGTGCAGCACGCGGTTGGCGTCGTCGACGTCGGTGAGGAGCGTGCCGTAGTCGATGCCCGCTTCCGAGAGGATGACGTTGAGGTGCCCGGGCATGCGGCCGGCGACGGGGTGAATGGCGTACTTCACGTCGCCGCCCTTCTTCTGGATCAGTTCCATCAGTTCACGGCAGACGTGCTGCGCCTGCGCGACCGCCATGCCGTAGCCGGGGATGATCACCACCGAGCCGGCGTACGCCATCTGCAGCGCGGCGTCCTCGGCGGAGATCGTCTTGGCCTCGCGCACTTCGCCGGCCTTCTTGGGACCGCCCGTCGGCGCCGCGCCGAACGCGCCGAAGATCACGTTGCCGAACGACCGGTTCATCGCCTTCGACATCATCATCGAGAGGATGAAGCCGCCCGCGCCTTCGAGCGCGCCGGCGATGATGAGCACGTTGTTGCCGATCGCGAAGCCCGTCGCCGCGGCCGCGAGGCCGGCGTACGAGTTGAGCAGCGAGACGACGACGGGCATGTCGCCGCCGCCGATCGGCAGCACCATCGAGATGCCGAGGAAGAGCGCGAGGCCGACCATCGAGTAGAAGGCCCACGCCGCATCGGGGTGGATCACGAGCCAGGCGAACGACCCGAACGCCACCGCCATCAACAGCAGGTTGAGCGCGTTCTGGCCCTTGAACGTGATGGGCCGTCCGGTGATCAGCTCCTGGAGCTTGCCGAACGCCATGAACGAGCCCGTCACCGTGAGCGCGCCGAAGAGCACTTCAAAGCCGAGCGCCGCCGCCGTGCCGCTGGAGAGGCCGGGCTGCAATCCGATGATGGCCGGATCGTAGGCGTGGCGATACTCGACGATGCCCACGAGCGTCGCCGCGATCGCGCCGAAGGCGTGCGAGAAGGCGATGAACTGCGGCATCGCCGTCATCGGCACCTTCATGGCCATCGGGTAGCCGGCGATGGCGCCGATCACGAGACCGCCGATGATCCACTGGTACGTGATGATCTCGTGGTTCAGCAGCGTGCCGACGACGGCGAACAACATGCCGAACGCCGCCTGCTGCATGCCGAGGCGCGCGTCGGCCGGCCGCGTGAGCGAGCGCAGGCCGAGGATGAAGAGCACCGACGCGACGAGGTACGACCCCTGCACGAACAGATCACGCGTGCCGGAGATCGTGCCGCCCTCGGCGGCCGGGGCGAGCAGCGCGAAGAGAGGCGCGGTCACTTGGCCGCCTCCGTCTTCTTCGGACCGCCGAACATCGCGAGCATGCGGTCGGTGATCAGGAAGCCCGCGGTGACGTTCGTCGCGGCGCAGATCACGGCGATGAAGCCGAGGATCGTCGAGACCTTGCCGTACTGCCCGCCGGCGGCGACGATCGCGCCCACGAGCGAGATGCCCGAGATGGCGTTCGTCGCCGACATGAGCGGCGTGTGCAGCAGGGGCGGCACCTTCGAGATGACGAAGAAGCCGATGAAGCCGGCGAGGATGAAGACGTACAACTGGAAGATCTGCGTCATGAGCGGGCCTGTCCGTCGTGCGTCACCAGCATGGGGCCGGTGATCTCGTCGTTGGCGTCCAGCACGAGGGCGTTGTCCTTCGTGATGTGCTGGAGGAAGGTGAGGAAGTTGCGGCTGAGCATCTGCGAAGCGTGGAACGCGGCCGTGCTCGGCAGGTTGAGCGGGCCGATGATCGTCACGCCGTGCGCGACGACCGTCTCGCCGGGCTTCGAGAGCGGGCAGTTGCCCCCCGTCTCGGAGGCGAGGTCGATGATCACGCTGCCGGGCTTCATCCCCTTCACGGCGTCTTCGGGGATGAGGATCGGGGCGCGGCGTCCGGGGATCGCGGCCGTGGTGATCACGAGGTCCATCTGCTCGAGGTGCTTCGTGATCGCCGCCTGCGTGCGCGCGGCGTCTTCTTCCGTCTGCTGCTTGGCGTAGCCGCCGGTGCCTTCGGCGCTCGCGGCGAGCTCGACCTTGAGCACCGTCGCGCCGAGCGAGGCGATCTGCTCCTGCGCGGCGGGGCGCACGTCGAAGCCGCTCACGAGGGCGCCGAGGCGCTTGGCCGTCGCGATCGCCTGGAGGCCGGCCACGCCGGCGCCGAGCACGAAGACCTTCGCCGGCGCCAGCGTGCCGGCGGCGGTCGTGAGCATCGGGAGCATCTTCGGCAGCGCGGCGGCGCCCATGAGCACCGCTTTGTAGCCGCTCACCGTCGCCTGCGACGAGAGGACGTCCATGGACTGGGCGCGCGTGATGCGCGGCACCCGCTCCATGCCGAGGAGGGTCACCTTGCGGGCCGAGAGTGCCGCGAGCGCGTCGGCCTCGCCGGCCGGCGCCCAATACGACACGAGCGCGCTTCCCTCGGGGAGCGCGCTCGCTTCGGCGGCGGTCGGCGGCTGCACCTTGCAGGTGAGCGCCGCGCCTTTGACGGTGGCGCCGAGATCGGCGCCGATCGTGGCGCCCGCGGTCTCGTATTGCGCGTTGGAAAAGCCGGCGGCGAGGCCGGCGTCCGACTCCACGGCGACGGTGGCGCCCGCCTTGACGAGCTTCGCGACGCTTTCCGGGACGAGGGCGACGCGCCCTTCCCGGGCGGCGCGCTCTCGCGCGACAGCGATATGCATGGATGTTGCGGGGTCGAGGGTTCGATGGGCCGCGTGCCGCCTGGCGCGCGGGCCCGGTGCTACAGCCCTTAAATCTAGTTCAGGGGTGACGTGGGCAACACATGCAGGAATCCCCGTCGCGGCTGTCAGCGTTCGCCTCACATCCTGCGTAGCGCACGTTGTACTGTCGGGGTGCGGGGGTGATCTTGCGGCACGCGGGATCGTCCGCGAGTCTCTCACGCCGTACGGTGACAATGTCCAAGGCCGTCCTCTCGCCCGACGCTTCGCGCGCCCTCGCCCCGGAACTGGCCGGCACGCGAAACCCGAACGTCTGGGTCTATCGATATACCGACGACGCGAACGGCTGGACGCTGAGCATCGCGACGCACGCCGCCCCCGGCTCGGGGCAGCTCTCGCTCGGCGGCTTTCGCATCGCGCCGGAGAGTCGCACGTCGTCGCCCGGCTTCACCACGGACGGCGAGGCCATCGGGCTCGCGATGGGCATGGAGGAGAAGGTCCACTGGTCGCGCGTCATCCACGTCGGCGGGCCGCTCGCCGTGCGGGACATGTCGCGCATCGTCGGCGGCAAGTGCGTGATGGCGCCGACGGCCGACGCGCGCGTGGGACAGCCGCGGGATGCCGCGCTCCTCGATTTCGCGATCGCCTGCTTCAAGGATGTGGAATCGACCGCCGGCATCCACCTCACCACGGGGCAGGACCTCGGCCACGGCCTCATGTCCGACGGCAGGACGCAGTCGCTCGCGTACCTCAACGAGCGTTTCAAGGGGAGCGTCGTCGCCGACACGTCGGTGCCCACCGGGGAAGGGAACTTCCAGCTCCTCCAGGGCATGCTGCGCGCCCTCGGCTGCCCGCTCGACGGCGCCACCGTCGGCCTCCTCGGGTGCGGCAACATCGGCATGCACATGCTGCACGAACTGAAGGCGCGCGGAGCGACGATCCTCGCGATGGAGGCCCGCGCCGACCGCCGCGCCGAGATCGAGGCGATGGGCATCCGCACGTGGGGCGCGGCCGACAAGGCGACCTTCCTCTCGCTGAAGATGGACGCGGTCGCGATCAACGCCGCGGGCAACACGCTCGACGACGCGGCCGTGCGCGCCTGCTGCGAGAATCCGCGGTTGCGCGTGGTCTGCGGCTCGGAGAACCTCGTGATGCCCGATCCCGCCGGCGCCGTGGCGCTGCGCGAGGCGGGCAAGGTGTACGCGCCCACCGAACTGGGCGGGATGATGGGCTATCTCACCGCCGTCGAGGAGTATCTGGCGCATCTCGAAGGAACGCCGTTCGACATCGCGACGCTCATCGACGCGGCCAAGCGGCTCGACACTGCCGGTTACGAGGCCGCGACGCGGGTGCGCGACGGCGGCTACCGCGAATCGTTCGAGGAGGCCGTGCTCGGCCTGTACGGGGAGGCCCGCTAGCGGATGCGGGACGCGCTCGTGCGCGGACGATCACCGGCGGCGTCGCGCGGCCTCGTGCCCGACGACGCGATCACCGGGCCGAGCGGCGGCGCGCTCGGGACCCTGCGGCCCATGGCGGCCATCGCAGGCACGATCATGGCCGGCTTCTTCTTCTACAACTTCGTCGATGTCGCACCCGATCTTCGCGACGCGATGCTGCTGCTCGACGGGCTGTGCGTGATTGTCTGCGCGACGGTCTGGTGGATGATCGGCGCCGGGCGCATCCCGGAATCGCGGGCGCACGCCGCCGCCGTGGTGATGATCGTGCTCATCGCGAGCAACATCCTGGTCAGCATCTGGCTCACGAAGATCACGTACAACGCGATCTACATCTCCGTGCTCCTCATCGGCGCCGGCGCGGGCATGTCGTCACCGCGCTGGGGCGTGGCGACCTTCGCCGCGCTCTGGGCCATGAGCGTGCCGGTGCTGCTGGCCGAGCTCGACACGGCGACGGCCGTGCGCTACATGGCGACGATGGCGGCGTGCACCGGGGTCGCGGGCGGGCTCCTGACCCTGCGCGTGCGCAACCTCCGCGCCCTCGCGCGACTCGCGGCCATCGACCGGCGGCAGCGCGACGCGCTGCAGGACGCGCTCGACGACCTCGACGCGAAGGTCGCGCAACGCACCGCGGAGTTGCAGGCCGCGAACGACGCGCTCCAGGCGCAGATCGTCGAACGCGCGCGGGCCGAGGAGGAGGCGCGGCGGCTCAGCGAGCAGCTGCTGCACGCGCAGCGGCTCGAGTCGCTGGGGCGGCTGGCCGGCGGCGTCGCGCACGACTTCAACAACCTGCTCACGGTGATCGAGGGCAACCTGCGTCTCATCATGGGCGAACTGCCGCCGGGCGCCGACCGCGAATCGCTGGAAGACGCCATCGGCGCGAGCGAGCGCGCCGGGCAGCTCACCAAGCAGCTGCTCGCGTTCGGCCGCAAGCAGGTGATCGAGCGGACGGTCTTCGACGTCGGCCGGTTGCTCGACGATTCGACGCGGATCCTGCAGCGCGTGCTCGGCGAGTCGATCACGCTCGACGTGACGGCCGACGAACGCGACCTGCTGATCGACGCCGACGCGAACCAGATCCAGCAGGTGCTGATGAACCTCACCGTCAACGCGCGCGACGCGATGCCGAACGGCGGCCAGTTGCGCATCTCGGCGGAGCACGTGCGCCTGCGCGACGCGCGGTACGTGCGGGTGCGTGTCCGCGACTCGGGCGTCGGCATGGACGCGGAGACGCGCGAACGCCTCTTCGAGCCGTTCTTCACGACCAAGGCACCGGGGCTCGGCACCGGCCTCGGCCTCTCGACGGTGTACGGCGTGGTGCAGCAGCACGGTGGGCACATCGAGGTGCAGTCCCTGCCGCGCGAGGGCACGACGTTCGACGTCTTTCTCCCGGCGTCGACCCGCGCGCGAAAAGTGAGTTCCGGCGAGCACGTCGCGACGGTCGCCGCGACGGGCAACGAGACGGTGCTGCTCGTCGAGGACGAGGACGCCGTGCGTCGCGTGGCCGAGCGATTCCTCCGGCGCGCGGGCTACGAGGTGCTCGTGGCGTCGGGGGGCGCCGAAGCGATCGGCATCGCGGGCACGCTGGGCCGGCCGATCGATCTGCTCTTCACGGACGTGATGATGCCCGGCATGAACGGCCGGGAACTCGCGGAGCGCCTCCGCGCCGCGCAGCCCGCCCTGAAGGTGCTCTTCGTGAGCGGCTACTCCGGCGACTATCTGCAGACGCAGACGGGCGAGCTCCCGGCCGGAACGCATTTCCTCTACAAGCCGTACGAGCCGTCCCGGGCGGCGGTGCTCATTCGCGACATCCTCGACGGCCGCGCCGCGGATCCGCGCGACTGACCTCCGGCCGCGGGCTCACGCGCCTCGCACGAGGTGCGGCTCCTCAGCCGTTCTTGAACTTCGCGAGCGCGGCGCGCGTGAAATCGCCGAGCACGAGCGTGCCGCTCATGCGGGCGCGGTCGGCGAGGAGCGTCTCCCACTGCTCGGTGCCGGCCCAGAACACCTCCTTCATGCGCCGCATCGCGTCGGGGTTCGACGCGGCGAGCTTCGCCGCCATCGCCGCGACATGGGCGTCGAGCGCGGCCGTGTCGGCGACGACTTCGGCGTAGAGCCCGTGCCGTTCGCACCAGGCGGCGTCGCGCCAGTCGGCGTCGACCGCCATCGCCTGGAAGGGCGCGAGGCCGATCTTCTTCTCGATCACGGGGCCCACGACGAACGGCCCGATGCCCACCGCAAGCTCGCTGAGCTTGGCTTGGGCGCCGCTCGCGGCGATGGCATAGTCCGAGGCGGCGATCAACCCCACCGCGCCGCCGGCCGCCTTCCCGTGCACGCGCGTCACCACGAACTTCGGCGCGCGCAGCATGGCGAGGATCACCCGCGCGAAGCCGCTGAAGAACTCGGCCCCGCGCTGCGGCGTGTCGATCGCGACCAGCTCGTCGAAGCTCGCGCCCGCGCAGAACGGTCCGCTGCCGGCGCTCCGCAGCACGATCACCCGGGCGTCGGGGTTCGCTCCGGCCGCCGTCACCGCGGCGGCGAGCTGCGAGAGCAGCGCGCCGGGGAGCGAGTTACCCTTCGGATGGTGGAAGGTGATGGTCGCGACGCCGTCGGCGACGGCGGTCGCGACGCTGCCGGGGTCGATCGGGGACTGGGTGCCGTTCGTCATGCGCTGCAAGCTGCCAGCGTTCGATTGTCGAAAACAAGGGCCAATCCTACATTTAATGCATATGACGCCAAACCCTGCTGATACCGCCGGCGAGGACGCCCGCGTGGCCGCCTTCGAGGCGCGCATCGCCGCCGGCGAGTCGATCGAGCCGAAAGACTGGATGCCGGAGCGCTATCGCAAACAGCTCATCCGGATGATGTCGCAGCACGCGCACTCCGAGATCGTGGGCATGCTCCCGGAAGGGAACTGGATCACGCGCGCGCCGAGCCTCCGCCGGAAGATGAGCCTCATCGCGAAGGTGCAGGACGAAGGGGGCCACGGCCTCTACATCTACTGCGGCACCGAGACGCTCGGCGTCGACCGGCACGAGCTCGTCGAGCAGCTGCTCAACGGCACGGCGAAGTACTCGAGCATCTTCAACTACCCGACGTTGAGCTGGGCCGACATGGGCGTCATCGGCTGGCTCGTCGACGGCGCGGCGATCGTGAACCAGACGATCCTCGCCAAGACGTCGTACGGGCCCTACGCCCGCGCGATGATCCGCATCTGCAAGGAAGAGAACTTCCACAAGCGGCAGGGCTACGAGATCGTCGCCACGCTCGCCAACGGAACGCCCGCGCAGAAGGCGATGGTGCAGGACTCGGTGAACCGCTGGTGGTGGCCGTCGCTCATGATGTTCGGGCCGAGCGACACCAACTCGCCGAACTCCGGGGAACTCCTCCGCTGGAAGGTGAAGCGCAAGACGAACGACGAACTCCGTCAGCGCTTCGTGAATCTCACCATCCCGCAGGTGCAGGCCGTCGGGCTCACCGTGCCCGATCCCGATCTCCGCTACAACGCGGAGACGGAGGACTGGGAGTTCGGCGCGATCGACTGGGACGAGTTCACGCAGGTGATCAAGGGCAACGGCCCGTGCAACAAGGAGCGCCTCGCCGCGCGCAACGCCGCGCACAGCGAGGGGCAATGGGTCCGCGACGCCGCGACGGCGTACGCCGCCAAGCACGCCCGCGCGGCGACGGAGGCCGCGTGAGCGACAGCCAGTGGCCGCTGTGGGAAGTGTTCACGCAGGGCGATCACGGCGAACCGTTCGAGCATGCCGGCAGCGTGCACGCGGCCGACGCCGAAGGGGCCCTGCAGAATGCGCGCGACGTGTACGCGCGCCGCGGCGAGGCGATCAACCTCTGGGTCGTGCCGAGCACGGCGATCGTCGCGTCGGCGCCGGGTGATGCCGGGCCGTTCTTCGATCCGGGGAACGACAAGGCGTACCGCCATCCGCAGTTCTACAAGGTGCCGAAAGGCGTGAAGGTCTTTTGAGCGACGCGCCCGTGGCTCCCGCATCGCCGGCCGCGCCGCGCACGCCGGCGGTCGAGAATCCGCTGTTCGAGTACGTCGTGCGCCTCGGCGACGACCGCCTCGTGCTCGGCCACCGCGTGGCGGAGTGGTGCGGACATGGGCCGATCCTCGAAGAGGACATCGCGCTCTCGAACATCGCGCTCGACCTCACGGGTCAGGCCGCGGCGTTGCTCGCGCTCGCCGGGAGCATCGAAGGGAAGGGGCGTGACGAAGACGCCCTCGCCTACTTCCGCGACGAGCCGCAGTTCCGCAACGCGCTTCTCTGCGAGCTGCCGAAGGGCGACTTCGGGGTGACGATCGTGCGGCAGTTCTTCTTCGACGCGTACAGCCTGCTGCTGTGGGATGCGCTCGCCGCCTGCACGCACGAGAAGCTCGCCGCGCTCGCCGCGAAGAGCCGCAAGGAAGACACGTACCACCTGCGCCACAGCGCCGAGTGGGTGCGCAAACTCGGCGACGGCACGCCGGAGAGCCATGAGCGCGCGCAGCGCGCCGTCGACGCGCTCTGGCGCTTCACCGGCGAACTGTTCGAGCGCGATGCCATCGACGACGCGGTGGTGAGTCATGGCATCGTTGTCGATCACGCCGCGCTCGCGGCGAAGTGGCGCGAACTGGTGGAGGGCGTGCTGCGCGAGGCGACGCTCACCGTTCCCGCCGAGCCGGGGCCGCGCGCCACCGGCGGCCGCCGCGGCCGCCATACGGAACACCTCGGCCACATGCTCGCCGAGATGCAGATCGTCGCGCGGTCGCA
>Ga0265314_10005164_pt1 | contig 11861 bp, 10 predicted proteins | sample 4126metaG_FD_203106 | JGI IMG/M metagenome (GOLD analysis project Ga0265314, IMG submission 203106) | Rhizosphere microbial communities from Carex aquatilis grown in University of Washington, Seatle, WA, United States - 4-1-26 metaG | ecosystem: Host-associated > Plants > Roots > Rhizosphere >... | reverse complement strand
TCGAAGACCGGTTTGTCACGCTCGGCCTGCCCTATCGCGTGATCGGCGGTCCGAGGTTCTACGAGCGCGCCGAAATCCGTGACGCGCTGGCCTATCTGCGCGTGATCAATTCGCCGGCCGACGATCTCGCCTTCGAGCGCATCGTCAATGTGCCGAAGCGCGGCCTCGGCGACGCCACCGTGCAGATGCTGCACGATCACGCCCGCAAGCGCCGCATTCCGCTGTTCGAGGCCGCCCGCGCCGTGGTCGAGACGGATGAGCTGAAACCGAAAGCCCGCGGCTCCCTGCGCGACCTGATCGCCAGCTTCGATCGCTGGCGCGTGCAGCGCGAGGTGACCTCGCATACCGAGATGGCCGAGATCGTGCTGGACGAGAGCGGCTATACCGAGATGTGGCAGAAGGACCGTTCCGCGGACGCCGCCGGCCGGCTCGACAACCTCAAGGAGCTGGTGCGCTCGATGGAGGAATTCGAGAACCTGCAAGGTTTCCTCGAGCACATCTCGCTGGTGATGGACCGTGACGGCGGCGCCGATGACGACGCGGTGTCGCTGATGACCCTGCATTCGGCCAAGGGACTCGAGTTCGACAACGTATTCCTGCCGGGCTGGGAGGAAGGCCTGTTTCCGAGCCAGCGCACGCTCGACGAACAGGGCCGCGCCGGGCTGGAAGAAGAGCGCCGCCTCGCCCATGTCGGCCTGACCCGCGCGCGGCGCCGCGCCAAGATCTACTTCGCCACCAACCGGCGGATCCACGGCACCTGGTCGACCACGATCCCGTCGCGCTTTCTCGACGAACTGCCGGCGCACAATGTCGAGATCACGGAATCCAAGGGCGGCTCCGGCTGGGGCGGCACCGGCGGCTACGGCCCCTCGCGGTTCGATAACGTGGAATCCTTCGGCTCCAGCTACGCGACGCCGGGCTGGCAGCGCGCCCAGGCCAACCGCGCCCGCGGCCAGGGTGGACAAGGCGGCCGTCCGGGCAAACAGGGCCAGGCCCGCGGCGGCTTCGACGAAAACCAGTCGCCGTTTTCATCCCGCGACGACAGTTTTAGCCGCACCAAGCGCGGCCCGATGGTGATCGAGGGCGAACTGATCGCGAAATCCACCGGCACCGTTTCCGAGTTCTCGCTGGAAGACCGCGTATTCCACCAGAAGTTCGGCTACGGCCACGTGGTCAAGGTCGACGGCAATAAGCTGACCATCCTGTTCGAGAAGGCCGGCGAGAAGAAGGTCGTCGACAGTTTCGTGCAGCGGGCATAGCGGTCAGTCCGGCAAGCCCACCCGTTTCAGGTTTTCACCCATCACGTCCAGCACGGCTGGAGAGAAAACCATCGCCTGCTTGAATTTCGAGACCGTCAAATCGGGGTAATGGCGTATCATCGCCGCGAGCATCTGCCTTCCCTCTTCGATCCGGCCCGCGCCCGACAGCGACGACGCGAGGTGTCGATAGAGCCAGTTCGCGTTGGGCTGCTCTTGCAGCGCGCGCCGATAGAACGCGGCGGCCTTGTCGTATTCCTGCGCCACCTCGTGTGCCGAACCGATGCCGGTGTAATTGTTGAAATTCATCGGGTCGATAGGACTGAGACGCAGCGCGCGTTCGAAATTCTCGATCGCCTTGCGCGGTTCATCGGCATAGTTCTCGATCCACCCCAGCCGGCTCCAGGCCCACGCGCCATTGGGGTCGAGCGAAAGCGCGCGCTCCAGCAGCACCCGGGCGGTTCCGTGGTTGCGCACGAAGGTATGCACCGCGCCGAGGACCGCCAGAATAAACGGATCGTCGCTGCTCAGATTGGCCGCCCGTTCGGCCAGCGCGCGCGCCATGGCTTGCTCGCCTGCGATATCGTCGGTCCAATTGTAAACGCCGCGCTGGGCGTGACACCAACCGGCCAGCGACAGCGCGAGCGGATATCCCGGGTCGATCTCAAGCGCCTTTTCGAGCAGGTCGAGCGCCTGCGAGATTCCGTCCTTCTCCAGCGCCCATACATAGGGCATCGCCCTCATGGTGTAGTCGTAACATCCCAAATCCTGCGGGCGCTTGCGCCGCGAGCGTTCGATCTCGGCAACGCGAATGGATGGCTGCAACGCGCCCGCCACTTGCTCGGTTATTCGATCCTCGAGATCGAAGAATTCGTCGATCGCGCCGTCAAATCGCGAGCTCCAGACATGCGCGCCGCCTTCGGTCTCGATCAGCTGCACGATGATGCGAAGGCGGTTTCCGGCCTTCTGCACGCTGCCCTCCAGCAGATACGCAACCCCCAGCTCCCTGCCGATGTCGCGCACATTGGTGGCGCGGCCCTTGTAGGTAAACGCCGAATTGCGGGCGATGACGAAAAAGGAACGAATCCGCGACAGCGCCGCGGTGATCGCCTCGACGATTCCGTCCGCCAGATATTCCTGCCCGGCCTCGGCGGACATGTTGTCAAATGGCAGCACCACGATGGACGGCTTGTCCGGCAGCGCCAGCGTTCTAGCCGATAGGGAGGCCGTGGACCGGGCCGCCGGGACGGCTTTGCCGATCAACCGCACGCGCCACGCCCGCATCGGTTCGGTGATATTTTTCAGGTTCTGCTCGCCGATGTCGTCAAAGGAAAAATCGACCTTGCCGCGAATTTGCCGGTGCGCATCGTCCGAGACGCAAACGCCGCCCGGTTCGGCAATGCCTTCCAGGCGCGCCGCGATGTTGACGCCGTCTCCGAAGATGTCGTTGTCGTCGATGATGATATCGCCGAGATGAATACCGATGCGGAATTCGATCCGAAGCTCGGGCGGCACGCTGGAATTTCGGACGGCCATTTCCTGCTGGATGATAACCGAGCATCGCGCGGCGTCGACCGCGCTGCCGAATTCGACCAGCATGCCATCGCCGGTGGTCTTGACGATACGACCGCGATGGCTGGCGATCGTCGGGTCCACCAACGTCTTCCGGAATGCCTTGAGCTGGGCGAGCGTGCGCTCCTCGTCGAGGCCCATAAGCCTGCTGTAGCCGGCGATATCCGCCGCCAGCACCGCCGCCAGTCTCCGTTCCACGCGTTCGCTGGGCAAGATGAACCCTTTGGCTTCGGAAATCCGCTTGCGTCCGTCGGAATATAGGCGGGGACGCGCCCGCTAGATACAAAATCCTGCCGTCGTCATTTGCTCATAAATACAACAAACGGAATCATGAAAACGCTTGAACCTCCGGGGTCCGGGTGAGACGCAATAATGATAGATAAGCAAGCCTTTGACGATGGGGCCTTCGATGATCTACCGTCCATAATCGGGCCAACCGGACTTGCTCACCTTTAACACATTGTTGGCGCAACAGTTCGAACACATCCTATTTCACGTCGCAAAAGACGCAATATTGGGAGATCCGCCATGGGGCGCAAATACCAGAGCATTCTCGAGACCATCGGCAACACCCCGGTGGTCAAGATCAACCGGCTGGCCCCGAAGGGCGTCAATCTCTACGTCAAGGTCGAGGCTTTCAACCCGCTCGGCTCGGTCAAGGACCGTCTGGCGCTCGGCGTGATCGAGGCGGCGGAGAAGTCCGGCGAGCTCAAGCCCGGCCAGACCGTGATCGAAGCCACCAGCGGCAACACCGGCATCGGTCTGGCGATGGTGTGCGCGGCCAAGGGCTATCCGCTCGTCATCACCATGGCCGAATCCTTCAGCGTTGAGCGCCGCAAGCTGATGCGCTTCCTCGGCGCCAAGGTGATCCTGACGCCGGCCGCCGACCGCGCCGTCGGCATGATCAACAAAACGATCGAACTGGCCAAGGCCAATGGCTGGTTCATGACCCGGCAGTTCGAGAACGAGGCCAATCCCGAGATCCATGAACGCACCACGGCGCGCGAAATCCTCGCCGATTTCGCCGGCGAAAAACTCGATTACTGGGTCACCGGCTACGGCACCGGCGGCACGCTGAACGGCGTCGCCCGCGTGCTTGCCAAGGAAAGCCCGGACACCAAGATCATCGTCTGCGAACCGACCGATGCACAACTGCTCGGCAGCGGCATCGAGCAGGCGCGCAATGCCGACGGCACGCCGGCCGCGCCGCACCCGACCTTCAAGCCGCATCCGATGCAGGGCTGGACGCCGGATTTCATTCCCAAGATCACCAGCGACGCCGTCGCGATGAAGTTGATCGACCGCCTGATCGCGATCCCCGGCCCCGAGGCGATGCGTTACAGCCAGGAGCTGGCCACCAAGGAAGGCATGTTTGTCGGTATCACGTCGGGCGCGACCTTCGCCGGGGCGCTCAAAATCGCGGCCGAAGCAAAACCGGGCGCCAACATCCTCTGCATGCTGCCCGACACCGGCGAGCGCTATCTGAGCACGCCTTTGTTCGCGGACGTGTCGGCGGACATGAACGAGGAAGAGCTCAAGATCGCGCGCTCCACCCCGGGCGGCCAGCTCAAACCTGCTTAACAGAACCTTACTTAAGCGGATTCTTCGAATTTTACCGGTTTCCTAGACCGAAAAATTGCGGGTGCCGTGTATCGTCCAGCCCCAGTGTCGTTTGCACGCGCGCATTCGCTAAGTCAGGGCTGGCTAAAATGGCTGAGGTAAAATCGTTTTTGAGGGATCTCGACGAGGCCGTCTCGCGAGGCACCCCCGAAAGCCGCGCGCGGGCGCTGTGGCACACCACCGACCTGATGGTCGCGGGCCGCTACAGCGACGACGAGATCTGGACGTTTGGCGAGGTGATCGGCCGACTCGCCGACGAGATCGAGGTCACGGCGCGCGCGCAGCTCTCGAAGCGGCTGGCCCGCTTCGAGGATGCGCCGGTCAACATCATCCACAAGCTGGCGTTCGACGATTCGATCGAGGTCGCCGGTCCGATCCTGCGGGAGTCCGGGCGGCTGGAGCCTTATGCGCTGGTCGCCAACGTCTGCACCAAGAGCCAATCGCATCTGCTCGCGATCTCCAAGCGCGAAACGCTGGATGAGAGCGTCACCGACGTACTGGTGACCCGCGGCGACCCGGAAGTCGTGACTTCGGTCGCGACCAACAAAGGCGCGCAATTCTCCGAATTCGGCTTCCTGCACATGGTGCAGCGCGCCGAGGGCGATAACATTCTCGCCGAACATCTCGGCCTGCGTAAGGACATCCCGCGGCACGTTTTCCAGCAGCTGATTGCCAAAGCGTCGGACGACGTCAAGCGACGGCTGCAGGACGAACGGCCCGAGATGGACCAGCATATCCAGTCCACGGTGAGCGACGTCGCCGGCGATCTGCAATCCAAGTTCGGACCGGTATCGCGCAGCTATTTCGTCGCCAAGCGCGTGGTGGCGACGCAGCACCGGCAGGGCAATCTCAACGAGAACAGCATCTCGGTCTACGCCCGCACCCACAAGCTTGAGGAAGTCACGATCGGGCTGTCGCTGCTGTGCGCGCTGCCCGCCGACGTGATCGAGCGCGCGCTGATGGACAAGAACAGGGAGACGCTGCTGATCCTCGCCAAGGCACTCAATTTCTGCTGGGCGACCACCATGGCGCTGCTGTTCCTCGGCGCCAAGGACCACCGCATCACCGCCAAGGAACTGCACGACCTGGAACGCGAGTTCGGACGCCTCAACATCGAGACCTCGCGGAGCGTTCTGGAATTCTATCAGTCGCGCAAGAATATCGACAAGAACGCCGCCAGCATCGATACCGCATCCAGGCGGCAGGCCGTACGTGCGGCCTCGTAAAACGACTAAACCGGAATTGGCAGGAAATCATCGGTCATGAACGCATTCGCATCCGGCACCGCCGCGCGCAGCACCGCTCCCGATCAGCCGAAGCCGGACACCCCGCCGGACGCGGCGTGGATGGTGCTGGAAGCCGCCAACGACCTCGGCGACCATGCCACCGTCGATATCTGCCGGCGGGTGATCGACGCCAATTTGAACGGCAGACCGCCGTCGCCGTCCGACCTGTACGTGGTCAGCGAATATTTCCGCTGATCTGTGTCGGGTGATCGCAAGGCCGGCAGGAAAACCTCGCGGCTTCGGGCGCCGCCGGCAGTAATTTTATTTCCGATTTATTTACCAGCTAATTGCGCAACCGGTCGCGGGTTCCTATGTGTCCCGTCCACCCTGCCTTGCCCGGGACCATTGGGGCTGCCGCCCGATCGCTCCCGCGCATTTCTGATTCGATTGCAAAAAATCCCTTATGCCTCCCATCATATCCGTCGCAAATCTGTCGAAGATCTATGGCTCCGGCTTCAAGGCGCTGAACAACATCAATCTTGAAATCGCCGGCGGCGAGATTTTTGCGCTGCTGGGGCCGAACGGCGCCGGCAAGACCACGCTGATCAGCACCATCTGCGGCATCGCCAATCCGACCGAAGGCAAGATCTTGGTCGGCGGCCATGACATCGTGCGGTCCTACCGCGCCGCGCGCTCGCTGATCGGTCTGGTGCCGCAGGAGCTGCACACCGATGCGTTCGAAACGGTGTGGGCTACCGTCAGCTTCAGCCGCGGTCTGTTCGGCAAGCCGAAAAACCCTGACCATATCGAGAAGGTCCTGAAGGACCTGTCGCTGTGGGACAAGAAGGATTCCAAGATCGTCACGCTCTCCGGCGGCATGAAGCGCCGGGTGATGATCGCCAAGGCGCTGTCGCACGAGCCCAAAATCCTGTTCCTCGACGAGCCGACCGCGGGCGTCGACGTCGAATTGCGCAAGGGCATGTGGGAGGTGGTGCGGACGCTGCAGGCCTCCGGCGTCACCATCATCCTGACCACGCATTACATCGAGGAAGCCGAGCAGATGGCCGACCGCATCGGCGTCATCAACAAGGGCGAGATCATCCTGGTCGAGGACAAGGCCGGGCTGATGCAGAAGCTCGGCAAGAAGCAGCTCAAGCTGCATCTGCAGGGCAGGATCGACGAGATTCCTCCGCAGCTTGCCTCCTACAGTCTCGAACTCTCCGACCAAGGCACCGAGTTGACCTATACCTACGACACCAAAGGCGAACGCACCGGCATTACCAGCCTGCTCGGCGACCTCCGGAACGCGGGCATCCGTTTCTACGACCTCGATACCAGCCAGTCCTCGCTGGAGGATATCTTCGTCAGCCTGGTGAGGACGCCATGAATTTCCGGGCGGTCGGCGCGATCTACAAGTTCGAAATGGCGCGGACCTGGCGCACGCTGCTGCAAAGCATCGTCTCGCCGGTGGTTTCGACCTCGCTTTATTTCGTGGTGTTCGGCGCCGCGATCGGCTCGCGCATCACCCAGGTCGAGGGCGTCAGCTACGGCACCTTCATCGTCCCCGGGCTGGTGATGCTGTCGGTGTTGACCCAGAGCATCGCCAATGCCTCGTTCGGCATCTACTTCCCGAAATTCGTCGGCACCATTTACGAGCTGTTGTCGGCGCCGATCTCCTATTTCGAGATCGTGCTCGGCTATGTCGGGGCGGCTGCGACCAAATCCATCATCCTCGGCCTGATCATCCTCGCCACCGCCGGCCTGTTCGTGCCGCTGCATATCCACCATCCCATGTGGATGCTGACCTTCCTGGTGCTGACGGCGGTGACCTTCAGCCTGTTCGGCTTCATCATCGGCATCTGGGCCGACGGTTTCGAGAAGCTGCAGATGATCCCGATGCTGGTGGTGACGCCGCTGACCTTCCTCGGCGGCAGCTTCTATTCGGTCAACATGCTGCCGTCGGGCTGGCGCACCATCACGCTGCTCAACCCCGTGGTCTACCTGATCTCGGGTTTTCGATGGAGCTTTTATGAAATCGCCGACGTCAGCGTCGGCCTGAGCGTCGGAATCACGCTCGGCTTTCTCGCCGCCTGCATGATCGCGGTGTGGTGGATCTTCAAGACCGGCTACCGGCTGAAAAACTGACCTTGTAGAAATGACGTTGGCGCCGCGGTCTCCGGGCGCCAAGGTCGTTCCAAACCTGCGGTTTGCAGATTACCGATAGCAGTGGAAATGATCGTAGCGATCGTAGAAGCCGCGGCAGCGATGTCTATAGCCGGCATTCGGGATGCCGAGCACGCCGTCCACGGCACCCACGGCGCCGCCAACACCCGCGCCGACCGCCCCGCCCACCACGGCGCCGACCGGGCCCGCCGCGCGGTTGCCCTCACGGGCGCCTTGCTGCGCGCCCCGGACGATACCCTGCGCATGTCCGGAATGCGGCATCGCCAGCAGGGCGAACGCGATCGCCGCAGCCGCGAAATAGGGTTTTAGGGAAGACCCGGCCGACATCGTCGATGTCCGGACCCGGAGCCTGCTGTTCATCCTGTTCATCTGAATTCCTCAAACCCATGGCGACACCCCAGCGGGTCGCGGGCATTGATAACGCCAGTCGGGCCAAAAGGTTGCATGGCCCTCACGGCACCACGATTGGAGGCGGTATGGCGCTCGCGAAAAATTAACCGGCCCGGCAGGATTAAGCCCGGCCGCCGCCTTAGTTTGAGACCGCCTTACACATTAACGATGGCCGGATAGATCACTGGAACCATCGGCCACTCGGCGCATATAATATGCCGGGGGACGTGACGGCGGCGATTGTAGTATGGGCCTGGAGGCCAAAAGCAAAATGCGTTCCTTCCTCGTTGCTGTCGCAGGCTTGATGCTGTTCGCCACGGGCGCCGCCCAGGCCAAGGTCGAGATCACGGTCGACAAGAATGCCCAGCTGATGACCGTCGCGGTCGACGGCGTCGAGCGCTACCAGTGGCCGGTCTCGACCGGCAATCCTTCCCATGAAACGCCGAACGGCACCTTCCGCACGTTTCGAATGGAAGCGGACCACTTCTCCAAGGAATTCGACGACGCGCCGATGCCGCATTCGATCTTCTTCACGAAGATGGGTCACGCCATGCACGGCACCGAATCCGAAAGCCGGCTCGGCACGCCGGTGTCGCATGGCTGCGTTCGGCTGTCGCGCGCCAACGCCACCACGCTGTATGCGCTGGTCGAAAAGCAAGGCGTACTGAATACCACCGTCACCCTCACCGGCTCGTCGCAAATCGCGCTGGCGCGCCTCCAGCGCAACCGCGCCAATACCGACGTCGCCACCCGTAGCCAAATTCCGCAAGACCAGTCCCCACAATACCAGCCGCCGCAATACGACGCCGGCGCGCCTGTCGCGCTGACGCCGCAAGGCCAGACGCAATACGCTCCGCCGGTGCAGCGCGCCGACGACGGCTACATCTATCCGGCCGACGGCAGCTCGAACGCCGCGATCTATCCGGCACCGCCGGGTACCCGACGCCGCCTCTATGACGCGCAGAGCTATCCGCAGCCGCAAAACCAATATTACGACAACCGCGGCTATGCGCCCCAATACGCTCCGCCGCCGCAGCCCTACTATCAGCAGCGCGGGTTGTTCAACTAAGCGGCTGACCGGTCTCCAAACGAAAGAGCCCGACCCAGTCTCGCTGGATCAGGCTCTTTGTTTCAAGCCACACGCTTGAGTAAACTCAGGTGCCGGATTCGCACTTCTTCATGAACGAGTTCTTCGCCGCGCCGGACAGCGGCTTGCCATCCGAGCTCACCGCCTTGGTGGCGCAGGAATCAGCCATGCACTTCTTCATGAACGAGGTCTTGGCGGCGCCCGCGAGCGGCTTGCCGTCCTTGCCCATCGCCTTGCTGTCGCAGCTTTCCTGCGCCATCGCCGAACCAACCGCGAAGGTCGCAAGCAATGCAGCCACAAATACAGTTCGGATCATGTTTCTCTCCTTTACCGCCGGGATAGCGTTTACCGCCCTAATCCCCCGGAGTTGACAGCAAGTTCTAACCTTGATCAAGGGGCAGCCGCGCAGGCTTTGGCTATTAAAGGCCTTCGCGCGCTGCCCGCCGACGCGATCACGCGAGGCCGAAACAATCTTGCCGGGGCGTTCATGATTACCAATCGATAAAGCCGGACGTATTGCTGCGCGTGATTTCACATTGAAGTAACCACAACCACCGCCTTTCCATGAGGCCCAGGCATCTCTGCCATGCTCATGCCCTGAAAATCACAGGGTTTTACCCCGCTTACATATTTACCCCATAGGCCTTCATGCATCGCGGTACCTCCGCGCCAATGCGGACCGATCATGTTGAAAGTCTATAATTGCGTCGCCCACGCCCACGACCTCCGGCTGGTCGGGCTTGCGGCCTTCATTTGCATCCTGGCGTCGCTGACGGCGATCAACCTGCTGCGCCACGCCCGCAAGTCGACCGGCAACATGCGCTTTGTCTGGCTCGCGGTCTCCGCGATCTCGACCGGCTTCGGCATCTGGGCGACGCACTTCGTCGCGATGCTGGCCTTCAGCCCCGGGCTTCCCAGCGGCTACAATATCGCGCTGACCGCGCTGTCGCTGGTCGCCGCCATTCTGGTGACCGCCATCGGGCTCTATGTGTCGCTGATTCCGAACTGGCGTCATGGGCCGTGGATCGGCGGCGCGATCGTCGCTGGCGGCATCGCCGCGATGCATTACACCGGCATGGCGGCGTTCGACGTCGCCGGCATCGTGTTGTGGGATCCCGTGCTTGTCGTGGCTTCGATCGGCTTCGCCACGGCGATCGGCGCGGTCGCGCTCCCGGTCGGCCTGCATGGCGATGAGGAGAAATGGAAGATCGGCGGCGCCGTGCTGCTGACATTGGCGATCTGCTGCCATCACTTCACCGCGATGGCCGCGGTGTCGATCATTCCCGACGCCGCCATCGAAGTTCCGCTATCGACGCTGCCCGCCGGATGGCTGGCGCTGGCCATCGCATTCGCGAGTTTTTTCATCCTCGGGCTGGCGCTCGCGGCCGTGGTGCTCGACATCCGCGACGTACGCCGTTCCGAACTCGAGGTCGACCGCATGCGCGATCTCGCCAACGCCTCGGTGGAAGGATTGCTGGTCTGCGACGGCGAGAAGATCGTCTCGGTCAATATCAGCTTTGCGATGCTGGCGGGGCAGCCGGCCTCCAGCCTGGTCGGCGCCGGCCTTGAAAAATGTTTCCCGGACAAGGCGGCGCGGACCCGGCTCCTGGGCGGATCGAACCAGGCGGTCGAGACCAGCCTGCGCCACCGCGACGGCTCGATGACGCCGGTCGAACTGCTGTTGCGCCCGATCGTGTTCTCCGGCCGGCCGCACCATGTGGTCGCGGTGCGCGACCTGCAGGCGCGCAGGGAAGCCGAACAGCACATCCATTTTCTCGCGCACCATGACTCGCTGACCTCGGTCCCCAATCGCAGTTATTTCAACGCGCGGGTCGACCAGGAAATCGCCGCTTTGTCCGGCGGCGAAAGCCTCGCGGTGCTCTGCCTCGACCTCGACCGCTTCAAGGAGGTCAACGATCTGTTCGGCCACGCCGCCGGCGACACCGTGCTGCAAACGGTCGCGACACGCATTTCCGCGGTGCTCGGCGAGCGCCAGATGATCGCGCGGCTTGGCGGCGACGAGTTCGCCATCCTGATGCCGGGCGTGAAGAATCCGGAAGCCGCGGGCCGGCTCGCCGAAACCGTGCTGGAAGCGCTGCGCGCCACCAGCGACAGACCGGAAACCAACGCGATCTCGACCAGCATCGGGATCGCGATTTGCCCCCACGACGCGATGGATCGCGAATCCCTGCTCAGCCATGCCGACACCGCGCTGTATCGCGCCAAGACCGACGGCCGCAACACCTACCGCTTCTACGAGGCCAGCATGGGCGCCGCGGTGCGCGAGCGCCGTCTGCTCGAACATGATCTGCGGCTGGCGATCGCGCGCCACGAGCTGCGGCTGGTGTATCAGCCGCAGAAAGGCGCACAGAGCCAGGTCATGACCGGCTTCGAGGCCCGATGGATTCACGTTTGAAGTGCAACGGTTGACTTGAGTTTGGAGAATGCCTCGGCGGGTGTCTTGAAGTCCAGGCATTTTCGGGGAGTGTCATTGAGGCGTTTGATGTGTCGCTTGAGATCGGCCGC
>Ga0265314_10005163_pt1 | contig 11861 bp, 10 predicted proteins | sample 4126metaG_FD_203106 | JGI IMG/M metagenome (GOLD analysis project Ga0265314, IMG submission 203106) | Rhizosphere microbial communities from Carex aquatilis grown in University of Washington, Seatle, WA, United States - 4-1-26 metaG | ecosystem: Host-associated > Plants > Roots > Rhizosphere >... | reverse complement strand
TGCGCTGCCGGATGCGCTGCGGGAGCACGGCGTCGAGCTCGACGGCGCTCTCGCTGCGCGCTCGCAGCTGGAGAACGCCGCGGCCTATCTCGAGCTGCACATCGAGCAGGGGCCGGTGCTCGAGGCACTGGACCTCTCGCTCGGCGTCGTCCTCGGCACGTTCGGCGTCGAGCGCTCTCGCTTCACCTGGCGCGGCCAGGCGGCGCACGCCGGCTCGACGCCGATGGACAAGCGCCGCGACGCGCTCGCGGGCGCGGCGAAGCTCGCGTTGTACATCCGCGAGATCGCAGCCGAGGTCGGCGACGGCGCGGTGTGCACGTCGGGCGGCGTCGTCACGAAGCCGGGGATCGTCACCTCCGTCGTCGAGACCGCGGAGCAGCTACTCGACCAGCGGCACCTCCACGCGGACTCGCTCGCGCGGATGCTTCAGATGGCGAAGGAAGGCGCCGATCGGTTCGCCGTCGAGGAGAACATCGAGGTCGAGTGGGAGCGGATCTGGAACATCGAGCCGATCCTGTTCGACGAGACGCTGATCGGCTTCGCCGACGAGGCGATCCGCGAGGTCGCGGGCACATCGCACAAGCTGCCGTCGGGTCCACTGCACGACGCGGCGGAGCTCTCGCGGGCCGGCATCCCGTCGGTGATGATCTTCGTGCAGAGCCTGCGCGGCCTGTCACACACGAGGCTCGAGGACACGAAGCGCGAGCACCTGGAGCAGAGCGTCGAAGCGCTGGACCGGCTCGCGTCGAAGACGCTCGCCTGGCTGACTTAGTAACACTGTGTTACTAAGTCACCGCCTGTTGGGGCGGCTGCTGGGGCCGAGCTTGTAACACTGTGTTACTAGCTTAGGACGGCGCGGAGCAGTTCGGCATACGGCTCGCGCTCCGAGCGCGTCGTCCAGCGCTGCTCCTCGTGGCGCTGGTAGAGCCGGTCGCCCGGGTAGCGCGGGAAGACGTGCACGTGGAGGTGCCACACGTCCTGGTTGCCGGCCGGCTCGTTGTGCTGGCGCGTCGAGACGCCGTCGCACCGGTACGCCGTCTTCAGCGCTATCGCGGTCCGCTTGACCGTCTCCGAGACTGCGCAGAGGTCGCGCTCCTCGATTGCGTAGAGGTTCTCGACATGGACGTTCGGGACGACGAGAACGTGCCCGTGATTCGCCGGCCACCATCTCGGCGAGATGAACGCCGTTGTGCGCTCGTCGCGGTAGACGATGTCGCCCTGCGCGTTCAACTCAGTGTCGACTCCGCGCAGCAGCCGGCAGAACGGACAGTCGTAGCCGGGCGGGGCGTGCGTCGGGACGTCGATCACGCAGCGCGCACGGGATTGCGCAGCACGCCGATTCCTTCGACCTCGACCTCGACGACGTCGCCCGGCTGGAGCGAGATCTTCGGGTCGCGCACCCAGCCGATCCCCGGCGGCGTGCCGGTGAGGATCAGGTCGCCCGGCTCCAGCGTGAAGACGTTCGACGCGAACGCGACGAGGAACGGGACGGAGAAGATCAGGTCGCTGGTCGTGCCGTCCTGCAGCACCTCGCCGTTCAGCCGCTGGCTGACGCGCAGGCCGCTGCCGTCTCCGAGCTCCGAGACGCGGACGAGGCGGTCGCCGAGCGGGCAGAACGTGTCGAACCCCTTCGCGCGCGTCCACTGACTCTCGGCGTACTGGAGGTTGCGCGCCGACACGTCGTTCGCGACGCGGTAGCCGCCCACGTGGTCGAGGGCGTCGTCCAGCGGAATCCGGTGCCCGCCGCGGCCGATCTCGACCGCCAGCTCCGCCTCGGCGTCGACGTGCGTCGCCTCGGGCGGGAGCACGATCGGGTCGCCCGGCCCGATCAGCGTGTTCTCAAACTTGCCGAAGAGGAGCGGCTCTGTCGGCGGCTCGTCACCGAGCTCGGCGGCGTGCTCCGCGTAGTTCCGGCCGACGCAAATGATCTTCACGCTCACATCTTGACCGAGTAGGCTCTCGCGCGTGGCAATGACCTTCGGCGTCACCGTTCTCCCGGACCCGCCGTACAGCCGGATGATCGAGCTGATCCAGTTCGCAGAGGCACGCGGGTTCGAGTACGCCTGGACGTACGACTCGCACGTGCTGTGGCAGGAGTCGTTCCCGGTGCTCGCGCTCGTCGCCGACCGGACGTCGACGATCAAGCTCGGCCACATGGTCACGAACCCGGGTACGCGCGAGCCGACGGTGCTCGCGAGCGCCTACGCGACGCTGCACGACATCTCCGACGGCCGCATGATCATGGGCATCGGCCGCGGCGATTCGGCGCGGCGCTACATCGGCCAGCAGCCGGTGAAGATCGCCGAGTTCGAGCTGGCGCTCAAGATGCTCAAGCCGTTCATGAACGGCGAGCTCGTCGACTGGAACGACCGGGACCTGCAGCTGAAATGGGTGCGCCCCGAGCTGCCCGAGATCGAGATGCACGTCGCCGGCTACGGGCCGAAGGCGCTAGCGGTGGCCGGCCGCCAGGGCGACGGCGTGATCATCCAGCTCGCCGACCCCGACATCATCCAATGGATCATGGACACGGCGCGCCGCGCGGCGGCGGAAGCCGGCCGCGACCCCGAAGCGCTCAAGTGCATCGTCAGCGCGCCGAGCCACATCACCGACGATCTGCAAGATGCGCGCGACCAGGTGCGGTGGTTCCCGGCGATGGTCTCGAATCACGTCCAGGATCTGATCGACCGCTACGGCGCCGACGGCAGCTCCGTCCCGACAGCGCTCACCGACTACGTGCAGGCGCGCAAGTTCTACGACTACAACGAGCACTCGCGCGTCGGCGCGAAGCACGGCGAATTCGTCACCGACGAGATCTGCGACCGCTTCTGTGTGATCGGCAACGTCGATCAATGCAGAGCGAAGTTGCGCGAACTTGAGGGAATCGGCGTCGACCAGTTCAACATCTACCTCATGACGCACAGTCAGGAGGAGACGTTGCAGGCGTACGGCGACGACATCATCCCCGCGTTCGCGTAGGTCCAGGGTCGAATCAGGGTCGTACCCTATGGCGGCGCTCGCGTGTTCGTCGGTAGCCTCGGGCACATGAACACGAATGGTGCAGTTGTGAGCGCAAGTGATGTCACCCGCCGTTACGGCGAGGGTGAAGCGGCCGTCGATGCGTTGCGCGGCGTCTCGCTCGAGGTGCAACAGGGCGAACTGGTCGCAGTGATGGGCCCGTCGGGATCGGGCAAGTCGACGTTGATGCACATCCTTGCGGGGCTCGACAAGCCGACTGCGGGCGAAGTGAAGGTCGACGGCGAGACGATCACGTCGATGGGCGACACGGAGCTCACCAAGCTGCGCCGGCGCAGCATCGGGTTCGTGTTCCAGTTCTTCAATCTCCTCCCGATGCTCGACGCGGAGGAGAACGTCGTCCTGCCGCTCTCGATCGCCGGCGAGAAGGCCGACAAGGAATGGCTGGACGAGCTGCTGACGAAGACCGGCCTGCAGAGCCGCCGCAAGCACCGGCCCTCCGAGCTCTCGGGCGGCCAGCAGCAGCGCGTCGCGATTGCACGCGCGCTCGTGTCGCGGCCTGCCATCGTCTTCGCCGACGAGCCCACCGGCAACCTCGACTCGAAGACGAGCGGCGAGATCCTGAAGCTGATGCGGGACTCCGTCGACACACTCGGGCAGACGACGGTGATGGTGACGCACGAGTCTCGCGCGGCCGCGATCGCCGACCGCGTGCTGTTCCTCGCCGACGGCTTGATCGTCGAAGAGCGCAAGGACATGTCGGCCTCCGATGTGGTCACGCTCATGGCATCCCTCGACAGCTGATGCTGCACGTCGCGCTCAAGGGACTCGCCGGACGGAAGCTGCGGGCGTTTCTGACCGGCTTCGCGATCGTCCTCGGCGTCGCGATGGTCAGCGGCACGTTCGTGCTCACGGACACGCTGAAGGCCGGCTTCGGCGAGATCTTCACCAGCGTCTACAAGTCGTCCGACGCCGTGATCACCGGCAAGAGCGCGATCGGGAACGGCAACGGTGGCAACATCGCGCCGTCGCTTCCGGCGTCGCTGCTCTCCAAGATCCGGAGCCTCCCCGACGTCGCCGCGGCGCAGGGTGGCGTCGACGACCAGGCACAGCTGGTCGGCCGTGACGGCAAGGTGATCTCGAACGGGTTCTCTCCGGGCCTCGCGTTCAGCGTGAACCCGGACGGCACCCAGCAGTTCAACCCCCTCGTGCTCACGTCCGGTACGTGGCCGCGCGGTTCACACGAGATCGCGATCGACAAGGCGACGGCCGACAAGAAGCACTACACCGTCGGCCAGACGATCGGCGCGGTCGCCCGCGGGCCCGTTCAGGAGTACAAGATCACCGGGATCGTCAAGCTCGCCAACGTCCCGTCGCTCGGCGGCGCGACGATGGCCATCTTCGACCTGCCGACGGCGCAGACGATCTTCGCCAAGGCGGGGAAGCTCGACGGGATCGACGTCGCTGCGAAGCTAGGCGTGTCCCCCGCGAAGCTCGTGGCCGAGATCAAGCCGATCTTGCCGCGCACTGCGCAGGTGCGCAGCGGCGCGCAGGAGGCCGCGAAGCAGACGCAGGACACGAGCGCGTTCACCGGCTTCCTCCAGAAGTTCCTACTCGCCTTCGGCGGCATCGCGCTCTTCGTCGGCATCTTCGTGATCGCCAACACCCTGTCGATCACGATCGCGCAACGTGCGCGTGAGTTTGGGACGCTGCGCACGCTCGGCGCGACTCGGCGACAGGTGATGACGTCGGTGGTCGTTGAAGGCGGTGTGATCGGCATCCTCGCTTCGGTCTCCGGGCTCTTCATCGGCCTCGGGATCGCGAAGGGGCTCCAGGCGCTCTTCGTCTCGTTCGGCATCGAGCTGCCACACGGCAACACGATCTTCGCGACGCGCACGATCATCGTCTCGCTGGTCGTCGGCACCGTCGTTACCGTGCTTGCGAGCCTGCTGCCGGCGTTGCGCGCGACGCGCGTCGAGCCGATCGCAGCCGTGCGTGAGGGTGTGCTGCCGCCGTCTCGCCTCGCGCGCTTCGGGATCCCCGCAGCCGCAGGGACGATGGCAGTTGCGCTCGCACTCCTGCTTTTCGGCGGGCTCGTGTCGTCCGCGTCGGGGACGCAGCGGCTGTTGGCGATCGGCCTCGGGGTCCTCGCGAGCTTCATCGCCATGGCCCTCGCCGCGCCGCGGTTCGTGCCGCCGCTCGCGTCGGTGCTCGGCTGGCCGGCGTCCCGTGTCGGCGGCGTCGCCGGATCGCTCGCACGCGAGAACGCGATGCGCAATCCCGCGCGCACCGCGTCGACCGCGGCGGCGCTGATGATCGGCCTCGCGCTCGTCAGCGCGGTCGGCGTGCTCGCGTCGGGGATCAAGGCGACGTTCGAGAACGCCGTGGACGAGCAGTTCCTCGGCAACTACGCGCTCACCTCGGAGAACGGCTTCACACCCACGGGCGTCGCCTCCGAGAATGCCGTGCGCGGCGTGGCCGGCGTGCAGGTCGTGTCAGGCGTGCGCGCCGGAGAGGCGCGCGTCTTCGGGAGCCACATCAACGTCACCGGTGTCGAGCCGAACGTCAGCCGCGTGATCAAGGTCGACTGGAAGTCGGGCGGCGACAGCGTGCCGGCAGCGCTCGGCCAGACCGGCGCGTTCGTCAGCTCGACCTATGCGAAGGACCATCACCTGGCGATGGGCTCGCCGCTGTCGATCGAGCTCCCGAGCGGCCAGAAGGTCCCGCTGAAGATCCAGGGCATCTTCAAGGCGCCGAAGGGCGGGTCGCCGTTCGGCAACGTGACGATCTCGACGAGCCTCTTCGACCGCATCTACCAGTCGCCGCAGAACGTCTTCGCCTTCGTCGACATGGCCGGCGGCGTCTCGACTGCGAACACGAGCGCCCTCAACACGGCTCTGAAGGAGTTCCCCGACGCGAAGATCCAGACCGAGTCGGCATTCAAGAAGTCGCAGGAGGCCGGCATCAACGTCTTCCTGAACCTGCTCTATGTGCTGCTCTCCCTGTCGATCCTCGTCAGCCTGTTCGGGATCGTGAACACGCTCGTCCTTTCCGTGTTCGAGCGCACGCGTGAGCTTGGGATGCTGCGCGCCGTTGGGATGACGCGCCGCCAGACGAGGCGCATGATCCGGAACGAGAGCGTCGTCACTGCGCTGATCGGCGCGACGCTCGGCATCCCGCTCGGCGTCGGGCTCGCACTGCTCATCGGCGAGGCGCTCGGTGGCTTCACGATCGCGATCCCCGTCGGCACGCTCGTCGTGTTCGTGTTCGCGGCGATCATCGCCGGGCTCCTGGCCGCGATCTTCCCGGCCAGGCGCGCCGCGCGGCTGAACGTCCTCGCGGCCCTCCAGTACGAGTGACCGAGCGCGCAGCGCTCGTGCGGCTGCTGCAGCTACACGTCGCCGGCGATGTGCGCGAAGAGGCCGACCGCTGCGCGATGCTGCAGCTCGCGCAGGAGCTCGCCGAGCCGCTCTCTCGCACCGAGCCGTCCGCGCACTTCACCGCGTCCGCGTACGTGATCGACGAGGCCCATACCCGCACGTGCCTCGTGGAGCACGCGAAGCTCGGCCGGTTGCTGCAGCCGGGCGGCCACGTCGAGCCGGGCGATCCCTCGCTCGAAGCCGCCGCCCTGCGCGAGGCGCGCGAGGAGACGGCGCTCGAGGTCGAGCTGCATCCGACGGCGCCGCGGCCGTTCGACCTCGACATCCATGAGATCCCGGAGCGGCCGGACGAGCCGGCGCACTTCCACCTCGACGTGCGTTACCTGCTGATCGGCCGCGGCGAGCCGTGCGCGGGCGCGGCGTGGCACGAGATCGGCGTGAGCGGCGACGGCTCCGTCGACCGGCTCGCGGCCAAGGCGCTCGCGCTGCGCTAGGCCAGGAGGCCGAAGTCGCGTCCGACCGCCACGAAGGCGGCGAGCGCGCGTTCGAGGTGCTCGGGCTCGAGCGCCGCCGACATCTGGACGCGCACCCGCGCCGTCCCTTCCGGCACGACGGGGAAGCCGAAGCCGGTCACGAAGACACCGTGCTCGAGCAGCTGCTCGGAGAAGCGAATCGCGACGGCCGTCTCGCCGAGCACGATCGGGATGATCGCCGAGTCGCCCGGGATCGGCGCGAAGCCCGCGTCGACCAGCATCGCGCGGAACCGGCGAGTGTTCGCGCGCAGGCGCACAACGAGTGACGTGTCCTCACGGAGCGCGTTGACCGCGGCGAGCGCGCTGCACGCGACCGTCGGCGGCAGCGCGTTGGAGAAGAGCTGTGGCCGCGACCGCTGGGCGAGCAGGTCGCAGATGTCCGCGCTCGCGGCGACGTAGCCGCCGGCCGCCCCGCCGAGCGCCTTGCCGAGCGTGCCGGTGACGATGTCGACCTCGCCGCGCAGGCCGAAGTGCTCAGGCGTTCCGTAGCCGTGCTCGCCGAGCACGCCGACGCCGTGCGAGTCGTCGACGATCACGATCGCGTCGTGTGCGTGCGCGAGGCCGACGAGCTCGGGCAGCCGCGCGAGGTCGCCTTCCATCGAGAAGACGCCGTCGGTGATCACGAGCTTGCGCTGCCCCGGCTCGCACGCCGTGAGCTCCCGCTCGAGCGCGTCGAGGTCCGAGTGCGGATAGATCGCCTTGCGTGCCGGCTTCGCGAGCCGGACCGCGTCGACGATCGACGCGTGGTTCAGCGCGTCGGAGAGGATCACCGTGTGCTCGTCGGTGAGTGTGGGCATGAGCGCTTCGTTCGCGTTCCAGCAGGAGACGAAGCTGAGCGCCGCTTCGCTGCCGGAGAGGTCAGCGAGCGCGCGCTCGAGCTCGATGTGTGGCTCGAACGTGCCGCAGATGAAGCGCACCGACGCGGTGCCGGCGCCGTAGCGCCGCAGCCCGTCGATCCCGGCTTCGACGACGCGCGGGTCGTTCGCAAGGCCGAGGTAGTTGTTCGAGGAGAGCACGATCACCTGGCCGCGGCCGGCCATCTCGACCACCGGTCCTTGCGGCGAGAGCAGCGTGTTGAAGTGCTTCAGCGTGCCGGCCGCGCGCAGCGCGTCCAGTTCGGCGCCGAACGCCGAGGTGGTGGTGGTCACCGGTGCACCCAGCTCCCGAGACCCGTGAGGATCGGCTGCGGGTCGGCGACCTGCGTCGGAGTGGCGTGGACGAGTGGCATCGCCGGCTGGCCGCCTGGGCGAAGGACGATCTTGCATGCGTTGCCCGACTCTAGCTCGGCAAATGCGACCTCGAACTCGGTCAGCGGGTACTGGTGCGTGATCAGAGGGCGCAGATCGACGACGCCGTGCTCGAGCAGCCAGCGGGTCCGGTACCACGTGGCGAACACCTCGCGACCGTTCACGGCTGTGACGTGCAGGTTCTTGAAGATCAGCGACTCGGCGATGTCGAGCTCGACCGGCGAGCTCGGGATGCCGAACAGGACGACGTCGCCGCCGTTGCGGACGATGCGGAACGCGTCGCGGACTGCGCCGGGTGCGCCCGACATCTCGAACACGACGTCGAGGCCCGCGCCTTCGTTCGCGTCGTGGAACCAGCCGGAGACGTCCGCGACGGTGTTGACGTTCGCAATCTGCGCACCGAGCGTCTCGGCCAGCTCGAGGCGGAAGGGGACGTGATCCGACGCAAGCACGCGGCCCGCGCCGGACGCGCGCGCGATCGCGATCGTGAACAGCCCGACCGGCCCGCAGCCGAGCACGGCGACCGTGCGTCCCGGCAGGTCCTGCGTCGACGTTGCAAACACCGCATTGCCGAAGGGCTCCTGCAACGTCGCGATCTCGGGCGGCAGCTTCTGGCGGTCGTTCTGCCAGATCACCGACTCCGGCACGACGACGAACTCGGCGAACGCACCGTCACGATCGACGCCGAGGATCTGCGTGTGCTCGCACATGTGGGCGCGGCCGGTGCGGCACTGGAAGCACATGCCGCACGTCACGTGGCTCTCGGCCGAGACGTAGTCGCCGCGAACGACGGTGCGCACGTCTTCGCCCATCTCGACGACGGTGCCTGCAAACTCGTGACCGAGCGTCAGCGGCGGGTTGATTCGCGCCTTCGCCCAGTCGTCCCACTTGAAGATATGGAGGTCGGTGCCGCAGACGCTGGCCGCTTCGACCTGTACGAGCACGTCGTGCGGCCCGGGCTCGGGAATCGGCACGCGGTCGAGCACGAGCCCCGGCTCGCGGCTCAACTTGCGGATTGCCCACATGGTCTCCACGTGTGGAGACTCGCGCGGTCCCACGACTCGGCCATCAGACCCCACGCTGATCGCGTCTAGGTGGTTTCCCCGATGATCGGAGACCGCGCCGCCCGCACGATCCGTTACGTGGTCCTGCCTCCGTACAAGTACAAGGTCGTCGAGCCGATCCGCCTGCCTGACGCAGCCGACCGGCGCAACGCGATCATCGCGGCCGGCTTCAACACGTTCCTGCTGCGCGCGGACGACGTCTACATCGACCTGCTCACCGACAGCGGCACATCCGCCGTCTCGCAGGAGCAGCGCGCGGCGATGGAGCTCGGTGACGAGTCGTACGCCGGTTCGCGCAGCTTCTACCGGCTCGAAGAGGCGATGCGCGACGTGTACGGCTGGCGTCACCTCATTCCGACGCATCAGGGCCGCGGCGCCGAGCACCTGCTCTCGCGCGTCCTCGTGCAGCCGGGCCAGCTCGTGCTCTCGAACCTTTACTTCACCACGTCGCGCGTGCACGCAGAGCTCGCCGGCGGCGTGTGGACGGACGTCTCGATCAAGGAGGCGGCCGACCCGCTCTCGCAGCATCCGTTCAAGGGGAACATCGACCTCGCCAAGCTGCGCGAGCTGATCGTGCGCGAAGGGCCCGAGCGGATTGCGTTCGTGCGGCAGGAGGCCTGCCTGAACATGGCCGGCGGCCAGCCGTTCTCACTCGAGAATCTGCGCGCGGTCCGCGCGCTGACGCGCGAGTTCGACATCCCGTTCTATCTCGACGCAACGCGCTCGTCCGAGAACGCGATCTTCATCAAGGAGCGCGAGCCGGGCCACGCAGAACGGTCGATGGCGGAGATCCTGCGTGAGATCGCCTCCCTCGCCGACGGTGCGGTGTTCTCGTCGAAGAAGGATCACTTCGTGCCGATCGGCGGCTTCCTCGCAACGAACGACGACGACGTCGCGCGCAAGGCGCGGGAGCTCGTCGTGGTCTATGAAGGCTTTCCGCACTACGGCGGGCTCGCCGGCCACGACATGGAAGCGCTCGCGCAGGGCATTCGCGAAGCGGCCGACGAGCGGGTCGTCTCCCACTACGTCGGCCAGGTGCGGTACCTCGCCGAGCGGCTTCAGGAGGCCGGCGTGCCGATCGTCGTGCCCGTTGGCGCGCATGCGGTCTTCCTCGATGCGAAGCGGTTCCTGCCGAAGGTGCCGCAGGAGCAGTTCCCGGCACAGATGCTCGCGGCGGCGATCTACGTCGCCGGCGGCGTCCGCTCGATGGAGCGCGGCATCGTCTCGGGCCAGCACGGCGACGAGCCGTACCACGGGCTCGAGCTCGTGCGCCTCACGATCCCGCGGCGCGCGTACGGCCGTGAGCACCTCGACTACGTCGCCGAGACGATCAGGCGCGTCTTCGCGGCGCGCGACGAGATTCCCGGGCTCGAGCTCGTCTACGAGCCGCCGACCCTCCGCTTCTTCCAGGCCCGCTTCGAGCCGCTCGAGCCGCTGCCGCTGCTGGACGGCGAGAGCGTCAAGCGCGAAAGCCCGCTGCGGGCTCGATTCGGAGCGGGGCCTCGGGCAAGCCGGAGACCGGCTCGCTCACGTTGAAGCCGTCCGGCGCGACGTCGTTCGGCGCGTCGGGGTGGAAGAGCGAAGCGAGCAGCTGAATCTGCGTGCGGCCCGGGCCGAGCTCGTACTGCCCGCCGCCGTACAGCGCGATCCCGCGGGCCTCGCACTCGTCGTAGAAGTCGAAGAGCCGCTTGACCGAGCCGAACCGTGAGGGCTTGCAGTTCAACGCCCGCGGCTCGAACGGCAGCGCTTCGACGTCCGTCCATTCGTGGATGCCCGCGTCCCAGGTGATGCGCTTGCGCTGGTCGGCGAGCACCGGCGACGTCTCAGCCGTCAGCGCGGGGTCTTCGATCCACGCGTCGGGGAAGGCCTCGACGATGCGCCGGTAGAGCGCCGCATCCGGCGGGGCGCCGAACTCCCCGCGGAAGATCCCCTTGAAGTCGACCGTGTCGACGCGGCCGCTTGCGGCGAGCGACGCTACGAGTTCGTCCGTCCAGTCGGCTCCCGGGTCGAGCTTGAAGCGAAGGTCGGGATAGAGCTCGCGCCAGCGCGCCACGTTCGTGACGCGCGTCGAGACGACGAAGTTGAGCGGTTGCAGCGTGCGCCCGACGGCCTCGCCGAGCGAAAGGCCCGCCTGCCGCAGCGCCAGGTCGAGCGCCGCCGACTCGAAGCCCCAGCGCCGGTACTCGGTCTGGCCCGACTGGAGCAGCGAGAACGACTCGACCGTGTGCTGTCCCGCGAGCGGCAGCTGGCCACCGTGCTCCTGGAAGCGCAACTGCGCGTCCGCGTCGTAGTCGACCTCCTCGCCGCGCCCCTCCTCGCCGCGGCCGTGCAGCACGATCACGGTGCGGCGAAGCGTGAACCCGCGCGCGACCTCGCGCTCGAGCGGCTCGAGGTAGTAGCCGTCGACGTGCAGCGGCAGGGTCCGGAGGCTGTCGTACGTCGACACGACTACGAGCCTAGTCACCCGAATCTCCTGCGCGCCGGCGCATCCCACTGAACCTGGTTCGGCGGAGCCGAACCAGGTTCACGAGTTTCGAGCCGCCACGGCCTCCGAGAAACTCGCGAATCAGATTCAAAAAGCGAATCTGGTTCGGGCCAAGTCCTCTATCTGCGCTTCTGGAGATGCTGCTTGAGCGCGTCGAGGCGATCGTCCCAGTCCGCGCC
>Ga0265314_10005162_pt1 | contig 11864 bp, 10 predicted proteins | sample 4126metaG_FD_203106 | JGI IMG/M metagenome (GOLD analysis project Ga0265314, IMG submission 203106) | Rhizosphere microbial communities from Carex aquatilis grown in University of Washington, Seatle, WA, United States - 4-1-26 metaG | ecosystem: Host-associated > Plants > Roots > Rhizosphere >... | reverse complement strand
CGTGTGGCGCCAGGTGGAAGAGATCTGCATGCCGAATCGCAGTGCCAACAAGTGGACCGAACGGTATCGTCTCGGCCGCATCCTGGTAGGCAGCCTGGATCTCGGCCAGCCATGCCCGTGGCGAGCTTGGCATTCGGGTCGAACGCGCGCTGCTGCGAAGAGTTCTGCTTGGGGCCTTGGGCACCATCTTGACGACCATCAACGACCGACGGCGATCTCGGTGTTGTCGTCGAGTCGCCGGAGCCCAACATTCGGGCCGACGTACGCGCCGCAGTAGCGATGGAGCACATCGAGATGATGCCGCCCGCCAGCAGCCCGTCGGCATGCCACGAACCGCACCGCTGCGATCACCTTGGCCACGGTGGCCCGGTCATAGGGCTGCAACTCGCGCTCCACCAGATTGACGACGCCACCACAGTCGAGCGCGGCGATCTTTGGCTCAAGTGATTCCCGAGAGTCGCCAAAGGCGTACAGGTCCAGCAGGAGCTCAAAGATCGAGATCGCGTGCGCGTCCAGCATGCCGAACTGCTGCTCGCGGTCGAGCAGGCACACACCGGCCTCGACTGGGAACGAGATCTCCTGCAACTCTGTCGAGTCCTCCATCTCCCGAGGCGAGTAGCGGGGTAGATCGCAATAGCGGCGCTCCGGCGCCTTGAAGTAGGCACAGCCGTGGCACACCGTCGGCGCGCGGGTCGTGCCGCAACAGAGCGAGCAGAGCAGCACGCCGCGAACCTGGCACTGCCGCTTGCCCTTGCGGCTGCCGCAGACCACGCACTTGCTCATGATCGAGGTATATGCCAACGGTCGGTCGTGAGGCAAGAACGACCGACCTCGTGGAGGTGCTGGTTGGCCCCAGGAGGTTAGCCTCGCGGCTCAAACCATCCAGTCTTCCACCTTCAGATCCGGCACGCGCGCAAACTCGCCGACGTTGCTGGTGACCACAACAAGCCGGTTTGCTCGAGCGATCGCGGCGATCATCAGGTCTCGATCGCCGATGGGACGTCCCTTTGCGGTCAGATGGGCACGGATGCTGGCGTAACAGTCGGCGGCGGCCGCGTCGAAATCGAGCACGCGGAAGGGAGTAAGAAAGGCGTCCTGGTCAGAACGGGTTCGTCGTGGCTGGTTGCTCTTGGCAGCTCCGAACCACATTTCGGCCAGGGTGATGGCAGTAATCGATATGGTTGATGGACCGGCCGCGCGGGCGCGAGTGGTCAGCGGCTCATGCAACTTCATCAGATGAATGCAGGCGTTCGTGTCGAACAGGTAGCTCACGGGGTATCCAGATCGACATCCTGCATTTGAACATTCATGGGCTCTATCGGGGCGACATGCTGTATCTCGCGAAGACGATCCCAGTAGCCTCGCGGCCACGCCTTGCGTTGCAGCGGTTCCAGGACAACGGCGTCACCCTCGCGGCGGATCCGAACTTCGTCGCCAGGAAACCGAAAATCCTTCGGGAGGCGTACGGCCTGCGATCGTCCGTTGCGAAATAGCTTTGCCGTTGCTGTCGAGCCCATGGTGTCCCCCCTCTTGGTACATATCAGTCTATACCAAGCCGAGCTGACTACGCCATCTTGAAAATGACCTGATGGTTTCGACCTTAGCGCTATTGGCAAGAGCTTCTTCCAGTGCTGACAACGGTCTGAATAATTCTAAGTTCTGAACGAACGGAAGAGTCGCCTGCGACGCCAAACGGACAGGCAAGATAGCGCGTTATACTATGCCTATTTTCGACCATCGATATGCCTGGAAATGTGCCTGTTTGGGGGTGATATTGGGTGTCTTCTGGTGCTCGCATGTGGTTTTAAGCTGTTGATTTCTCTATGTTTTACGTGTGGAAGACGACACTTCACACGGTGGAAGCCGCAGGTTCAATCCCTGCAACGCCCACAAAAAAGGTCAGTAATCACGGTCAGTTAGCGTCGCACCGCTAGCTGGCCTATTTCGTTTCGGGCTCATGCATGCCACTTTCACCCTGCCCTGCCCATTCGCGGCGGCCTTCGGACCGGCTGAAAGTGGAGACTGCTCGGACGCACCGCTACTTTCGATCGGCGATCTCGAATTTGCTGACTCCGGCCATAGCCCAGCCTGCTGTCCATGGTGACAGCACGAATAGGGTCCCGTCACCGCCGTCCCTGATGGCCCAACGGCCATCCTTGGGAGCCCAACGGCTCGCCTTGTCGGAAAGTCGGCCGACTCTTATCGTCTGCTCGGAAGCCTGATCTTGCAGCCTAATGCGGATGATACCGCCGGTTTGGTCGGCCCTATCAACTCCCGAACCAGCCTTGTCGCTCTCATCGCCGAAGTCGTCGGCACCAAGCGCGTGATAGGCCCGCAGCAGCTCCTTGATCCTGCCCTCGTCGAATTTCTGCCAGTCCTGCTCGGGCTGGCCGAGCTTCCCGTCTTTGCGATATTTGGCGAACGATCCGGTCCACGCACCGCTGCTCTTGGAGAACTGAAATACGCCGTTTCTGTTCGTGATCTCGACCTCGATCGCGGCGTCCTCGTCGAACTTAAGGATCGAGGTCTCGCGCCAGCTCCGGAGACTGCGAGTGTAGAGGAAGCCCTGGTAGCCCTTCTGTCCCCAATTGACGAGAGCAAGAATCCCTTCTTTGCCGGGAATACGTGCAAGCTGACCACGTGCGATGCTCTTGCCACAGTACACGTCGGTCGCTTTCTCGGCGCCCTTCCAGGCGACGATGTGCAGTGCCTTGGTTTCGGACAGGTCGTACTGGTCGTAAAGTCCGTCACCGCGGTCGATGACGGTCCAGAGATAGAGGTTCTTCAGATTGTCGATGAGGGCTTCGACCTTCGATGTGCTGGCCCGGGTCTTGAGGGGCTGGGTTATCGCCCAGTCCGCCCCTTGCTTTTCGATGGCGATCCTGAGCATCCGCGAGTTGTCGTCGTCGTCTGGCCTCGTCAGCTCGATGCGGGTGATTTTTCCTGCATCGGCATCGGCCAAGGCAATGTTGGGAAGCTTCTCCGACGGTGCCGTCAACGATGGCGCATCAGCCTGCTTCCGCCCGCTAAGGTGCCATAGAAAGGCGGCAACGACGATCGCAACGATCACGAGAATTGCGCGTATCTTTGGCAAAACCTCAACCGGCACGCTTGCGCCGCCGCCGAGCCACCACGGCGAGCAGCGCGATCATGGCAAGAGCGGCAGCAGAATCGCGGCCGGACTTTCCGTCGCCCATGTGACATGAGCATCCGCTGCTGGTGCTCGAGGTCGTACTCGATGCACCTGCTGTCCCGCCCGTCGCGAGCTCGCCGCCCGAGCCCGACAGGACAGAACCACCACTCGCTCCCAACGACGCGCCTCCTGCACCCTTGCCCCCGTCGCTGTTCGTTCCTCCAGCGACATTACCACCGCCCACCCCTGAACCACCCGACGCACTCCCAGCGCTGGATCCGCCCAAACCACTCATAGTAGCGCCTCCAGATGCGCCAGAACCGGTGGATGCGCCTCCGGTTCCCAGCGCGCCACCGTTTGCGCTGCCGCTGGTGCCTCCTGTGCCGCCACCAGCACGACCGCCGCTGCCGGATGCGACGGTCGACGTCCCTCCCGTATCGATTCCACCTGAACTGCCTGAAGCGCCGCCCATGCGGATTCCGCCAGAACCAGCTGACGTGCCTCCTGTGCCCTGCGCACCTCCGGTGCTGCCCCCAATGGTTCCTCCCGTTCCCGCGTTGCCAGTGGTTCCGCCGCCGGACGCAGTAGTCGCGCCATATTCGAATGCGCCGAGATCCGGGGCCGCGCCGACGTAGGCCGGATAGGGCTGCGGCAACCCCGCCGTCGTGCCTTTGTCGATAGCCGGGCTTCCGGCCGCCAGTCGAAGGAAGGGGAGGACCGGCAGACTGCCGTCGGCCTGGCGCGCGCTGGCCATGCCAGCGAAGCTCGTCGTGTCCGTGGGCGGAACGCAGACTGTTCCGCCAGGAGCGTACACAGCCGGGCAGGAAGCGGGCGGCGCGATTGCCACGCTCTCGAAGAAGGCTGCAGTCACGGCAGTCATGGTCGCGTCCCAGGAGTTGTTTTCGTCGCTAATAAGACCGCCGCCCAGGTTCATGTTGGACGTGAGCGCCCCCCCAAAAGCAAGGTTGTTCCTTAGGATCCCCACCGAGATGGACGAGGTGTTGTCACTGCCGACGCCGAGCATGTTGAAATCCGGGTTGTTGCTGTACGCGGTGTTATTGTAGAAATACGCGGAATTAGGCGAGTGATTGGCGTAAAACCCCGCTGCCTTATTGAGAAAGGACACGTTGAAACGGAGAATGTGCTGGGGAATGACGGCGGGAACGCTGTTGGGCGGCATGTCGTAGCCACCACCTTTGAAGCCATTGCCATTTCCCGCGGCCAGCGCGACCGGCTTGCCGCCACTCAGCGCGTCGGGTTTGTACCCATGGTACCACGACCACGAATACTCGACGGTGCAGGTTTCCTGGGACTTGATGAAATCCCAGCCGTCGTCGCTATTCCACCACGCACGGCAGCCGTGGAAGATATTGCCGGTGTTGCCCGCCTTGTCGGGGTGACAGCCGAACCCGTCGCCGCTTTGCCCGTCGCCGTTCGAGGTCAACGTATCCTCGTTTTCATGAGAATCGCAGTTCAGAACGGTGTTGCCGCCGCCCTCCTGAATGAAGAATCCAGGGCCCATGTTGTGGTGCGAGTTGAGAAGCTCGAACGTGTTGTTGCTTCCTCCCATGACATAGACACCCCACGATTCATGGTTGTCGCTGTTGAGCTGCAGCGCTCCGGTAATCTCCAGTCCCTTCAGATACAGGTAGTCCCCTTCAACGCGGACCCCGACATGGCGGCAATTGTACTTGCTCGTGTCGGTGACGCCGGAGAAGTCGAAAACCGGAGTTTCGCCTGGATAGGCCCAGTAGTTGATCATGCTCCCGGCGGTGCCGCTCTTGCTAAGAACGACGGAGTCCACCGTGGCGCTGGTGCCGCTGCAGGTCGACGTTGCGTCCGTGTACTTGTATGTACCTCCGCGAAAGTAGACCGTGTCACCGGCGGCCGCTGCGGTTTGTGCACGCGCCCAAGAGGCAAACGGCGCCGCGAGCGTTCCAGCGGCGGCGTCGCTGCCGGTCGGGGCCACGTAGTATGTCGCGGCGACTCCCTCTGTCGGAGCAAGGACGAGGGAAATGGAAACAAGAATCTGAGCGCATCGACGTTTCTTCATGTTGATCACGGAAAGACAGTGGTCGTCAGCCTCTTGGCGGCTCATCAATGATGATGTGTTTTGTCCGGATTCAAAAGACATTCTTGACATGAATCTGCAACTCCGCCGTGGAGGAATCCGAAGCCTTGCCCGGATGATGTGTGACGAGAAAACCTCTCCCTGAGACACTAACGGAATGAGAGTTCATTTCGCACCCTACCAGGAGGTTTTAGCATGGGGACTAAAGAAGTCTTGTTTTGGCTCATGCGTGGCGGTGGATCCTTGGCCATTCTGGCGCTGGCCACCGGTGCAATGGGGTGTTCGAGCAATTCCTCCGGCCTCACCGTCACCACGACGGATGCGGGACCCATGGCCCCGAATCGCACCTGCCAGTCCTGCGGTGGCAGGACACAACCTTGCTGCGGCGCGGGCGCCGTCGCCAACCGGACTTGTTCCAGCGGGCTGACCTGCACAGCGCCTGCGATGGGCGGCGGAGGCGAGGCGACCTGCCAGTAAACAGCACCTGAGTGAGGACGGGCATTGCCCGGAGGTCGACTTCAGCGAGAACAGTCGAGACCGAGGTTGCGCTTTTGAACCCTCCACCTTCAAGAGGAAGATTCTCGGGCATCGCCATCTAGAGCCTGGCCATGCCGTTGGTGCGCGCCATGAGCTACCCGCCTCGCGCCGTTTCTCTTCGCGGTCCTGGATGGCGCGCTCGAAGGGCCGGCGATCTCGTCACCGCGCCGGATGCTGGTCATCGCGGCCTACGACTCACCGCCTGCGTGCGCTTCTTCGCGCCCGCCTTCGGCTTCTTTTCGGTCCTGACTTTCCTCGTCTGATCTGCACCGAGGTCCAGTCCGAACAACTCGGACAGTCCATTCTCGGCCAGGACCTTGTCAGCCGCAGGTCCCTTCTTCGACAGGGGCGCGCCCTTCCCTGCCTTCGCGATCAGCGCCTTCTCGTCGACCTTGCGCAACTTGAAGAGTAATTCGGGCCGCTCATCCAGACGTGCGCCGATGCCGTAGAGCACGGCCGCGACGTGCTTGCACATGGACGCCCAGTCTGGACAGCTGCAGGTGAAGTGGATTTCGGTCGGCGCGGGAAACAGTCCGGTCTTCTGCTGGCATATTCGCGCCATGACGCCTTTTGAGAATCGCCCTTGCAGCAATTCCACCAGCGAGTCGATGGCGCCGGCGCAGTCAGTGCAGATGGAATTCCACCGCGCCTTGGGCACTGCCGATACGTTCATCGCGACCTCGTATATCTCCGAGCCGCTGACATGCGCCTTGATCTCGCCGGGCGCGATTTGTAGGTCGACCACGGAGCCATTGCGCACATAGGTGCGCCCGCGGGGCAGCCGGTTGGAGTAGTCGCTGTAGCGTTCGAGGTTCTCGCACCAAGATTTTCCCCAGAAGGTCTTGGCAATCACCCGACCATCGATTACCACCGGCGATACCGAGTGGCCCTTCTTCGCCAACTTCGTCATCTCGCGCGCGGCCTTGCGCCGCCGCTCGGCCACGGAAACATAGGGGCGCCACTCGTAGAACATGTATCACTCCTTCATTGCGGTTTTCAGATCGAGGGCGACGAGCCGCAATAGCTCGTCGTCCTTGAGCTCCGTCAGGTTCAGCTCGCCGCTGCCTTCTAGCAATTCCTTCGAGAGTTGTTTCTTGGATTCGATGAGTTCGTCGATCTTTTCCTCGACGGTTCCACGGCACACGAACTTGTGGACCAGTACATTCTTGGTCTGCCCGATGCGAAAGGCGCGGTCGGTGGCCTGGTTCTCGACGGCCGGATTCCACCAGCGATCGAAGTGCACCACATGCGACGCCGCTGTGAGATTCAGCCCCGATCCGCCGGCCTTGAGCGACAGTACGAAGAACGGAACCGATTCGTCCTCTTGAAAGCGCCGAACCAGATCCTTGCGTTTCTTGACCTCGGTTTCGCCGTGCAAGACCAAGCCGGGACGGCCAAACACGCCTCCCAAGAACGACGCCAACGGCGCGGTCACCTCGCGAAACTGGGTGAACACCAGCGCCTTCTCCTGCTTGGCGGCGATCACCTCGCCGAGCTCACGCAGGCGCGCCCACTTGCCGCTGTCGTCTTCGCCCCATGCGCCGTCACCCAGCCACTGCGACGGATGATTGCAGATCTGTTTGAAGCGCATGAGAAAGGAGAGAACCAGTCCCTTGCGGCGAATACCCTCGGCGTCTTGGAGTTGTTTGGCCAGATCGGTGACAGCCTGCTGGTAAAGCGCGGCCTGCTTCCGGCTGAGCGGACAGAATGCCTTCACTTCGGTCTTGTCCGGCAGATCCGAAATGACCATCTTGTCGGTCTTGAGTCGCCGCAAAATATACGGCCGTACCAGTTCGCGCAGGGGACCGTAGGGATTGTGCGGCTTGTCCGCCAGGCCTTTGGTGTAACTGCCGAACTCTTTGGCCGAGCCGAGCAGCCCCGGATTGCAGAAGTCGAAGATCGACCATAAGTCACTCAGCCGGTTCTCGATGGGCGTGCCAGTAAGCGCGATACGCGCCTGCGCCGCGAGTTTTTTGGCCGCATGGGTCTGTTTAGCGCCCGGATTCTTGATGGCCTGGGCCTCGTCGAGAACGGCAAGATTCCACTTGGTCGTCGCGAGCCACGGGATGCGCAAGAGCGAGCCGTAGCTCGTGATCACCAGATCGACCTCCGCAAGGCGCTCGGGCGACAGCGACGCCAACTCGCCCGCGGACATGGCGGACGTGTGCGCGATCAGCGCCTTGAGCCCGGGCGCAAAGCGTTTGATTTCGTCGGCCCAGTTGGCGAGCAACGAGGCTGGCGCCACGAGCACGCTCGGCTGGCGCTTGCCCTTCGAGGTGGCGCGCAACACCAGCAGCAGCGACAAGATCTGGATGGTCTTGCCCAGCCCCATGTCGTCGGCCAGACAGGCGCCGAGCCCCAGTCGCGAAAGTAGATGCAGCCAGCGCACGCCGACCTGCTGATAGGGACGGAGCGTGCCGTGCAGCTCGCGACCTGGATCGATCTTCGCCAGCTCCTCGGGCGAACGCAGCCCCTTGAGCGTTTCGGCCAGCCACGGACCGGCGACGACCTGCGACCAATCGGGATCCGTGCCCGTCGCCGCGCGATCCTTGGTGGCGCCCACGCCAGCGAGCATGCGCATGGCCTCGGCGAATGTGAGACCATCCTTGGCCGCGATCCGCTCTGCCTCCTTGAATTGAGCCATCGTCCGCTTCAGACGCTCGCTGTCGACTTCAACCCATTGCCCACGAATGAGCGCGAGTCCATTGGCGCTGGCCAAGATGTCCTTCACCTCGCGGGCGCTCAGGCTCTCACCGTCGAGGGTAACGTCCATGCGAAAATCCAGCAAGGCGTCTTGTCCAAGCGATGCTGCCGCCTTCGTCCCGACGGTGGCGGTCACCTGCGGACGGGACGGGCGCCCGGTCCGCCACGTTGCTGGCATGCGAACGACGACACCGGCACGCTCCAGTTGTGGCACGTCACCCAGAAACTGAAACGCCTCCTGCGGCGACCAGCGCAACGGGTGGAATATCTCACCGGCGTCGACCATCTGTTTCAGCCACGAACAGGATTCCGCCGCGCGCTGAACCGGCAGCAAAAGCGAGAGCAGCTTTTCTTTACTGGCCGCGCCCGCGTAGTCGCGCAACGCCTGTCCAAGCGGCAGGTGTTGGGCCTGGCCATGCGCAGACAGGCGATGCGTATAGGTCGCGAGAAAGGCAAACGGCGCCTCCTCGTCCTTGCGGTTTTCGGCGAGATTGAAGTGCACCTTGCCCACGACGTTCCAGGCAGGGTGAAGACTCTTGAGAAATTCCTGGACCGTGACCTTTGCCTCGGCCAGCTCGACAAGAAAGGCCGCGCCGAGTTCTGCCCAAAGTGAAATCAGAACGTCGGCCGTCAGGTATTCGGCGCCCGGCATCACTGGCGCCGCAGCAGCCAGCGCCTCGATGTCCTCAGGAGGAGTTGGTAGTTCTAGCTGTCGTTCGTCGGCGTCAGGTCGGGCACAGAGCGCAGTGACAAATCGGCCGGCAAATTCGCGCCAAAAGGCGAAGACAGGAGGTACCACCGTCTCTACCTCGGCCGCGCCGAGTCTCAAGAGTCCGCGTCCCGCGCCAGGAGCAAACGCCCGCTGGAGGCGCTCGCCAAACTGAGGATCGAGCGTGGGCGCGTCGTCCGAAGGAGAAAGCAAGAGACGACCGTGCGGTGTCAGGCAAGGGATCAGTTGAAGGTCGGCCAAGACTTAGCTACTGCGCTCCGAATGGTTCGTGGAGCCGCCGATGATACTTGAAAATGAGAGGCCGTGACTACGGCCACGTCATCAGGTTTCGATCGCCGAGGGGACGGCCCTTTGCGGTCCTGCCGGTATCCGATCTGCGTCGCGTGGTCAGGGGACGGAGAAGATTTCCACGGTGAGTTTGTCGGTCGTGGAATTGTCCCCGTATCCGGAATCGTAATAGTAAAAGGCAATGTGGTTTCCCGTCCCCGCAAACAACATGTAATAGGTGTGGTCTTTGCGCCAGGGTCCCCACCAGCGCAGACGCGGAGTCACTGCCGTGTTCGCCTCGTCGACGCCCAATCCGTAGTCGACATTGTTGTCGCCAATGTCCTCTTTGCCGACACCGTTCACGTCCCAGTCCATCCAGTCGGCATCGCCGAGACCCAGATTGTTGCCGCCGCATTTGCCCGAGCCAGACGCCTGCAATAGATAGACGACTGACGTCGCAGTGGTGAGCGTAGAATGCACGGTTTGGTTGGTGACAGGAGCCTTGAAAGTGTCGAGCAGGCCAGGGAGGTTGGGCGGAGAGGGCGACAGACGCAGGATGGAAACCGTGATACTTCCGGTGCCCGTTGTGCCTGCGGGCGCCACCATCTTCAGCGACATCGCCGCCCCTGTTCCGGTGACGATCTGATAGTAGGTGTGGTCCGATCGGTAGCTGCCGAACCATTTTTTGCGTCCGGCCGTGGTTCCGGCTGGAACGCGCTCCAGTTTGAAACCGGTGTCCACACCGACGTCGATTCCAGACTCGAGGTCCTGGCCCGTTCCTCCGGCGGCAAAACCACCGTACTCGGCATCCAACTGGTCGCTTCCGGTGTCGACAACCCCGGTTGCCTTGAGCAGGAACAATTCGCCCGAATCCAACAGAGTTTTGGAGGCGACACTGGCTCCCCCAGTAGGAACGAGGATTGATTCAATGATGGTCGCGGTGCTGCCTCCCGATGCTGCCTGGCCGTCCGCGTTTCCCGCCGCGCCGCCACTACCCCCAGCCTGCCCCGCGTCGTGGGCGGCTCCCCCGCTAGCGAACGCACCGCCGCCGCCAGCCGAGGCGCCGCCGTTGCCAGAGGCTCCCCCGCTAGCGTGGTTTCCAGCCATTCCCCCGGTGGCAAGCGCACCACCCTGCGCAGTCGTGCCGCTACTGCTTTCGACTGCCCCGCCTGAAGGACCTGCCATGGAGCCAGCCCCTGAAATTCCCCCGCCAGCGCCGCCCGCAGCGCTGGCCCCGCCCCCAGCGCTGGACGCTGAACCGCCTAAGCCACCTACGATGCCGCCAACCGCCGAAGTTCCGCCGCCCGTGGCACTGGTACCGCCGGAAATACTGACGCCGCCGCTGGCGCTGGCCCCGCCCGTGGCACTGATAGTTAACCCGCCAGAACTACCGGCGCTGGAGGCCGTTCCCGGATTTCCCCCTGAATGGACAGCGCCGCCGCTTGCCCCCGCGCCTGGTTGGGCGTTTCCCGATCGGGAGCCACAGCCGAAGAGCACGCCACTTAGCACAAGGGGCAAGAGCACGAGCAATCGTGGGTAATTCAGTTTGCGCATTGGTATCTTCCGTTCCTTCGTGTTGTTCAGTCTCAGCCGGCGCGAGATGGCCTTGGCAAGGTCAAATATCGCGCAAAACGGGCCCGCACGTCTATTCCACACGAAGGCTGGCGAAGAATTCGCGAAACACCCGGAGGTTCGAAGTGTCCGCGAAAGCAATTTCGCGAACCGGGCCGGGATACGCTTGGCAGCTGGGGAAGCGGTCGTGAGAGAGGGTCAAACCACGGAGATGCATAGGAGTCGGGCGATTCTAGAGGGACGCGTGCGGTGTTCAGGGTCGGATTCAATGAGCGGGCGTGACGACGATTCGACCCGACATTTCCTCGTGCCCGTCTCCGCAAAAAACGTCGCAGTGAAAAGTGAAGGTTCCCACGCGCTCGGGTCGCACCGGAATCTGAATCGATTTGCCGCGCTCGACGTCGACGCGAACACCCAGATCGGGGGCATTGAAGCCATGGGTGACATCGAGAGATGCGAGCTCCAAGATGGCGGGCTGGCCGACGATGAGACGGATTTCGTCAGGGGTGAAGCTCCACTTGTGGGCGGTGATCCGAATCACCGGCACGGCGGGCTCGGTGTTTGTCGCAGGTGCTGCGGAGGCAGCCCTTTCGGGCTTGCGCGACTGGGATAGATTCGTTGCACAGGCGAGCAAGCACAACGCCACCATTCCCGCTCCGATCCTACGTGCCAGCATGGTCACCCCTTCGTCACCGGTCGTTCCAGAATTTGGTACTTGTCGCTTACCGCGCCGACTTCAATGCGGCGATAGCCAAGTCCATCGAAGGGCTTGTCCGCATTCCAGGCAAGCGGCGCGCGCTTGGGAACCGAACCCGGCGCAGGCAACGGAAAGACCAGCGACTTGGCCGCGT
>Ga0265314_10005160_pt1 | contig 11869 bp, 12 predicted proteins | sample 4126metaG_FD_203106 | JGI IMG/M metagenome (GOLD analysis project Ga0265314, IMG submission 203106) | Rhizosphere microbial communities from Carex aquatilis grown in University of Washington, Seatle, WA, United States - 4-1-26 metaG | ecosystem: Host-associated > Plants > Roots > Rhizosphere >... | reverse complement strand
GTGCTCCAGCACCCCGACCATGCTCAGGAGCTGGGCGCTGGCCTCGCCGCCGCGTTGCGGGGCTTGGGCGTCTCCGGCGTCCATGTCGTGGTCTCGCCCGCCCTCGGCGGCGTCATCATCGGCCACGAGGTCGCTCGCGCGCTCGGTGTGAGGCATATCTTCACGGAGCGGGATCCTGCCACCGGCAAGATGATCCTGCGCCGCGGTTTCCATGTCGACCCGGGTGAGACGGCCGTTGTGGTCGAAGACGTGGTGACCACGGGCGGCAGCACGCGCGACGTGGTCCAGGTGCTGCGAGAGGCAGGCGCCAACGTCGTGGCGGCCGGGTCCATCATCGACCGCAGCGGCGGCGGGGCCGATGTGGGCGTGCCCCGCGTCTCGCTGGCGACCCTGAACGTCGTGACCTACCCGCCGGACAACTGCCCGCTCTGCCAGGAGGGCATCCCCCTGACCAAGCCCGGCTCCCGCCCCACCACCCCGTAAATGCGCCGGATCCGGATCGCGCTGGCCTACGACGGCACGGATTTCCACGGCTGGCAGGTGCAGCCCGATCTGTCCACGATCCAAGGCACGCTGGAGGCCGTGGTCTCCGAAATCGAAGGCGCCTTCGTGCGGGTGGAAGGCTCCGGGCGCACCGACGCCGGCGTTCACGCGCTGGCCCAGGTGGCGGCGTTTTCGATCGCGAATCCAATCCCGGCTGAGAATCTGAAGCGGGCCATGAACCGCCTGCTGCCGCGGTCCGTTCGCGTCCTTTCGGTCGAGGAAGCCGCAGCGGACTTCCATCCCCGGTTCCAGGCCCGAGCCAAGACCTACGAGTACCGCATCTGGCGCGGAGAGATCTGCTCGCCTTTCGAGCGCCTCTACGTTCTGCACCATCCCTACCCCCTCGACCTGGAGCGGATCACCGAAGCGGTGAGAATTCTCGAGGGCGACCACGATTTCTCCGCCTTCGCCGCCGCGGACGACCGCGACGAGGAAGGCGCCTCCAAGGTGCGCACGATCTTCTCTTCGCGTCTGGAACTGTCGGGCGAGCGGCTGATCTACCGTGTGCGCGGCAGCGGCTTCCTGAAACACATGGTCCGAAACATCATGGGCACGCTGCTGGAAGTGGGTAAGGGCAACCTCGACGCCCAGGGCGTTTGCGCGCTGCTCGCCCCCGGAGTGACCGTGAAGGCCGGCCCGACGGTCCCAGCCCGCGGCTTGTTCTTGGTGGGGGTGGAATACCAAAAGAAGAATGGCCACGAATGAACACGAATGGACACGAATGGGAAACGACAGGCCTTATTCGTGTGCATTCGTGGCCAAGGTTTGCCTGTTGTGGTTCGGGAGCGCGTGACGGAGCGCCACAGAACGTCATGACTTTCGAAACCGAGCGCCTCATCCTCGACACCTGGCAGAGCGCCGACTGGACGGCTCTCCGCCCCATCGCGACCGACCCCGAAGTAATGCGCTACATCACCGGCGGCACACCGTGGAGCGACGACCAGATCCGAGCCTTCGTAGACCGCCAGGTGAAGCTCTACGCCGACCGCGGCTTCTGCCGCTGGAAGCTTCTAATTAAGGAGTCCCGGGAGATGATCGGCTTCTGCGGCGTAGGCCAGTGGCGCGACAGCATGGATCCGGAAATCGGCTGGTGGCTGGCGCGGCGCCACTGGGGCCGTGGCCTGGCCACCGAAGCCGCGCGCGTCGCCCTCAGGGACGCCATCGAACGGGTGCAGTTGGACCGCATCGTCTCGATCGCCATGCCCGCCAACACGTCGTCCATCCGCATCATGCAGAAGCTCGGGCTGACGTTCGAGTGCGACTTCGAAAACGAAGGCGTCCGCCTGGTCCGTTACGCGCTCCGGATCGACGGGCAACGAGCGACGAGCGACGGGCAGATTTAAAGCAGTTCCGTCTCCGCGAAGAACCAAGCGATCTCCGCCCGTGCCGTCTCGGGAGCATCCGATCCGTGCGTGCAGTTGCGGTCGACGGCCGTTCCGAAAAGACGCCGGATGGTGCCCTCGGCGGCGTTGGCCGGATTGGTGGCGCCCATCACCTCGCGCCACTTGGCGATGGCGTCCTCGCGCTCCAGCGCGAGCACGATCACGGGTCCTTCCGTCATAAACTCGACCAGGCCCGAGAAAAACGGCTTGCCCCGATGCACGGCGTAAAACCCTTCCGCCGCCGCGCGGCTGAGGCGCAGCATCTTCATGCCCCGGACCGTGAATCCATTCCGCTCGATGAGCGAGAGAATCTCGCCGGCCAGGTGTCGTGAGACGGCGTCCGGCTTGATGATAGCGAGCGTGCGTTCGACTTGACTCATAACAGGGATTCGACCTTTTCGCCGATGTCGGCGGGTGAAGCGCAGACCCGGACGCCGGCGGCTTCGAGGGCCTTGATCTTGTCCGAGGCTTTGCCCGATCCGCCGGAGATGATCGCGCCCGCATGGCCCATCCGCCGGCCGGGGGGCGCCGTCTGCCCGGCGATGAACCCGACCACCGGCTTCTTCACGTTCTCTCGGATGTAGGCCGCCGCGGTCTCCTCCGCGTTGCCGCCGATCTCGCCGATCATCACGATGGCGTGCGTGTCCTCGTCCTCGTTGAACAGGCGGATGGCATCCACGAAATTGGTGCCGATGATCGGATCGCCGCCGATCCCAATGCACGTCGATTGGCCGATGCCGCGCCGCGTGAGCTGATCGACGGCCTCGTACGTCAGCGTGCCCGAGCGCGACACCACGCCCACGTGCCCTTCCTTGTGTATGTGCCCCGGCATGATGCCGGCTTTGCACCTACCGGGCGAGATGATGCCGGGACAATTGGGGCCGATGAGCCGCGTCGTGCGGTCTTTCAGGTACTGCCACACGCGCACCATGTCCAGCGTGGGTATCCCCTCGGTGATGCACACCACCAGCGCGAGCCCCGCGTCGGCGGCTTCCATGATGGCGTCCGACGCGAACGCCGGCGGCACGAAAATCACCGAGGCGTTGGTGCCCGTCGCCGCCACGGCGTCGCGCACGGTATCGAAAACCGGTCGATCCAGATGCGTCTGGCCGCCCTTGCCCGGCACAACGCCGCCCACGACGTTGGTCCCGTAAGCGATGCACTGTTCAGCGTGAAAAGTCGCCTCCCGGCCGGTGAAGCCCTGGAAGATCAGGCGCGTGTTGCGGTCTACGAGAATGCTCATTGAGCCAGCCTCACCACTTTCTCCGCGGCATCCTTCATGCCCTGGGCCACCGTGAAATCGAGCCCGGAATCGGTCAGGATCTGGCGGCCCGCCTCCACGTTGGTGCCCTCCATGCGAACCACCACCGGAACGCGGATCTTCAATTCGTGCGCCGCCGCCACGACGCCCGTGGCCAGCGTGTCGCAGCGCAGGATACCGCCGAAGATGTTGATCAGCACCGCGCGCACGCTGTGGTCCGAAAGCAGGATGCGGAAGGCGTTCTTGATCTGGTCGGCGCTGGCCCCGCCCCCGACGTCCAGGAAATTCGCCGGACTGCCGCCCGCATACTTGATGATGTCCATCGTCGCCATGGCGAGTCCGGCGCCGTTCACCATGCAACCCACCGTGCCATCGAGCTTGATGTAATTCAGGCCGAAGCGCGAGGCGTCCACTTCGAGCGGGTCCTCCTCGTTGAGGTCGCGCAGCTCGAGCAGGTCCTTGTGCCGGTAGAGCGCGTTGTCGTCGAGGTTGATCTTGGCGTCGAGCGCGTAGACCTTCCCCTGCCGCGTGATGACGAAAGGATTGATCTCGGCCAGCGACGCGTCGATGCCTTCGCACGCGCGGGCCAGGGCCATCATCGCCGCTGCGGCCGCGCTGGCGCTGGCCGCCGGGATGCCGATACCGAAGGCCAGCTTGCGCGCTTGAAACGGAGCCAGTCCGAAACCGGGCTCCAGCGGTTCCTTGAGAATCGCCTCGGGATGCTGGGCCGCGACCTCCTCGATCTCGACGCCGCCCGCGGCCGATGCCATGAACACCGGTTTGCCCACGTTCCGGTCGAGCACGATGCCGAGGTAAAGCTCACGCTCGATGGGCAGCGTCTCCTCGATGAGCACGCGGTGGACGATGCGCCCCTCCGGCCCGGTCTGATGCGTCACCAGGCGCATGCCCAGCATCTTGCGGGCGATCTCGGCGGCGTCGGTATTGTCCTTGGCGATCTTGACGCCGCCGCCTTTGCCGCGTCCGCCGGCGTGAATCTGCGCCTTGACGACGGCCGTGCCGCCGATCTTCTTAGCCGCCGCCTCGGCCTCGTCCGGAGTGCGGGCGACCTCGCCGCGCGGCACCGGCACGCCGTACTGCGCGAGAATGGCCTTGGCCTGGTATTCGTGGATTTTCATGGCGCTTATGTTAGGATGGGCGATCAGCCGACAGCCCCGTTCGCCGCCGGCCGCCAGCCATTTCCGACTATAACATGTCACTTATCCCATACCTTCACCGCGCAGTCGCGCGCGAGGATCTGGACGCCGCGGCCGCCGAGGAAGCCATGGAAGTCATCCTGAGCGGAGGCGCTTCCACGGCCCAGATCGCGGCCTTTCTGGTCGCGCTGCGCATGAAGGGCGAGACGGCCGGCGAGTTGATCGGCTTTGCCCGGGCCATGCGCGCACACGCCAGCCACGTGCCGGCGGATCTCGCGGCAGGGCCGCTTCTCGATACCTGCGGCACCGGCGGCGACGCCCGCGGAACGTTCAACATCTCAACCATCGCGGCGTTTGTGGTGGCCGGCGCCGGGGTTCGCGTGGCCAAGCACGGGAACCGCTCCATTTCGAGCCGATGCGGCAGCGCCGATGTGCTCGAGCTGCTGGGCGTCCGCGTCGCGGTGGACGCGGAGCAGGCGGCGCGAGCCATCCGCGAGGTCGGTATCGGATTCCTCTTTGCCCCGGCGTTTCACCCCGCCACCAGGCACGCGCATGCGGCGCGCCTCGAGCTGAAGATGCGCACGATTTTCAACCTGCTCGGCCCCCTGACCAACCCGGCGGGAGCGACGGCGCAACTGGCGGGCGCGCCCTCCGCGGACGCCGCGCGCCTCATCGCGGAGGCGCTGGCGGCGCTCGGACTGGAGCGAGGGTTTGTGGTCCACGGCTCGGACGGTCTGGACGAAATCACCATCACGGGCCCGACCCTGGCCTACGAGATCGAGCAGGGAATGGTGACCCGCCGCACGCTCACGCCGGAGGATTTCGGTGTTCCCCCGGCACCGCTCGAAGAGCTGCAGGGAGGCGATCCGGACGAAAACTGCGAGATCGCGCGTGCCATCCTGGCCGGAGCCCGCGGTCCCAAACGCGACGTGGTGCTGGTGAACGCTGCGGCAGCCCTGGTGGTAGCCGCGCGCGCGGCGAGCTTTGCGGAGGGAATGGCGATTGCTGCCGAATCGATCGACACCGGAGCGGCCCGCCGCAAGCTGGACCAATTGGCCGCGTTTGTGTAGGACAACCTTCAGGTTGTCACTGGACAAGCTGAAGCTTGTCCTACGGAGTCCCGGCGTGGCGCTTCAAAATGAGGGGCAGGTTCTGCGACAGCGCCGACCGGGCCAGCACCATATCGCAGCCGGTCTCGTGCGCTTTCATCTTCAATTCCCCCTGCACGTGCGACAAGTAGCCGATCAGGCTGATCGACTTGAGCTCCGCCGTTGCCTTCAGCTTCGAGATGACCTTCAGCGGCTGCATGGCGCTGAAATTGAGGTCGAAGATGATCAGCGAGGGTTTCTCAACCCGGGCCTTCTCCAGCAGCTCTTTGTCGTTCTTGATGAATTCCACCAGCAGGCCGGCGCGTTTGGCCGCATCGGCGAGCTTCACCGTGAAGAACAGGTCCTCTACCGCGGCCAGGATTTTCTTAGGCTGTTTCTGCATACAGATTCGCCAGACGGGTTCCTCGACCCAATTACCGCTAAAGTTCCAGTACGGTTGAATACTCCGGGGGGTAAGCCTTATCCTAGCCTGTTTGAGCGAGCGCGCGCAAGCCGCGCCACCAAAAGCACGGAACCGCGACCGTCAGGGAGCGGACATGACCCCGGAAATGTTGCACGCGCGTAACCGCTCTGCGCACAAATCGATCGGCCGGGCTACCTGCGCTTGAGCCGATAGTCGCCCACCGCCGGCATGCGGATCACTTCGCACATCTCGAACAGGCGGGACCGCGCGCGTTCTCCGATGCGCTCCGCCAGCGTGGTGCGATACTCCGGATGCGGCATCCCGGGGATGCGCCGTACCACGTCGTCCCCCGCGTCCGGGTCCACCAGGTTCGTGGTCGCGATCAGCGCCTTTTGGTTGTTGCACCGGTGCGTGACGATGGCCGTCACCGTGTCCTCGATCCAACCCATCACCCGGTGCGAGCCCAGGTCGTCGAGCAGCAGCACCGGGACGTCCAGGCAGGTCTGGTAGGCTTCGCGGTCCTCCGGCGCGGCGTCGGAATCGTACCCCGACCGGACCCGCTCGAGCAGGTTGATGTAGTCGTAATAGGCGCCCTCGAACCCGCGCGCCATCAGCCTGCGGAGCACAGCGATCGCCAGGTGCGTCTTGCCGGTACCGGTAGGGCCGATGAACAGCAGCCCGGGCTTGGGAGCGAACGGAAACTCCCGTGCGTAGGCGGAGACCTTCAGCATCACGGCCTCGAGCGCTCGCGCCGGCCCCGGCTCCGCCGGAAGCAGGAAACTCTCGAGCGCGGCAGTGCGGTACAAGGGCGGAATGCGCGCACCGCCTTCCAGATCGCGCGGCGCTTCCGTCGTCGCGCAATCGCACGCCTCGGCCGCCGAGATCCCATCGCGCTCGATGACCCGCCAGCCCGTGCCGCCGCACTTCTCGCAAGCCATAGGACTCATTATGCACAAAAGCGCTTGTCGCTCGTGGCTCGTCGCCTGTCGTGCGCTTCGCCGTCTGGATTCACCGCGCCGCGAAGCCAACAAGGCCCGCAACGTCGATGCGACAAGCGACAAGCGACGGGCGCCCTTATTCCACCTCCGCCAGCACCTCGCCCGCGGCCACCGTCGCGCCTTCGCGCACCGACAGCGCGGCCACCCGTCCGGCCTTCGGCGCCTTCAGCTCGTTCTGCATCTTCATGGCTTCGATCACCGCGATGCCCTGGCCCGCATCGACCGCGTCGCCTTCGGCCACCAGCACGCGCACCACGCGCCCCGGCATGGGCGCCGTCACGCGCTGCCGTCCTTCCTGTCCCGGGCCGCGGCTCCGCCGGCTCGGCCTGCGCGGGTCTACGACTTCGATCTCGAAGCGCCTGCCTCCGATCGTGACCGCCCAGGCTTCCTCGGTGCGCTCGATGCGCGCCTCGAAGCTGCGGCCGTCGAGGAGCACTGAATAGACCCCGGGCTCGGCCTCGAGAATCGACGCCTCGCGGTTCGTGGCCGTCCAGCGGTCGCCTCGCCGCTCGAGCTCCACCGGAACCGCGCGGCCATCCACCATCACGGTCAGCGTCATCGCAGCAGCTCCTCGCGGCCTGCGGTTCGCCAGCGGCTGGGCGCCGGTCCCGTCGGCAGACTTGCGGCGGCGTGCGTCAGCGAGTGGACGGCAGCCACCAGCGCCGCGGCAAACTCGGCATCCGGATCGGCGGCGCTGTGCGGCGCGCCGTTGCACTCGAAGAATTCCTCGATGAATCCCGTGTGCAGCTCGGCGTTCTGGTAGGCCTCGCTGGCGAAGACCTGGCGGTAGAATCCGAGCGTCGTCTTGATGCCGTCCAGGGTGTATTCGTCGAGCGCGCGCAGCATGCGGCGGATCGCCTCGCCGCGGCTGCCCGCCCACACCGCCAGCTTGGCCACCAGCGGGTCGTACTCCAGCGGCACGGTCCAGCCCAGGTACGCGCCCGAGTCGATGCGGACGCCGGGCCCCGCCGGCCGGCCCAACTGCGTAATCCGGCCCGGCGACGGATAGAAGTTGTTGTACGGGTCTTCCGCATAGACGCGGCACTCGATGGCATGGCCGTTCCAGCGGACGTCCTGCTGGCGGATGCCGAGAGACTCGCCCGCCGCTACGCGCAGTTGCCAGTGGACCAGGTCCAGGCCGGTGACCAGCTCCGTGATCGGATGCTCGACCTGCAGGCGCGTATTCATCTCGAGGAAGTAGAACCGCCCCTCGCGATCCACCAGAAACTCGACCGTGCCGGCGTTCGTGTAGGCCGCCGCGCGCACGACTTTGAGCGCCGCCTCGCCCATCGCCTCGCGCATTCCCGGCCGCGTTGCGACCAGTGGCGAAGGGCACTCTTCGATGACCTTCTGGTGGCGGCGCTGTATGGAGCACTCGCGCTCGCCCAGGTGCACTGCGTTGCCGAAGCCATCGGCGAGGACCTGGATCTCGATATGCCGCGGCCGGTCGATGAGCTTCTCGATGTAGACTTCCGCGCTGCGGAACGAGCGCTCGGATTCGCTCACCGCGTCGCGCCAGGCCGCCGCGAGGCCGCCTTCGCTATCCACCCGCCGCAGACCCTTGCCGCCCCCGCCCTCGGCCGCTTTCAGGAACACCGGGTAGCCGAATCCGGCCGCCACCTCGCGCGCTTCTTCGACGCCCGTGAGCGGCCGCTCCGTCCCCGGCACCACCTCCACCCCGGCCGCGAGCGCCACCCGCCGCGCGGTCGTCTTCGAGCCCAGCGCGCGGATGGCGGCGGCGGAGGGCCCTACGAATGCGATGCCAGCCTGCTCGCAGGCGCCGGCGAACTCGGCGTTCTCGCTCAGAAAACCGTAGCCGGGGTGAATGGCCTCGGCGCCGCGCGCCCGGGCCGCATCGAGTATCCGGTCGATGCGCAGATAGCTCTCCGAGGAGGGCGGCGAGCCGATGCGCACCGCCTCGTCGGCCATGCGGACATGGAGCGCCTCGCGGTCGGCGTCCGAGAATACGGCTACGCTCTCGATCCCCAGTTCGTGCAGGGCGCGGATGACCCGCACCGCGATCTCCCCCCGGTTGGCCACCAGAACTTTGCGGAACATACCCGTCCGGTCCCATGTTATCGTGGCAACAGCGGTTGCGGACGGATGCGCGGCCGCCAGGGAACGGATCGACGGAATCATGGCCGCGGATGGGATTCAAGGTTCGCTGAAGACGCGCGGCATCCGCGTGACGCGGCAGCGCCGCATCCTGCTCGACCTGATCGACCGCTCGGGCCGCCACCTCGACGCCGACCAGCTTTACGAGCTCGCCAAGCAGCAGGACCCCAAGCTCAACCGCGTCACCGTATACCGCACGCTCAAAATGCTCAAGCAGGGCCAGCTCGTCGACGAGTTGGACCTGATGCACGTCGAGGGCGACCAGCACTATTACGAGACCCGGTCCAAGCAGGAGCACGCGCACATCGTCTGCCTGGGCTGCGGAAAGATCGAGGAGTTTTACGGGGAGCCCCTTCGCCGGCTCCGCAAGCAGATCGAAACACACCTGGGATTTCAGATTCTGGTAGCCCGCACGGAAGTCGGCGGCTACTGCGCCACCTGCCAGAGGCTGCGGGCACAGGAAATGGAGCGGGCGGCCGCCGCGCCAGTCGCACCCCCGGTCCCCACCGTCAAGAAAGGCCGCTAGTGCGACGCCAGCACCGAACCGCGCGCGTAAGCAAGCGGATCCCCCGGAGCGCCACATGAGCGAGCCCCGCCACGACGGCCTGGCCCCGGCGGCGCTGACCGTCAAGAATCCGTCCGGAGGCAAGGAACGCGTCCCGATCGGCCACCTGCCGTTCCGCATCGGCCGCCATGGCGACAACGAACTGGTTCTGCGCGATAGCCGCGCCTCGCGCCAGCACGCCCAAATCGTCTCCGATGGCGGCGCCTACGTGGTCGAGGACCTGGCCAGCACCTACGGCGTCTTCGTCAACGGCTCGCGCGTGACTCGCTCGAAGCTGCGCAGCGGAGACCGCATCGAGTTCGGATTCCCCGATTCCTACCAGCTCACCTTCGGCGTCGAGAAGGCCGTCCCCGCTGCCGTTGCGGAGATGGAGCAGCCCTCCGTGTCACCGGGCCTGTCCAAGCTGCGCGCCACCCTGGAGGCCGCCCGCGCTTTGGAAACGTCGCTCTCCACCGATGAAGTCCTCGCGGCCGTGGTGGAGGCGGCGCTGGCCATCACCTCTTGCGAGCGCGGGTTCCTGCTGCTGCGCAAAGGCGGAGATCTCGAGGTCCGAGTGGGGCGCTCGAAGGCCGGCCCGCTGGCTCCCTCCGACCTGCGCGTCCCCACCCGCCTCCTTCTGCGGGCGCTCGATCAGCGCAAAGATTTCCTGTCGATGAACTTCGATCCCTCCGCCGAAGGGCCCGAAAGCGGCGAGCTCACCATCTTCGCCCTGGAGCTGCGCAGCGTGGTGTGCGTGCCGCTGGTGCGGTTGATGACCGGGAAGGTCGGCGAAACGGTGTCCACCTCCAACCCCGAAGACACGGCGGGCCTGCTCTACATGGACTCGCGCTCCCGGCAGGCGGACCTCTCCTCGGGCGGCCGCGAGCTGCTCACCACGCTGGCGCTCGAGGCCTCCACCGTGCTCGAAAACGCGCGCCTGCTCGAACAGCAATGGGCGCGTAAGCGGTTGGAGGAAGAGCTGCGCATCGCCCGCCAGATCCAGCAGAGCCTGATGCCGCGCGCGCTGCCGGGTCAGGGTTGGTTCCGGGCCGCTGCTACCAGCATTCCCTCGCTGCAGGTGGGCGGCGACTACGTCGATATCCGGCTCGTGAACGAGACCACTTGGGCGGCCATGATCGCCGACGTCTCGGGAAAGGGCGTCGGCGCCGCGCTATTGGCGTCGCTCCTCCAGGGGATGTTCGTGGCTTCGCCGTACACCCGCCTGACCATCGAGGACATGGTGACCCGCGTGAATCGTTACCTCCTCGAGCGGACCGGCGGCGAGCAGTATGCCACGGCTTTCTACTGCACGATCGAAGCCGACGGCGCCCTGCGCTGGATCAACGCCGGCCACCCTCCGGTCCTGGTCGTCGGTGCCGCCGGGCAATTGCAGCACCTCTCCGCCAACGGCACCCCGCTGGGAATGTTCCCGGAAGCGGTCTACACGGTGATGGAGTCGCGCCTGGCGCCCGGCGACAAGTTGGTGCTCTACACCGACGGTGTGCTCGATTCGGAAAACGCCGACCGCGCGACCTTCGGACTCAAGCGCCTCCGCGCCACCGTGGCCGCCAACGCCGGGGCCACCAGCAAGGAGTTGCTGGCCATCATCCTGCGGGCGTTGCATGAGTTCACCGACGGCGGAGCCGCCGCCGACGACGTGACGCTTGCGGTCATCGAGTACCAGCCCGCCCAGGCTCCCTCACCCGATCCGCCCCCCGCCCTCGTCCCACCCCCCAGCACCGAACCGCGACCGTGAGGGCGCGGACCCGGTTGGAGCGGACCCCGTTTGCCTGAGACAACCTCCCCGCACCGCCCACTCAATCTCTGACAAACCATGCAGCTCACGTTCGGCTTCGGGCCCGGCGAGGCACCGGACGCCGGCAGCTCGTCTGCTTCCAGACTCTCCGCCGTCCTGGCGGCCGCGCGACGCACGTCCGTCTATGGGTCCGCGATCGCTCGCGCGGCATCCTTCGCCCAACTATCCCCCATCGGCATTCACGCTTACCTCGAAAACAGGGAGCGGTTCCGCAACCCCAGCCCCGTCGGCACCCAAGCGCAGCCTGAGCGCGCAGCGCCCGGGGCCATTTGCGGTTCTCTCGAGGAACTGCTGCGCCTGGCGGCGCGCGTCGAGAGGAAGGAGGCCGCGCCTCCCACAACGGCCCGCCGTCTCAGCATTCGAACGCCGCTCGGCGAGCGGCTGGCCTCCGAATCCGCCCGCGACTCTCTCTGGCGCGCCTTCGAGCTTCCCATCTTTGAAGAACTGACCGGCTCGGAAGGCGAGGGGTTCGGGGCCGAGTGCGAAGCCCATTCCGGATTCCACCTCGCGACCGATTCGGCCATCTTCGAGGCATGGTACGGCG
>Ga0265314_10005156_pt1 | contig 11872 bp, 9 predicted proteins | sample 4126metaG_FD_203106 | JGI IMG/M metagenome (GOLD analysis project Ga0265314, IMG submission 203106) | Rhizosphere microbial communities from Carex aquatilis grown in University of Washington, Seatle, WA, United States - 4-1-26 metaG | ecosystem: Host-associated > Plants > Roots > Rhizosphere >... | reverse complement strand
GCGCCCATGGCGAAATCTTCGCCTGGATGGGCGCCGACGATATCTATCTTCCGGGTGCGGTTCGCACAGGCGTGGAAGCCCTGATCGCGCGGCCGGAGATCGACGTGATTTATGGCGAGGGATATTGGATCGATGAACAGGGCGCGGTGATCAGCCGTTATCCCACGCTGCCGTTCCATCCCGAGGATTTGGAATGGGACTGCTTTATCTGCCAGCCGGCGTCGTTCATTCGTGCTTCTGCTTACCGCCGCTGCGGGCTCGATCCAGACGTGAACATGTCCTTCGATTACGATCTTTGGATTCGCATGGCGAAACAAGGAATCCGTTTCCAGATGATTCCGGAGTATCTGGCTTGTACCCGCATGCACCGCGGCGCCCTGACGATCAACCAGCGGGACACTGTCTTTCAGGCGTCCATGGGCCTGTTGCGGCGGCACTATGGTTACGTCCCGTTTTCCTGGGCGTTCGGCTACGCCGCATTCCTTCACGACGGCCGCGATCAGTTTTTTCAGCCGGTGAAACACTCTTTGCGCAACTACCTCGCCAGCCTTCCGGAGGGCCTGCGGTTGAATCCTACGAAGCGCGCTCGGTTTCTGAAGGATTGGCTGGCCGCGCCCCTAGGGGCAATCCGACGCCGATTCCATTAAACGCCGCTATTCGTAATATGCGGGGGATTTCTTAAGCTTGCGGTTGCCGATCATGTCGTGCTGAATCCACAGCTGCGCCCCGGTTTTCTGGATCAGCGCCTCGATCTTCGCCCGCGACGCCACGGTTTCCGGCTTGTCGTTCACCGGCACCGTATGGAAGGTGCGTTCGCCGGGGAAATGATAGAGATCGCCGGTGAGCATCACAGCTCCTGTTTTGGGCAGCTTCACCAACAAGCTCTGGTGACCGGGCGTGTGGCCCGGCGTCAAGATGAGCATCACCGAGCCGTCACCGAATACGTCATAGTCTCCCGTGATCAGCTTGGTCTTGCTGTTTTTCAGCGCGGCGTACTCGTTGGGATGAATATTCTCGGGCAGGCCTGGACCGAACATGTAATCGCGTTCGGCCTTTTGCGCGATCCACGTGGAGCCGGCATAGTCGTTGGCGTTGCCGGAATGATCGCCGTGCAGGTGGGAGATCGCCAGATACGTGATGTCCTTGGGCTGGTAGCCGATCGCCGCCAGTTGGCTCTTGAGCGACTTGTCGATCTTGTCGTGTTTTGCGCCGCCACCTTCGGGACGATCGTAGACGGCGTCGTTGAGCCCGGTCTCCCATAGAAGCCTCCCGCGCGGATGCACGATCAGGAAGCATGGATCGGCCATATCGACCGACTCGACTTGTTGGCGTGTCAGACCGTAGTTGGCTGGGTCGCGATCCTTGAGAGTGGCGCAGTCGAAGACGTACATTCTCATCGATCGCGGGGGCGTCTGACTGAGTCCCGCGGCGACTACGAAAGCAACGCCGAGGATGGTTTTGAAGGGTCGCATAGATGCTCTAGCAGGTATATGTGGTTTCCGGACATGAGTCAAGGTAGTCTATGCTGGTCCGGTATCACGCAATATGCGAATCGCGGTCTTGGCTGATATTCACGGAAACCTCCGCGCGCTGGAAGCAGTGCAAGCGGACGTCGCCAAGCGGTCGCCGGACGTGATCGTCAACCTCGGCGACAACGTATCGGGACCCCTGCAGGCCGCGGCGACGGCCGATCTCCTGATGCAGCAGAGCTACGTTCATATCCGGGGCAATCATGATCGCCAGGTTATCGATCGGGCGCCCGAGAAGATGGGGCCTTCGGATCGAGCCGCGCATAGGCAATTGAATAGCCGTCATTTGGCTTGGCTGGCCACACTCCCGCCAACCCAGATGTTGCGCGAGGACATTCTGCTATGTCATGGCTCGCCGAAGGATGACCTGGAGTATCTCCTCGAACAGGTAGATGGCGATCGCGTTCGCCTCGCTTCAACCGGGCAGATTCAAGAACGGCTGGGCGACGTTCGAGCCGCGCTCATTCTTTGCGGGCACACGCATATGCCTCGCTGCATTTCTCTGCCTGGTGGCGCGGTGGTCGTGAATCCTGGAAGCGTTGGGCTGCCGGCATACGACGATACGTGGACCGCGCTGCACTATGTCGAGACAGGGAGTCCGCATGCGAGGTACGCGCTAATCGACTGGGCCCCGAAGGTGAAGCGGGTCGAATTCGTTGCGCTGGAATACGACTGGGAGTCCGCCTCTTACGAAGCGGCACAAGCTAATCGCCCGGACTGGGCTCACGCCTTGGCGACGGGCTACGCGCTAAGACCTTCGCCGTAGCCGCACCCAAACTGAACCGTCACAGGCTGCTCCACGTTCGCATTCGGTACCGCGTCCCAGTTTGGTCGTTCCACATTGAACACAAATAATCCTAAGCTGCTGAGTCCTTAGGCAGACTTTTCTGGCGCTCCGATTGCGAACAGAACACCCGGATGAATATGCCTATTCGCCGCATAGTCCTTCGGAGTCTCGCCATCACTGTCTTGATAGCAAGTTCAAAAGCGGGACCCCTCCCGCCGCCCCAAGACGATTTGACGCAACTGAGTCTGGAAGATCTCATGAAAGTAAAGGTGACGTCGGTCTCCCGGAAAGAGCAGAGCCTTTCCAAGGTGGGCGCAGCGGTCTACGTAATCTCGCAAGACGACATTCGCCGGTCAGGCATGACGAATATTCCCGACTTGCTTCGATTGGCGCCGGGGGTCGACGTCGCGCGCGTGACTGCTAACACCTGGGCTATCAGCATTCGTGGATTCAGCGACCGGTACTCAACCAAAGTGCTCGTTTTGATCGATGGCCGCTCCATCTACAGTCAGGAGTTTTCCGGTGTCTTCTGGGATCAATACAGCGTTCCTCTGGAGGACATCGACCGCATTGAAGTGATCCGCGGGCCGGGAGGCACCGTCTGGGGAGCCAACGCCGTCAACGGCACCATCAATATCATCACCAAGACGACACAAGATACTCACGGCGGCGTCGTGAGTGCCGCGACTGGTTCCCAAGACGGGGCGCGCGGGTTCGCTCAGTACGGGGGCTCGGTCTTTAACAAAGGCAGCTATCGCGCTTATGGCAACTACTTCAACATAGAGAAGTCCGGGCTGGCGGACGGCAGCGACGCAGCGGATGGCTGGCACGGCAGCCAAGGAGGATTTCGGACGGACTTGAATCTCACCGACCGTGACACGCTGATGGCAGAGGGTGACCTTTATCGAGCTGACGAAGGTCAGACAATCACAACCGTCCAGTCGAAGGCGGCCTTTCAAACAGTAACCCTAAACGAAGCCATCCAGGCCAAGACAACCAATGTGCAGGGCCGCTGGAATCACACCTTCACCAATGGATCGGAAACTTCGGTTCAGGCGTTCTATAGCGACCTTTATCGGGTAGACCAAGGCACCGATGACCAGGACGTCTACGACCTAGACTTCCAATATCACTTCAAAGTGGGGAGCCGGCAGGATCTGGTGTCTGGAATCGGTTACCGCCACACCACAGTAGACTATGAGGGCTTCTACAACTACAGGTACAATCTTCCGGAGCTGAAGAGTAATCTGGTCAGCACGTTTGTGCAGGATGAAATCAAGCTGTCAAAGGCTCTTGCATTGACCGTGGGATCCAAATTCGAACACAACAGCTTTACTGGTTTCGAATATGAACCGAGCGCCCAACTGGTGTGGGCTCCCAGCGAACGCCGTGCCGTCTGGTTCTCGGCGGCGCGTGCCATTCGACAACCTTCCTGGTTCTACTCCAATTCCATCCTGGATGTCACGTCATTTCCTCTCCAGGGCGGCGGGGTAGGCGTCGTCCGTTTGCTAGGGAGCTCCAATAGCCAGGCCGAGCGGATGATTGATTTCGAGGCCGGCTATCGAACGGAAATCACTAAACGCTTTTCGATCGACTTGACGGCGTTCGGAAGTCACTATTCTAAGATCGCGACCAGTGAGGCAGGCAGCCCGTTCTTCGAATTCAGCCCGGCTCCTCCGCATCTCGTTTTACCCAGCGTATGGGCCGACATGGCTTCCGCCCGGAGCTACGGCCTGGAGATGTTCGGGACGTGGCAGGTGAACAAGCGCTGGCGGCTGAGCCCGGCGTACACCTATCTGCAAATGAAGGTCCAGCGCGATCCGTCCAGCACCGATTCGACCGTCGAAGGGCAGAGCGGCGACAGTCCGAAGCATCAAGTAAGGCTGCGTTCCACAATGGACCTTCCGCACCGATTGGAATGGGACAACACAGTGTTCTATGTGAGCGGCCTGAATCCTGTTGTTGCGGGTTTTGTGAGTGCCCCAATTCCCAGCTACGTTCGTTTGGACACCAGACTCGGCTGGCGCTGGGGAGAATTCACGGAGCTGAGCTTCGCCGCCCAAAATCTGCTGAGCCCGCGCCGCTTTGAGTTTTCGAACGCGGAGCAGGTCCAGGCGACGCCGGTCCAACGCAGCGTCGTGGGAAAGGTGACATGGCGCTTCTAGGATCAATGGCAATGCGATTCGTTTTGCAACTGAAGAGTAGTTTACGGTAGCTGGCAGGCGAAGCTTGCGGCTTCGTCGATGCTCCCCGCGCCTTTGTACTTGGCGACCTGAGGATACGGGCACAGAGGACGTGTGCGGTCCACCTTGCCGGCGGTGCTGTGCGATGCGATGATCTTCTCGGGCGCCTTGCCCTGTTCCACCCACTGCTCCAGCGCGGTGACTTTGTCGAACACATTCGGGCCCTCTCCGCCTCCACAGTGACCCATACCAGGCTCCATGAACAACCGCATGCTGTTGGAAGTCTTCGGTGCGCCGCCCAGCGTATCCTCCACGCTCTTGTAGTACTTGATGGTGTTCAATGGAGCCACGTTCGAGTCGGCCCAGCCGTGATAGATGAGCAGCTTTCCGTTGTGCGCGAAAAATGGCTTGAGGTTGGGATCGGTGGCGTTCATCGCCGCGTTTTCCGGCTGCTCCGCCAGTGCGATGCCTTTGTCGAAATCGAACGTCTTCCAGTCCCAAGCGGGATTCTTGAAGACCACGTACTTGAAGTGGTCGAAGATGTTAGTGGAAGGATCGGGTCCTGCGGCCTGGATGCCCCAATTCAGCTCGCTTCCTGGTACCAATGACGGAAACAGCTCCTGCCCCGTGCGTGGATTGGTCGCCGCGCTGTAGATCTTCTTCGCAGCGTCCACTTGCGGCGCCGTGAGGCATGACGGGCCGTCACCGTTCTTGCACAGCAGCACCTTGGGATCGAACTTGCACTTCGTGGGATCTTCGATGAGCCCGTCCTTGACGCCATCGCGGAGATCGCAGGCGGCGAGAACGGCATCATGAATCACGGGGTACTTCGCGGGCGGAATGTAACTGGCCGGATCTTTCAGCACGGCAAATGCGATCCACAATGAGATCGCAGTGCGGTTGGCGGGCGCACCGGCGATGATGCCGTCGTAATCGTCGGGAAACTTCTGAGCTTCTTTCAATCCTTGGCGGCCGCCTGTGGAACAGCCATTCCAATACGAAAGACGCGGCGCGCTGCCGTAGAACGCCTGGACGACGGCCTTAGCCTTGAGCGTCATCTCATGCTCGGAACGCCAGCTGAAGTCGATTAGCTGTTCGGGATGCTCTAGGGCGAAGCTCCCGCTGCCGCCCACGTGTCCGGTGTCGGTGGACGCGCTTGCGTAGCCGGCTCTGACCGCGTCGGCCAAGGCGGAATAGCTGATGACTCCGGCCCAGCCTCCGTTCCCTACGGACTGCAGCTTGCGGTTCCAGTTCGAGGTCGGCAGCCAGAACTCGACCTTGATATCGGAATCGCTGGAGGGTTTGAGCGTCGCCGCCACGCGGCAGAATTCGGGAAGATCCTTATAGGCGTTTGCGCCCTTGCCTTTCCCCGTCGCGCCGGGTTGCGAGAATTGTCCCGCAGGCACGACCTGCGCCGTCGTGATCGTTGTGTTTGGCAACGCCAGCGAGGCGAGGCTTTCGCACGACGCCGCAAACGCGGGAGCGGCGATGACACACGTGAGAACCGGCAATAGTTTCCGCATGATTCCTCCAGACATTTTCGACAAACTGCGGATCAGTATACACCCTCATTCAGCTGAACTATGATGTTCCGAGGGGTGAGCATGAAACGTAATTTCGTTTGGCTGCTCGGGGCAGTTCTGTTCGCGCACGTTTCTGGCACGGCACAGGACTTTGATGGGAAGAAGGTAGCTGCAGCGCTCACCCGGAAAGATATTCGTCCAGCACCGCGCCTGCCGGACGGCCATCCCGACTTGGGCAACGACAAAGGGTCCTGGGAACCTCCAGGCGTGGGCGACATGGCCGGAACGGGAGGCGGTTTCGCTGGCACTGCCCAGCCGGAGAAGAAGATCGACGTTCCTTTTCTCCCGTGGGCCAAAGCCGCTTATGATCAGCGCAACGCCAATGTCACTAAGGACGATCCGGAAGGGTACTGTCTTCCTTCGGGAATCCCGCGCATGTATGCGACTTCGTTCCCGTTTCAGATTTACCAGATGCCCAGCCGCATTCTGTTCGCGTTTGAAGGCGGCGCGCACATGTGGAGAGTCGTCTACACGGATGGGCGGAAACACACGCCTCCGGACAAGCTAAACCCCACGTACCTGGGCGAAGGGATCGGCCACTGGGAGGGCGACACGCTGGTGGTCGATGTCACCGGGTTGAACGATCGAAGCTGGGTGGATGCGGCCGGACATCCGCACACGGAACAGCTCCACGTGGTCGAGCGCTTCACGCGCGTGAATGAGTTGCTTCTGCACTATGAGGCGACGATCGACGATCCCGGAGCGTATTCCAAGCCATGGACCACCAGCTGGAACATCCTGTTCCACCCCGGCATGGAGCCATTCGAGTACATCTGCCAGGAGAATAATGCCGACCTAAAGCATCTGGTCGGCAAGTAGATTTTATTCTTGCCGCAGGGCGGACATCGGGTCGATCCTGGTGGCGCGGCGTGCGGGGATCCAGCAGGCGATTCCCGCGGTTAATGCGACTAACCCGGTGGCGATCCAAAGGTGTGACGGATTCTCGGACTCCAGTCCGGGGAGGAAATTGCGCAGAGATTGCATTGCTGCGAGAGCCGTGCCGAGTCCAATCGCAAGTCCAACAGCGACTGTCAGGAAGCCTTGCCGGAAGACCAAGGCCAGTACGTTTCGAGGCATCGCACCGACCGCTACTCGAATGCCGATTTCCTGCGTCCTCCGCGAGGTGGTGTAGGAAATAACGCCGTAAACGCCGGCGGCGGACATGATCAGAGCCAGGCCAGCCGTCACCGCGAGCAACGTCATGATAAATCGCCGGTCGGCGACCGAATCGGCGATGAGCGCTGTCATGGTCGTGCTGAGGAACACGGGCTGATTCGGGTCGATCGCCGCGATGGTCCGCCGAATGGCTTTCTCGAGATCGCCCGTGGGCCGTTGGGTTCGCACGACCACAAAAGCGGAGTACCGCAGGGCTCCGCCGGCCAGGTAAACATTCCCCTTGGCCGCTTCGTTGAGAGCGGCGTGGCTCGCGCTGGAGACGACTCCAATTACCCGTTTCCAGTTGTTCGGATTCTCCGGCGTGCAATAGACGCAGACTCGCTGTCCAATTGCGCTGGAGCCAGGCCACAAGCGCGCGGCGATAAAATCATTCACGATCGCAGAGTCATTCGAGTCGGCCATCTCCTCTTCGCGGAACCAGCGGCCTTCCAGGAGATGGACGCCCATGGTTTGGAGATACTCGCCGCCCACGTTGTCCATCTCTACCTCGATCTTTGTTCCTTCTGCGGCACTCACGTATCCGCCGTTATTCTCGCCGCTGAAAGGCAGTGCGTCTACAGTGCCGGCGCTTTCGACTCCGGGAAGCGCGCTCACCGAATCCAGAATTCGCTTGTAGAACAACGCTCGTTGTGTAGGGTCGGGGTATCGCTCGCGAGCGGGCAGCACCACCGAGGCCAGAATGCGATCCGCCTGGAACCCGGGATCGGTGCGAATTAGCTTCACAAAACTGGTCAGCAGTTCGCCGCCGATCACCACCAGAACGACCGAAACAGCAACCTCGGCGGCGACGAGTGAAGATCGCGTACGGTCATGTCGGCCAGATGCGGCACCGCGCGCGCCGAATCCGCCGAACGCGATTGCTTTTCCGCGGGTCAGGCGAAGCGCGGGTGCGATGCCGAACAAGATTCCATTGACCACCGCCAACGCGAGAGCGAAGCCGAAGATCGTCCCATCCGCGCGCGCGGCGGCCAACCGGGGAATGTTTAACGGAGCCAGGGCCGGCAGGATCCTCCATGCCGCCGCCGTGAGAACATAGCCGCCGATACCACCCAGCATGGCCAGCAGGCAGCTCTCCGTCAGCAGTTGGCGGACGATCCGCATTTGTCCCGCGCCGATCGCGAGCCGCACGTCGATTTCGCGCTGCCGGGCAAGCCCGCGCGCCAGCAGCAGGTTGGCGACGTTGGCGCATCCGATCAGCATGAACAGCACAGAGGCGGCCATCAGAAGCAGCAGGCCGTTCGTGGCGACGCCTACGGTCCGGTCGCGCAGAAAGTTTAAGCCCAGGGTACGGTCGCGATTGGTTTCGGGAAAATCGTGGGCCAGCGCCTCGCTGATCGAAGCGAGGTCCTGGCGCGCTTCGATCAACGTAACTCCCGGCCGCAGTCTTGCCACGGCGCCGAGAGCTCCGTTCGGATTCGTCGGCAGAGGGAACGGCGCGGCCCAGAACTCAAAGTAGGGGGAGGGTGTGTGAGCCGCTTGCTTGCGGAGCGGAAAGTTGAACTCCGGAGGCATCACGCCGATTACCTGGCAAGAGTGCCCATTGACCGTGACGCTTCGGCCTACTATGGAACGATCCGAGTTGAACCGGCGCACCCATAAGCCGTAGCTCAGGATTATTACGTCCGGGTGGCCGGGTTGATCCTCTTCCGGAAGGACGTTGCGGCCCAGCATCGGGGAGACACCCAGCACCGGGAACAAGTTCGCATTCATCCGAACGCCGTAAAGCGCTTCCGGCGTCGAATTCGCATCGCCTGCAAGATCGAAAATGGCGTTGCTGTACACGCCCGTCGATTCGAGCGTGCGCGTCCTTCGATCCAGTTCGCGGGTGTCGTTCCATACAACCCAGTCGCTATTGGCCTGCGTCTGCATCTGCGGAAATTCGCTGCGAAACTGCACGAGCTCTTCAACGTGCGCGTAGGGCAGGGGATCGATCAATACCGATTTGATCGCGGCGAAGACGACCGCGGTGGCGCCGACGCTCAGCGCAATCGATAGAAGCGCAATTCCAGTGGGAACGGGGGTGCGCCGAAAGATCCGCAACGCGAGGCGAATGTCCTGGAAGATCGACATCTGCCTCCCATTCTATGAAATGCTGAGCTAGGACAGTTTTCTCCATGAAAATCACGATTCTCGACGACTATTTCGACACGCTGAGGACGCTTCCCTGCTTTCGGAAATTGGACGGACATCCGGTCGAGGTCTGGAATGATCATGTCCAGGAGACCGATGCCCTGGTCGAGCGCCTGAAAGACACCGAGGCGCTGGTCCTGATCCGCGAGCGGACCAAGATCCAGGCTCCGTTACTCGATCGGCTGGACAAGCTGAAGCTCATCAGCCAGCGCAGCGTGTACCCGCACATCGACATCGCAGCGTGTACCAGGAATGGCGTGATCGTATCCTCGGGACAGCACGCCGGCACACCATCCTATGCGACGGCCGAGCTGACGTGGGGCCTGATTCTGGCCGCCATGCGCCAGATCCCGCAGCAGGCGGCTTCGCTGCGTGCCGGCCATTGGCAGATGGGCGTCGGCAACACTCTTCGCGCCAAGACTCTGGGAATCTACGGCTATGGCCGCATCGGAAGCGCGGTTGCGGGTTACGGCCGAGCCTTCGGCATGAAGGTGCTGGTATGGGCGCGGGAAGCCTCGCTCGCGGCGGCTCGCGCGGACGGCCATGCCACGGCCCGAACGAAGGATGCGTTTTTCGAAGAAGCCGATATCCTCTCGCTGCACATGCGTCTGGTGGAGGCAACGCGGGGCATCGTGACCGCAGCGGATCTCTCGCGTATGAAACCTACCGCGCTGCTGGTGAACACGAGCCGTGCGCCGCTGATCGAGCCCGGCGCGCTGGTGCGTGCTTTGCGTGCGGGACGCCCGGGAATGGCCGCTGTCGACGTCTATGAGGAGGAGCCGGTCCTCGACCCGCACTATCCGCTCCTGACGATGGACAATGTGCTGTGCACGCCGCACGTCGGATACGTAACTCGCGAAGAATATGAGCTTCAGTTCAGCGAAATCTTCGACCAGATCACGGCGTATTGCGCGGGCAAACCAACCAATGTTGTGAATCCTGAAGTGCTAGACCGGCTCCGGTGAATCCCGCGAAACGTGATATATTTCGGAATCGTCGGGAGACCCTAATGAAGCATTTGATCCTAGTCCTTATCGCATTACTATCGCTGTCGGTTGTGATCGTGCTGCCCCAGCAATCGGCGCAGCTGACTTGGGCGTACCCCGTGCCTGACACGAATCCTCCGCCGGGGGGAGATCCGAAGGAACTGAAGCGGCTCCCGGGAAGCACGAAATCCTACACGCAGGCGCAGATCGACGATCAACTCAATCCGCCGGATTGGTTTCCGCAGGAACACGCGCCGCTGCCGGGAATCGTGGAGCACGGATTTCAGGTGCAGGCCTGCGGATCCTGCCATTTGATGTCGGGACACGGCCACCCCGAATCCGCCATGCTCGCGGGTTTGCCGGTGGCGTATCTGATGCGCCAAATGCAGGACTTCAAGAGCGGCGCTCGCAAAGATCCCATGGTCTATGAACCGTCGCAGCGTTCCGCGCGGATGAACGGCATCGCCAAGGGCTTGCCGGATGAAGACATGAGCAAGGCCGTGGAGTTTTTTGCGGCGCTGAAACCAACCGTTTGGTACAAGGTGGAAGAAGCGCAGACCGTGCCGAAAACGTGGATCAACGGAGGGCGCATGCGCTTTGCGCTGCCGGGAGGCGGGACCGAGCCGATCGGCAATCGCATCATCACGGTGCCGCAGGATCCGGCCAAAGTCGAGAGCCGCGATCCGCACTCAGGATTCATCGCGTATGTGCCGCCGGGCAGCATTAAGAAGGGCGAGACGCTGGTGAAAACCGGCGGTTCCGGCAAGACCATCGCTTGCGAAATCTGCCATGGCGACGGGCTCAAGGGCCTAGGCGATGTGCCCCGGCTGGCGGGCGTTCATCCCATCTACATCGTCCGGCAGCTCTACAATTTTCAGACTGGTGCGAACAGCAGCACCGCGGGCGCGCAGATGAAGAAGGTCGCGGAGAAGCTGACCGAAGACGACATGATCGCGATCGCAGCGTACGCAGCGTCGCTCGCGCCGTAAAGAGCCCCGTAAAGAGCCCCGTAAAGAGCCCCGTAAAGAGCAATGAAACGAGTCTTAGCATTCGCGTGTCTGGCGATTTACCTGGGAGTTATCGCGCCCGGATTCGCCCAGCAGGGCCATCCCTTGACCGGTACGTGGTCGGGCGACTGGGGTGCGACGTCGACCAAGCGCAACCAGATCACTTTCGTGATGAATTGGGACGGCAAGAACGTCACCGGCCTGATCAATCCGGGTCCGGACTCCATCCCGATCACCAGCGTTTTCGTGGATGTGACCAACTGGACTGTCCGGATCGAGGCGAATGGGAAGGACCACATCACCGCCGAGGGCAAGCTGGAGGATCTCGGGTCATACCATCGGACGATCAAAGGCTCCTGGACGCAAGGCTCTACTAAAGGTGACTTCAAGATCACGCGGGACTAGCAGCGTATGAGGAACTATTGCGTTTTACTAGTCGCCGTCGGCGCGTTCGCACAGAGCGCGGAAACTTATGACAGCTCGCGGCAGGT
>Ga0265314_10005154_pt1 | contig 11876 bp, 11 predicted proteins | sample 4126metaG_FD_203106 | JGI IMG/M metagenome (GOLD analysis project Ga0265314, IMG submission 203106) | Rhizosphere microbial communities from Carex aquatilis grown in University of Washington, Seatle, WA, United States - 4-1-26 metaG | ecosystem: Host-associated > Plants > Roots > Rhizosphere >... | reverse complement strand
TGGTGGAACTGGAGTTTGGCGGGCTGCATGCGTTGAATACGCCCTTCCGGTGTCGGCGCGGTGAATCCCGTGATGGTTGGAATCGGCGGACAGCTCATCAGGATAGAGCGATACACTGATACCGGCCCCATGAAGAAATGGACCACGCTTGACACGGCGCTCATGCCCGACGGCAAAACTATCTCTCTATACGAGCACGATGGTTCCTACTCTGTTCGTGTGGGTGGCGCGGAGCTCATGTCAACCCGCAGACATGCGTCCGAGGAAAAGATCGCCGAAGTGGCTTGCGCACAAGCGAAGGCAATTCGCCGGGCCCGCGTACTGATTGGCGGTCTGGGCTTCGGGTTTACTTTGAAAGCGGCTCTGGCCGTGCTCCCCAGCGATGCCACAGTGGTCATGGCCGAGATTCTGGCGGCCGTGGTGGCGTGGAATCGCAACCCGTCCTTCCCTCTTGCGGCGGCTGCCCTGGCGGATCGGCGGGTGATTGTTTTGGAAAAAGATGTCGCCGAGGCAATTCGCGAATCCCGGGCCGCGTTCGACTCCATCATCCTCGACGTCGATAACGGTCCCGCTGCGCTGAGCACGGAGGGTAACCGCGGGCTCTATACAGCCAGAGGTTTGCACTCCATCCGCACCGCCTTACGTCCTGGGGGCTGTCTGGCCGTTTGGTCCGCGGCGCCCGATCCGGCTTTTGGGAGACTGATGGTCCGCGCCGGATTCGCGGTTGAGGTGCAGCGGTCCCGCCCGCACGCGAATTCCGGCGGTTGGCACACCATTTTCGTAGGGCGCGTCGGGTCGAGTAGTCCCAAGACAGGTGGAGTGACCTCGGCTTGATCCTCAATTTTCCGAAGGTTTCTCCACGTGCTCGGAGGCGGCTTCGAACGCCGGGCGAGGCTGCGCGCAACAAGTCCACGCTATGAATAACAGCCAGCACTTCGCCACGTAAGACATGACGGCCGGACGCCCACGGGCGTGGACCTGTTCTTTTCGATTGGCCATTGGCGGTTTCGCCCCACCAAGACTGGCAATTCCGACCAATGGGCTATCCTGGGGGAGCATGCAGTTGGCGGCGGGACTGGCGCCGGGTCAGAAGCCCCCGCCCCAAAAAGGGGACTGATGGAAACCGTTTCGCCTACCCGCTATGACGGTGTCTGGCTCGCTGGTGGACGCCTTCCAATTTCCGCGGATCCTCCCTTGGCGAGGCTGATGGAGGGTGTGGATACGGTGGCTTCTATCCGGGCAGAAATCGCGCACGCCGCCAAGGTTGCGACCATGCCCCCGGTCGAAGTGGTGCCGTACATCTGGACGCGCGAGCGGGTACTGATTTGCGGGCGGGTGACGGCGTTGCGCCGGGGGGACAACTCGTACTTTGGTGTGCAGATTCCCGCGCCTACCGCTCTTTGTACCGATCGCGCGGCGGTGCGAGCGCTCCTGGTCCACGAATTCGCGCACTGGTTTTATATCGCGACGCGGGTGGTGAACGACTCCGAGTCCGGGGAAAAAGAAGGCGGCACGTTGGATCTCCGAAATGAGGGGCTTTCGGAATCGGACACGCAGATCAACGCGGAGGACTGGTTTGGGGAAGAGGATGCGCGGCGGTTCATCCAACACGGCGATTCGACGACGCGATCGATTTCGCGCCAGGCGGTAGGCATGGAAGCGCATTTTTACGTAGTCAGTCCACGCATGGGGGACACCGTTGGCGGCATCCACATCAGCGATGACGTCAAGGCTCACATTCGGAGCTTGAGAGCTCGTACGCGGAGCGTCCAAGCACCGCTTCCTGGCGGTCGCGGCTCAGAATGAGCGCAGAAGAAGCGCTCGGTTGAAGAACATGTCAGGTCGCGGGCGAGCCTCGCTCGCCGGTCTGGCTAAAGCCCTCCGGTCGCGGCACCACGGGCGTGGTACGATCTGATCGTGCGGGAACTTCGGATCGCGCGTGCTTTCGCCGCCGTCGTATGTATTGCGCTGGTGTTGTGGTGCAGCGCACTTGCACCAGTTGCAGCACACCTCGATCTCGCCATCCCCGTTCTGGTTTTCTGTTTCTTCGCCGTCTTCACCCTGGTGCTGCTCCGCATTTCGGTGGGCAGCCCCGCCGCTCAGCCAATTTCGTTCCTTACCGTTAATGCCTCTCGCGCCCCTCCGTTGGCGTAGGACCAAACCATATTTGCAGAGCAGTTCGCGGCGGCCCTGAGCGGCCGTGCGTCCGACTATTTCATTTGGTTTCTTACTGGAGGTTTGTGCGATGAGTCATTTTCCTAAGCTTAATTCTTTGCGTTCGATGTTCGATCGCGACCGGGCGGCGATCGAGCGCATTCGTGCGATGCGTTCGGAATTCGCGCGTCTGAATGACGCGGAGTTGCGCGAGGCCGCGTCGAAAACCGAAGATCTGCCGCGTTGGTTCGCGCTGGCGGCGACGGCCGCAGTTCGCGTCCTGGGGCAAGACATTTTTGACGTACAACTGCGCGGGGCGCTCGCGCTGGCGCGCGGCTCGATCGCCGAGATGCAGACCGGCGAGGGCAAGACGCTGGCCGCGGTGCCGGCGATCTCGTGGTTGGCGCGCGAGCATGGTGGCGTTCACGTGATGACGGTGAACGACTACCTCGCCCGGCGAGATGCTGCGTGGATGGGCGGCATTTACCGGATGCTCGGGCTGACGGTGGCGCACGTTCAGCAGGGCATGACGCCGGGGGAGCGGAGGGCCGCCTACGCCGCCGACATTACGTATGCCACGCAGAACGAAATCGGCTTCGACTTCCTGCGCGACCGCATCGCTCTGCGTCTCGACGAGCAGGTACAGCGGGCCTTCCATGCGGCGGTGATCGACGAAGCCGACTCTATTCTGATCGACGAGGCGCGGGTTCCGCTGGTGATTGCCGGTGGCGAGACGGGCGACCGGGGACTAGCATACGTCGCCGACCAGATGGTACGCGATTTCCAAGCGGGCGAGGATTTCACGATCGATGCCGGCGCGCACAACGTGTCGCTGACGGATGCCGGAATTCACCGGGTGGAGAGCGCGCTGGGATGCGGAAGCCTCTTCGAAGGGCGCAACCTGGCGATCTATGGAGCGGTGGCGGAGGCGCTGCATGCCCATGCGCTGCTGCATCGCGACGTGGACTACATCGTGAAAAACGGCGCGATCGAGATGGTGGATGCGTTCAAGGGACGGGTCGCACAGGATCGGCGCTGGCCTGCCGGTCTGCACACTGCGATCGAGGCGAAAGAAGGCGTGGCGGCCAAGTCGCAGGGAATGATTCTGGGGCAGATTACACTGCAGCACCTGGTGGCGCTATACCCGACGGTGTGCGGCATGACCGCGACCGCTGCCACTCAGTCGATCGAGCTTTCGAGCGTCTATGGACTGCGGGTGGAGGCGGTTCCGACCAACCGGCCGATGGTGCGGGTGGATCATCCGGATGCGATCTTCGCAACCAAGGCCCTGAAGGAAGAGGCAGTGGTCGCCGAGATCCGTCGAGTGCACGCGACCGGGCAACCGGTGCTGGTGGGTACCGCGAGCGTGGCGGATTCCGAGCGGCTCAGCGCGCTGCTGACGGACGTGCCGCACGAGGTGCTCAACGCGCGCCACGACGAGCAGGAGGCGGCAATTGTAGCGCGGGCCGGCGAGCGCGGCGCCGTGACGATATCGACGAACATGGCCGGGCGCGGTACCGACATCCGGTTGGGCGAGGGCGTCGCGGAGTTGGGCGGGCTGTACGTAATCGGCACCAACAAGCACGAGAGCCGGCGGATCGACAATCAACTGCGCGGGCGCGCGGGCAGGCAGGGCGATCGCGGATGCTCGCGATTTTTCATTTCGCTGGAGGACGATCTGGTGGCGCTGTACGGCGAACTCGACGAGAGGTATCGCGGCGATCCGGAGACGCTGCAGAGGCTGGTGGAGGGGCAGCATCTCGACACGCGCATCTTCCTGCACGGGTACGAGGTCCCGTTGGAGGGGCAGCGGAACAAGATTCACATTCGGCGGCAGGAGGTTCTGCCGGAGCGCGAGAAACGCATCACACTGCGGACAATGGACGACCTGTGGGCGGACCATTTGGCGCGCGCCGCGGACTACCGGGCGGGCGTGCAGTGGGTGGCGTGGGGCGGGCGCGATCCGTACCGCGAGTACCTGCTGCGACTGGACGAATGGTTCCGCGAGTTGGAAGGATCGATGGGGGACGAGATCGCGCGCCGGGTGGAATCGGGGGCTGCGGAGATGGCCGACCGGGGCGCAGTGTGGACGTACCTTACTACCGACCAGCCGTTCGGCAGGTGGAAGCGGGAACTCACACGGAAATTCTTTTTTGCGATCGCGGCATATCGGGGGATGGGGGCGTGACGTCGGGCCGGGAGAGAGCCGGTTAGACGTCATCTGAAATTTCGACGTTCGTGGAAACCCTTTTCGATTACGGTGAGGGTACCTTCGGTGATCTGAAGACTGGGCAGATCGCGGCGGCGGACCCATTCGACAGCGCAGACATCGTCGCCGGCGCAGAGTTCGCCGCCGGTGATGCGGCAGATGTAGTCGATGAGAACGTAGTGGTATTCGGGTGCGCCGGTGGCGTCGCGCATGATGCGCTCGAAGATTTCGAGGACGCCGAGGGGGCGGATTTCGAGGCCGGTCTCTTCGCGGACTTCGCGGCGGACGCCGTCGGCGAGCGATTCGCCGAGTTCGAGAGCCCCTCCGGGGAGCGACCACCAATGTTTTAGCGGTTCCTTGCCGCGCTGCGCCATGAGGATGCGGTCGCGCTGGAAGATTAGCGCGCCGACGCCGACCATGGGTCGCTTGGGGTAGCGACGATCGTCGGGGGGCGTCATGGAGTCACCGCAGAGACGCTGAGACACTGAGGAAGAAATGCAAAGTCAAAACCGGAGAGCGCGGAGGGGGCAGAGAGCGCTGAGCGATGGGCTGACGCCCTGCGGCGAATCGTCGCGGAGGAAGAGGATTTCTGGATGAGAAGCACCGTACAGTTGAAGACGCCCGCTGGTAGGGCGGCGCGGTTAGCGACTCGTCGGCACGAGTGCCGGCGCTGCAGGCAAGAGTGCCTGCGCCACGTCAATTGGCGCCCTTTCCGTCTACCCGGACCCGGAAAAGGAAGCTGCGGGCGGTGACGTAGAGCCAGATGCCTTGCGGATCGAAGGTGCAGTTCGAGGGGCGATCACGCAGGGTGATGGTGTGAATCGGTTTGCCATCGGAGGCGTAAATCGCGATGCCTTTGGTGGTGGCGATGTACATTTCACCCTTTTCGTTGACCTTGAGGCCGCCGGGGACTCCGTCGAGGTGTGCGACTAGGACGCGCTCGCCGGTGGTGTCGCCGTTGTGGTCGATGTCGTAGGCACGCAGGTTGCGTTCGTCGGCGTTGGTCACATATAAGGTGCGGCCGTTAGGCGAGATGGCGATTCCGTGGGGGCGGCCGGTCGGTTTGGCCACCAGTTTCAGCGGACCTTTGGGCGGCGCGTGATAGACGCCATAGAAATCGAGCTCGCGATGGTCCTGCTGATCGCCAAAGGCGGGATCGGTGAAGTAGACGTGGTCGTTCTTACTGACCGCGAGGTCGATGGGCGCGTTGAGTTTCTTGCCTTCCCACTGATCGGCGAGCACGTCGATGCGGCCATCTTTCAAATTGGTGCGGGTGACGCGTCGGGCTCGGGTCTCGCAGGTATACAGGCGGCCCTGAGTATCGATGGCGTTGCCGCTGGCGCCACCGGATGGTTCGCGAAAGCTGGCCGCTTCGCTGCCGGGAGTCCATTTCCAGATCTTGCCTTGCACAGTATCGCTGAAGATCATGAAGCCGTCCTTCGACCAGGCAGGGCCTTCGGTGAAGGCAAACCCTTTGCCGATCTCCTCGATGACGGTCTTGGAAGCATCCTGCGCAGACGCAAGGGCGGCGAGGGACACTACGGCGACGGCGATACGGAGCAAGCGTGCCATTCCCTAGTGCAGCTTGATCTCGATGTTGTTGACGACTTTCTTGACGCCTTTGACTTTCTTGGCGATGTGAGCGGCCTTGTCCTTAATGCCCTGGTTTTCCACGGAGCCTCCCAGAGTGACCACGCCGTCTTTGACATCCACTTTCAGGTTGCCGCCCTTCACGTCGATGTCGCTAGCGAGGCTGATGCGGACCTTGTCGTAAATGGTGTCGTCGGAAATCGGCTTGTCGGCGGCCAGACAAGCGCCGATCAGCAGAACCAAGGCTATGAATGAAATACAAATTTTATGAATCATCTTTTACGGCCATTGTACGCCAGTCGAGCGTGTCGAGGAAGGCAGCCTTGTCACGCCAGCCGGGCTGCACGCGGACGTGGAGGTCAAGAAAGATTCTCACGCCGAAGAGTTTTTCCATTTCCAGGCGCGCGGCGGTGCCGATCTTGACCAGCACGGCGCCTTTCTTGCCGATGACGATGGCCTTCTGCCCGGGCCTCTCCACGCGGATGGTGGCATAGATGCGCGTGAGCCCCGCCATTTCCTCCCATCGATCGACCATCACGGAGACTGAATGGGGAACTTCCTGGCGAGTCACCTGCAGGACTTTTTCGCGGATGAGTTCGGCGGCCAGGAAACGCTCGGGCTGGTCGGTGACGTAGTCTTCGGGGAAGTAGGCCGGGCCTTCCGGCAAGTGATCGAGAATCACCTTACGCAATTCGTCGAGGCCGATCCGCTTGGTGGCGGAGACGGGCAGGAACGCGGTGAAAGCGTGGAGTCCCTTGTACTGTTCGATGAGGGGGAGCAGTTTGCCCTTGTCGGGGAGCAGGTCGACCTTGTTCAGCACCAGGACCACAGGCGTTTCGGTCTTGATGGCCACGTCGAGCGCGCGGCGGTCCTCCACTGTAAAGGCGCGCGTAGAGTCCACCAGGAACAGGAGGAGGTCGCGCTCTTCGAGCGAAGCGCGCACCGTGTCCATGAGTCGCTTGTTGAGCTGCGAATCGGCCTTGTGAATTCCGGGCGTATCGACGAACACGATTTGAGCTTCCGGCAGGGTGACCACGCCCTGGATGGAGGTCCGGGTGGTTTGCGGCTTGTCCGCGACGATGGCCACTTTCTGTCCCACCAAGGCATTGAGCAGCGTGGATTTTCCGGCATTCGGACGCCCCACGAGCGATACAAAACCCGACTTGAATTTATTCATGAGCTACCGTTTGCGACTTGCTAAGCCGTACCTTTTCCACGCGTAAATCGTCGCTGGCCAATACTTCGATGCGCACGCCGTCGCGGTCGGCGGCCTCACCCGCTTTGGGAACGTGGCCGAGCCATTCGCTCACCAACCCACCGACGGTGCTGGACTCTATGTCCTCTTCGCGATGGAACGTGTCGAAGAGGCTGGCGACGCGGTCCAATTCGAAGCTGCCGGAGACGATGAAGCCGCCGTTACCGTCTTCGGCGACGTCGCTGTCAGGCTCGTGCTCATCGCGGATCTCTCCGATGATGACTTCGAGCAGATCTTCCATGCTGGCGAGACCAGCCGTGTTGCCGTACTCGTCGACCACGATCACCAGATGAGTGTTCTCCTGCTGCATCTGGCGCATGAGGTCGTTGACCGGCTTAGTCTCGGGGACGAATTTCACGGGGCGGAGCAGCTCGCGCACCTTGCGGGTGGCGCGCTGTTCCTCATCGAGCTCGAACATGTCGCGCACGTGGACGAAGCCGATCATCTGGTCGACATTTTGTTCGTACACCGGGATGCGCGAGAACTGCTCATTGATGACGAGCTGGCGAAGTTCGTCGAGAGTAGCGTCGGCGGCGATGGCCACGATGTTGGGGCGCGGCGTCATGACTTCGCGCACGATCTTGTCGCCGAACTCGACGACGCCCTGGATGAGTTTGCGGTCGTCCTCTTCGATGAGACCTTCTTCGGTGCCGGCGGAGATGAGCGCTTCGATATTCTCGGCGGGAGTGGGCTCTTCTTCGGGCTTGCTGGTATCGTCGGTGAGGTCGATAAGAGACTGGAAGAAATCGAGCAGCGCCACACAGGGGCGGGCGACGAGGGCCATGGCGCGGAACAGCGGGACCAGCGCCAGCAGCCAACGGGCGGACGTGCGGCGGTAAAGCAATTGCGGTACCGCGTAGGAAGTGCCGAGCATGAGGATCCAGGCGGACAGAGCGCCCTCCCAAAATGACAGGCCGGATAGGGGGGCGATGTCGATGGACCAAGCCAGGCAGAGCACGCCGACCATCACCAGTAGCGTGTGCTTGATGATGGAGAACGTCTCCATGCCGGCTTCGGTCTTCATGCCGAGGCGGTCTTCCAATGTCTCCTTGAAGAATTTGAGCGACGGCAGGTCGCGGGTACGCAGCCGCATGCTTTCCAGGTAGAGGAGTTGCACGAAGGTCACCAGCACCAGGAGGGGCGCGGTGATCAGGGTTGCGAGTATGATCGCCGCGATCATGATTGCACCCGCTCAATCAATCCGGTGGCGAGGCCGAGGCTGGTACGCCAGCGTTTTTCGGCGCGCGCCATTTGTCCGCGGTCGGTTTCGTGATCGTAGCCGAGCAAGTGCAGGAGGCCGTGCAGCATGAGGATCTCGACTTCCTCTTCGACCGGGTGGCCGAATTCGCGCGCCTGGGCGCGGGCGCGGCCGAGAGAGATCACCAGATCGCCGAGATAAGCGGCGGGGCCGGCGGCGGGGAACGAGAGCACGTCGGTGGCGTAATCCATGCCGCGGAATTCGCGATTCAGGCGGCGCAATTCGGTGTCGCTGGTAATGAGGCAGCCAAATGGTTGCCCTTTCGCGACTTCGGTTTCCAGACGGCGCGCGAAGCGTTCCACGTTTCGGCGGCGGAAATCGGGTGGCGTGCGGCGGAAGGAAACGGTACTGCCGTCGGGTGAAGACATGCGGCGGCTCAGGCTTGGGGGGCGCTATCGGCCGGCGGTTCGGACCCCAGCGGCCCCGGTTCGGACACAGGCGCTTCCGGTTCGCCCAGCTTCAGGGTGAGTTGGCGCGACGCGCCGATACTTTCGTTGTAGCGCTCGTAAGCTCTGACGATACGCTGCACCAGGGTGTGGCGCACCACGTCGCGCTCGTTGAACTGCACGAAGCTGATGCCTTCGACGCCCTTGAGGACTTCCGCGGCGTCCATGAGGCCACTGCGTTTCCCGGTGGGCAAGTCGATCTGCGTGATGTCGCCGTTGACCACCATTTTGGAATTGAAGCCCTGGCGTGTGATGACCATCTTCATCTGTTCGCAGGTGGTGTTCTGGGCCTCGTCGAGGATGATGAAGCTGTCGTTGAGCGTGCGCCCGCGCATGAACGCGAGGGGCGCGACCTCGATGACGTTCCGCTCCAGCAACTTCTCCACACGCTCATTATCGAGCATTTCGTAGAGGGCGTCGTAGAGGGGGCGCAGGTAGGGGTCCACTTTTTCCTGCAAAGTGCCGGGCAGAAAACCGAGGCGCTCGCCGGCTTCCACCGCGGGGCGCGTGAGAATGATGCGCGCCACCTGCTTGCTGAGCAGGGCGGAAACGGCCATGGCGACGGCGAGGTAAGTCTTGCCGGTGCCGGCCGGTCCAATGCCGAAAACCAGGTCGTTGCGCTCCATGGCTTCCAGGTAGCGGCGCTGGTTGACGGTTTTGGGCGCCAGGATTTTCTTGCCGAAACTGCGCTGCTTGCCGCTGTTCACCAGGGCGCGCAGGGACACTTCGGGATCGAAAGCCACGACACGCAGGTAGCTGTTGAGGTCGCCATTGTTGAAGACGAAGCCCTCGCGCATCAGGGTATTGTAATCTTCGAGAATACTTTCCGCGCGGGAGACATTGGAAGGTTCGCCTTCGATTTCGAGGCTGTTATCGACAAGGTGGGTGTGTACGGACAAGCCCGATTCGATCAGCCGGATATTCTCATCGCGAGTGCCGAAAAGGCTCTCGACGCCTTTGCTGATACGCACGCTGGCTTTCATTGAGTGGGTGTTGGAAACCTCCATATTGGGAAATAAACGAGACAGGAAGGGACGTGCTGAAGGAAGGGACTCGGACCTTCGACAACCCGCTTGCGCAGGCAGCTTGATACCATCCGCAAACTATTATACCAGCGTTGTAAAGGGGGGCAGGCAAGATTGATTTTGAGTGACAATCGCTGCACGTTTGGGATCGCGGGGTCGTCAAGCTGCAGAGGGGCCCACATGCGTAAGACGTTATCGGCATTGCTGCTTGTTGCTGGTGTTGCCGCATGGGCGCAGTCCCCTGGCGACGGCGTGCCGAAATTCGAGGTGGCGTCGATCAAGCGGTGCCAGGAGTTGGAACGAGGCGGCGGCAGGGACGCGCCATCGCCGGGCAGAATGGCGCTCAATTGTCTGACTACATACAATCTCATCCGGATGGCATACCTGGTGTTCCCGACCGGCCAGCCGAACGCGCCCGTGTCCGCCACCGCGATCATGCGGCCAATTTCGGGTGGGCCCGCGTGGATCGATTCGGAGCGGTACCGTGTCGACGCCAAAGCGGATTCGCCAGCAAATAGCGAAATGATGAAGGGGCCGATGCTGCAGGCGCTGTCGCAGGAAAGGTTTAAGCTGCAGGTGCATTGGGAAGCGAAAGAGATCGGCGTCTTCGAATTGACGGTGGGGAAGAGCGGGCCGAAGCTTCGGCTTGCGAAGGCGGACGGGTGCGTGGTGTCCGACCGTAATCTTCCTGCGCCGGCGCCGGAACCCGTATATTGCGGACTGGCGCGGAAGAGTTCGGGCGGTGGTTTTGACATTCCGGGGGTGACGATGGCCGATCTGTGCCGGGAGTTAGCGAAGTACGTCGATCGCGACATCGTCGACAAGACGGGGATTACCGGTGTGTTCGATGTGCATCTCGAACTGGCCCCGGTCGACCTGGGATACCCCGATGCAGCGCCCGACTTGACGTCGACTTATACGCCGGGGGATGGCAGGGCAATCGCCGCGGCGGTGGAGAAGATTGGGCTGCAGATGCGGCCGGCCAAGGGGTCGGTGCAATTTCTGGTGATCGATCACGTGGACCGTCCCTCGGAGAATTGAGGCGAGGAAGCTTTCAGCTTTTGGCTGTTGGCGTTTAGCCAAACCACGGCCTCCCCGGGCACGTCCGGCCAAGTGGGTGGCCTACCGGCTTCGGACATAGAGACATGAGCTTAACAGCTAAAAGCTAACAGCTAAAGCCAAAAGCCAAAAGCTGTTCACTGATCGCTGAACGTTGCCGGTCCGCTATTCGTTGGCCGGATTGATGTCGGTTGGCAGCGACTTCAGGCCGTCGAGTGCGTGCTGCATCGCGGGGCGAACTACGCCCATGGTATCGAGCATCTTTTTGGCGGCAGCGTAATCGCCCTGCGCCTCGATGGTCAGCAGGTCGTGGCAGAGATCGCGGACGGCGCCTTTGACCTTGGCCATATCCACCGCGAAGGCGCCGTGAGAATCCACTACGAACGCGCCCTTGTCCACCAGGTAGTTAAATTGCAGCGCCATGCCTTTACCGTGCGCCTCGGTAAGTCCGAAGCGCACCGAGCGGAAAGCCGACGCCAGAAAAGTGGTGTATAGCTGGCGTTCGGCCGCCGGCGGATGTGCCATGCCATGGTCGAAGAAGAACTGCATCATGTAGAGGCCGGTCACATCGGCCTTGGCCTCTTCGATCGCGCTGTACAACTCTTTCAATTCCTGGCGAGGCGAAGTGTCGCGGCCGGCAACCTGGATCTGATGCGGTCCGATGCCATGGCTGAGTTCGTGCGCCAGAATGTGCATGAAGAAATAGTCGAAGCTGAGATCTTCCTTGTCCTTCTGCTGGAGCACGCGCGCGGCAACCGGCACCAGGATGCTATTGAACTTGGCTTCTTGGATATTCTTCAGCATGACGCGCTTGCTGCCCTTCTCCTGCACCACGCGTTCGTCGTTGGGCAGATTGAAGGCGGCGGTCCGCACACCGTGG
>Ga0265314_10005152_pt1 | contig 11878 bp, 8 predicted proteins | sample 4126metaG_FD_203106 | JGI IMG/M metagenome (GOLD analysis project Ga0265314, IMG submission 203106) | Rhizosphere microbial communities from Carex aquatilis grown in University of Washington, Seatle, WA, United States - 4-1-26 metaG | ecosystem: Host-associated > Plants > Roots > Rhizosphere >... | reverse complement strand
GCAAACCGGGATCGTGTTACCCGAACCGCCAGGTCGGCTAGAGGCAGCGCGCGAAGCGTTTTTTCATCTGCTCGCGTTTGTGACGCTGGCGACGTGGATCTTCTCTATCGGTTCAATCTGGTTTGATCTGATTGAAGCGTGGCTTCCGGACCCAACCCTCGACCGTTTTAACGGGTTCGAGATTGGAAGCATCAGTCGCCAACTGGCCTCGATCATTGTCGCGTTTCCCGCATTTATCTGGGCTACACGGTCGATTCTGCGAGATCAGATGGAGAATCCGGACAAAGCGGAGTCCGCTGTGCGGCGCTGGGTGAGCAACATCGGTTTGCTGCTTACGGCGCTCGTCTTTATGGGTGACTTGATCGTCTTCGTCACCTCTGTGTTGCAGGGCGAACTTACAGCTCGCTTCGCATTACGGTGCTGGGTTGTAGTGGTTCTGGCCGGAGCGGTATTCCTCTACTACAGCCGGGGGGCTGGGGAAGTCGCGCACGCTTCCACCGATCATGTGGCATCGTATGTTTGCGGGATGCGCCGGGTTGGCCATGGTGTTGACGCTTGGGTTCGGATTTTGGTCGACTGGATCGCCTTCGAGCGTACGGGTATTGAACGAAGATAACCGGCGAGTGCGAGATCTCTACGACTTGACGGTGCAACTCGAAAACAAGAGATACAGCGGGGGTTTGCAGGGGCCTCCGGCAAGTCTGGCAGATGTCGCCTTAACGGCAAGCGACCCATTCACTGGCCAACCTTACGAATATCGCAGACTGGATGGCGGGCGCTATCAGGTGTGCGCGGAGTTCAGGGCGCCAAGCCCCAAGGCTTCAGGATTGGCGCTCTTCTGGGCGCATCCGACCGGACGAAAGTGTTTTGATATCAGCTTTGCCCGTGGTTCGCCATCCCCACCGAACTACTTTCGGTAAGGGCGATGAACAATCGAATGGGCTCCCGGCAATCTCGAAGGGATCCGCATGTTCGTAATTGGCAGTGTAACGCCCTACCAGTTGATGTGCGCCTGTCGTATCCCGCATGATCCACTACCGGGGCTTCCAACCTACCCCTAACTGGAGTAAAATAAGGGCCGTAAGGAGACGACCATGTTCATAGAGAAAAAGCACGTTCCACGCCGCACCGTCTTGAAGGGAATCGGAGCCAGCATCGGACTGCCGCTTCTCGGAGCCATGGTTCCCGCCTCCACGGCCTGGGCCGATACTCCCGCCGGAAAAACCCCGAAACGTTTTGCCTTCGTGGGCTTCCCGCACGGCGCGATCATGGATCGCTGGTCGCCGGCGGAAACCGGCGCGAACTACACCATGTCGCCGATCCTGCAGCCCCTGGAGCCGTTCCGCAAGCACATGACCATCGTCTCCGGTTTGCGCAACAAGCCGGCGGAAACGCCCGAGCCCCACGCCTACATCGAGCAAGGCTGGCTGACGTGCGTGAAGCCCACGGAGTTCGGCAAGGCCGACCCGGACTCGGGCGTGAGCTGCGACCAGATGGCCGTCCGCTACGTGGGACAAGAGACGCGCCTCCCGTCGATCGAGCTTACCGCCGCACAGGGAAGCGCCCGCCTCGCATGGCGCACGCCAACCCAGTCGTTGCCGCAGGAAGGCAACCCTCGGGCAGTCTTCCAGAAGCTCTTCGGAGAGGGCGACACCGACAAGGAACGAGCCCAGATCCTGGCGGAAACCGGCAGCATCCTGGACCGTGTGATGGGCCAGGCCAAGCGCCTGCAGGCCAGCCTCGGCGTGACGGATCGCGTCGTCGTCAGCGACTATCTCGATTCCGTTCGCGAGATTGAGCGCCGCGTGCAGATGGCTTCGAAGCCGGACGAACGCGCGTTGAGTATTCCGGATGCGCCGATCGGAACGCCGAACGATATCACCGAGTACTTCAAGCTGATGTTCGACCTGATGGCCCTGGCGTTCCAGGCCGACATCACGCGCGTGATCACGTTCTCGATGGATCGGGAAGCCAGCATGCGAACGTACACCAACCTGGGCATTGCCGAGGGCTTCCATCCGCTGTCGCATCACGGCAACAATCCGCAGAAGATGGACAAGCTGGTGCAGATCCAGAAGTACCACGCGGAAGTGTTCGCCGGATTCATCAAGAAGATCGAGGCCGCGAAAGAGGGCGACGGCACCGTGCTGGATCATTCCACGATTCTCTTCGGCAGCGATATGAGCAACAGCGATCGCCACAATAACGATCCGCTGCCGTCGGTGATTCTGGGACACGCGAACGGAAAGATCAAAGGCGGCCAGCATCTGAAGTATCCCCAGGATTCGCACCACGGCGACCTGCTCCTTACGATGCTCCAGCGCAATGAGATCCCGGTGAAAGCCATCGGCGACGGCACTACCGGCCTTTCGGAGGTTTAGGCATGCGCGTTTGGGCTTCTAAAGAGCACGCGCAAAACGGAGTGCGGCGCGATCGTATGTCCTGGCCCATCGGCGGTTCGCGCCGCACCCTTTGCGCTTTAATTGCGGTCCTGCTAGCCGGCGCATCGATGCTGATGGCCGCCGACTCGACTACGACGCTGCTGGACGCAGCGGAATCCGGCGATCACGCCGCGGCTATGCGCCTGGTGAGCGGGAAGGGCACCAACGTCAACGTCACCAACGCCGACGGCAGCACCGCCGTCATGTACGCGGCTGCGAACGACGATCTCGAACTGGTCCGTGCGCTAATTAAGGCCGGCGCGAATGTCAAACTGAAGAACCAGCTTGGAACGTCGGCCATCACCGAAGCCGCGATCATCGGCTCCGCGCCGATTATTGACGCGCTGCTCAAGGCCGGCGCCGATCCTAATTTCAAGACTCCCGATGGCGAAACTCCGCTCATGGCTGCCGCCCGCAGCGGCAAGGTGGAGGCGGCCAAAGTGCTTCTCGCCGCGGGAGCCGACATTAACGCCAAGGAAACCTGGGGCGGACAATCCGCCATCATGTGGGCCGCCGCGCAAAGCCAGGCCGACATGGTGAAGTTCCTGGCCTCGAAGGATGCGAACCTGAACGATCACGGAAAGATCAATCAGTGGGAACGTAAGATCATTCAGGAACCGCGCCCGAAAGACATGAACAAGGGCGGCTTTACCCCGCTGCACTATGCCGCGCGGGAAGGTTGCTCGGCCTGCGTTCAGAACCTACTGGACGCCCATGCCGATCCCGATTCCGAAGATCCGGACCGCGAGACGCCTCTGCTCCTTGCGCTCGAGAACATGCATTTCGACACGGCTGCCGTCCTCGTCAAAGGCGGTGCCGATCTCGATAAATGGGATCTCTTCGGCCGTTCGCCCGTCTATATGGCGGCCGACGTCAGCACGCTGCCGATGAAAGGGAACGGCGCGGTGGCGGTCCTCCCGAGTTCGGATAAGCTCACTGCCGTCGACGTCGGGCGCATGATGCTCGAACGCGGCGCGAATCCGAACATTCAGTTGAAGCGGCGTCCGCCGTATCGCGACGTCCCGCAGGATCGCGGCGGCGACGGCATGCTCGCCCAGGGCGCCACGCCTCTCTTGCGTGCGGCGCGTGGAGGCGATGACAAGTTCATCGCACTGCTGCTCGAGTACAAGGCGCTGGTCGATTTGCCCAGCAAGGAAGGCATTACGCCGTTAATGGCCGCCGCCGGCGTCGACTTCGGCACACGTGCCACGCGCGGGCGCAATCGCACCGACGAAGGCGTACTTGCCAGCATGGATCTTCTTATCAAGGCTGGGGCCAACATAAACGCCCGTTCGGTGGTGGACCGCATTCCGGGAGGTCGTGGCGGCCGGGGTGGCGCGCCTCCCGCTAGTGTTGCTCCCCCTGCCCCTGGTACCGCCGGCTACAGCGCCTCCGAGACCATCGCACTGGCCTTCCGCCGCGGCAGTCAGATGCCCAGCGCGAACGCCGTCCCGAACCAGACCGCTCTGCATGGCGCCGCCGAACACGGCTTCGATAAGTACATCGAATTCCTGGTCGCCCACGGCGCCGATCTGACCGCCAAAGACGCCAATGGCCGTACGCCCCTGGACGTCGCCCGCGGCGCCGGTGGTGTTCGCGGCGGTGCGGACGCATTCCCGAAAACCGTGGCGCTGCTGGAATCCTTGATGACCGCGAAGGGGATCCCGGTTCCGCCAACTCCGGGCCGCTAGGTCGTCTCATCGTTGGGGCTCAGGTAGCCGCGGACAGCAGTTCGTCGCTCGCTAGACTTCGAACGAAATCGCCGACTCGATGCAGTGGCCAGGCAGTCGTCTTGACATCTATTAAACAAGTGTTTAATTCTAATTGAGAACTTCTCTGCCGCAACCCAGAATCGGTGACAATCCATGAATCCGCAAGCAACCGGAACGCCAAGGAAACCTCCTCCGGGGGCAGGAATGTTCGCCCTGCTGAAACCATACCGGCCGCTGATCGCGACGCTGGTGGGTTTGACCATCGCAGGCAACGCGCTCAATCTGGTTGTGCCCAAGCTCATCTCCCACGCGATCGATGCCTACACCCAGCAAACCTTCGTCCTCTCGACGTTCGTACTGCAGTTTTTCGTGGTGGCATTCTTTGTCTTCGCGTTTACATATCTCCAGAGCGTCGCGCAGACCTATGCCTCGGAGCGTGTCGCGAAAGACCTGCGGACGCGGCTGGCGGGCAAAATCTCGCTACAGTCCTATAGCGCGATCGAAAAGCTCACGCCGGCAAAACTTCTGACCAATCTCACATCCGACGTAGACGGCGTCAAGCTGTTCGTGTCCCAGGCCGTGGCCTCTATCATTGCGTCGATTTTTCTGATTATCGGCGCCAGCATTATGCTGCTCACCATTAACTGGCGATTGGGGCTGTGCGTTCTTGGGGTCGTCCCCGTGGTCGGCGGGACGTTTTACTTCGCATTGAAACAGGTGCGGGTGCTGTTCAAGAAGGGGCAGGAAGCCATCGACTGGCTAAATCGCGTGATTAACGAGAGTATTCTCGGGGCCATGCTGATTCGTATCCTGACTTCACAGGATCTCGAGTATCAGAAATTCAAAACAGCGAACACTGAGGCAAAAGAGGTTGGTCTCAGCATCCTGCGCATCATGTCGGGCATGATCCCGGCGATTACACTGGCCGTCAACCTGGCTACGATCATCATCCTCCTTATGGGTGGGCGCTTCGTGATTTTGGGCAGCATGACTCTGGGTGACTTCACCGCCTTCAACACGTATCTCGCGATCCTCATTTTCCCGATTATTCTGCTGGGATTCATGAGCAACGTGATCGCCCAAGCCAGTGCGTCCTATATGCGCTTGAGCGCAGTGCTGCTGGCGCCGGAGGAACAAAAGTCCGGAACCCTTCGGCCGTCCATACGCGGAGACCTGGCGATGAACCATGTATCGGTCGCCTTCGGTGAAAAGCATGCGCTCAAGAACGTCTCTTTTTCGGCTAAGGCCGGCACCAAAACCGCGATCATCGGACCGACGGCCGCCGGCAAAACGCAATTGCTGTACGTTTTGATCGGACTGCTTCAGCCCACATCCGGAACGGTCAGCTATGACGGGGAACCGCTGGACTCCTACGACAAGGAAGCTCTGCGCCGGCAGGTAGGCTTCGTTTTCCAGGACAGTATCCTGTTCAACATGACATTGCGGGAGAACCTCGCTTTCAGCGAGGCTGCCACGGATGAGGATTTGAAGCGTGCCATCGACGCCGCCGAGCTGCATGATTTTATCGGCACGCTGCCGCAAGGGCTCGATACGGTGGTTTCGGAACGGGGCAGCAGCTTGTCGGGCGGGCAGAGGCAACGCGTGATGCTGGCGCGAGCGCTGGCGATCCATCCGAAAGTGCTATTGCTTGACGACTTCACCGCGCGAGTGGATACCACCACGGAAACGGCGATCCTCAAAAATATTCAAGAACAATACCCGGGCATCACCCTGATTTCCGTGACACAGAAGATCGCGTCGGTGGAAAACTACGATCAGATCATCCTGTTGATGGAAGGCGAAGTCCTGGCGAGCGGAACGCACGCCAGACTGATGGAGACCTCCCCGGAATACGTGCAGATTTACGATTCGCAGCGGAGCACAAGTCACTATGAAGTACAAGCTTGAGAACACGAAACCCTTCGGTTCCAAGAGCTCGCTGCGAGTTGCAATCAAGCGGTTTTTGCCGTTAGTCGCCGAAGAGCGGCCCTATATCATCGTGGCCGTGATCGCCATGCTGACCAGCTCGGGCGCGACCCTGGTTGCTCCGGTGATCATCGGGCGGGCGATCGATACCTATGTGCGTTTGAAAGACACGCCGGGTTTGCTGCGTTCGTCGTTGGTTCTGCTTGCAGTGTATCTGGTCGGGATTGTGGGCAGCTACACGCAAATCAGGACCATGGGCGGCGTCGGACGGCGCATCCTGTACGGTTTGCGCAACACTCTGTTTACAAAGCTTCAAGAGCTGCCGCTCGCCTTCTTTGCCGAGAACAAGGCAGGAGACCTGATCTCGCGGGTGAACAATGACACGGATAAGCTGAATCAGTTCGTGGGCCAGGCGCTGATGCAGTTCATCAGCAGCCTGTTCCTGATGACGGGCGCCGCGGTCTTCGTCCTGTCGCTCAACATTCGAATGGGAATCGCGGCTTTGTTGCCGGCCTTCGGCGTGTTCGTGGTCACGAAATTCACTTCAGGATGGGTGAAACGCAAGAACCTCAAGAGCCTGCAAAGCCTCGGTGGATTGAGTTCGGAAGTGCAGGAGAGCCTGCATAACTTCAAGGTGATCGTGGCCTTCCACCGCATGGATTACTTCCAACGGAAGTTTAAGACCGCTAACGACGCCAACTATGCGGCCTCTGTGTCGGCAGGATTTGCGAACAACATCTTCATGCCGCTGTACGGTTTCTCGAATCACCTGGCGCAGCTGTTGGTAGTCGCCTACGGAATTATTCTCATCAGCTCGGGCCAACTGACGGTTGGTCTTCTGGTCGGGTTCCTGCTCTACGTCAACAGTTTCTATGGCCCGATGCGCCAGCTTGCGACGGTCTGGTCCTCCTTCCAGCTCGCACTGGCCGCCCTGGATCGCATTTCGGAAATGCTCGCGCTGGAGTCGAACCTGCCGGTGATCAGCGCGGCGCCGGCCGATTCGGAATCCGTCCTGGAATTCCGGAATGTGCACTTCAAATATTCCGCCGGCAAAGAAGTATTGCGAGGTGTGAATCTTCAGCTGGAAAAAGGACGATCCTACGCGCTGGTTGGGCCCACCGGCGGTGGCAAGACAACCACTGCGTCTTTGATGGCCCGCCTGTATGACCCCAGCGAGGGATCGGTATTTCTGAATGGAAAAGACATCCGATCGATTGCTCCCGTCGAGCGCGCGCGAAAAGTAGGCGTCATTCCACAAGAGCCGTTCCTGTTTACCGGCACCGTGCGGGAGAACATCGTATACGGAAACGAGGAATACGCGAAGCACACGACTCCGGAATTAGCGGCGGACCTCGAGAAGTCTGGCCTTTCAACCCTGCTGGCCCGGTTCCCCGAAGGACTCGACACGAAGGTAGCGAGCAGCGGCAACAGCATCAGCCTCGGACAGAAACAGCTCATCGCGTTCATGCGCGCGGCCTTGCGAAAACCGGAGTTGCTGATTCTGGACGAAGCCACCGCGAATATCGACACGGTAACCGAACAGCTGCTGGAAGACATCCTGGAGAAGCTCCCGGCGGAAACCACGAAGGTGATTATCGCGCACCGGCTGAACACGATCGACAACGTGGACCAGATCTTCTTCGTCAACTCCGGAGAAGTTACGTTGGCCGGATCCATGGAACACGCTTTGGACATGCTGCTCCACGAGAAGAGAGCGAGTTAAAATTGATCGCGCGGCCGCGAGTCAAGCGCACCCCGCCGGGTCGTCCGGCCGGAGCTGCCGACGGCACGCGAATCCGTTTGCTGAAGGCCGCCGCCAGAGTGTTTGCCGAGCATGGCTACCAGGATGCTACGGTTCGCCAAATTTGCGAACAAGCCGATGCGAACATCGCGCTGGTTAACTACTACTTCGGAGACAAGCTGGAATTGTACACGGAAGTGCTGCGGTTCGCGTTGCAGCCCGGTCCCGGCGGGGTCCGGTTGGGTCTTCCGCCGGTAACCGCCCCACCCGCGGACGCCTTGCGGTGCATTATCGGCACCATGGTGGAACGGGCGTTTGAGACGGGCGAACAGGCCGATCTTCGATTCCGATTGATGCTGAATGAATTTGTGCGGCCCAGTGAGGCTACATCCCGGGTAGTGGATGTGGTCATGCGACCTGTTTACGACCGGCTACGCGAGATCGCCGGAGCAATTCTCGGACTGTCAGCGAATCATCAGCAGACGCGGTTGTGTGTCCACAGCATTCTCGGGCAAGTGGCCCACTTCGCCCACGCGCGACCCATGTTGACGTTGCTCTGGCCGGAAATGAAAATGACGCCTGCACAACGTGAATTGGTCACCGATCACATCACCGAGTTCTCGTTGGCGTATCTTCACTTGGCGTTTCTTCACGCGAAAGCGTCTCTCGGTTCTCAGTCGTAGCCGATTTTATTTCTTCCCGAGATAGTGCACGGCGTCCCGTTCCTCGCATACGAACTCCATCAGTTCGGTGTCGGGCATCAGACGGTGATTCGCCCGAATGGTGAAGGGCTTGGTGTACGCTTTCGGGTCCTCAATGGTGACGTCGATCTGCATTGACCCGAACGTCGGCCGGCGCCAGCGCTCGGTGATCTTTCCGGTGTTGGTCAGCGGACTGCCTTCCACATCCAGCCACACGTCGTCACGGAAGCCGGTGGTTTCCACCACCAGCGTGTCACCGTCCCAGTGACCGACCGAATAGCCGTACCACCAGGGGGACGGATCATTCTTCGGCAGAGATCGTCCATCGATGAGGATCTGCCGGGTGTTTCCGTTGGCCTCGTAGAGAATCACAACGGCCTGGCTCGTCTGAAGGATTTTTCTCGGCTGCGGGTGCATGTGCAGCTGTGTCAAACCTAGGGGCAGGCAGTGCGCATCGGGATTGTCCTTGTTGTCGTCCGCTTTGCGCTGGGCGCGCACCTGTGCAGCCCACGGTGTCATTGGCGGCAGGCCTTCCTTAAAGCCGGCGCCGATGTTGAAGAACTGTCCGACTGGAGGTTCGTCGCTGTTAGTGGGCGGAGCAGGAGACACCGGAGGCGGAGGAGCAGGAGATGGAGAAACCGCGGGAGCTCCCTTGGCTTGTCCCTTTCCTTGCCCGGGACCACCGCGCGCCGGTTCCCATAGACCTGTGAAATCGACCTTCCCATCGGCGGTCCTAGGCGGCGGTGCGGTGAGATCGATCTTGCCTTCCTTGGTCCGCGGACCTGTCGTGGGATAGTCAGCCCATTGGGCGAAGAGCACGACCGCGCCGGAGGCCAGAGCCACCGCCGCGACGGCTGAATTCATCAGAAATCTTGTTTGCTGTGTCATGGCGACCCGATTACTTCTCCCCGGCGGAACCTTCGATGATCCGAGAAACAGTTTACTTCCATCCGGCAGCGTGATGCTACTGCCGGATCCTTCTGCTTTACTTCGCTTGCTTATTCTTGCCCGCCCCGCCCTGGGGCGCAGGCCGCTCGAAAATCTCCAGGTTCATGCCGTTCGGATCTTCCACGAAAATCGTGTGCGTGCCGCCGCCGAAGTCCACAATGTCTCCGTTGGTGGAGATGATATTCACCCCGGCTGCCTTCATTTGGCCGATGGTGGCGGTTTCATCGTTGACCTGGATGCACAGCGCGGGTGCGCCGGGATCGCGAACGCGCAGGTGAAACTTGATGCGCGGAACGCCTCGGAACTCCGTGAACTCGACCGAAGCCGGCGGGCCGGGAATCACGCCCGACAGTTTGCGAAATTCGGTCCCCGCGGGCGCACCGACCAACTGCAGCATCGCCGGGTCCTTCGAGTACGCGGAAGATCCAGTCAGTTCGATTCCCAGTTTTCCCGTGTAAAACGCGCGTGTCGCATCGGCGTTTTCCATGGTGTAGGCGAGCGAAACGCGATGCACATTTCCTTCAGGTGCGCCCGGTGCCGGGGTTTCCTGAATCAGTTGAAGGAAGAATCCATCCGGATCGCGCAGGATGATGGAGCGGGCCTTGCCCTTGGCTGTGGCGATCTCCACCGGTGCGCCGCCCGTGGTCACGATGGGCGCGTTGGCTTTCTTGGCGTTCGCCACGGCTCCGTCGATATCGCGGACGTAGAACACCGCGCTGGCAGCACCGGGATCGGTGTACTTCGCCTGGCCAGGTTTGCGCTCGAGCCCCTTGAAATGGGTTAGCTCAAGTCGCATCCCCCCGGGCAGCGAGAGCATGGAGAGCCGTAGCGTGACTCCAGGGGCATTCGTAAGCAGGGGCACAGCCGGGTTGGCGAAATCCGAAGGATTTCCCTTCAGTCCGAACACGTTGTTGTAGAACGCGAGGGTGGTGTCGAGATCGTCCACCGCATGGATGAAATGCGAGAGAGCCTTAGTCGGAGACGGAGGCTGCGCGGTCCCAATCGCGGCCAGGACAAGACTGATCGTGGCTTTCTTCACAGGCATTCAGTAGTGGCCACACCCATGGTCAGGGCGCGAAACATGTGCATGCAATTGGTTGGATCGTAACGAATTGGGCCGTGGGAGTCAAGGCGCGCCGGGATTACTCGGGAGCGGTGTCAGCGCGGCAGAAAATTCCGCAAGGCAGGGTACAGATCGCGAGTAAAGCCAGTGGCCACAGCCGTTGCCGCGCCGTCCCCACCGGTCGTCGACCACGCGACAACCCGAACGAGCGCGGTATCCGTGCGCTTGCTTCGAAGGGAATCGGCGGCCACCCAGAATTTCGCCGCCCACTCGCTTGCGATGACGCGCCAGGGGGTCTGATACCAATAGAAGACCACTGCGCGCTGCGTGCCCTTAACCACGATATAGCGGTTGACCGTGATGGCGCCCTCCGCCGTATCGATCGTCACGTAATCCGCAACTTCCGGCCTCCATCCCCAACCCGGCAAACAGAATTTAGGCGAGTGCGGTTGGGGGGCTCCATCGCGCTGCGTCTTGTACCAGGCCACCAGCAAGCTGGCAGACGAGTTTGTGGAACGTTCGAGATAGGTCTGGCTCACCAAAGCATCGGCTTTGAGCGTTGTAATATCGGGATCGATTGGGTCCTGGTGGAGAAACTTCCACTGGCCGGCCGCGGCCGGAAAACTGGCGACAGATGGTGGCTGCGGCGGATGCTCCAGGCCTGCCGCGGCGTGAACTACCAGAACTTGTACGCCCAGAACAACCGGAACTGCCAGGCTCAACCATTCCCACGTAAATGAGCGTCCTTTAAGCTCGGGATTGGCAGGAAACATACACTTTGTTAAATAGCTCGCGCAGCAACACCAACGGGGCTAGGCATAGGACGAATATGAACCAGCCGGATACCGCGTGAGGAAAGCCTGCATCGAGAAGCGGCAGCCAACTGGCAAGCGCTACTCTTACGGCATTAGCGAGAATCGCGATCGGCACGGCTGCCGTCAGTAACGCCCATCGCATCCAGGCTTTTGAATCAGCCACGTAGGCGAATACTACGGCCATCAGACCAAGCGCGAACAGGTAGCGGATGCCGTTACACGCCTCTGCTACAGCGACCCTGTGGCCGCCTACGTCGAGAATATTCCCTTCCCGGATGACTCCAATTCGGGCGAGCGTCAAGAGACCAGCGGCAATCTGGCTGGCGAGCAGTTGCAGCGGCAGAGTCATTTGGTTATAAAGAAACGCCAGTTTCGGTAGCATAAACGCGGCCAGTGCAAAGGGAAACGCTAATATTCGGAGAAAAGCAAAGCCGCCCAGGCAAAGCACCGCGCCGGCAATGGAAATCAGAAGTGCCACCGAACCCGCGAACAAGCCCACGCCCAGAGCGCCCGCGAAATGCAATCCGGCAC
>Ga0265314_10005151_pt1 | contig 11880 bp, 8 predicted proteins | sample 4126metaG_FD_203106 | JGI IMG/M metagenome (GOLD analysis project Ga0265314, IMG submission 203106) | Rhizosphere microbial communities from Carex aquatilis grown in University of Washington, Seatle, WA, United States - 4-1-26 metaG | ecosystem: Host-associated > Plants > Roots > Rhizosphere >... | reverse complement strand
ACGATACCTGGCGCTCGGAACTCAGCGACACCAAATTGCCGCTCATCGTGGGCGTGTCCAATCTTGTGGACCCGAATTCGCCCCTTGGAACTTTGGCCGTCGTGCCCGATCACGAAGCCCTGGGTTTGCAAGCTGCGAACCTCATCTTCGACTTGTCGGAAAACGACTGGCAGGTGGAAGGCCACCCCGTCGAGCTACCGCTCTCCGTGAAGACGGTGGTGGACGTCCGGCAGGTTCGCGCGAACTTCGGACTGCGCGCCGATGCCCTGAAGCATATCGATCGCGCGCTCGAGTAGAACCGGTGCTGCGAGAAGGGCGCGCGCTGGAATAGCGCAGGCGCTGGCAGGAGGGCGCGCGCCTGTGCAACAGTTGGTCAACAGCCGTGTCACACCGTCACACACAAGTTGATTGATTGCAACGTAGTCTCGTGCGAGCTTACCGGCGCAACCTCTCACTCAAGGAGAAACCACATGAGAAAAGCATCCTGGACGCATCTGTTTTTGGCCGCCGCCGTGACGCTGCTTACGTTGCCGGCCGAAGCGTCACCTCCCGTAGGAACCATCTCCCCCGTTACCGGCAACTTGTCAGCCACCGATTGTATCAACCCCGAAGGAATTACCCTGGATTTGCTGGGGAATATCTACACCGGCTCGGCCGCCCTTGCGCCTGTCACTCACATTTGCAAGTTCGACCACAACGGCACTTTTGTGAAGTCCATTCCAATCTCAGCTGGCCCGGGCGGCATTACGCCGCTGCTGGGCGTGCACTTCGAAGCCCCGCACACGATCATTGCGCTCGACTTCGCGAACTCGCTCGCGAATCACACGGCAAACCAGGGTCGCGTGCTTTCGGTCGACGTAGAAAGCGGAGCCGTCACCACGATTGCGAATGGTTTCGCCTTCCCGAACGGCATCGCGGAAGATCTGACAGGTAATTTGTACGTAGCGGACTCCTTCCACGGAACCATCACGCGCATGCGCCAGGACGGCTCGAACAAGACGGTGTGGTCTGCGGATCCACTGTTGGCCGGCACCTCGACCAACCCCGGCTTGCCCATCGGTGCCAATGGCATCGCCTTCGACCTGTTCTTCCAGCACTTGTATGTCTCCAACACCATCAATCGCCGCATCGTGCGCATCAATGTGGGCCCGAATTGGACCGCGGGCGCGGCGGAGATCTTCGCCGACGGCGTGGCCATCGATGGGGCCACGGGAACTGCCTTGAAGGGTGCGGATGGCATCACCTTCGATCTCTTTGGCAATCTCTACGTCGCGGCCAACGCGGCCAACGAGATTCAGGTGCTGTCGCCCTCCGCGCAGCTAACCGCAAGGTACTCGAACCCGGCCCTGCCGGTGGACACCTCCGCGTCGCCCATTTTCTGGGGCACGCAACTCTTCTTTACCAACCTGTCGCTACTGGACGGCGGAATCAACTCGTCAGTCGCCGTTCTTCAGACATCCACCTTTGGACTGCCTCCTCTGTAGTTGATCGAATAGCGCACCAAAGAAAAGACCGGACAGCTTGTGGCTGCCCGGTCTTTTTCTTGGAGGGTGCGAAGGTCAGCTAGCCAGCGTCAACTCCTGGTACCCGGCAGGTTCCACCGGCTCCTCCTCTGCCCCCGCCACCGGTACAGACCGCCCCAGCCGCCGTGCAGGTGCGACCTGCGCAGCAAGCCTCGCCATCACCTCCGCAGGCAGCTGCGGCTGTGCAGGTTGCGGCTGCGCCCACGCCCGTGCAGGTCGCGCCCGTCGCGGTGCAGGTGCGACCCGCGCAGCAGGCCTCGCCAACGGCGCCGCAGGCGCCACCGCCGTCCACCGCCCCTCCGGCCCGACAGGTTGCTGCGGCGCCAGCGCCCATGCAAGTCGCGCCCGTCGCGGTGCAGGTGCGGCCCGCGCAGCAGGCCTCGCCCACGGCGCCGCAGGGGCCGGCGGCCGTGCAGGTTGCTGCGGCGCCAGCGCCCATGCAGGTCGCGCCGGCCGCGGTGCAGGTGCGGCCCGCGCAGCACGCCTCGCCCACGGCACCGCAGGCGGCTCCGCCGTCGACTGCCCCACCGGCCGTGCAAGTTGCGGTCGCGCCGAAGCCTGTGCAGGTCGCGCCGGCCGCGGTGCAGGTTCGCCCTGCGCAGCACGCCTCGCCCACGGCGCCGCAGGCCGCGGCAGCCGTGCAAGTCGCGGCGGCGCCGGCTCCCGTACAGGTTGTGCCAGCCGCGGTGCAGGTTCGGCCTGCGCAGCAAGCCTCGCCAGCCGCGCCACATGCGCCGGCATCGCCCGTGCCGCCAGCGCTGCAGGTAGCGGCGGCTCCGAAGCCTGTGCAGGTTGCACCAACCGCGGTGCAGGTACGACCTGCGCAGCAAGCTTCGCCGATTGCGCCGCAGGCCGTGGCTGCGTCGCCGGTCGCCCCGGCGGTGCAGGTAGCGGCAGCGCCGAAGCCTGTGCAGGTTGCGCCAGCCGCGGTACAGGTCCGGCCTGCGCAGCAAGCCTCGCCAATTCCGCCGCAAGTAGCGGGGGCGTCGGAGGTTGTGCCGGCGGTGCAGGTAGCTCCCGCGCCGCCGCCGGTACAGGTCGCTCCAGCCGCGGTACAGGTCCGACCTGCGCAGCAGGCCTCGCCAATCCCGCCGCAAGCGGCGGCCGCATCAGGAGCTGTGCCGGCGGTGCAGGTAGCGGCAGCGCCGAATCCCGTGCAGGTTGCTCCGGCCGCGGTGCACGTGCGACCTGTGCAGCAGGCCTCGCCAAGGGCGCCACAGGCCACGCCGGTGGAACCACCCGTTCCTGGTGCGCCACCCATGCCTAAGGATCCGCCATAGACCAGTGCACCGCCCGTGGTGACCGCTCCGCCCGTGCCCTTCACACCGCCAGCGCTAACGCCTCCGCCAGTGCTCTTGGCACCGCCGGTGCCAGTGGTGAGTCCGCCGCTACTTGATGAACAGCCGGCGGTTCCGAGGGACACAAACACCGCGCCCACAGCGCAAATCGATAACAGATGCCTCGTTTTCATTTTGGAGTCTCCCCGCTTTGTGTTGGATCGTGTGCGAAACTTCCGAGCCTGGAGAAAAGGCAAGTTGGCCCCAAAAACGGCCAATTGACTCATCACCCGCTTTGCCTAGTCAGTGGCGGAGGTGATCGCGCTTCGTCAAAAAAAGGCAGAAGCCGTCCAGTCTGCGTATCGGACAAATCGACTGCGTCGAGATTGGAGAAAGTGAGTGCCGAAGGCGCCCGGCGTTCGTCAAAAAAAATGGTCGAACGAAGTTTCGCTTGTGCATGCACCAAGTCGACCGTTCCGAGATAGGCGACAAAGTGTGATGCGCGGCGGGAATCGTGCCCCGTTTCACCCGCTGCTGGCGCACTGCTGATTGATCTCGAGTAGATCCCAGCCCATCGTATTCAATGTCCCGCGTGATCGCGCGCCGGGTTTGTTCGCCTCTCGTTGGCCAACCGACCGTGTGATAGCATTCCCCGATTCGCTTTTGTCTCGTTCCCCCCGCCTATGCCCTGAAGTTTTTCGTGCTGGACTGATCCCCATGAAGCAGAACACTTGGAAGTACTTGCGCGTCGCCTCGGTCGCAGTGACCTTGGTCGGTGCGCTTGTGAGCTGCAATTCACACCTCTTGCTCGACTCGGGTAAGCCCGAGGTCGTGGTCATCCAACCGCCGGATATTCCGCCGCCTCCGCCGCCCCCAGTTCCCGATGCGGGATTCACGGGCATCTTCGGCGGCCATGTCACACTCGGCGACCAGCCTGATGCCGCCCCTCTGCCACCCGATGCACGACCGGGCTCGGATGCTGCCGTCATTCCCGACGCCGCCCAGCCGACCGATCTGCCCCCGCCGCCACCGCCCGTCGAAACTCTGGTGTGCCCGGCCGGGCAGGTGCGCGTCCACGTGCGCGACCTGTGGTCCTCGGGCGTGACTCCGACCATGAACTCCATGACCGCCCCGCCTCTCGGGGTCATCGTCATCGATCCGACGGGCAGTTATCAGAAGTACGGCGCTCGTCTCGACGGGACCATGGACGTCAAGGGCGGCACTCCCTGCACCTACTATTCGGTCTGCATTCCAAACACCGTCGCCAGCATCCAGATCCAACCCATTGGCGCGGACGCCTGCCCCGCGGGGAACGCCTCGGGCGCCTTCAATATCACCTCGGTAAACACGAGCAAGGAATTCTGGATCGAGTACACGGGAACGAGCAGTTCGCTGCCGGGCGACTATTCCAAGTATCCCAACGTGCCCATCGGCAACAATCAGTTTCGGGTGACCTCGGACAGCAGCACTCTGACCGCGCCCGCCTGCAAGGTCGGCACGCCCCCGGACGAGACGCCACCCACAGGCTTTACCAAGGTTCATTTCCGCTGGCCGTGGAACGACCCGACGAATCCTCTCACAAACTATCCCGGATCCGGCTGCCCACTCGACGTGGCGACCAAGCTTGGCTTCACCCCGCCGCCCTATCCGAGCAGCCTGAAGGTCACCGGGGCGGGAGGTTGCGAGATGACGGCGGTACTGGAATTCCAGGACGGCAAGTGTCCCTGGTATTACGTGATGATTCCCAACTCGGTTTGGCCGACCAGCGGCAATCCGCCCTCGATTACTTTCCGCTATCCGGACGAATCGAAGGGGTTGTTCACCAACAACATTGCCTTGCCGCCGCGGACCGCCAGCGAGTATTGGATCGGCTACGCCGGTGCTCCGGACAATACCATCGCTTCCGCGACCATGTGCATGGATTGGTCTTTGCAGACGAACACCTACTTCGTCTACACCTCGAACCCAGGGCCTGATTGCAGCGGCGGCACGATCAAGGTTGACCCATGCAATCCGCAGCAGCCGGCGGGCTACCACTCCGTCCACTTCCGCTACATCTGGGCGGGCCAGAAGACGTTCACGTTCTTCCCCAAGCCCGCCTTTATGCCCAAGTGGATCGAGATGGAAGTGAACGGCACGACGGCCACCAAGGTGATCTGCTGGCGCGAGCAAGATCGTCCGTGGTTCAACTGTCCGGTGCCGGACGCGTTGTTCACCACCGGGGCGACGTGGAGGGCCGTGGACAAACTGCACAGCCCAGAATGGAACACGGTTGCACCCAGGCCCTTCCCGAGTACGCCCAAGGACTACTGGATACGCTGGTACTACGGCAAGCCGGATATTCCACGCACCACGGATCCGCCGAACTTCATGTTCTTCGATTACTACCCCGACGGTACCAACGGCGACTGGTCGGCCACCGGCGTGTGGAACGACGACGCTTGCGCGCCCAAGCCGCCAGCCACTCCGGTGGTCGTCGGGTTTGGTAACGGCGCCTGGTTTCCCTACACCAAGTCCCAGTTCACGTACCCATACGGAGGATCGTTGGCCTACATCTATCCCGAATACGCCACGGTTCAGGATCTGTTCAATGCCTTCGTGTGGGAGCGCTACGGGATCTGGAAACAGAACTACATCCTGACCGATGCCGCAGCCTGCGGCACCGGAACCGCGCGGGTGCACACCGATCCTCCCGAAACCGTCAGCGAAGGCCAGGGCTACGGTATGGCCATCGCCGCCGCCATCGGCGACGAGGATCTGGTCGGCAAGCTCTGGCTCTTCGTTCGCCACTACCTTTCGCAGAGTGCAAAGAAGTACTGTGGCGGGCTCATGGGCTGGATGTGGCAGGGCACCCAGAACTGTCGGGCGCTCGATTCGGTGTGCGACACCACGACCGGCGAGGGTTGTGGCGGCATCGACGACAGCGCCTTCGACGGCGACGTGGACATTGCCATCGGTCTCATCTACGCGGCGTTGCAGTGGCCGAACGACAGCCCACCGCAGTCCACAGGGACCTGGACCCAAGCGGCCGTTGACTGGCTCACCAAGATGGAGTGCGAGGTGGATGCGGCCTATGACGGCCAATACAACTACGCCTCCATTGGGGACACGGACACCAAAGATTGTTCTGGGCAGCCAGGCAAGCCTTGTGTGTATACCAAGGGAGTACCCATCAAGATTCGGCTCGACTACCAGCCACCGGGCTATTTCAGAGTGTTCGGCGATTTCCTGGCCAAGTATGCCCCGGCCGGGAGCCTGGCATCGAATGGCCAAAGCCATCACGACTTCTGGTACAGAACCGCCCAGACCACCTACAAGATGCTTGAACAGTGTTACGACGCAGCTGGCGTCAATCCGGGGCTGGTCGGTGCTGTGGGGCAGATCGGCACGCCCTGTGCGGCGGCAACCGAAGGCACCTACGAAGAGCTGCGTTCGCTCTGGCGGGTGGGCATCGACGCTGCCTGGTTCGGCAACAATTCGACGCTGCCGGAAAACGCCGCGAACTCCTCGACCCACTACGCGCAGAAGTCGCAGATGCAGGCCAAGATCGACAACACGCAGGACTTCTTCAACAATTTCTACAAGAAGAATCCGGTGGTCGCGAACGCCAACCGCTTCTCGTCGATTTGCGATGGCCTCAATGGCAGCGGCACCGTCGCCAACTGCGACCCGGCGCTCGGGCACAACTCGTATACAGTTAATATGGGCATGTGTAGCTACGTCAGCTTGTTCGACAACAAGAGCGGCACCACCCCCACGACCAGTGACATCCGGCGCGAGGCCATCGAGGAAGCCATCACGACCACAGTGCAGAACGACAAGTACTTCCAGGAATCCCTGGGTGTGTACTCCATCCTCTTCCTCACCGGCAACTTCCCGAACCCAGTGACCTACTCGGGTCTGTAGGAACCAACCCGCGTCGTTTGCTCTACGGTCTCAAGTACTTCGCCAGTCCAATGTTCTGATCTTTGAAAGCCTTGGCCAACAGGCCCGCGAGCTTGTCGGCGCCTGCGAGGTTCGTGTGCGTGGCGCCAGCGTTCGCGTGAAACGCTAGGCCTGCGTCCTTGGATCCAAGCGTATCGTACCAGGCCGTCGAGAGGGCTGTGAGATCGATGTAGGGGCAATTCTTTGCGGCAGCAGCGGCCTTGGCCGCCGCTGCGTGAAGGCTGGATTGGTCACCGATTGGGTAGCTCTGCACACGAGCCGGCGGAGATACCAGAATCGGGTTCACATTGGCAGACTGTGCGTCGGCCACCATTTTTTCAAGATTGGCCTGGACCACGGCGTCGGTATTGTTCCCGTCGTTGTGACCGAATTGGATCATCACCCAATCGCCCGCTGTCCACTTCGCCTTGATCATATTCCAATAGCTACCGAAGGACCCGGACGCGGCTCCGCTATTTGCGTAGTTGGCAAACCCAATAGGAGGTCCGAAATACTGCGGGATCATTTGCCCCCAGCCGCCGTAGACATTCCCGGTCTGATCGCACACCGTGGAGTCGCCGGCGATGTAGACCATGACGGGCTTGGTGCTCGCCGAAGCCAAGGCATATCCGATCCCCGAGACTTTGAGGCCAGTTGGGCCGGAGAAGAACAGATCGAGGCCTGCGTACCCAACCGGACCGCCCGCGTGGTTGGGTTGCCCCTCCATCGGCCGCACGTCGACGACAAATGCGTACTCTTGCGACGCCGCTCCTTGAGCCAGAAGACCCCGACTCGACTCCGCACTGACGAAGACTGGACCCACGTTGCCAAGCTGAACCGTCACCACGTAGTCCCCAGCCAATGAAGTTGCATCGGCTGGCGCGGGCGGTGTTTCAGAGGTGTTGTAGGTGGTACTCCCGAACAGGCACTGCAAGCAGACGGGACCCGCGCCGCCGCCAGGACAGAAGCCGCCGGTCATTGCTACCGTTGTGCACTTGGCGGCATTGTCTGCCGTCGGTGCGGGATATCCCGTCGGGATCCCTGTGCCGGGTTGAGTGGCGCCGCCGGCTCCGCCAGTGGTGGCGCCGCCGCTGCTCGTGGCGCCGCCGCTGCGGGTGGTGCCGCCGCTGCTCGGAATCCCGCCACTTTGGGTGCCACCCGCGCTACCCTTACCTCCTGCCCCACCGGTCGCGGTGCCGCCCCCAACCGCAAGTGTTCCCCCCGCGCCTGACGTTCCGCCGGTGCCGACTGGCGAGCAGGTAGCCATGCACCGAGCCCAGATGTCAGACGGTACGATGAGATCGGTCGCGCAGCAGGCCCATGCGCAGACCGTATCCGTGCATTGGCCGTCGACCGGGATCGGGACGTTTTCATCCGTGGAGCAAGTCCACTTGTCGCCACCCAGGCTGGCTTCACATTGGGCCATGGCAGTGTATTGCGCGTTGCACTTCGATAGGGCGCTCACCGTCGCATCTGCTTCAGTCACGCAGCTGGTTTGGCAGTCAGTAGCAGCGCAATCGCTCGTGGCCTGCGACGCGCATATCGCCGTGCAGGCCTGTTGCAGCGTCGTGCCTGTGCTCGAACTGCTGGAGGTCTTTCCACCTGAGGCGACCCCGCCGGAGCCAGCGAGAATTCCACCAGCCCCAGATCCCGTCGCGCCGCCTGAAGCGATTCCGCCGGTGCCTGATGACGTGCCTCCACCGCCCGACGTACCGCCGAGAGTTGTTGCACCGCCGCTGGAACTCGCGTCCTGGGGTTCGGCGCCGTTACGGCTGCTCGAGCAGGCGAAGATGAACACCATCGCTGCCGGGAGTACGCGGAAGATAGATCCTGCACTTTGCATGGGGAAGCTCCTCGCTATGCAGGGGTAGCTACCAGGCAAGTTGGGTTGAGTTTTAGTACATCGAGGTCAGTTTTCGATCCAGGCGTAGCGGTACCTCAAAGCCCGTTGGGCAAGGTGCAGTTCCAAATTCCGCCGGCGGTCGCGAGCCCGATGTGCAGAATGGAGGCCCAGCGTTCGAGACGGTGGTGGCCCGTCCGGTGAAAGGCGTAGGAAGCGCCGATGGAAAGGGCCGTTCCCGCGATTTCAATGGAGGCGAAGAGTGGCCGGTTATCGACGGTCTTGTCGTCGAGGAGCCATTCCTTGAGGTGCTTGTCGCGGAACTTGGCGGTAGAAAAGAAGTCGAAGGTTCGGGCTGCGGCGACACCCGAAAACAGGGCCGCATTCTGCCACTCCCAGAATCGATGAACTTGCGCTGGCGGCGCTGGGGAAGGTGCCAAGACGAGAACGGGCCGCGGCGATGCCGCCATGTCCGTGGGCGCGGTCGTGAGGGTGGCCAAGATAACGGCAGGCACCAGAATCATGGCCTCGGTTTTCATATGGTGGCTGCGAGAAGGCAACCATAGAAAATCCGAACCACCCCTCTCCGTGCTCTCTTCCTCCTACGTGCCCTCTCCCGTTACAGATTCAGTAGCAAGCGCGCGTCCTCGGTCATCAGCTCGGGGGTCCATGGCGGATCGAAGGTGACTGCAACCTCGACCTGATGAACGCCCGGAAGTTTGCGAATGCGCGCGTCCGCTTCGGTGCGCAGGGTTTCGGACATTCCACAGGCGGGCGAGGTCACGGTCATCAGCACCTCGACCCGGTGACCGCCTTCCGGCAGCGGCTCGGAGCGCATGGCGTAGATGAGGCCAAGCTCCACGATGTTGATGGGGATCTCTGGGTCAAAGCATTCGCGCAGTTCTTGCCACACCAGGCGCTCCAGCTCGGCAGTGGCGGGATCGAATTCCTCCATCACTTCTCCAGCTTCTTGTCGGCCTCGTCGCTCGCGGCCGCGGGCCCGGATTCGCGCATGGCCGCGTTCAGGGTGTGCCAGGCCAGGCTTGCGCATTTGACCCGAACCGGGAAGGCGCTGACACCCGAGAAAGCAGCGAGCTTGCCCAGGGATTCCAGATCGAAACATGGATCCTGTCCGCCCGTGATCATCTGGTGGAAGCGCTTGAAGGTGTCGGAAGCATCCGCCAGGGATCTTCCTTTCACCGCCGAGGTCATCATCGACGCCGACGCTTTGGCGATGGCGCAGCCTTCACCTTGGAAGCTGATGTCGCGGATGACGCCATCCTTGACGTCGAGGTACACGGTCACGTGATCGCCGCACAAAGGATTGGCGCCCTCGGCCTGGTGGTTGGCCGTGGGTAATTGGGCAAAGTTGCGCGGGTTGCGCTCGTGGTCGAGAATCACTTCTTGGTAGAGGTCGTCGAGTTCATTCATCGGCGGAACATTTTCTGGGTCTCCGCGAGGCAAGAGACCAAGGTGTCGACTTCGTCGGTCTTGTTGTAGAAGGCGAACGAGGCGCGCGCCGTGCCGGGCACGCCCATCCTCTTCATGGTGGGTTGCGCGCAGTGGTGCCCAGCGCGAATCGCGATGCCATAGCGATCCAGAATCGTGCCCACGTCGTGGGGGTGGATGTCGCCAAGCATGAACGACACGGCGCCGGCCCGGTGCTTGGGCTTGCCGATAAGGCGCAGGCCCGGGAGCTGGGTCAGAGCCGTTTCCGCGTATCGAATCAGATCGGCTTCGTAGTGCGCGATGGCGGCCATGCCGAACGATTGGACGTAGTCGATGGCCGCGCCGAGGGCGATGGCGCCGCTGATATCGGGGGTGCCGGCTTCGAACTTGGCGGGTGGCGGTGCGTAGGTGGTCTTCTCGAAGGTCACCGACATGATCATGTCGCCGCCGCCTTGCCAGGGCGGCATGGCTTCCAGCAGGTGCTGCTTGCCGTAAAGAACGCCGATGCCGGTGGGGCCGTAAATCTTGTGACCCGAGAAAACCAGAAAATCGCAGTCGAGATCCTGCACACCCAGTTCGCAATGGGGAACGGCCTGCGCCGCATCGACCAGGACCACGGCGCCGTGTCGATGGGCGGCTTCGATCATGACCTTGGCGGGATTGACTGTTCCGAGCGCGTTCGAGACGTAAGTGAAGGCGACCAGCTTGGTTCTCGGGCCAAGAAGCTTCTCGTATTCGGAAAAAATCAGGTCGCCATTATCGTCTATGGGCGCGACCTTCAAATGCGCGCGGCGCTCCTGGCACAGCATCTGCCACGGCACGATGTTCGAATGGTGCTCCATCGCGGTGATGAGGATTTCGTCCCCTTCGCCGATGCGACTGCGGCCGTAGCTCTGGGCGACCAGGTTGATGGCCTCGGTCGAACCGCGAACGAACACAATCTCGCTCGTCTGCTTGGCGCCGAGGAAGTGACGAACTTTCTCGCGGGCTGCTTCGTGCGCTGCGGTCGCGCGCTCACTCAGCTGGTAGACGCCGCGGTGGATGTTCGCGCATTCCTCGATGTAGCTCGTGCGGATGCGGTCGAGCACCGCGTTCGGTTTTTGCGCGGTGGCGGCGTTGTCGAGGTACACCAGGGGATGACCGTGAATTTTCTGTGCTAGCGCGGGAAAGTCCCGCCGCACACGCTCCACATCGAGGCTGCTCGACGACAAAATACCTCTGTGTTTGGTCGCCATCACGCCGGGGCTCCATGGAGTTCTTCGATGCGTTTCACGAGCACACGTTCGAGTTGCGCTCGCAGTACGCCCTCGGCCACGCAGTCGAGCCCTTCGAGCATGAAGGCGCGAATGAGCAGCTGATTTGCCTCTTTCTCGCCGATGCCGCGCGAGCGCAGGTAGAAGAGGGCCTCGGCATTCAATCGGCCGGTGGTGGCGCCGTGCGAGCACTTGACGTCGTTGGCGAAGATTTCTAGATGCGGTTTGCTGTGCACCACGGCGCCGTCGGAGAGCACGATGTTGCGATTGGTCTGGCGCGCGTCGGTCTGCTGTGCGGCGGGGCGAACCACGATGCGCCCGCTGAAGATCGCGCGACCGCGGTCTTCCACCACGCCTTTGTAGACCTCGCGGCTGGTCGACCGGGGCGCGCGATGGTCGATGGTGGTGTGATTGTCGATGTGGTTCGTGTCCGATGCCAGATAGAGCCCGTTGAGGTTGCAGGTGCAGTTCTCCTCGGCCAGCGAGGCATGGACGTCGTTGCGAATAAGTCGGCCTGCGAGAGCCAGACTGCTCCCTGTGTAGACGCTGCCGGCCTTCTGGGTCACGGCGAGGTGGCCAATGTGACTGGCATCTGGCGATGCCTTCTGGATCCC
>Ga0265314_10005150_pt1 | contig 11881 bp, 11 predicted proteins | sample 4126metaG_FD_203106 | JGI IMG/M metagenome (GOLD analysis project Ga0265314, IMG submission 203106) | Rhizosphere microbial communities from Carex aquatilis grown in University of Washington, Seatle, WA, United States - 4-1-26 metaG | ecosystem: Host-associated > Plants > Roots > Rhizosphere >... | reverse complement strand
TGGCGCGCGAACGCGGCGCGGAGAGCGTGACGACGCCGAGGGGCACGCCGCCCTGCGGCGTGGTCCAGAGCACGGGCACGGCGAGGAACGCGCCGCGCCGCACGATGGCTTCGCGGGCGGCGCCGGGCGTCGTGTCGTCGGCCGTCACCGGATGGCGTTCGCGGAAGACGCGGGCGACGATGCTCGCGTCGTCGTCGATGGCGATCGGCGGCGCGTCGCCCGGCGTGCCGAGCGCGGCGACGGCGTGGAGCACGCCGCTGCCGTCGTCGTGCACGTAGATCGCGCCGAGGCCCGCGCCGACCGTCTCGCAGATCTCCTTGAGGATCGTCGTCGCGGCGCCGGCGAGGTTCACGGTGCGTCCGAGGATCTCGCCGATCGAGTAGAGGAGGTTGATCTCCTCCCAGCTCTCGATGAGTTGCCGCGTCGCGAGTTCGGCTTCGCGGCGCAGGCGGTCGACGGACGGGCCGTCGGTGGTCACGCGCGGCGCAGCGTGAGGCGCACGACGTTGCCGCCGTCGCTGTAGCGCTCGACGTGATCCATCAGCGAGCGCATGAGGAACAGGCCGCGGCCGTCCTCGCGCACGAGGTTGCCCTCGCGCGCGGGGTCTTCGGTGCAGGCGTCGAGGTCGAAGCCCTCGCCTTCGTCACGCACCTCGAGCACGAGGCGGTCGGCCTCCATGCGGGCGCGCACGTGCACGACGCGCGACACCACCTCGCGGTTGCCGCGCAGGATGGCGTTCGAGAGCGCCTCGGTGAGCGCGACGGGCACGTTGAGGGCGAGCTGCCGGCGGGGGAACTGCGCCGCCGCGCAGCGGCGCACGACCTGATCGACGATGTCGGCGATGTACTGGACGTCGCTGGGGATGCGGATGTCCAGGTCTTCGAGGGCCGGAGCGGCCTCCATTCAGAAGCTCTCGAGGGCGCGCTCGCGCGACTCGGAGATCTGGAACAGCGTGTCGAGCTTGGTGAGCTCGAAGAGGGTCTGGAGGTCGTCGTTGAGATTGGCGAGGCGGAGGTCGCCGCCGAGTTCGCGCATGCGCTTCGCGAGCGACACGAGCACGCCGAGGCCGGAGCTGTCGATGTAGCTCGTGCGCGCGAAGTCGACGAGCACCTTGCGCGTCCCCTTCTCGAGCTGGTCGAGCACCTTCTGTTTCAGTTCCTGGCGGTTGCTCACGATCAGCTGGCCGTCCACTTCGACGATGCTGACGTCGCCGGACTGGGTCACCGTGAAGGTCATCTCAAGGTCCTCGGAGGTATTGCGTCGGGGCCCGTTAGCGGGCTTCGGCCGGCTCCGCCTGCAACGCGGTGACGGCCGCAACGTGAAAGATGGCGTCGGCGTCGGCGCCGCGCGAGAGATCGGACACCGGCTTGGCGAGGCCCTGCAGGATCGGACCGATCGCGCGGGCGTGCGCGAGGCGTTCGGTGAGCTTGTAGGCGATGTTGCCGGCGTCGAGCGACGGGAAGACGAGCACGTTCGCCCGTCCGGCGACGCTGCTTCCCGGTGCCTTGCGGTCGGCGACCGCGGCGATGAGCGCGGCGTCGCCCTGGAGTTCGCCGTCGCAGGCGAGGCCCGGTTCGCGCTCGCGCACGAGGCGCATCGCGTCGCGCACGAGGGCGATCGACCCGCCCTCGCCGCCGGAGCCGCGCGTGCTGTAGGAAAGGAACGCGACGCGCGGCTCGTCGCCGACGATGCGCCGGCGCGCCTCAGCCGCCGCCAGCGCGATGTCGGCCAGTTGTTCGGCGTTGGGCTGCGGCACGACCGCGCAGTCGGTGTAGGTGAGCACTTCCTCGGTGGCGCCGCGGAACGGCGGCACGCAGAGGTAGAAGGCGCTCGAGACCGTGCGCACGCCGCGCGCCGGCCCGATCACCCAGAGCGCGGTGCGGATGACGTCGGCGGTGACGCGCACGGCGCCCGCCACGGACGCGTCGACGTCGCCGCTCCGCAGCAGGAAGGCCGCGAAGGTGAGCGGGTCGCGGGCGATGCGCGCCGCGCTGTCGCGCGAGAGGCCGTGCTTCGCGCGCACGGTCACGAGCAGGTCGGCGAGTTCCTCGACACGCGGGTCGGTCGAGGGATCGACGCATTCGAGCCCCGTGGCGACGGCGGCCGCGTGGCCGTGCTTCGCGGCGGGATCGAGCACGAGCACGGGGTTCGCGATCCCTTCCCGCTCGAGGCGGAGCGCGGCGTCGAGCACGCGCGGGTCGGCGGCTTCGGAGAACGCGATGCGCGACTGCAGGCGCGCCGCGCGGGCCAGCACTTGGGCGAGGAAGTTCACGGCGCGGGGTATTTGGCTTTGAGCGCCGCCGCGACCGCGGGATGCACGAGACTCGTCACGTCGCCGTGGAACTTGGCCACTTCGCGCACGAGGGACGAGCTGATGTAGGTCGTGTCGAGCGACGGCACCATGAACACCGTCTCGAGCTGCGGCGCGAGATGGCGGTTCATCAGCGCCATCTGGTACTCGTATTCGAAATCGCTCACGGCGCGGAGTCCGCGGATGATCATCCGCACGCCGCACTCCTGCGCGAAGTGCACGAGGAGCCCGGTGAAATCGCGCACGTCGACGCGCGGGTCGTTGTCCACCGCCGCGCGGATCAGCGCCGTGCGCTCCTCGAGCGTGAAGAGCGGCTGCTTGGCCACGTTCACGGCCACCGCGACGATCACGCGGTCGGCGAACGTGAGGCTGCGCTTGATGAGGTCGGCATGACCGTTCGTGATCGGGTCGAAGCTTCCGGCGTAGATCGCGACGTTCGGCATGGGACGAATCAGGTCCTGTAGAAGGTGATGGCGGTGTCGCCGTAGCGCCGGGTGTCGCCCCCCTCGGGGAGCGACTCGCGCGCTTCGTGCTCCACGCCCAAGATCGCCGCGAACGGTGTCTCAATCCAGCACGCGGCCACGCGCGCGGCAAGCCCTAACCGGTATGGGGGGTCTGCGAAACAGAGTTCGTACGGCGCCCTGTTCCGCAGCTTTGCGGCGAACGCCAGCGCGTCGCCCCGGTGGATCGCGCAGCGGTCGCCGGCGCCGAGCGCGTCGATGTTCGCCTGGAGCACGCGGATCGTGCGCGCGTCCTGCTCGACGAAATCGACGAACGCCGCGCCGCGGGAGAGCGCCTCGAGCCCGAGCGCGCCGCTCCCGGCGAAGAGATCGAGGGCCCGCGCGCCGGGGATCGCCCCCTGCACGATGCTCATCCACGCCTCGCGCACGCGGTCGAGGGTGGGGCGCACGCTGTCGGTCTTGGGCGCCTGGATGCGGCGGCCCCGCCACTCCCCGGCGACGATCCTCATTTGAAGTCGCTCACGGCGAGTTGCAGCGACGACCGGCCGCGGAACTCATTGCGCTCGAGCTTGTAGGCCAGATCGATCGTGGCGCCCTGCCGGATGTCGGCGGCGCGCGAGGCGAGGCCCCACCCCACGGCCTCGAGACGCCCCGCGGGCGACTCGACGAGGAACTTCAGGCCGTCGGCGCCGATCTTCGTCGCGCCGCTCGCGACGGTGACGGCGCGCGCCGCGAACAGGGGGCCCGGGTTCCCGATGCCGAACGGCTCGAGGTGCCGCAGGAGTTTCTCGATGTCGTCGGTCGCCTCCGCGAGCGGCAGCTCGAGGTCGATGCGCAGGTCGCGCACGAGGTCGGCGGCGGTCAGGCGCTCGCGCGCGACCGCGTTGAAGCGCTCGGCGAAGGCGGGGATCTGCTCGGGACGCACCGTGAGCCCGGCCGCGGCGCGATGCCCGCCGTGCTTCACGAGGAGGTCGCCGCAGGCGGCGAGCGCCGCATGCAGGTCGAACGCGGGAATGGAACGCCCGCTGCCCTTGCCCACGCCTCCCTGCACCGCGATGAGGAACACCGGGCGCGCCGTCTGCTCCACGACGCGCGACGCGACGATGCCGATGACGCCCGGGTGCCACGCTTCGTCGGCGAGCACGATGCCGTAGGTGGCGTCGAGGTCGAGCGCGTCGATGCGCCGCTCGACGGCGTCGAGCGTCTGCCGGTCCATCTCCTGGCGCTCGCGGTTCTTCTCCTCGCAGAAGCGCGCGATCGCGTTGGCCTCGTCGTCGCGCTCGGCGAGCAGCAGGTCGACGCCGCGCAGCGCGCGGTCGAGCCGGCCGAGCGCGATGAGGCGCGGCGCGAGGATGAAGCCGACGCGCCCGGCGGTGATCTCCTTGCCCTCGAGCCCCGCGCTCCGCACGAGCGCGCGCACGCCGGCGCTCTTCGACTCCGCGAGGAGCGCGAGTCCGCGTCGCACGAAGACGCGGTTCTCGCCGCGCAACGGCGCCACGTCGGCCACCGTCGCGAGCGCGACGAGGTCGAGCATGTTCAGCACGACGTTCTCGTTCCCCTGCATCGCCCGCGTGAGGGCCAGCGCGAGCTTGAACGCGACGCCGACCGCGGCGAGGTCCTTGTCGGGGTAGGTGTCGTCCACGCGCCGCGGATTGAGCACGGCGTACGCCTCGGGGAGCGGTCCGCCGGGGAGGTGGTGGTCGGAGATGATGAGGTCGATGCCCGCGGCGCGGAGGTCGAGCGCCGGCCCGAGCGCCGTCGTGCCGCAGTCGCAGGTGAGGACGACTGTCGCGCCGGCGGCCTGCGCTGCCGCGACGCCCGCGGCGCCGAGGTCGTACCCGTCGCGCTGCCGGTCGGGGATGAACGGCTCGGCGCGCCCGCCGAGCGCGCGGATGGCGCGGGTCATCAGCGTCGTGGAGCAGATCCCGTCGACGTCGTAATCGCCGTGCACGAGCACCGTCTCGCCGCCGCGGATGGCGCGCGCGAGCCGTTCGACGGCGCGCGGGAGATCGGTGAGGAGCTCCGGATCGTGCAGCTGGTCGAGCGCCGGACGGAGGAACCGCTTCGCCGGGTCGGCGCTGCCGTAGCCACGCGCCACGAGCAGCCGGCAGAGGGGGAGCGGCAGCTGGAGGGCGTCGGCGAGGGAGCGCGCCGCGCCTTCGTCGGGGACGGGCGCCGCGCTCCAGCGAATGGGCGGGCGGCGCTTCACCCCGGGAAGTACATCAACACGCCGCAGGCCTCGCACAGCTCGATGGCGCCCGAGGCGCTCATCACGTGCCGGCGTTGCATCGGGATGTTGGTGTCGCAGTTGCCGCAGGCCATGCCGCTCATCGCGAACACCGCTTCGACGCGCCGCTTGCCGCGGATCTTGTCGTAGCGGGCGAGGAGCGCCGCCGGCACGCCGGTCGCCGCCGCGTCGCGTTTGCCGCGCAGCACGGCGATCTCGCCGTCGAGCGTCGCGCGTTCGGCCGCGACTTCGCCGCGTGCCGCTTCCTGCTCGGCTTCGATGGCCGCGAGGTCGCGTTCGCAGCCGTGGAGCACGCCGCGCGCGTCCTCGAGCCGCCGGTTGATGGCCAGGAGGTCGCTCTCCTCGGTGGCGACGATGCGCTTGGCCTGCTCCATCTGCGCGACGGCGGCGGTGGCCTGCTTCATCGTCTTCACCGCGTCCATCTGCGCCTGGTTGCGATCGATCAGGAGCTTGTGCTCCGCGATCTTCTCGCGCACGTAGGCCTGCTTCTTCTCCTCGGCCTGCGCGGCCGTGGTGGCGCGGGCGACCGCGTCGAGCGCCTTCTGCCGCCGCGTGTCGAGTTCGCGGATGCGCGGTTCGAGCGCGGCGAGCCGCGTCTCGAGCCCGTGGATCGCCACGTCTTCCGTCTGCACCGCCAGCAGCGCCGCCAAGTCCTGGTCCACTCCCCCTCCGTCAGTGAAAAGCCCGTCCCTGCCCCGTCCTACGATTCCCGCGTCCTGCGCACCGCGCCCCAGCCCCGTCGCGGATCGAGCGCCCGCGTCTCGTTGCTCAGCGTCCGCTTCTCCTGCATCAGCGCGTCCTGCTCCTCGCTCCCCGCCAGCGGCAGGATGCGGTCGATCTCGGCCAGCCGGTCCTCGTTCAAGCGCGCGTGCAGGCCGCGCAGCGCCGCGTCGACCGTCGCGCTCGCATCGATCACCGCGCCGGACTCGCCCCGCAACGTCTCGATCGTGCGTATCGCCGTCTCGTCGAGCGACTCGGCGAGTCGCTCGATGTCCGTCTGCGCGCCGTGCTCGGCCACCGCAGCAAAGATGGCGGCATACACGGGATCGCGAAACACTCCGGGGTGCCACGGCGTCACGCCATCGAGGCCCGGATGCTCGCCCATGCCCTCTTCGAGTCGCGCGACGGCCTCGACGATGCCATCGACGGCGCCGGGTTCCAGCAGCATCACGCGGATGATCGCGCGCTCGTCGGCGCTCTCGCGCGCCGGCGGACGCTCGACGGGCATCGTCTCGAACGACTCGTCGGGATCGGGCGGCGGCGGCGCCTGACGGTCGCCGCCACGCTCCTGCCCGCGCTCCTGCGGTCGCGCCGCGGGACGCTCGGGGCGCGCCGGCGCCTGGCGGGCCGCGCCACGGCGCGGCACCACCGACAACTCGCGCTCGAGCACCGACCGGTCGACCCCGGCGGCGGTCGCCGCACGCTGCAGGTACAGGTCGCGCATGAGCGGATCGCTCGCGGCGCGGATCGTGGGGAGCATCGCGTCGAGCGCGCGGCGCTTGCGCTTGAGGTCGGAGAACCAGCCGCCGCGCTCGAGGAGCTGCACTTTGCGGTCGAACACGTCCATCGCATCGCCGAACAGCTTTTCCATGGCCGCGCCGCCGTGCTTCGCGACGAACGTGTCGGGATCGTCGCCCCCGGGCAGCGTGACGACGCGCACCGTCATGCCGCGCGCGAGGAGCACATCCGCCGCGCGGAACGTCGCCTTCTGCCCCGGACCGTCGCTGTCGTACAGGAGGAACGCCGTCTTCGAATGGCGCGCCAGCAGGTCGGCCTGCGCGTCGGTGAGCGCCGTGCCCATCGGCGCGACGACGCTCTCGATGCCCGCGTCGACGAGCCGCACCACGTCGAAGTAGCCCTCGACGAGCACCACCCGCTCGTCGCGCCGGATCGCCGTGCGCGCCGACGAGAGGTTGTAGAGGATCTGCCCCTTGGAGAACGCCTTGTTCTCGGCCGAGTTCAGGTACTTCGGCTCTCCCGGCCCGAGGAGTCGTCCGCCGAACCCGACGGTATGCCCCTGCGGGTCGAGGATCGGGAAGATCAGCCGGTCGCGGAACCGCGGGCGCGGCTCGTCCTGCTCCTCGCGCTTCACGAGCAACCCGGACTCGAGCAGGCGCGCATCGTCGAAGCCGAGTCCGTGGAGGTACGAACGCATCACGCCGAGTTCGCGCGGCGCGAAGCCCATGCCGAAGCGTTCGGCCGTCGCGCGCGTGATCGACCGCTTCTCGAGGTACTCCCGGGCCGCCGCGCCGAAGTCGCGCTCCCAGAGCATCTCCTTGAACCAGCCCGACACCGTCGCGTTCAGCTCCCACAGCGGCTCGCGCGGGTCCGGGCCCTCGCGCTTGCGTTGCACGTCGACCACCTCGATGCCCGACTTCTCGCCGACGTACTTCACCGCCTCGACGAACGTGAGCCCGAGCCGCTTCTGCACGAACGTGAACACCGACCCCTTCTCGCCGCAGACGAAGCAGGTGTACCCGCCCCCCGGCACCACGGAGAAGTTGGCGTTCGTCCCCTGATGGAACGGACAGGGCCCGCGATACACCGAGCCCGTCTTCTTGAGCCGCACGTGCTCGCCGATGATGGCGACGATGTCCGCCGCCTGCGCGACCTGTTCGACCACTTCGTCGGGGATCATGCGAGCTCCACGATCGTGGCCCCGGCGCCGCCTTCGTTCCAGAGGCCGAGCCGGAAGGTCTTCACGCGACGATCGCCTTTCAGCAGCTGCGTCACGCGCTCGCGCAGCGCGCCGGTGCCCTTGCCGTGGATGACGGTGATCGCGCCGATGTCGGCGCGGATGGCCGCGTCGAGCGCCTGCAGCACGGCGTCGTCGACTTCCATCACGCGCATCCCGCGCACGTCCACCTCGCGCTGCACCTCAAGCTCGGGCTGGTCGCCGGTATACGCGACGGCGCGCTCCACGGGCTCGAGCCGCTTGCGCGACGTGCGGCGCACCGAAGCGAGCGGCACCGTGAGCTTCAACGCCCCCACGGCCACCACGACGTCGGCGCCGCGCATCTCGATCACCGTGCCGGCTTTCTCGCCGAGCGTCGCGAGCGACACCACCGCGCCCACCTCGACGGGGCCGGGATCGCCGGGCTCGCGGCGCACCGCCCGCTCGGCCGCCACGCGCGACGCCTCGTCGATCTCCGCGACACGCGCCCCCTCCTCGGCCGCGCGCCGTTCGGTGGCGCGACGCGCCTCGACGCCCGCGGCCTCGATCTGATCCGCCCCCGCCGCCTTCAACGCCTGGATGGTGCGCTCGATCTCCTGCCGGGCTTCGAGCAGATAGCGCCGCGTGTCGGCGCGCGCCGCGCGCTCCACCTCGCGCTCCTTCTCGGCGAGCGCGCGTTCGCGCTTCTCGACGCGCTTGTGCCGCTCGACGTTCGCCGCATCCTGCGCCAGCACCGCGCGCTCGCGCTCGGCGAGCAGCGCCTGCCGCTTCTCGAGGTCCTCGATGAGCGCCGCGATGTCGCGTTCGCTGCTCGGCACGCGCTGCTCGGCGCGCACGAGCACCGACTCGGGCATCTGCAGCCGGCGCGCGATGCTCAGGCCGTACGAACGCCCGGGGATGCCCTTCACGAGCCGGTAGGTGGGCGCCAGCACCACGGCATCGAATTGCAGCGACGCGTTCACGACGCCCGGCACTTCCTGCGCGAGTTCCTTGAGCGCGCCGAGGTGCGTCGTCGCGACGGTGGTCGTGCCGCGCCGGGTCAGCTCTTCGAGGATCGCGCCGCCGAGCGCGGCCCCCTCGATGGGATCGGTGCCCGAGCCGAGTTCGTCGACGAGCACGAGCGACGCCGCCGTCGCCTCGCGCACGATCTCGGTGAGGTTGCGCAGGTGCGCGCTGAACGTCGAGAGCGACGCCTCGATGCTCTGTTCGTCGCCGATGTCGGCGAAGCAGCGGTCGAACACGGCGATGCGGCTCTCGGCGCCGGCCGGAGCCGGGATGCCCGACTGCGCCATCATGGAGATGAGGGCGAGCGCCTTGAGGAGCACCGTCTTGCCGCCGGTGTTCGGCCCCGAGACGAGCAGCGTGCGCTCGTCGCGCTCCATCAGGAGGTTGAACGGCACGACCTTGGACCGGTCGCGCGCGAGGAGCAGCGGATGGCGACCGTTGTACACGGCGAACCCGTTCGCCTCGCTCGCCAGCGTCACCGGCGCGCACTCGAACGCCTCGGCGTATCGCGCGCGCGCCGCGAGCGCGTCGAGCGTCACGAGCGCGTCGAGCGTCTCGGCGAGCGCCTCGCGCTGCGGCCGCAGCCGGTCGGTCACCTCGCGCAGGATGCGATCGACTTCACGCAGTTCCTCCGCTTCCATCTCGCGGATGCGATTGCCCGCCTCGACGGCGGCGGGTGGCTCCACGAAGACCGTTCCGCCGGTGCCCGACGTGTCGTGCACGATGCCGCCCACGGCACTGCGCCCTTCCCGCCGTACCGGAATCACGTAGCGCCCGTTGCGCAGCGACACCGAGCCGTCGTCCACCCGATGGTTCGGCTCGAGTTTCGCCATGAGCCGCTCGAGCAGGCGCACGAGGTCGGCCTCGGCGCCGCGCAGTTCGCGCCGCAGGCGGCGAAGGAGCGGCGACGCGTCGTCGCGCACCTCGCCGTCGTCGGTGATGACGCGGTCGATCTCCTTCTCGGTCGCCGTGTCGCGCACGAGGCGCTCGGCGATCGGCTCGAGCGGCGCGAGGCGCTCGGCATCGCGCGAGGCATCGCCGAGCGCGTCCTTGGTGTGCCGCGAGGAGACGAGGAGCGTCACCGCCGCGCGCAGCTCGGCGCCCGACCAGGCGACGCCCGGCACGCGGAGCCGGGCGAGCGGCTCGGCGAGGTCGGGGATCCGCTCGCCCGCCCATCCGCCGGGCCCCGTGACGAGCGCGCGCATCGCCTCGACGCGCGCATGCTCGGCGACGATCGCGCCGCGGTCCGTCGACGGTGCCAGCGTGCGCACGCGCGCCGCGCCGGCCTCGTTCGAGGCGTGGCCGGCGACGACATCGAGCACGCGCGCGAACTCGAGCACGCCCAGCGCGTGCGCGAGCCCGGCGGCGTCCTCGCTCGCCGAGGGGGGCATACGAAAAAGCCCGAGCGGGCGATCGAGATCGCTCGTCCGGGCTGGATCGACCTGCGACATCGGGGAGGTCACGTCTTCGCGCCGAGCTCCTCGCGGGCGAGGCGATTGATCGTGCTGCCATCCGCGCGTCCCTTGAACTGCGGGACAACCTTGCCCATCACGGCGCCGAGGTTGGCCGCGCCGGCCGCGACAGCGGCCCGCACGGCAACACGCAACTCGTCTTCGCCGACCTGCGCGGGGAGCCAGGCTTCGAGCGCGGAGACTTCGGCCCGTTCGCTGGCCGCGAGTTCCGCGCGCCCTCCCTTCTCGAATGCATCCACCGACTCGCGACGCCGCTTGATCGCCTTCGCCAGCACCTCGACGACGTCGTCGTCGGTGAGCTCGCGTTTGACGGCGATCGCATGGTTCTCGATGTCGGCGAGGACCGTGCCCAGTAGAAGCGTTTTCGCCTTGTCCTGGGCCTTACGCGAGCTGTTCAATGCCTCGCGGAGACGGTCCCGCAGTGCTGCCACGTTACGACGACCGCGTACGGCGGTTCTTGCGCATCGCGGCGTTCATCTTGCGCTTGCGGCGCTCGCTCGGCTTTTCGTAATGCCGATGCTTCCGGAGGTCCGAGAGGATACCGGCCTTCTCACACTTCTTCTTGAAGCGCTTGAGGGCCCGCTCGAAGTTCTCGTCGTCATGAATGATGACTTCGGACAAACTGGATCTCCCCCCTTCATGGCGGTTGCGCGCCGGCTTGGGATCTGGTGATGGTAGCCTTTCAAGTTATTAGGGGAATGGGGCTTATGGCAAGGGCACCACCCCTTCCATTAGCTTCCATCACTTCCCCTGATGCAGCCTCCCGCTCACGAATCCTCCGTCTTTCACGATCCCAGCGGCCAACGCTGGCGTCGCATCCGGCGCGCCACCGTGCTCGCCGGGGTCCTCACCACGCTCCTCGCGCTCGGCGTCGCGGTCAGCTTTCTCATCCCGCAGACGCTCCCGACCCTCAACGAGGCGTCGAAGAAAGTCGGCGCGCCGAAACCGCACGCACGGTTCACCGATCCCCGGCTGAACGCGCGGCAGGAAGCGGCGCACAGCCGGCTCGTCGCGGCCCTCGCGCAGCATCCGGTGCCCACGTCGACGCGTCCCGAGTCGATCCGCGTGAATCGCAGCCGCGCCGTGGAGCAGGTCGCCGCCGTGCGGCCGTTCAACGCCAACGTCGACCGCCCGGGCATCGTCGCCGGCTTCTTCGTGAACTGGAACGACAACTCGCTCGAGTCGTTCCGCGCGCACGCGAAGGACCTCGACTGGGTCGTCTGCGAATGGGCGCTCCTCACCGCGGGCGGCGACTCGCTCAAGCTCCTCCCGAAGAACGAAGTCTTCGAGATCACGCAGGAACTCCCGGAGAAGGACCGGCCGCGCATCTTCGGCATGGTCAGCAACTTCGACCCGACGCTGGGCCGCTTCGACTCGGTCGGCGTCACGCGACTCCTCTCCACGCCGGCGTCGCGGCAGCGCGCGGCGGTGCAACTCGTGGACTTCGCGCAGAAGTACGGCCTCGCCGGCATCACGGTCGACTTCGAGGAAGTGCCCGACGACATGCAGGACGCGCTGTTCTCGTTCATGCGCATCCTCCGCGCCGGACTCGCGCCGGGCGGGCGCAAGCTCACGAGCGCCGTCGCCATCAGCACCGACGAGAACCTCGCGAAACGCTACGCCGCGGCGAACGACTACGTGTTCCTCATGCTCTACGACGAACACTACGGCAAGGGCGATCCCGGCCCGGTCGCGAGCCAGAAGTGGTAC
>Ga0265314_10005148_pt1 | contig 11887 bp, 7 predicted proteins | sample 4126metaG_FD_203106 | JGI IMG/M metagenome (GOLD analysis project Ga0265314, IMG submission 203106) | Rhizosphere microbial communities from Carex aquatilis grown in University of Washington, Seatle, WA, United States - 4-1-26 metaG | ecosystem: Host-associated > Plants > Roots > Rhizosphere >... | reverse complement strand
ATCATGGAAGATGTACCGGTGCCGTTTGGACGTCCGCGCGACCGCTCGATCAAGCAAACCGAGCCTTTCCACGAATTGCAGCAGCACGTACTGGCGTGTCTGCGCCGCGGACCTGGAGCACCCGGACAGGTACGAGTGAGCGTCTAGATGGCGGGCGACAAAGACGACGATTCCCTCAACTACGTCAAGGCTGCGTTCCACTGGCAGTACAACCTGATTACCCTGGCCGGCGCGGTGGGCTTCGCGGTAATCTCGGCCAGCGGACTGCCTTTGTTGCTCGCCGCCGGCGCCGAGCTAATTTACCTCAGCACCATCCCCCAGAACTCTCGCTTCCAGCGCCTGGTGCGCTCCTGGCAATATGCCGAACAGAAGAAGCAGCAGCAAAAAGGACTGAGCGACCTCTTCCGCGAACTGCCGCCCGAGATGCGCGCCCGTTACGCCCGCCTCGACGCGGTCTGCCAGGGCATTCGCGAGAACTACAAGCGGCTCACCAGCACTTCGCAGATGTTCGCCGAGCAGATGGAGTCTAAGCTCGACGGCCTCTCGCAATCTTACGTGCGCCTGCTCAACTCGGCTTTCCACCACCGGCAATATCTCAACACTACCAACCCCGACCTCATCCGCAAGGAATCCGCCGCGCTCCAGGCCGACCTCGAAAAGGAGCCGGTCAAAGTCCAGGAGATCAACCGCAAGCGCATCGAGATACTCGGCAAACGGATCGAGAAGTTCGACAAGATCAAAGAAAACTGCCAGATTGTGGACGCGCAGTGCGCCGCCATCGAAGACGTCCTGCAACTGATCCGCGACCAGTCCGTCACCATGCACGATCCGCAGCAGATTAGCGAACACCTCGACAATCTGGTGAAGGACGTCGAGCAAACCGAAGAGACCGTCCGCGAAGTCGAATCCATCTTCGACCTCTCCCCGCTAGCCACCCCCGACTTCGACCCCAACGATATCGGCAACAGCGGCAAGACCTACGGCGGAAGGGTGCGCACTTGATGCCCTCCCAAGGTGAGGAAGCCCGACGTGGCGCAGGCACTCATGCCTGCAGCGCCGACACTCCTGTCGGCGCCGCTTTACCGACCGGCGTCTTCAACCGAGCGGTGCTTTTTCCTCGAACGTGCGCAATTGCGTCCACGTTGCGCCAGCCGCCCCCTCCGCGTCCTCTGCCTCCTCAGCGCCCTCCGGTTTTGACGTTGTCTTTTGTCTTTCTCAGCGTCTCTGCGCCTCTGCGGTGAAGAATTGAGCCCCATGTCCGCTAACCCCATCCGCGAAGTCCTTCCTCCCTGGGCCAATGAGCTCTCCGAGAAATACTACTCGGGCGTCACGTCCATGTTCGTCCTGCATGGCAATGTGCGCGACCTCGCGCCCCGCGCCGGCGAGTTCGTCCCCCTCCAGCAGTTCCTCCGTGACGCCCTATTCTGCTCGCGCGACCTCGTCCTCCTCTACGACCGCGGCGGCGGCCTCACCTTCTCCACTCCCGACATGAAGGCCGACTTCTCCCGCGCCCTCTCCGGCTACGATTCCTTCCACGGCAGCAATTTTTCCGCTGGCCTGCCGCGCAATCCCGACGGCGTCCTCAACATCCTCGACAACTACCTCCGTCTCCGCATCCTCGATAAGAAAAAGATCGCCGTCGTCATCGACTTCGCCGAGACCATCGCGCCCGCGGCCGACACCTCCGGCATGCCCGCCGAAGATCGCAACTCGCTCGTTATCCTCAAGCGCTGGGCGCAAAGCCCCACCTTCCTCCAGGCCGACATCACCTTTTGCCTGATCGCCGAGAACCGAATCGAGCTGAATCTTGGCCTAGTGCAGAATCCCGGCGTGGCGTCCATCGAAGTCCCGCTGCCATCGGAAGCCGAACGCCTCGACTTCATCCGCACCACGCTCGCCGCCAAGCCGCTGCCCGCCGGCTCCGACGTCACCCCCGAATCGCTCGCCGCTCTCACCGCCGGACTCAAGCGCGTGCAGTTGCAAAGCATGATCTCCGACTCGGTAGAGAACCAGCGGCCCCTTACCAACAAGTTCCTCCTGAAGCGCAAGAAGGACATGATCGAGGCCGAAGCCGGCGGCCTGCTCGAGTTCGTGCAGAGCCGCTTCGACCTTTCCATGGTCGCCGGCCACGAGCCTGCCAAGAAGCGACTCCACGATGCCGCCCTGGCGATCCGCGCCGGCCGCACCGACGTCGTGCCGATGGGCTACGTGATCTGCGGCCCGGTGGGTACGGGCAAGACGTTCCTTACGACCTGCTTCGCCGGCGAGATCGGCATCCCTGCGGTGACGCTCAAGAATTTCCGCAGCATGTGGCAGGGCCAGACCGAAGGCAACCTGGAGCGCATTCTGAACCTCCTGAAAGCCATGAGCCCCATCGCGGTCATCGTCGATGAGGCCGACGCGCAGCTCGGCAACCGGTCGAGTTCCGGCGATAGCGGCGTTTCCAGCCGCGTCTTCGCGCAGATCGCGCAGTTCATGGGCAACACCGAGTACCGCGGAAAGGTGATTTGGTTCCTGCTCACCTCGCGCCCCGATCTGCTGCCTGTCGATCTCAAACGCCAGGGCCGCGCCGAAGAGCACATCGCCCTCTTCTACCCGCACACCGATGCCGACCGACTCGCTATGCTGCACGTCGTGCTCAAGAAGACCGGCATCGTCCTGGCATCGCCGGAAGCCGAAGCCGTCTTCCTGAAGCACGCCGCCGGACTCTCCGGCGCCGACGTCGAGGCCATCCTCGCCCGCGCCCGCATGAAGAAGGCGCTCGAAAATCAGGAAGGCCTCTCCGCCGATGACCTGGTTGCCGCGCTCGAAGACTTCATCCCGCCGTCGTACCCCACCGAGATCGAGCTGCAAACTCTGGCCGCTGTCCTGGAGTGCACCAGCAAAAGCCTCCTCCCCGAAGACTACCGCTCCATGGATCGCGGCGAAATCATGCGCCGCACCACCGAACTCTCCCTGCTGCTACGCAAGGACTGAGCCGCGACCGAAGGGAGCGGCACGTGACACAGTAGCCAAGAGCCAACAGCCAAAAGCTAAAAGCCCGCAAGTCCTGCTATCCGCCGATAGCATCCCAAGCCTTCCCAATAGCAGACGCGCAATCCGTCGTCTGCCCGTTAGACTGCATGATATATGGTGGATGGCTTTCCGTTGAGCGCGGTCGACCCGGACCGCGAGAAGCAGTTGATGATCGACTCCGATCTGCAGAACTGCCGGCAGCGAACCGACGAGTTCGAACAGGCCTTCCCGGAAGATCCCGCCGCCAACGTGCGCACCCTCCTTGATCGCGTCTTGAATCGCCCCAAGCCCGCCGCGCTCTATCCAGCGCTGCTCGCCGGCAAGGACGGCCAAGCGTGGGTGATGCCCCTGCTGCGCCGCCTGGCATGGAACGACCGTAACGCTCGGCAAGGCGCATCATGGCCGCGCATCCTCGCGGACATGCTGGAACAGGCGATGACCCGGGTGGTCCGCGTCAATGAGGCCGAGTTCATCGCGCTCACCGATCAGCTCGAGATCCGCATTCTGCGCTACGAGCGCGAAATGGGCAACCTGGCCCGCCAACTGGAGAAGAGCGGACCTCTCAGCGCGCGTGTCATTGAGGCCATTACCAAACTTCATCACCTGTCCGATCGCCGCAACGTTACGATCTCGGAGCGCAGCAGCCTGGTCTGGTCCCTGTTTCGGTGCGAGAGCGGTTTGGACGCCCCGGAATCCTCCTGGAGCAGGCGGGTCCACTCCGACCTGATGAGTTTGGAGCCGAAACACCGGGCGCAATGGATGTCCGTGCTGGCCGATGCGCCGGCGATCTGCCGCGAACAGCCGGGCCGGCCGTGGCTCGCCGCGGTCAAACACCTCGGCAACGCGGAACTGGAAGACGGACTGCTCCGCTGGACCGGCATGCTGGACGACGAGCCGAGTTTGAACTTCACACCAGTCGACGCCATCGTGCTCCAGCACGTCATCGCCATATGCGACCATCTTGGCGGACCGGGGTGCGACCAACTCTTGTACGACATCGCACGCGCGCCGTGGGCACAGAAGCCCGCCCACGCCTGGATGCACAACTACCTCTTTGCCATCGACCGCCGTCCGCAAGACCGGGCTTTCGCTTGTCTGGAAGCTCTCATGATGAACCCCGTCACCGCGCTCCCGGACGTACGCCGCCGCTACGAAGCGCTGCTGGCGGTCTTCGGAACTACTGCGCTGGCGGAGTCGACTGTCGGTGTGGATGGCTATCCGCTGGATTCCGATGCGTCATTATCGCCGCACCAGAAGCGCATCGACCAGCTACTCCGCATGGCTGCCAGTGCGGCCTCCGCCGGACCGTATAAAGATCCGGGAGTGGCCGCGAATCTGGCTATGCTGCGGGCCGCGAAAACCGGCAAGCTGCATCCTGCCCAGCAGGCCGCGCTGCAAAAGTGGGAGGAGCAGATGGCGCGTCCGCTCCCCTGGTTCCCGGTTGCCCCCGAAGTCACGGCCGCCCACGACGCCATGGAGGCCGCCATCTTCCAGGAATTCCAGGCTGACGCTTTCGGGGTCTATCGCGCGGTCAACGTCCGCTCTGAATGGATTGCCGCCCATCAAGGCGACTACCTCAAAGATACCGTTCGGCTGTGGAACGAATGGCTGGCGCGGGTGCGGCGCCAGGCGTTCACCAGGATCGACGATCTGCCGCTTGAATGGCTACTGACGGCGATCTGGAAGGACAGCGGCAGTGCTAAGCTCCTGGAGTTGTGCCAGAAGTATGTTGCGCGGCAGGGTTGGGACGCCAATCTGCTCTTGGCGTTCCGCCAGTGGATCCCCAAGATCGGCACCGCGGCGGGCGATCACATGCTGCGCGCTCAGGCGGAGTGGTTCGCCTGGTTCGAGAACATCACGCCCATCGATCTCGATGCCTGCTGGAGTAATCGAGTGAAGCAAAGCATCCGCGAGATGGCGACCAAGGAAGCGGCTGCGTGGAGCGCGATGCTGGAGAACAACACCTTCATCATCACCGGCAAGCCGCCAATGAAATGGTTGAAGGCCGGCGCAGGTTTGTTTCCCAAGGTCGGTGCGGCGGCATTTCGTCTGCGCTTCATGGAGTGGTTCGCGCCTTTTCGCAAGGGCGAAGCGCTGCGTTTGACAATCACCGGGCGGAACATTCTGCGGACCCTGATGTGGTACGCGCTGATCGCGCAGGACCCGATGGTGGACGACGCGCTCCTGGGCTTCGCGCGCGTCAAGTGGAAGAACAAGGAGACATCCAAGCGCGCCGCGCAAGCCGAGATGGCGTTCGCCTACGTGATCTCCGAGCGGGAGCCCGAGTCTGCTTTGCCGATTCTGGAACCGTTGGTGGCCAGCGGGCACGCCTTCGCCGGCAGCACTACCCATCGCGTTTACATGGCGCTCTGCGCCCGCTGGAATCGCGAGCCGGTGCAAGCCATCCGCGCCGAGAGCAAGCCGCACAAATCGCCGGCGCCGAACCCCATCCTGGATAACCTGACCATCGGCGAATTCCGCGCCATCATGCAACGGAAGCCCTAATCACCGTGCTTTCGGCACGATCTTGTGAGGCAGCCAATCCTGGCTGCAGGCGGCCTTTCAGGCCGCCCGGCGGGCTGGAAAGCCCGCCTGCAGGCAAGATTGCCTGCCGCACAAGGGCGCTTACGATGCCTTCTGCTGCGCGTAGACCTGGTACTCTTCGTAGGTCCCCTTGAAGTCTTCGAGGCGGCCGCCTTCGAAATGCCAGATGCGGGTGGCCACTTCGTCGATCAGGTCGTGGTCATGCGTCACCAGCAACACTGTGCCCTGGTATTTTTGCAGGGCGATGTTGAGGGCGTTGATGGACTCCAGATCGAGGTGATTCGTCGGCTCATCCAGCACCAGGAAATTCGGCTTTTGGAGCATGAGCCGGCAGAAGATCAGGCGCGCGGCCTCGCCGCCGGATAACGCGCTGGTCGGCTTGAGTGCGTCCTGGCCGCTGAACAGCATCTGTCCGAGCAGGCCGCGCAACTCCTCCTGCGAGGCTTGCGGATCGAATTCGTGCAGCCATTCGATCGCCGTGGTTCCCTTGGGAATAGTATCGGAATGGTCCTGCGGGAAGTAGCCCACTGCCACTTCATGCCCCCACACCACAATCCCGTTATCCACGTCGAAGTGCCGGTCGGCGTCTTCGATGAAGCCGGTAGCGCTACGGACCAGCGACCTCAAGAGCGTAGTTTTGCCGGCGCCATTGCGGCCCATCACGGCGATCTTCTCGCCGCGCGCCAGGCTGGTGGTGAAACCGTCCACCACCTGCAACTCGCCGTAACTTTTCGACAGTCCCTTCACTTCGAGCGGATGGCGGCCGGAGGGACGCTTCATCTCAAAACGAATGTAGGGCCGTTGGATATTCGACTTCGCCAGTTCCGAAGTCTGTAAGCGCTCCACTTCCTTCTTACGCGACATCACCTGGCTGGAGCGCGTACCGGCCGAAAAGCGCGCGATGAATTCGTTCAACTGGGAGATCTTCTTTTCGCGCTGCGCATTGCCGGCCTCAATCGTGGACCGGACCTGCGTCTTGGCGAGCACCATGTCATCGTAGCCGCCGGTGTACATGATGACCGTCTCGTAATCGATATCGGCGACGTGGGTGCAGACGCTGTTGAGGAAATGCCGGTCGTGCGAAATCACGATCAGCACGCCTTCATAGTCGCAAAGATAATCCTGCAGCCAGTGGACCGATTCCAAGTCAAGGTGGTTAGTAGGTTCGTCCAGCAGCAGCGCCGGCGGAGTTCCGAAGAGAGCCTGCGCCAGCAGCACGCGCACCTTTTGGCCGCCCTGCAGTTCGCCCATCTTGCGTTCATGCAGCGCCGAGTCCACACCGAGGCCGTCGAGCAGCACGGCTGCGTCTGCCTCCGCGGTATATCCGCCACGCTCGCCCACGATACCTTCGAGTTCGCCGAGGCGCATGCCGTCCTCGTCGGTGAGCTCATCGTGCGGCTTGGAGTACAGCACTTCCCGCTCTTCGAGCGCCTGCCAGAGAGGCGCGTTGCCCATGACGACGGTGTCGATCACGCGGAAGGCGTCGAAGGCGAACTGGTCCTGGCGAAGCACGCCGAACTCTTTGGGGCGTGAAATCGTGCCGGTGGCCGGCTCAATTTCGCCGGTCAGCATCTTCATTAAGGTCGATTTGCCGGCGCCGTTAGGGCCGGAAATAGCATACCGTCTGCCTGCCAGAAATGTGCAGGTGACGTCTTCGAACAGAATTTTGGCGCCGAAGCGCATGGAGATATTTTGAAGGGACAGCAAGGATACTTATATGATACCGCATTTGGCATTTGGCTCTTAGCTTTTGGCTTACCCCTCAGCGTGTCGCCGCCCTTCGACGGCCGCACACCGCGGCGCTCATTCTGACTTCCGACAGCCCCCGCCAGGGGGGCTGTCATGACTTCATCGGACCCGCGGCCGCTTCTGACTTCTATGTCCCGCAGGTACATCCGGGGCGGGAGCCGGCGGGAGCTCCGGAGCAAGATTTTGATAGCGCCGGCCATCCAGCCCGGCCTATAACAGTTGCAGTGATCATCTCGCGATTCTTTCTTTCCGCTTTCATCGTCGCCGGCTTCGTGATTGGCCAACCGGCCGAGCCCACGCTCGGCGAAGCCCTGGGACTGTTACAGTCGGGTGACTTTTCGGGCGCTGCGAAAATGCTGGAAGCAATTACCAAGCGGGAACCGGAGAATGGCCGCGCCTGGCGCAACCTGGGGGTGGCATACCAAAACCTAAAGGAATCGGACCGCGCGATCGCTACTTACCGCCATGCCCTCGAACTTCAGCCCGACATGGTTGGACCGATGTACAACATCGCAGTCGCCTACGCAATGAAGAACGACGCCAATGGCGTGATCGAGTGGCTCGGCAAGGCCAAGGCGACCAAGCGTATCGACATGTCGCAGGCGACCCAGGATGCGGAGTTCGCGCCGTTCCGCTCGGACCCGCGCTTCGCGTCGGTGCTGCCGGGGCCGGCCGACTTCGCCAATCCCTTCGTGGAGCCCGTGAAGATCATTCGCGAGTGGGACGGCGAAGCGGCACACGATCAGTTCGGCTGGATCGCCCGCAGCATCGGCGACGTGGATGGCGACGGCATCCCGGACTTTGTGACCTCGGCCCCGACCAAGGACATTGGCGGTGCGCGCGCGGGCCGGGTGTACGTGTACTCCAGCCGGTCGGGCAAGTTGCTGTGGAGTGTGGATGGCAAACCGGGCGACCAGCTCGGTATCGGCATTGAGGCCGCCGGCGACGCCAATCACGACGGCATTCCGGACGTGGTGGCCAGCGCTCCGGGCGCGGGCAAGGCGTACATTTATTCCGGCAAAGACGGCAAACTGCTGGTGACGATGACGGCGGAGGACCGCGCAGACAGCTTCGGCCGGCACGTGGCGGGAGCAGGCGACGTCAATCACGACGGGTACGACGACGTGATCATCGGCGCGCCCGATAACGGCAAGAAGCGCGGCGCGGCGTATGTCTATTCGGGCAGAGATGGCACGCTGCTGCTCAAGCTCACCGGCGAGCACGAAGGCGATCAGTTCGGCTCGGCGGTAACGGGATACACCGGGAAAATGGGAACGCTGCTAGTGGCCGGAGCGCCACAGGCCGGGGCGAAGGCCCACGGGCGGACCTACGTGTACAAGTCGCTCGACCAAAAACCGGCGTTCACTTTCGATGCGGACGAAAGTGGCCAGCAATTGGGCGCGATGTTCCTGACGGTGCCGGGGGACCTGGACGGCGACGGAATTCCGGACGTGTTCGCATCGGACTTCGTGGACAACGGGAAAGCGCCAGGGGCGGGGAAGATCTACATGCAATCGGGCAAGGACGGCCATCGCCTCTTCACGCTGACGGGGCAGACCCCGGGCGAGGGATTCGGCACCAGTTCCTCGCAAGCGGGAGACGTCGACGGCGACGGGCGGCCTGACTTGATCGTGGGATCGTGGCAATATGCGGGGAAGGCGAATTCGGCGGGACGGGCATACCTGTACTCAGGCAAGGACGGAAGTCTGCTGAAGACCTACACGTGCCAGATTCCGGGCGATACATTCGGATTCGACGCCGTGGGGATGGGCGACATCGACGGGGACGGCACGGTGGACTTACTCATTACCTCGGCGTGGAGCGGCATCCACGGCTATCATTCCGGCCGGGTATTTCTGATCAGCAGCGGGATCGCGCGGAGCGGAGTTGCGAAGGCGTCACCGCAAAATCCCGCCGGAAGGCGTTAGTGAAGTGGCTGTGATGAGCGAAGCCCAGATCGACGGCGATGCGGCTCAGCGGACTGGAGGTTTCGCAAACGCTTTCGAGGCCGTGACGGATGCGGAGTTGCGCGATGTACTGGTGCAGCGCGAATCCCGTGACCTCGCGAAAGACCCGGCACAGATGGTAGACGGAAACGTCGACGTGGGCGGCGATCTGCGGCAAGTCCACGGGCTGGTCGAAGCGCGACGAAAGAAGGCACTCCACTTCATGAACCAGGTCGCGTTTGCGCGGGCCCGGCGGCGCAAAGGCTGCGCCGATGACGCGGTCGAGCAGCAGAAGTACCGCTTCCTCCACCGCCATCGAGTCCGGGATTGCGCCGCCGGCGACGGCATCGAACAGGCAGCGCTGTAGGAGGTACGTGCGGGAATCGCACCGCCCGCGATGTCTGGTGAAGGGGGCATCGCGCTCCTCCGGGTGGATGGAACGAACCGCGTCGCGGGCCAGATCGCGGCGGACGGCAAACCAGTCGCAGCGGTCGCCGGCTTCGCTGATCTCGTGGCGCAGGTAGCGCTGCGAACGGTTGTAGAAGGTCACGATGTTGGGGTTGGCGACGAAGGGCGCGGCGTCCTCATGCTCGATGCGGACGGCGGTGCGCGGGAAGACGAAACAGTCGTAACGGATCGGCCCGGTGTCGCGGAATCCGGGGTAGTGGCGGTCGCACCGAAACGCGCCGATGGTGACCAGCGGCGACTGGTAGACCAAAGTGTCGGTGAGGCACGGCTGCTGCATGACTGATCGTTGGACGATGGGGAGCGCGATGCGTCACGTGTGAAGGCGCGTCACATCGCCTCCGCGGTAAGGCGTTCGGTGGCAACGGCCGGCCTGTGGCAGCCGGAATGCAACGGCAGGGCGGATCGATATGACCATACAACGGCTTCCCCGCTTGCTCCTGAGCGTCCTGTTAGCGGCCACGGCGAGCGCGCAGACCGCGCCCGCCGGCAAGACCGCCGTCCTGCAAGTACAAGCCGCGATTCTCGGCACTCGCGAGGGCCATCAGGTCGTCAGCGAGTTGGAAGCGAAGTACGCCGCGAAGAAGGCGGAATTCGAGAAGAAGCAGAACGACATTGCGGTGTTGCAAGAGCAGTTCCGCAAGAACTCGGCGACCATGTCCGACGATGCGCAAAGAAAGATGGCGCGCGATATCGACCGAAAGGGCAAGGCGCTGAATTACGAAATTGAAACGGCGCAGGCGGACTACGAGCAGGAGCAGACCGACACCATGCAGGCGCTGGGACGCAAGTTCCACGAAGTGGTGGACAAGTACGCCCGCGATAACGCGCTGGGGATCGTGGTGGACGTGAGTAGTCCGCAGACGCCGGCGTTCTGGTGGGCGGGCGCCATGGACATCACGAATGACGTGGTACGAGCGTATGACACGGCGCATCCGGTGGCGGTGAAGCAGGATAAGTAGACGACTTCGTTACCGGCCAATCCTGGCCGCCCGGCGGGCTAGAAAGCCCGCCTGCAGGCAAGATTGCCTGCCACACATCGGCGGTCTTCATCAACTTTGGTCCGCTCCCTTACGGTCGCGGCTCTGTGACTCTTGCTAGTACACTGTGGAACAGGCACGTTCCTCTGTGGGCAAACCACGGAGGCGGAATGGGGACCGCATGGATTCTCACCGTGGGATCATAACTGCAATTGTGTTTCTGCTTCTCATGCCGAGGCAGGCCCACTCTCAGGCGGGCGTGATGTTTTACGTCGCGCCGGATGGCAAGGACACCTACCCCGGCACGCTTGCGCAGCCTTACTTAACCATCCAAAAATGCGCCGGCACGGCGCTCAGCGGGGCGACGTGTGTAATTCGCGCCGGGACCTACTACGAGACTGTCACTCCGAATTCCGGGATCACCATCACGTCGTATGCGGGCGAATCTGTCCTGGTGGACGGCACCAACGCCCTGATTGGGTGGACGCTGTACCAGGGCGCGATCTATAAGGCGCCGGTCGCGATGAGTTCCAGCGATACCAGCCAGGTGTTCGTGGACGGGCAGATGATGACCGAAGCCCGTTGGCCGAACAACAGCGATCTGTTTCACGTCAACTGGGCGACCGCTCAGGTGGGCACCACGACATCGGCACTCATCGACCAATTCCTGCCGCACATCAATTGGGTGGGTGCGAAGATTCATTTTGTGAGCGGGTCGGATGCGTGGTCTCCGGAGGTGGCTACCGTAATCGCGTCGACGCCGGGACATTTGACGTATACGCTGGACGATGCGACTTACCCTCCCGATATCCAGCCGCAGCCTGGGGGCTACTACTACCTCTATCGCCTGCTCGGCGCTCTGGATTCGCCTGGCGAATGGTATTACGACTCGAACGCGGCGATGCTGTATTTCCGGGCTCCCGGTGACGTGAATCCAAACACGCTGAATGTACGGGTGAAGCAACGCCAGTATGCTTTCGATTTGCGCGGGCGGTCGAACGTTACCATTCAAAACATCGCGCTGTTCGCGAACTCCGTGAATATGAATTCGTCGAGCAGCAACAACACGCTGGCGCAGCTGAACGTCCAGTACGTTTCGCACTATGCGGACGTTCTGAACAACAATCCCAACCCGAGTTCCTATTGGCAGGATCACAACCAGGACACGGGCATCATCCTGAACGGTTC
>Ga0265314_10005147_pt1 | contig 11887 bp, 13 predicted proteins | sample 4126metaG_FD_203106 | JGI IMG/M metagenome (GOLD analysis project Ga0265314, IMG submission 203106) | Rhizosphere microbial communities from Carex aquatilis grown in University of Washington, Seatle, WA, United States - 4-1-26 metaG | ecosystem: Host-associated > Plants > Roots > Rhizosphere >... | reverse complement strand
GAACTGGCGGCGCCGGCGGGCGTGAAGCTGCTGAAAGTGACGACGGCGCGCGAGATGCTCGCGGCCTGCGAGAGCGCCCTGCCCGCGGACATCGCGGTGATGACCGCGGCGGTGGCCGACTGGCGCCCCGAAATCGCAGCGAACAACAAGATCAAGAAAGAAGCCGGTGCGGCGACGCCGTCGATCCGTCTGGTCGAAAATCCCGACATCCTGGCGACGCTGTCGAAGCATGCGCGGCGGCCACGGCTGGTGATCGGCTTTGCGGCGGAGACGGACGACGTCGTGAGGCACGCGATCGAGAAGCGCGCGCGCAAGGGCTGCGACTGGATCGTGGCCAACGATGTGAGCCCGGCGACGGGGATCATGGGCGGCGACCGCAACACCGTGCACATCGTCACGGCGGGCGGCGTCGAGGACTGGCCCGAGATGGCGAAGACGGCTGTCGGCACGCGGCTCGCGGCTCGGATCGCGGATGCGCTCAAGGGGGCGGCGTGAAGCTCCCCATCCTCCGCCTCTCCCACGCCCGCGACATGCCTTTGCCCGCCTATGCGACGGAAGGATCGGCCGGGATGGATCTGCTCGCGGCCGTGGCGGACGACGTCGTGCTCGCGCCGGGCAAGCGGCTAATGGTGCCCAATGGCATCGCCATCGAATTGCCGGCCGGCTTCGAGGCGCAGGTGCGGCCGCGCTCGGGCCTTGCCGCCAAGCACGGCATCACCGTGCTGAACACGCCCGGCACGATCGACTCCGACTATCGCGGCGAACTCAAGACCGTGCTGATAAATCTTGGCGACGAGCCGTTCGTCATCACCCGCGGCATGCGCATCGCGCAGATGGTGATCGCGCGGCACGAACGCGCCGAACTCGTCGAAACGCACGAACTTTCCGACACCGCGCGCGGCGCGGGCGGCCACGGCTCCACCGGACTCCACACAGTGAAACCAACGTGACGATGCTGAAGCTTTCCCGAAAGACGCTGCTGGCGCTCGAAGCCGTGATCGACATCGCGTTCAATGCGCGGCCCGAGCCGGTGCAGGCCAAGGAGATCACCGCGCGCCAGGGCGTGCCGCAGCGCTATCTCGAACAGGTCATGCAGCAATTGGTGCGCGCCGGCGTGCTGAAAGGCGTGCGCGGGCCGCGCGGCGGCTATCGCCTCGCCAAGGAGCGGCGGCGGATTTCCGTCGGCGACGTGGTGCGCGTGGCCGAGAGCCTGGAGGACGAGGATGCCGAACCGATCGATCCGCGCTCCGAACTCGGCATGCGGATCGTGGCGCCGCTGATCCAGACGCTGCAGGATGAAGTGATGGCGCGGCTCGACGCGATCTCGATCGAGGATTTATGCCAGCGGGCACGCAGTGCCGGCGTCGATTGCGGCGGCGGAGCCACCGCGGATTTCACGATCTAGGAGAAGAACATGCAGCAAGGAAAACCCGGGCGCGGACGCGTTTACGACTCGATCACCGAGACCATCGGCGATACGCCGCTGGTGCGTCTGAACCGCCTGCCGAAGGAGGCGGGCGTCAAGGCGGACATCCTCTTGAAGCTCGAATTCTTCAACCCGCTGTCAAGCGTGAAGGACCGCATCGGCGTCGCGATGATCGAAGCCCTGGAGAAACAGGGCATCATCACGCCGGGCAAGTCGACGCTGGTTGAGCCGACGAGCGGCAATACCGGCATCGCGCTCGCCTTCGTGGCGGCGGCGAAGGGCTACAAGCTCATCCTCGTCATGCCGGAGACGATGTCGCTGGAGCGGCGCAAGATGCTCCTGATCCTGGGTGCCGAGGTCGTGCTGACCGAAGGACCCAAGGGCATGAAGGGCGCCATCGCGCGCGCGCATGAGATCGTGAAGGAGACGCCCGGCGCGGTGATCCCGCAGCAATTCGAGAATCCGGCAAACCCGGAAATCCACCGCCGCACGACGGCCGAGGAGATCTGGAACGACACCGAGGGCAAGGTCGACGTGGTGATCTCCGGCGTCGGCACGGGCGGCACGATCACCGGCATCGGCCAGGTGTTGAAGGCGAGGAAGCCGGGCCTGAAGATGATCGCGCTGGAGCCGGAGGATTCGCCGGTGCTGTCGGGCGGTCAGCCGGGGCCGCACAAAATTCAGGGCATCGGCGCGGGTTTCGTGCCGGCGATTCTGGATCGCAAGGTGATCGACGAGGTGATCACCATCTCGAACGAGACCGCGTTCGAAACGGCGCGCAAGGCGGCGCGGCTGGAAGGTATTCCGGTGGGCATTTCCTCGGGTGCCGCGATCGCCGCGGCGCTGGAAGTCGGCAGCCGGCCCGACATGGCGGGCAAGACGATCGTCGCGATCATCCCGTCCTTTGCCGAGCGCTATCTGTCGACGGCGCTGTTCGAGGGGCTGTAATCAAGCATGACGGTCGATGCGTTTTTCGCGCGGGAGGGCGATGCGTATCTCCCGCAGGCACCGTCGCGCGGGCCATGGGCGGCGGAGTCGCTGCATGGACGCGTGGTCATCGGACTGTGCGGTTACGAACTCGAGCGCACGCATGGCGGGCCGGACTGGATGCCGGCGCGGCTGACGGTCGATATGTACCGTCTGCCGGACTTCTCGCCGATCACGGCGGTGACGCGCGTGATCCGCGCGGCTAAGCGCATCAAGGTCGTCGATTGCGAGCTGGTCAGCGGCGGCCGCAGCGTGGCGCGCGGGACGTGCCAGTTCCTGATCCGCGGCGAGAACGCGCCGGGCAAGACCTTCAGCCCGCCGAAATGGACCGCGCCTTTGCCCGACACGCTGCCGCCGCCGCCCGCGGGACAGTTCGGCGAGCGGCTGTGGAAGATGCGCAATGTCGGCGATTGGTTCGGCACGAACGAGGCGCAGCGCGGCGCCTGGATGGCGGAAATACGCCCGCTGGTCGACGACGCGAAGCTGACGCCATTCACGCGCGTGGCCGCGGCGGCGGATTTCGCCAGCCCGCTCGCCAACCGGCACGAGACCGGACTCGGCTACATCAACACCGACATGACGGTCTATCTGCACCGGCTGCCGGTCGGCGAATGGATCGGCTTTGAGAAGATCAACCACCACGCGACCGACGGCATCGCGATCGGCGAGTGCTTCCTGCACGACGTCGAAGGTCCCATCGGTTCGGCGAGCTGCGCCGCGCTCCGGCAGGCGCGAGAGCCGCGCTAGCAGCCCGTGTCCGGCATCGCGGCCATCCTGACGGGAGCCGGCGTCACGATCGACACGAAACGGGCGGAGAAGTTCGGCGCATCGCACTCGATCGACGCCTCGAACTGATCCACGATGATCGTGATATGTCCGGTCGCGTAGGGCGCCGACTTGCGCATCTTCGTGCCGGAGGGAACGACCGCCCGTTCGAAGGCCGCGGGATTCGACAGGAAGATGTCGTCCGGACGGCCGTGCTCCTTGAAATAGGGAAGCCGCGCCATCGATGCGGCGTCAGGCCTGAAATAGGCCGCCTTGTCGTTCGATGCATCCTGATAGACGAGGTTGCCATAGTAATACGTGCCGGATAGCTGGATTTGCCCGGCGAAATGCGCAGTGATGGCGTCCTTGTCGAAGCTCTTGAAGGTGAGAGGGCTTCCGCCGGGAATGATGATCGATTCCTGAATGCTCGGCAAAGCGACATGCGTCGCGGCACCGCCCGCGGATTGAACCGCGAGCAGCGCCGCGAGGATCGGCGCAATCCATCGCGCCCGGGACATCAGGCTTTCTCCAGCGTCTCGCCGAACAGATCGCGCATCGCGGCCCAGGAGCGGCGGTCGGTGTCCGCGTGGTATTTGAAATTCGGGATACCGAAGGCGTCGACGGACTTGTCCGTGAAGCTGTGGCCGGCTTGCGAATAGTTGATGTATTGCAGATCGGCATTCGCCTCGGCCATCAATTTGAGGAAGCGCGAGCGGGCGTCGTCGGGGATCAGCGGATCCTTCTGGCCGGCGCAGACCATCACTTTGCCACTGACGGGGCGCGGGTCGGTCTCGGGAAGGCCGGTCAGTCCGGGATGGAAGGCGACGACGCACTTCACTTCGGCCGCGACGCGCACCAGCTCCAGCACCGTCATGCCGCCGAAACAGAAGCCGATGGCCGCGAGGCGGGACGAGTCAACATTCGGCTGGGCCTTCAATTGGACGAGGCCCGCCAGCATGCGCTCGGCCCAGAGGGGGCGGTTGCCGACCAGGCCGTTCAGCAGGCGCATTGCGTCGTCGCGCTCCGTCGCGACCTCGCCGTAGAGATCGGCCGCAAAGGCAACATAACCGAGAGCGGCGAGCATGCGGGCGCGTTCCTTCTCGTGCTCGCGCAGGCCGCCGCCCTGGTGGCAGACGAGGATGCCGGGCGCCTTCTTGCCGCCGGAACCATCCGCGAGATAGCCGGTGAGCGACTTGCCGCCGCTGTTGTAGACGACGTCACGGGTGTCCATGGCCTTCTCCCCTATAGATCGAATTCGATGTGGACCGTGTCCAGCTTGAGTTCCTTCCCGCCGGTACTGGCATAGAGCGCGCGAGCGGCACCGTTGTCGCTATCGGTCAGCACCCAGGCGAGCGTGCAACCCGCCGCGCGGGCGCGATCCAGCAGCGCCGACAGCACGGCCTTGGCCAGGCCCTGGCCGCGATGGGTCGGCGCAGTGCCGACCTCGTTGACGAACAATTCTCGCGCCTTGTCGGGATGGATGTAGTCGACGCCTGAGGCGAAGGCGACGACGACGCCATTGTCGATGGCGACGGCGATGTGGTGATGCTGATCGCGAAGGAAGTCGCGTGCCAGGACCGGGTCGATGTCGTTGTCGAACACCGCCGGAGCGACGTTCGCGAGGACGTCTTCCTCGCCCCGGTTGAGCACGCGGACCTCGATGCTCACGCGCGGATCCAGTGGGCGTATTGCGCCGGCAGGGTCAATTTGTAGTCCTTCACCTCCAGCGCCTTGGCGGCGTGATAGGGCCATTGCGGGTCGTCGAGCATGGCGTGCGCCAGCAGGATGAGATCGGCGTTGCCGGCGCGGATGATGTCGTCGGCCTGCTTGGGCTCGGCGATAAACCAGCCGACGCCGACGGCGATGCCGGCCTCCTTTTTGAAACGCTCCGCGAACGGCACCATGAAGCCCGGGCCCCAGGGCACGCCGGACAGGTTCGGCGAGTTAAAGCCGATGGAGACGTCGACCAGATCGAGACCCATCGCCTTCAGGCGCCGGACCAGCTCGATCGATTCCTCCACCGTCTGGCTTTCCGGAATGAAATCGGAGATGCCAAGCTTGGCGGTGAGCGGCAAATTCGCCGGCCACACCTCGCGCACCGCGGCGAAGGTCTCGACGATGAAGCGGATGCGGTTCTCGAAGCTGCCGCCATATTCGTCGGTGCGCTTGTTGGCGATGGGCGAGAAGAAGCTCTGCGCCAGATAGCCATGCGCGAAATGCAGCTCCAGCCATTCGAAGCCGGCGGCACGGGCGCGTTTGGCGGAGGCGGCGAAGTCGTCCCGTACCCGGACGATCTCATCCCTGGTCATGGCGTGGGGCACGCGCGGCAGGTTGCCGCCGAAGGCTTCCGCGGAGGGGCCGATCGGCTCCCAGGCGCGCGGGTCTTCGGGCTTCATCTGGTCGTCGCCTTCCCAGGGGCGGTTGGCGGCGGCCTTGCGGCCGGCATGGGCGATTTGGATGCCCGGCACGCAATTGTGCGATTTTAGGAAGCGCACGACGCGCTCCCACTGGCTGCCGCGATCGTCGGACCAGATGCCGGTGCAGCCCGGCGTGATGCGCCCTTCCGGGGCGACCGCGGTGGCTTCGGCGATGACGAGACCTGCCCCGCCGATGGCGTGGCTGCCCAGATGCACGAGATGCCAATCGGTGATGCGCCCGTCCTCGGCCGAATACTGGCACATCGGCGCCACAACGATGCGGTTCTTGAGCGTGACGTCCTTGAGCGTGAAGGGATCGAACAGATTGGGCATGCGGACTCCGTGTCAGGCGGATTGCTTGAGGGCTTTGGCGAGAAGATCGGGCCGGTCGGTGCAGATGCCGTCCAGGCCCAGGCCGATCAGGCGCTTCATCTCGGCGGGATCGTCGACCGTCCAGGCGCCGACCTTCAAGCCGAGCGATTTGGCTTGCGCGACCCTCTCGGCCGTCGCGTCGACGAAATAGGGAAACCAGCCGTCGCCGCCCGCGGCCTTGATGGCGCGCTGGATCGAGCCGCCGTAATTCACCGCGTCGAAGCCGGCGGCCCAGGGCGAGGTGCCGGTCGCGGCCCAATATTTCAGCATGCGGCTGGCGGGCTTGTCGTCGTCCTTCGCCGGGTCGAGGAAGGTCTCGAACTCCATGGTGGTGAACCAGCACTGCGCGCCGGGGGCGATCTCCTTGGCGTGGATCAGGCCCGACCAGTCGAAGCCGACGAAGATCGTGCGGTCGAGATAGTCCGCTTTCTTCAGCACCGCGACCGTGGCCTCGGCCAGCGCGATCGGATCGGCGGAGAGGTCGCGGTCGACGAAAGAGGTCTTCAACTCTACCTGGAGCTTGAACGGCTTCCCGGCGGCCGAGGTGATCTCGAGGATCTCGGCCAGGGTCGGGATCGTCTCGCCATCGACCGGCATGGAATGGGGATGCGCCTTGCCGTATTCGCTCGCTGGATCGAGGCGCCCGATATCGAAGGCGCGAAGTTCCGCAGCCGTCAGGTCCTTGATGCGGGGCGTGGGCTTGGTCAGCCACTGGCCGCCCAGCCGGCAGATCTCGGGCTTGAGACGATAGTCGTGGAACACCACGACCTCGCCGTCCTTGGAAAGGTGCACGTCGAGCTCGCCGCCGTCGCAGCCGCGCGCCACCGCGTCGCGGAACGCGGCCCGCGTGTTCTCAGGATAGAGGCCGGCGCCGCCGCGGTGGGCGAAATTCATGGTCGGCATGGAAAGGTCCAGGTCCGGTTGCGAGGCGCTCTGTCTAGCCGAAACGGGGGGCGGCGACGAGATGGGCGTTCAGGCCCAGGCCTTCAGAATGTCGCCGGGCGCCAAATCCCTAAAAAGGGCGGCCGATCAGGTGAAATAGAACAGGCCGACGAACCGCAGCGGCGTCCGGGCGTCGCGATCCAGAACCGGAAGCAGCATGACTTCCGTGTGCAGCTCCTCGAGCGCGCCGCGCTTCAGGCTCGAGTCGATCACATGCGGCTTTCCGGTGCTGGCGACCTCCTGAACCGCGGCGAGGTGATGGCGGCAAGCGACGCCTGCGTTCAATCCGACTTCCGGTTCTTGCCGATGAAGCCGAACATGTGGCCGGCGACGTTGCGGATCTGGATCTCCTCACTGCCCTCTGTGATGCGGTAGCGGCGGTGGTGACGGTAGATGTGCTCGAACTGCTTGTGGCGCGAATAGCCCCAGCCGCCATGCACCTGCATCGCCCAGTCGGCGGCCTCGCAGACCAGGCGGTTGCCGCGGTAGTTGCACATCGAGACCTTGTCGGAGAGATAGAGCTGGATCTCCGGCCCCGTCATGCGGTCCATCTCCCAGGCAGTGCGGTAGATCAGCCAGCGGATCATCTCCGCCTCGGTGTTGAGTTCGACCAGCGGCCACTGGATCGCCTGGTTGCGCGACAAGGGCTTGCCGAAGGGCTTGCGCGTGTTGGCGTAGTCGATGCTCTCATTGATGCAGTACTGCGCCGCGCCGACGCCGGAGGCCGCCTGGCGGATGCGGTTCTCGTGCACGAAATGGCGCGCCAGCACGAGGCCGTTGTCGACCGGTCCAAACACCGCGCTGTCCGGCACCCAGACATCCTTGAAGCTGACGCGCGCATGATCGGTCGGCATGTTGAAGGTCCACATATATTCTTCGATCTTCACGCCGGGATCGTTCATCGGCACGATGAGACAGGTCAGGCCCCGGGCGTCGCCGTCCGGTCCCGAGGTGCGGCAGAACACCATGTCGTGGGTCGCGACATGGACGCCGGTGTTCCACATCTTCTCGCCATTGATGCGCCAGCCATTGCCGTCCTTGACCGCGCGGGTCTCCATCCAGGTCGCGTCGGAGCCGTGCTTGGGCTCGGTCAGGCCGAAGGCGAGCCGCATCGTGCCGTCGAGCATGCCGGGGAGGATGGACTTCTTCTGCTCCTCCGTTCCGAAATCGCGCATCATCAGCACCTGCGGGAAATTGCCGACCACCGAGCTTTCGTTCTGCAGGTCGTTGTGCAGGCCGAGCCCCTTGGCGGCGAGATGCTCGCGGATGATCGCCATGGCGAGGTTGCCGATATTCTTGCCGCCGAACTCCTCGGGCAGCGCGAGACGCAGGAAGCCCGCCTTGTCGGCGCGCTTGCGCATCTCGCGCAGCAGCGCCTCCCACTCCTTGCGCGGCAGCCCGCCATGCTCGAAATCGGTGCGCGCCCATTCGCGGCGGTGGTCGAAGAAGCGTTCGTTGTCGTCCTGCTTCTGCAGGGGAACGATCTCGCGCTCGATGAAGCCATCGATGTCGGCGAGCAGCGTCTTGATGCTTTCGGGAATGGTGAAATCCATGGGCCTAACGTCCTTTGCGATGGCGGTCACGTGCAGCGTAGCGCGGCGGCGCGCGCAGCGTCGAGCGGGGCGACGGTGACGCAGCGGAAGTCAGGCGTCGGGGCGGGTGCCGAACTGGCTGGAGCCCGGCGTTATCTGGCGCAGGCAGGATTGCGCGAGCACATGCTGCACGAGGGGACCCTCCCCGAGGGGAAGCCACAGACCTTCCGTATACAGATTATGCAGCAGGCTGCCGGTGATGCGGCGCGACAGGCTGCGCGTCGGCTCCCCCGTCGTCAGCACATGGCGGAGCAGCGCGCCGAAGCGCAGACGGATGCCCGGATCGGGATGCTGCGAGACGAGCTTGCCGGTTTGATCGTCATCGAGGCCGGGAAACACGCTGGTGCCGACGAGGCGCGCGCGGAAATCCGCGCCGTCGTCGACGACCTCGTAGAGGTGGATGTAGCGCAGGCAATGCTTGATGTCCCTGGGCAGCACCTCAGTGCGCGCCGGCATGCGGCGTTCGCCCTTCAGCTTGCGCCAGTAATCGAGCGTGAAGCGCAGATTGGGGTCTTCGATGCTATCGACGGGATGGATTTCTGCTGGCAGCGGCGCTGACTGATACCTATGCCGGTCTTCTGGCGTCACGGCGGATCACTCCAAGCAAACAACGGCCGCTCGAAGTAGTGAGCATATCAGAGTCGCAAGACGCCCGGCACATTCGTCCGCGGCCGGAACATCGTGGCGAACGCGATTGTGCGTTTGCGAAGCCCACCGAGCGCGCATTGGTGGGCAACAAAATCGGCACACGCTTGTCGCTGCACGACGTGTCGGCCACACTCCGCGCGATCGATGCGAGAGAACAAGATGGCGGCGGTGGACGAGTTGGGGCATGCGCCCGCGCGGGCGCAGAGCACGGGATATCAGATCCTGCTGGTCGGTCTGCTCAGCCTGAATTTCGGCATCCTGTTCTTCGACCGCAATGCGTTGAACTTCCTGATGCCCTTCGTGAAGCCCGATCTGGGCCTCAGCAACACGCAGGTCGGCCTCACGGCATCGGCGCTGTCATTCAGCTGGGCGATCGCGACCATCGTGATCGGCGCCATGTCGGACCGCAGCGGCCGGCGCAAGCCGCTGCTGATCGCGGCGACCTTCGCCTATTCGCTCTGCTCGGTGCTGAGTGGCCTGGCTGGCACGTTCATGGCGCTGTTCGGGGCGCGCCTGCTGATGGGTATCGCGGATGGCGGGGTCGCCCCCATTTCGCAGTCGATGACCGCGCTCGCCGTGCCGCCGGAGCGCCGCGGCCTCGCGATGGGCGTGATGCAGAATTTCGGCTCCAACCTGCTCGGCTCCTTCGTCGCGCCGGTTGCGCTGGTCTCCATCGCCACCGCCTTCGGCTGGCATCGCGCGTTCTTCATTACCGGTCTGCCCGGCCTCCTCTGCGCCGTGCTGATCTGGATGTTCGTGCGCGAGCCGGCACAGCAGGCGCACGAGACCGACACGAGCGAGAGCTTCGCCACGCGGTTCCGGGTCATTCTGGAAAACCGCAACATCGTGCTGTGCGGGTTGATCTCGATCCTTCTGGTCTCCTATCTCGTGGTGTGCTGGGCGTTCATGCCGCTGTTTCTCACCTCGGTGCGCAAATTCTCGCCGGGGGCAATGAGCTGGCTCATGGGCGCGCTCGGCATCTCGTCGACCATCGGCAGCATCATCGTCACCGGCATCTCCGACCGCATTGGCCGCAAGCCAGTGATGATCGTGACGTCGTTCATGGGCGTGATCCTGCCCCTGGGCGCGATCTATTTCGAAGGCTCGGTCTGGATTCTGGCGGCGATGTTCTGCCTCGGCTGGGCGCTCACCAGCATCTTCCCGCTCTTCATGGGAACGGTGCCCAGCGAATCCGTCGCGCCGCGCTACATGGCGACGGCGATCGCGATGGTGATGAGTGTGGGCGAGATCGTCGGCGGCGTCTTCGCGCCGACACTGGCCGGCCGGGCGGCGGATGCCAGCGGCCTCGCCGCGCCGCTCTGGATCATGCTCGGCCTGTGCCTGACGGCCGGCGTGCTCGCGCTCTTCCTGCGCGAGACGGCACCGGCCGTTGCAAAGTAATCGCGGCGCGAATTCTTTTCGCGACCCCGCTTGACTTGGTTTTTTCGCGCGCCTAGAAGCCGCGTCCTCACGGGCAATCGTGTCCGTGAATCGAACATGAGCAAGGTTATGCAGCGCGAATTGAATTGCATCGCGAAACTGCCAAGCGGCTATCAGCCGTTTGACGGCGCACGCCCGGCTCATGGGAGCGGCCTCGCATAAAGCGAGCCGACATCTGCTTACCGCAGACCCTCCCGAGCACCGCTCCGGAGGGTTTTTTTGTTTCCTTCGTGGCGTCTCGTTCGAAAACCAAGACCGCCGGCGCGAGCCGGCACGGGAGACCCGGATCCCGGGCTCGCGCGGAAACGCGCGCGCCACAAGCGCGGGGCCTGCTGGAGGGAACGGCGCGAGAGGATCGCGGTCCACCGATGGCGGGGCGAACCAAAGAGGGTTCGCTATGGCGGCGCGATATTGTCCAGAGCGCCGCGACAGAATTTGTTTTTCAATTTGCCCGCAGCTGCGGGCTCAACGAACGCTGGTGGTGAAGATATCGGATACTTCGCGCCAATGGGATAGCGGGTTCGAATCCCGCCTTTGATGGCACGTACCGTGGAATCGCTCCCGCGAGGGGCGGTGCGTCGCGGGCTCCGGTCCTTCCCGCAAGGGACGGATCTGCGTTGTCGTCACTGAAACCGATTTCGCCGTTCCCCAGCGTGCTTTTTCAAAGATGCCGGTGGTGAAGAGTTCTGTTACTTCGCTCAGGTGAAGGTCGATGGTTCAAATCCATCCGGCGATGTCCGCATCGCCGTAGCTCAGTGGGAGAGCGTCATCGCCTCGCAAGAGGCAGTACAGGCTCGCCCGTTCCCCGGTATTTCATCCGTTCGCCCGCAAGGGCGAAGGCGGTGGTGAAGACGTCTGATACTTCGGTAGAGCGCCGCGCAAGCGGAGGTCGCGTGGTTCAAATCCCGCCGGCTGCAACGCGGTAGCTCAGCCGCCCTCAGGGCAAACCTCAGCGTCGTCCGTTCCCCGCTGACGTTCCGTTCACATGCCGATGGTGAAGGGTTCTGTTACTTCGATAACCACAAGGACGGAGGCTCGACGCCTCCCGGCGGCGCAAGCCTGCCGTAGCTCAGTCGAAGAGCATGTGGAGCCCGCAAGGGCAGTACAGGCTCGGCCGTTCCTCGGCGCTTCTTTCACGGCCCACGCGCGGGACCTGACTGCTCGCGCGCGGGCGGCGGTGGTGAAGAGATTCGTTGCATCGTGTCGCGGGTTCGAACCCCGCCAGGCGTCCAAAGCCTGTAGCTCAGCCGGTAGAGCAGAGCCGCCCGCAAGGGCGGAAGCGAATGTCGTCCGTTCCC
>Ga0265314_10005144_pt1 | contig 11895 bp, 13 predicted proteins | sample 4126metaG_FD_203106 | JGI IMG/M metagenome (GOLD analysis project Ga0265314, IMG submission 203106) | Rhizosphere microbial communities from Carex aquatilis grown in University of Washington, Seatle, WA, United States - 4-1-26 metaG | ecosystem: Host-associated > Plants > Roots > Rhizosphere >... | reverse complement strand
TACCGGCGCAACGGTCGGGGACTATTCGGCAGTGGATATGGCCCACACCGTCGGGTTCGCGACGCGCTGGGAGGATTGGCGGTTCGGCGCTTCAGCCCGATATATTCGGGAGTCCATTGATGGTGACTCAGGGTCCTCGGTGGCAGGCAACGCCGGTATTCAGAAGGATTTTGGCCCTCTCTGGACGGCGGGCTTGAGCGTTTCCAATATCGGACGCGATCTGAATCTCCATTCGGAACCTTTCCCGTTACCCCGCACAGAACGTGCCGGCGCAGGGCTGAAACTTCTCGATGGCGAACTCCTGTTCGCCGGCGACATCTCGGACATCCTCGGCATCGGCGTTCGCGGCCATGTGGGGGCGGAATATCTCCTATACCCTCCCCGCGGCTCTTCTTCTGAGTTGTTCAAAAACGGCGGCATCAGGACACGGGCAGGCTACACCATCGGCAATGACAAAAATGACGCGTTTTCCGGGGCCGCCTGGGGAGTCTCACTGGATATCCGCTCCTTCCGCGCCGATTTTTCCTACCAGCCGTTTGGCGAGCTGGGCAACTCGCTCCAGTTCGGTCTCGGCTACCGCTTCGGCCAATAAACTTAAGTACAATTCTCCCTCGATGAAACTACGTGCCAGGCTTTTTGCACTGTTTTTCCTTTCCGGGTTTTGCGGCCTCCTCTATCAGGTGATCTGGGTGCGTTTGGCCTTCAGCCACTTTGGCGTCATCACACCGGTCCTGTCCGTCATCGTTTCCGTTTTCATGCTGGGTCTGGCGGTGGGATCGTGGGCGGCCGGCAAGTGGGTGGCACCTGTGACCTCACGCTTCAAGATTTCAGCGGCCCACCTTTATGCCGCCAGCGAATTTCTGATCGGCATCGGGGCCTTCGCTGTTCCCTGGCTCTTCGCGCGCGGGGACTCGCTTCTTTTGAGCGGGGGAGATATGAATTCGGTCTCCTACCTCTTCTTGTCAGCTTTCGTGATGACCATCGCGGTTCTCCCCTGGTGCCTGTGCATGGGGGCCACCTTCCCCTTGATGATGGCCTTTATCCAGGAGCGAGAACCCTCCGATAAAGAAGGATTCAGTTTCCTGTATCTGGCCAACGTGATCGGAGCCGTTACGGGAACGATCCTGACGGCCAATGTCCTTGTGGAGCTCTTGGGCTTTCGCCATACGTTGCTTTTGGCCGGACTCACCAATTTTCTCATCGCCTGCGTCAGTCTCAGTCTCGTCGGAAGACGGGGCGCAAGGAGCCGCGAGAACGTACGCTCAAGCCCACGGGAAGGCCAGACCGGCCGCGCCACGGCGCTTATTCTTTTCATGACAGGGTTTACCTCGATGAGCTCGGAAGTCGTCTGGACACGCGCTTTCACGCCGATTCTAAACACCACCATTTATGCCTTCTCCCTGGTCCTGGGTGTCTACCTGGCCGCTACAGCTTTGGGCTCGCATCTCTACCGAAAGCACCTGGAGAAGCAAACGGTTCTATCCAACGCGGTACTCGCGGCAAGCCTTGCCATCACCTCCTACTTACCTCTCACGCTGAATGATCCGCGTCTCCATTTAAGGACCCTTGGGGTAGAAGTGAGCCTTTTTCCCCTCTGTGCTGTCCTCGGATACCTTACGCCCAAGCTGATCGATCACTATTCGCAGGGGAACGCGCATCGGGCGGGCCGCGCTTATGCCTATAACGTCGTCGGGTGCGTGATCGGGCCCCTGTTTGCCTCCTATGTGCTTCTGCCGCAGTGGGGAGTGAAGGGATCGCTGATTCTTTTGGCGGTCCCCTATGCGTTGCTCCTGAGCGCCTATGCGGGCCAGCTCTCGAAAACCTGGCGCATGGTTTCAGGAACCGCCACCGCCATTCTTCTGGTGGGGTCGATCGGGATCAGCATGAGCCACGAGGAAAAATATCCCGGCGGCATTGTCCGCCGTGACCATACGGCCACGGTGATCAGTGCGACATCGGACGGCGTGAAACATCTCTACGTCAATGGCCAGGGGATCACCGTTCTTTCAACCATCACCAAAGCGATGGCCCATTTGCCGCTTGCCTACCACCAGGGACCACCCCATACGGCTCTCACGATTTGTTTCGGCATGGGAACGACTTTCCGGTCCCTCTTGAGTTGGAACTTAAAGACAACCGCCGTTGAACTGGTCCCCAGTGTAAAGAAGGCCTTTGGGTATTATCATGCCGATGCCGCGCAGATACTCGAGAACCCGCTCGGGCAAGTCGTGATCGATGACGGCCGACGCTATCTGAAGCGCACCACCGACACCTTTGATGTGATCGTCATCGACCCTCCTCCGCCCGCCGAAGCCGCCGGATCAAGTCTCCTGTACTCGACGGAATTCTATGCCTTACTGAAAGAGCGGCTGGCGCCGGGCGGTATCTTTCAGCAGTGGTTTCCAGGCGGAGAGGGTCCGGAAGCCGAAGCCATCAGCCGATCACTCGTTTTGTCGTTTCCTTATGTGAAAGTTTATCGCTCGCTTGCCGGGGAAGGGCTGCATTTTCTTGCTTCGATGCAGCCTCTCCATACTCCAACGGTGGCACAGTTCGCCGCGCGACTGCCGGACACCGCCAAGAAGGATCTTGTGGAATGGGAACGCGGGGACGCCCGCGAAGTGGCCCGACGCATCCTCTCCCAGGAACTCTCTTTGGAGAACATTATGGGAGATCATCCGAACCGGACGATTACGGATGACCGGCCGTTTAATGAGTACTACTATCTGCGCCGGACCTGGGCAAAAGCCAGAAGAACCGTCCGAATCTAATAAAATAGCTCTATGGCCATCACGAAAAAGGATGTCGAGCATGTGGCGCGCCTGGCGCGTCTGGCGCTCTCTGAAGAAGAGAAAGAGCGCTATACCCAGCAGCTGGGGACGATTCTGACCTATATCGAGAAGATGAGCGCGCTGGATACCAAAAATGTCCCGCCCACCTCGCACGTCTTGCCGCTGTCCAATGTCTGGCGCGAGGACAAAATGGAAGCGAGCACCTCCGCCACGCTGGGATCTCCCGAAGAGATCCTGGCCAACGCCCCGGAGCATGAAGGCCCGCTCTTCAAAGTGAACAAGGTCATCGAATGAGTTTCACCTCCCTCACCGCATCCGAAATTGCCGCCAAGGTCCGCTCCAAGGAAATGAAGGCGGAAGCCGTCGCGACGGCTTATCTCGACCGGATTAAGGTACTTGACCCTAAAATCAAAGCCTTCAATGAAGTCTTTGCCGAGCGGGCCATCGCGCAGGCGAAGGCCGTGGATGTCCGGATTGAGAAAGGCGATGCGTCGGGGGCCTTAGTCGGTGTTCCGATCGCCATTAAAGACAACATGCTCATTCGGGGTGAGCACTGCACCTGCTCGTCTAAGATCCTCGAAGGGTTCGTGGGCACCTACGATGCCACCGTCATACGCAAGCTTCGTGCCGCGGGCGCTGTCTTCCTGGGACGGACAAACCTGGACGAATTTGCGATGGGCTCTTCCACAGAAAACTCCGCTTTTCACACGACACGCAACCCCTGGGACACCACGCGCATCCCGGGCGGATCCTCCGGCGGAAGCGCGGCGTCGGTAGCCGCGCGCATGGCGCCATTAGCCCTGGGCTCCGACACAGGTGGATCCATCCGGCAGCCGGCCGCTCTATGCGGAATACTCGGGTTTAAACCGACCTACGGCCGGGTGTCCCGCTTCGGCCTCATCGCTTTTGCCTCCTCGTTAGACCAGATCGGTCCCTTCGCGACAACGGCCAAAGATGCCGCGCTTCTTTTGCAGGTGATCGCGGGCCAGGACGATCGGGACTCCACGAGCGTGAATCAGAGCGTCCCGGATTATGTCACCGGCCTAGAGAAGTCCTTAAAGGGTTTGCGGATTGGTTTGCCCAAGGAATATTTCATCAGCGGCACAGATCCCGAAATCGACAAAGCCGTGCGCGAAGCCATCAAGGTATTGGAAAGCTTCGGGGCCACCACTCGCGAGATCTCTCTGCCCAACACGGACCATTGCCTGTCCGTGTACTACATCCTGGCGCCCTCAGAGGCGAGCTCGAACCTCTCGCGCTTCGACGGGGTGCGCTACGGCCGGCGGGCCAAAGACGTCGAAAATCTCCTTGAACTCTATGAGAAGAGCCGGGGCGAAGGCTTTGGCCCCGAAGTGAAGCGCCGCATTATGATCGGGACGTACGCTCTGTCCTCCGGCTATTACGACGCCTACTATGCCAAAGCCCAGAAAGTGCGCACACTCGTGAAGCAGGATTTCGACAAGGCGTTCAAAGAGGTGGATGTGATTGCCACACCCACCAGTCCTTCGCCCGCCTTTAAGATCGGTGAAAAATCATCGGATCCGCTGCAGATGTATCTGTCGGACATATTCACGATCTCCTGCAATCTGGCGGGGCTTCCGGGGCTGTCCCTTCCCTGTGGATTTACGAAAGCCAAGCTCCCCATCGGCCTGCAGCTTCTGGGGCGCCCTTTCGAGGAAGGAACACTGCTCTCTGCCGCACACCACTATGAACAAGCCCAAAGCTGGAACAAAGAAGCCCCGAAAATCGCTCTTTGAGTATTCTGCCGGGGGAATAGTCCAGGACGGGGCGAGTCTCTTGATGGTCAAGGTGGAGAACCTGGAAGGCGAGCAGCTCTGGACGTTTCCCAAAGGCCACATTGAGCCGGGAGAGAAGGCTCCGGAAGCCGCGCTCCGTGAGGTGCAGGAAGAAACGGGATATGTTTGCCGGATTCTAAAGCCGTTTGAGCGTGTGCAGTACTATTTCCAGCGTGACGGGGAGCTCACGAAGAAGACCGTGACCTGGTTTCTGATGGAGCCGCTGAAGAAATCCGGCATCCCTGACGCTGACGAAATTCTCGAAACGGAATGGGTTTCTCTCGAAGAGGCGCAGAAGAGAGCAAAGTATAAGTCGGATAAGAAATTACTGGCCAAATTAAAATCATGAACCTGGAACCTGTCATTGGTCTTGAAGTCCACGTCCAGCTCAAAACCGAGTCGAAGCTTTTCTGCCGGTGCTCGACCCTCTTTGGAGCCACCCCCAACTCCCAAGTCTGCCCCATCTGCTGCGGTCACCCGGGGGTGCTCCCCTATCTGAACAAGAAGGCCGTTGAGCTTTTGGTCCGAGCCGGCCTGGGACTCGGTTGCGAGATCGCCCCCCATTCAGTGTTCTCCCGCAAACAGTACTTTTACCCGGACTTGCCGAAGGCCTATCAGATCTCACAGTTTGATCTGCCGCTCGCCCGCCACGGGAAGATCGAGATCATCGGCGATGGCGGCAAGCTCAAAACGGTCCGCGTTCAACGCATTCATCTGGAAGAAGATGCTGGCAAGCTCCTGCATGCCATCGGTGCCCGGGAACTGGATTATTCGCTCGTCGATTTGAACCGTTCCAGCATCCCTCTGGCCGAGTGCGTTTCCGAACCGGATCTGGCGAGCCCCGAAGAAGCGCACACCTATCTGACCGCTCTTAAGGCGATCCTGCAATACCTCGATGTTTCCGACTGCGATATGGAAAAAGGATCGCTGCGCTGCGACGCCAACGTGTCGCTCAAGCCGGTGGGACACAAGATCCTAGGCACGCGGGCAGAGATCAAAAACTTGAACTCTTTTAAGTCTGTAAAGGAAGCGATTTACTACGAGATCAAGCGCCAGCATGAGGTCTTAAATACGCAAGGTCGGGTGGTACAGGAAACAAGACTGTGGGACGAGGCCCGCGGGGTGACGGAGAGCATGCGCTCGAAGGAAGAAGCACATGACTACCGCTACTTCCCGGAACCCGACCTTATTCCGATCAACCTGACCACCACGTTTCTGGATTCCGTACGTGCGGCGCTCCCGGAGCTGCCGGAAATGAAAAAGAACCGTTTCATCAGCGATTTTAAATTGACCGACTATGATGCAGCGGTCCTGGTGGGCGACAAGGCCCTGGCAGGCTTTTTTGAGGCGGCCGTCGCCAAAGCAGGATCGGAAGCCGCCAAACCCGTGTCGAACTGGATCACGACCGAGCTGGCCGGCCGCCTGAATGCCGCTAAAAAGTCGATTTCAGACTCGCCCGTCACCCCGGAAGCTCTGGCGCAGCTTGTGGGACTCATCCAGAAGGGGACCATCACAGGCAAGACCGCCAAGGATGTCTTCAGTGAGATGTTTGAAACTGGCGGCGCTCCATAACAGATCGTCAAAACCAAAGGTCTCACCGCCGTGGGTGATGAGGGAGCTATCGCAAAGTGGTGCGAAGAAGCCATCCAGGAAATGCCCAAAGCCGTTGAGGAATACAAGGCGGGTAAAGAGCGCGCCATCGGATCTCTCGTCGGCCTCGTCATGAAAAAATCCCAGGGCAAGGCCAGTCCTCAGATCGTCAACCAGATCCTCCAAAAGAAGCTCTCAAACTGATATACTGATGCCGTAGTACCCGCTTCGAAGGCATGATTCCCTGTTAGCGTTACGGCTCGTTCGCCTACCTTACCTTGGGTCCAGCACTTTGATCGGCAATTCAACTGACTAGGAGACACACAAATAACATGGCAAAGAGACTGTATGTAGGGAATCTGCCCTTCGACGTATCGGAAGACCAGCTGCATGAGCTTTTTTCGGCTCACGGCCAGGTCGCTTCCACCAAACTCATCACCGACTTCAACACCGGCCGCTCCCGCGGATTCGGTTTCGTCGAGATGGGTTCTGATGATGAAGCCAAGGCAGCGATCGACAAGATGAACAAAGTCAAGGTTGGGGAACGCGAACTCGTTGTCAACGAAGCTCGCCCTCGCCCGGAGCGCACAGGCGGCTCTACTGGCGGCGGACGCGGTGGATTTGGTGGCGGACGCGGTGGTTACGGCGGTGGCAATGGTGGTGGCTACGGCGGCGGCAACAGCCGCGGCGGTGGTTACGGCCGAGACCGTTATTAATTAACACCTAAGCATCTGCAACAACTAAAAACCCCTCTAGAAATAGAGGGGTTTTTATTTTAATGAGATTTAACATCGAATTCACACTGCAGCAACCCCACCTTAACAGTCATCCGCTAAGCTTGTCCCATGATGAAAAAGCGGAAGCGATTGATGACTTGGGTGTATGTGATTGCCGCGGGTTGGTTTCTGGCTGTTTCTCATGCCAGGGGTGAAACACTCAATTATGCGGCCCAAGCCAAGGCCCAGGACACTCGCTACCGGACTCCCGAAGATATGCTCGACAAGATCCCATTTTTAGGCAATATCCCCCGCGCGTATCTCCTTGGGGACGGCTACACCATGAAGCTCTCCGTAGACCGACTCCGGATTGACCATATGGGGCGGTACTCCCGTACAAAAGGAACGAACCGGTCCTGCATGGTGGGCTTAAGCTATACAACGCCCGTGGCGTTCTTTACGACCCGGGTCGATCTCCCACTTTTCACTTCCCCGACCTTGGCCCTGTCTGATTGGCAGAGGAGCTCCATGGGTGACTATGTGATTTACATGTCGCGCCTGCCGGTTAATCACTCCGCTCTGACACTTTCCATCTCCGCACGCTTCTAGCACCACCCCCCGCAGTATAATGTAAGAGTGAAAAAGAAAAACGACCAGGAATCCTTTAGCTATTCTGTTGCACATGATTTGCGCGCTCCTTTGCGGGCGATCCAGGGTTTTTCACGCATCCTCCTGGAAGATCATGCTGAGGGCCTATCCAAAGAAGCCATTCTGCTTCTGAATAAAATCTGCAAGAACACTGAAATGATGTCTCAATTGATTGACGATTTGCTGGCCTTCTCCAAGATCGGCCGCAAGGCCATGGCCAAGCACCGTGTTCCGATGCGTGACCTGGTGGACGTGGTCGTCAATCAATTACGAGAACTGGAGGCCTCCCGTCCGGTGAAGATATCGATCCGTGCGATTCCAGACAGCACCGGGGACGCACCGCTCTTACGGCAGGTATGGACCAATCTCATCTCCAATGCCCTGAAATTTACGCGCACCCGGACGACCCCAAAGATCGAAATTGGCGCCCATCAGGCCAGCGGCGAAATGACCTATTTTGTCCGTGACAACGGGGTGGGTTTTGATATGCGCTACGCCGATAAGTTGTTCCACGTTTTTCAAAGACTTCACAGCGTGCAGGAGTTTGAAGGGACTGGCGTAGGTCTGGCCATCGTTCAGCGCATCATCCAGAGGCATGGGGGACGGGTCTGGGCCAAGGGTAAGCCCGGGCGGGGCGCGACGATCTACTTCGCCCTTCCTCGCTAAGGCTTGTAGTAGGTGAGGGCTTCCGGAAGTTCTTCTCGAATCTTTTCAATCCGCTTGGCGTCGGAAGGATGGTCGGACAAAAAGGCCGGAGGCGCTTTTCCCCCCATCTCACTGGCCATGCGTTCCCAGAAACCGAGCGCTTCCCGCGGATCATAGCCCGCCTTGGCCATCAAAATAAGCCCGATGTGGTCTGCCTCCGATTCCTGCTTGCGGCCGAACGGTAAGGCCACCCCGATGCCAAAAGCCTGCTGAATCAACAGTTGAGCTTCCTCGCTTCTCCCCTCCGATAGCACCGTTAAAGGCAGCGTCATGAGCGACTGGTCGCTCATCCGTTCCGCCCCATGATGGGCCAGCGCATGGGACACTTCATGGCCTAGGACGACCGCGAGGCCTGTATCATCCTTCGTGAGCGGCAGGATGCCGGTATAGACGGCGATCTTACCCCCGGGCAGGCAGAAGGCGTTCACTGTCTTGGGATCATCGATCACAGTGAATTCCCAGCGGTATTCCGGTTTGTCGGCCGCGGCGGCAATACGTTTTCCAACACGCTCCACCATGGCGATCGTCTCGGGATCGCGGGAGATTTTGTTCTTCTTTTTGACGTCCGCGTAGGCCACCAGACCCATCTGGCCCTCTTCGTCCTCAGAAACGATATTGAATTGATGTCGGTTCGTGTAGGGGACCGTCGCGCAGCCCCCCAAGAACATCACGGCAGTGGCGCAACTGACACAGAGGATTAGGTTTCGCATCGGGGAGATTTTACCCCGAATCCTTTGATAAAAACTATAAGCCGGGGTGACCCCATCGATGATATAAATAGCGGAATGGGGTTTATAATGGATGATCGGAGGAAATGCATGCCTAAATTATTGACGAAAAATGAGATCACAGCAGGCCTTAAAAAGATTCCCAGTTGGAAACGTCAGGGCAAGGAAATATCACGCCTCTATACCTTCTCCGGGTTCATTACGGCCATGGCCTTTGTGAACCATGTGGCCGGCGTGGCCGAGTCCATGGACCATCACCCCGACATCCTCATCCAGTACAAAAAGGTGAAGCTGACGGTTTCAACGCATTCGGCCGGCGGGCTGACGGACCTCGATTTTTCACTCGCACAGAAAATCGACGCGTGATGACCGTGCTCCGTGATCCGTGCTCCGTGGACCGAGACCATCAATACTGTATTTGCATCGGTGCACGGTACACGGTTCACGGACTACGCCATGTATAGTAACTCACGCATCGAAACCTTTGAACAGTGCCCCCGGAAGTATAAATTCCGCTATATCGAAAATATCCGGACGGACGCGGAAGGCGTCGAAGCCTTTGTCGGTAAGCGGGTCCATGAAACGCTGGAAAAGCTCTACAAGGACCTGAAAATGGCCAAGCTGGATACGCTGGAAGAGCTTCTCCGCTACTATGAAAACGAGTGGGAGAAGAACTGGCACGGCAAGGTGAAGGTCGTCCGGGAAGGCATCACTCCCGGCCATTACTTCGAGCTCGGCAAGCGCTGCATCACCGATTATTACAAACGCTACCAGCCGTTTAACCAGGGCCGGACCCTGGGACTCGAAGAGCGCATCGAACTGAAGCTCAAAGACGGGGAAAAATCCTATACCATCCAGGGCTATATCGACCGCCTCACCTGGGACCCGACGAGCGAAACCTACGAAATCCACGACTATAAGACGGGAAGCGCAGTCCCGACCCAGGAAGAAGCTGACGAGGACCGTCAACTCGCGCTCTATCAGCTCGGCATCAAACAACGCTGGCCGGATGCCAAGAAGGTCAAACTCGTCTGGCATTATCTCGCCTCAGACAAGGACATCACATCATCCCGCACAGACGCGAATCTGGCCACCCTCGAACGGGAAGTGATCGAGGCCATTCATCGGATTGAAGAGGAATTCAAAGCCGGACGCTGGGAAGTCCGCACGAGTCGCCTCTGCGAATGGTGCGAGTACAAGTCCATCTGTCCCGCCTGGAAACACCCGGAGGCGATGGAAAAACTCTCCCCCAATGAATACCTGAAAGACACGGGTGTTCAGCTGGTCGTGAAATATGCGGACCTGGAAGCGCGCAAGGCGGACCTTCAGGCTGAAATCAAGACGCTTTCGGCGGAACAAACGAAAATTGAGGAAGCGGCCATCGCCTTTGCCCGGGAGGAAGACCTGCTCTCGATTGACGGGCCGGAGCATCGCCTGGTGATCAAAAGCGAAGACGAGTTTCGGGCGCCTACAAAATCGGAAGACCCGTTCGCCTGGGAGCTCCTGCGCACCACGCTCAAGAACGCAGGGAAGCTCGAAGACGTCTCGACGGTGAACAGCGCCATGCTAAAATTTGCCCTCAAGAGAGGCAAGTGGCCGGAAGCGCTCGTCAAATCCATCATGGGGCTGGTCACGCAGGGCATCAAACGAACGATTTCGCTGGTGAAAAAATGAGTAAAACCGAATTAATTATTTTCGATCTGGGACGCGTCCTGATCGATTTCGACTTCCGGCTCGTGATTAAGCGATTGAAGCGCTACACGGCGTTCTCTGAAAAGGAGATCCGTCGCTATTTCATGCAGACGCCCCTCTGGGACGCCTTTGAGCGCGGGGAAGTCGAACCGAAGGACTTCTTCCTGCAATTATCCAACGAGCTTAAGCTCCAGAAACTCACTTTTAAAGAATTCGCGCCGCTTTGGAACAGCATATTCACAGAAAAGCATGATTCCGTATCGATCCTGTCGCGCCTGCGCGGGCGCTATCGCATTGCGCTTTTGTCGAACGTCAACATCATGCATTGGGAACATGTCGTCGAAGCCCACGATTTTATCCAATGGTTTGACCACCCGGTCGCGTCCTGGCAGGTGGGACAACGAAAGCCCGACCTCGACATCTACCGGACGACGCTGCATATGGCGGGCGTGGCCCCTCAGAAAGCGGTCTTCATTGACGACATGGAAGCGCATGTGATTGCGGCAAGGTCACTGGGCATACGGGCGCACCAATTCATCAATGCCCGGCAGCTCATTCAGGACTTGAATGGGATACTTCCATGAGGCAGGAAGGAGAAAATAGGGAGGAGAAAGCAGTAAAGCAGCGATCTCACGTTTTATACTTGTTAGTGTTCTTCTTCCTCCTGCCTACTCCCTCCTTTCTCCAGGGTGAATCAGCCATTGAGCAGCAAGCCAAATACGCGTGGGCATCCCGTGAGGAACCAGGCCGCACCGAAGACGCCATTCGCCTCTGGACCCAGGCGGTTGCCGCCGAGCCTGAGCGCCTCGATTTAAGGATCAGTCTCGCCAAAGTTCTCGGACGCGGCGTGCGCCATGCCCCCGACGCCAAGCAACAGAAGATCTGGGCGGATCAGGCTCGCGCGGCAGCGGAGGAAGCGGTCCGTCTTGGCCCCAAGAGTGCCGATGCCTACACGATCTACGGGGAAGCTCTTGGACAGTGGGCCGATGTGAATAAGGGCGTTCACAGTTTGAGCTCTGTCCGCAAAGCCGTGAGCTCACTGCAAATCGCCATCGGCCTTGATCCCCGGCACGCTTATGCCCATATGCTCCTGGCCGAGTTTTATCGGCAAACCCCCCGCCTCATTTCAGTTGGAAATAAGGAGAAGGCCCTGGCCCAGGCAAAACTGGCCGTGGAATATGGCCCGGAGTACGCCATCAACCATCTCGTGTTGGCCAGAGCGTTTCTAGAC
>Ga0265314_10005139_pt1 | contig 11902 bp, 11 predicted proteins | sample 4126metaG_FD_203106 | JGI IMG/M metagenome (GOLD analysis project Ga0265314, IMG submission 203106) | Rhizosphere microbial communities from Carex aquatilis grown in University of Washington, Seatle, WA, United States - 4-1-26 metaG | ecosystem: Host-associated > Plants > Roots > Rhizosphere >... | reverse complement strand
GCAGCAGCTGTGACCGCCGGTCGCGAATCCCCGGAGTGCCCAGCGCCGGTATGCCGTCAGCGCTGAAATACCGGTAACTCTCATGCTCTCCGACTACCATCAGCGCTGAAAATGAAGATTCGTAACTCCAACGGTCATTGGTCCCGCTGAATTTCACACCGAACTGATGGTCCGTGTGGCTTTCTTCTTCGAGGGTGTGGAAGCGGTAAATGGTGGCGGCATAGTCGAACCGCAGGTTCCCGGAGAGTGAAAGCGGATTCTTGAGCGTCAATCCGACCGCCGGCGTGATGGCGGTGATCGCGCCGCCCTTGTTGGCGTCGGGTCCCCGGCTCTGGAGCATGATGTTGCTGTCGAACATTTCCTTTGCCGCAATGCTCGCATCCAGTGTCAGCGTCTTGTTGTCAACGAGTGCGGCCGCCGCATGGTTCGCCGTGCCGGCAATGCCGCACACAACGGCCGCAGCAAGAATCCTTGCGCGGCGCCGCGCGCGGGGTTCGTCGGAAATTGCCGAAGAGTCGCTTTTCACTGTTGCCTCCAGGACGCCGGTAAGAATCTCGCGGCCATTACGCATGCGCCGCCATCGTGTTCTCTACATCCAGGCGAATTGCCGCTGCGTCCGATGGTGTTGACGGCACGCCGCTCGTGGATGAAGTACGACCCAAGATCGAGGCAAGTTGCCCGATCAGGGATTGAAGTTGTCCGCTTTGCCGGTCCAGCTGCGCCGCCTTCTCAATATTGCCGGCGTTGCCCGGGATAATCCGGCGATACAACGGTCCCCCGATCTTTGCCTTGCTCGCCGTGCGGAATGTCATCACCCCCGCCGCAATCACGACGCATATAAATGCACCGCTTAAAAGCAGCACGGCTTTCATTGAACGTCGCGGAGATCTCATTCAGGCACCATTCCTCAATTTCCCAGGCTGCGCGCTTAGAGGTTCTTCCCAAGCGCCAGCAATCCTGGAACGTCCAGGATCAAGCTGACATTTCCATCTCCCAGAATCGCCCCGCCTGAAATGCCCGGCGCGTGGCCAAATCGACTGCCGAGTGATTTGATCACCACCTGCTGCTGGCCCAGCAGTTCGTCGACCATCACACAGCACGCGTCCTGATCCATCTGCACAATGACAAGGATCGCGCGGGTCGGATCCTCAGCCGCATCGCTCACGTTATAGAGTCTGTTCAGACGCACCACCGGCAGCAGCCGCTCCCGGATCAGGCACATCTCGCCCGTGTTCTGAACGGTCGAAAGCTGCTTCGGCGTGGGCCGGAAACTCTGATCAATACTGGTGATCGGAATGATGTAGCGCTCCCGCCCCACGCGCACCACCAGCCCGTCGATCACCGCGAGCGTCAATGGCAGCCGGATGGTGAACAGCGACCCGTGCCCCTCTTCCGACGCGATATCGATGCGCCCCCGCAGCGCCTCGACGTTCTTCCGCGCCACGTCCATCCCGACGCCGCGCCCGCTGATGTCCGTCACCACCTCCGCGGTCGAGAGCCCGGCATGAAAGATCAGCCGGAAGATCTCATCGTCGCTCAACGATTGGCCTTCCTTGACGATCCCGGCGGCCGATGCCTTGGCGAGAATCCTCGCCTTGTTGAGCCCGCGCCCGTCGTCGGAAACTTCGATCACCACGTTTCCGGCAAGGTGATAGGCCTTCAGCTGCACCCTGCCGGCCCGGGGCTTGTGGGCACGGCCGCGGTCGTCGGGCGACTCAATGCCATGATCGATGGCATTTCGCACCATGTGCACGAGGGGATCGCTCACCGCCTCCACCACGTTGCGGTCCAGTTCCGTCTCGCCCCCAACCTGCACAAAATCGATTTCTTTCCCGTTCTTGCGGGCGACATCCCGCGCCAGCCGGGCCATTTTCTGAAATACCCCCTGGATCGGCACCATCCGCATCGACATGGAGAGGTCCTGGAGCGACCGCGTGATCTTTCCCAGGTGGGACATGTTCCGCGTGAGCCGCTGCGACGCGACCGCCGCCGTCCCGTTGACGCTGAGGCCCCCGGAGGAGACATCCTGCGCCACCATCGCCTGCGCGATGACCAGTTCGCCCACCGTGTTGATCAGGAGATCGAGCCGCTCGGTGGACACTTTGACAAACGCGTCATTTTTCGCGCTGTCGGATGAGTTCTTCGAGGCGGCATCGGTTTTGGCGCTGGAAGAGGCCTGCGCAGGTGCAGCCGCCCGCGTCTCAGGCGACGAATTGTCATTGCTTTTCGGAGCAGCGGGCTGTTTTGAGGAAGCCGCGATTTCGCCGCGCGCCGCAGCCGCGAGCCGCGCCAGCATTTCCGGCAGACCATCCTGGGGCGCCGGGGCCACACCGGCCGCCGCCGCCTCGGCAACACCTGTGATGAGCCGCCGCATGACATCGACGGAGGCGAGCACCGCATCCACGCCCGCCGAATCCAGGGGCAGGATCCCTTTGCGGGCGCGATCCAGCAGATTTTCCGCGGCGTGCGCCAGCGCGCCGATTTGCCGCAGATCCAGGAACCCCGCGACACCCTTAATCGTGTGAAATGCCCTGAAGATCGCATTGATATGCTCAGGACTTCCCGCATCCTCCTCGAGCGCAAGCAGACTCGCCTCGGCAGCATCCATGTGACTGCCGCCCTCCCCGACAAAGTCCCGCACCAGCGAGACATCGTCCGGCTTGACCGGTTGCTCCGTCAGGTTCGCGGGCACCCCCGGGGGAGGCGATGAAACGTCAGATTTCGCGGGCACAGGAGCCGTGGTTGTATGCGACGGCACCATGGAAATGGCCTTGCCTTCAATGGCATCCTGCATTTGGGTGACCAGCGCCCGGACTTCCTGGAGCGCGCTGTTCGCATCGTTGACTTCAGCGAGAACGATCTTCTCGACCAGGGACATCGCCTTGGCCGAGGCCGACTGAATCGCCGCGTTGGGCCCCTTTCCGGCGGGCGCGCTCAGGATCGCGGCTGCGGCGAGTTCATTGACGATGGTCAGGCGGGTGTGAAGTTCCGCGCAGCTCGGCATGTCGCCGGATTCCGCTGTCATCGCCGCGGCGGCCGACTGTTCAATCATTCCGGAAAGTTCTGGCATTTGTTTGCCTCGGTATTCGCGTGCCTGGTGCTGATATCTGTGCCGTTTATCGGTGGGCCGGAGCCGGCCATTAATCGCACGATCCTCGATACCTTCAAAGGGTTTTCGACGTTTCAAACATGGGAGATTGTTTGCCATATATGAGAAATTTGATATGTATAAATCGCGTATCAATACCTATCTGTGATTCGCCCGACACGGAGGGTGTACCACCCGTCCATGCGCGCGAGTTTCCCGCAGAGAACCCGCCGTGAATCCACCCGGACGGGGCGACTGAAGATCGGTTAAACGCATGCAGAATCAGGCCACAGATGACCAGCAGGACCTCTCCCGCGTGCTAGTGGTCGATGACAACTGCTTCCACCAGGCGTGCATGATGCACATGCTGCGGCGCAACGGTTACATCGCCGACACTGTCGACGACGGTTCGCAGGCGGTCGCCGCCGTCCTGAACCGTCGATACATCGCCGTACTCATGGACGTCGAAATGCCGGTGATGGACGGCCTCGCCGCAACGCGCGAAATCCGCAGCCTCGAAAAGGGGGGCCGGCTGCCCGGTCGATGGCGCCTGAACATCTTCGCGGCCACTGCCTGCAACGATCCGGGAATCGCGGAAAAATGCCTCGAAGCGGGGATGGACGCCTTCTTTAATAAGCCCCTCGCCGAGACAAAGGTCGTGGCACTGATCCATTCTGTCGCCGAGCAACAACGGTCCTTCGCCAGCCAGGCGTGCAAACCGAAGGACCCCACAGGAGATTCCCACACCATGCCCGCAGCAACGCATTTGAATCTTGACGCGTTCCTTGAACGGTGCCTCGGGGACAGATCCCTGATGTCCAGCCTCATGGAGTGCTTTCAGACACAGGCCCGGGAGGATTGCGCCAAGATCAGCGACGGTTTGGCGCATCACGACCTGGAAGCGATCCGCTCCGCCGCCCACAGCCTGAAGGGAGCCTCGGCTTACCTGGCTGCCGAACCGCTTCGGTCCGCCGCTGAGCGCCTGGAGCGTGCCGCCAAGGCCGCCGAAGAAATAGCCGCGAGGCAACTGTTCGCAGAACTTGAGGTCGAGCTCCGCTCCACCTTTTCCGAGTTGCAGGCCATCATCGCCCGGGGCAATGAAGGCGCCGTAAACACGCCCCCGAACGAAACGGCAAAAGAAACGCCGGAGTCTGACAGATGCAAATCCTGATTGTGGATGACAGCAAAATGGGACGCGAATTGCTGCGGATCGCGCTGCTCAAGTGCGGCCATTCCGTCCAGGATGTCGAAACCGGCGAACAGGCCCTGTCGGCACTTCGCATATCGCACTGCCGCCTGGTCATCTCCGATTGGGAAATGCCCGGCATGAGCGGCCTGGACTTGTGCCGGGCCATCCGCGCCGGCGAATTTCCCGGTTACGTCTATGTCATCCTTCTCACCGCCCGGGAACGCCGCGACAAAATGGACGCCATCGTCGCAGGCGCCGACGATTTTATGAGCAAGCCGTTTGCCCCCGACGACCTCGCCCTTCGCGTTCGCCTGGCCGAGCGGACCATCGCCATACACATGCGCGAAGCGGTGCTCTTCACGCTGGCGCAACTCATTGAAACGCGCGGCCCCATGAACTGCATGCATACCGAGAGAATTCGCTGCTTTGCCCGCCTCCTGGCACAGGATCTGGGCGCCAACCGCTGCTTCGAAAAGGACCTTGACGCCGAATTCATCCGCAATCTTTTTGTCGCCGCCCCGCTGCACGACATCGGAAATGCCACGATTCCTGATTCCGTCCTCCTCAAGCCCGGCGCGCTCAGCGAAGCGGAATTCAGTATCGTCAAGACGCATACCCTCCAAGGCGCCCGCGCCGTTGAATCCGCGGCCCTGGCGTATCCCGAATCAACCTTCTTCCGGGTCGCGCACGACATCGCCCTCACCCATCATGAATGCTATGACGGCACCGGTTATCCCAACGGCCTCAAAGGAGACGCCATCCCGCTGGCCGGGAGAATCGTCGCCGTGGCCGACACCTATGATTCCATCACCAACTGCCGCAACTACCGGGCTGCCCGCAGCCATGCCAAGGCCTGCGCCATGATCCGCGATGAGGCCGGAAAGCGGTTTGATCCGCGGATCGTTGACGCATTCAACCGCCGGCAGGTGGAGATATTGGGAATCGCGACCCGGTTCAAGGATTCCGGGGGCATTCCATGACTGCTGTCAACGCCCAGGAAAATACGCCCGGTGTCATCCACAAAGGCTCGGTCCTGGTTGTTGATGATGCGCAGTTCTGCCGGGAAATGGTGGCCGCGGCGCTTCGCGGCTCGGGGTATCGCGTGGTCCCGGCCGTCGACGGCTGCGATGCCCTTCGCCTGCTGGCCGAATATCCCGCCGACATGGCCATCATTGATTACAACATGCCCCGCATGGACGGTGTTGAACTGCTCAGGGCCCTCCGCGGAAATCCCAAGTATCAGAGAATGCCGGTCATCATGCTCACCGATGTCGCCAGCAAGGAGGTCATCGTCCGTGTCGGCGCACTGGGCGTTGCCGGCTACATGCTCAAATCAAAGTTCTCGCTGCCCGAATTGCTGGGGCGCGTCGGAAAGGCATTCAAGGCGGGACATGCGTCACACGCGGCGTCGGCGGTCCGCAGCGCCGCCCCCGCCGATGCCGCGGCGCCTGAGGCTGCCGCCCCCGCCGCCGGCAGCGCAGCGGCAGCCTCCATCCCCGCGCCCGTCATAAGCCGGCACATGCCTGCGGCCACCGCCCCCAACCTCATCACGCGCGAAGCGGCGCTGCCCGCCGTCAAGGATTTCGCGGGCGTCAAAGCGCTTAACATCCTCGTAGCCGAACTTCATGCCGCTCTTTCGGCTCCGGCTGCGGATCTCGAAATGGTTGCCTCCCTCATCCAGCAGGACCCCGTCCTCGCGATGCGCACGCTCGTGGCGGCGCAAGCCACGGCCGCGCAGGGCAAGCCGCCGCGCCTGAATTCCATTGAGGACGCAATCCGTGCGATCGGAATCCCGGGGGTCAGGACGATACTCGATTCCTGCCCGGTGTTTGATCCGCTGTCCTTGCCGATCGAGCAGGGTGTGGCGTTGATTCGGCGCTGGCAGCACCTGCAGGCGGTCGGCTCGATCCTGACCCGGATTCTTCCAAAAACCGAAGCGATACCCGCCGGTCTCCCCTATATCATTGGCCTGATCCACGAATTGCCCGACATCCTCCTGGAGCAGCACTTCCCGGGAGAGATGACCGCCGCTTCAGACTTTGCCACACAAGTTGGCGCGCCGGTACGGACGCTGTTCCAGAGCGTCTTTGGCGTGGCCATCGACGAACTTGCGGGTCTCGCCTTCGATGGCGCAAAAATACCGCCCGCGATCGTCTCGCCGGTCCTGGAATTCGCCAGGGCCGGCGGCTCGGTGCCCCAGGCCGGCGCCCAGCGACCGGCGCTCTCACGGCTGGCCAAGACCCTGGCCGTGGCGGATGCCTACGCCCATGCCCTTCTGATGGCGACATCCAAGGATGCCACCGTTCAGCCAATGACCGAACACGACTGCCGCAGCGCGCTGATCACCAACGCCCCCATCAATGGCCCTGAAGTCCGGTCCGAGGTCGTCACCACCATGTGCACGCAGCTGAAAGCCCCCGCCGAATTCGAAAAAGCGCTGATCGAGCCCCTCTTCCCGCCACGAGCCGTGCGCGTGCTATACGCGCGCCATCCCGCATTTTCCCGGCTCGACCCCCTCGAAACCGCACTCAGCCAGCTCGGAAAAGTCCAGACCCTGGAGCGCGCCCCCCGTGCCGCGGACTGGGACAACGTGGGCGGCCTGGTCGTTGCGTCCCCGGATGCCGAGGCCGCCCGCTCTCTCGTCTCCGAAGCCATCCGCGTCCAGAAACTGGCCGGCGTCAGTCTCCCGATACTCTGCGTCGTCCCCGGGGAGCAACATGCCGCCACGGTCAAGGCGATCGGAAAATCGGCGGTCGGGGAACAGGCCGCCGCAACGATTGCCGGTTACCCCGTCTCGCTGTTTCAACTGGCCCAATTCATCGGGAAACTCAAGAGCCCATGAGCACCGCGGGACGACCATCCACCCGGCCACACGCCTGCCGGCGCCGTGGACGGCAAAAGCTCAAAAAAAGGGGCCGACTCTGTCGGCCAGAAACATCTTCATGAACATTCTCATCGCTGAAGACAATCTCCTATCGCAGAAGTTACTGCAGGCTTCCCTGGAAAAGGCCGGCCATCGGGTACTCGCCGCCTGCAACGGCGCCCAGGCCCTCCAGATGAAGAGCCACTGGCCCTCGCGCCTCATCATTTCCGACTGGGAAATGCCCGAGTTGAACGGCCTGGAACTCTGCCGCCACATCCGCGCCGAGCTCGACGGCAATTACACGTACTTCATCCTCCTCACCGCGCGCGACGGCCGCGATAACAAGCTCGAAGCTCTTTCCGCCGGCGTGGACGACTTTGTCACCAAGCCTTTCGATCAGGCCGAACTTGCGGCAAAGCTCCACAACGTGGAAAAAATGCTGGCCGTTGAAAGCCGGGAACTCACCATCTTCGCCCTTGCCAAGCTCGCCGAATCGCGCGATCCGGAAACCGGCGCACACCTCGAACGCGTCCGCAGCTACACCCGCCTGCTCGCCTCCGAACTCGTCGTCCTCGGAAAATACGCCGGCATCGTTGATGCTGAATATGTCCGCATGATTTACCAGACCAGCCCGCTTCATGACATCGGCAAGGTCGCCATCCCGGATTGCGTCCTGCTCAAGCCGGGCCGCCTCAGCGACCGCGAGTTCAACATCATGAAAAGCCACACCACGCTGGGCGCCCAGACCCTCCGGGCCGCGCTCGACTCCCATCCCGGCGCCCTCTTCCTCGACATGGCCAGCGAAATCGCGCTCACCCACCACGAACGCTTCGACGGCTCAGGTTATCCCTCCGGCCTCAAGGGGACAAACATCCCCCTCTCAGGACGGATTATGGCGATTGCCGATGTCTATGACGCCCTGACCAGCAGGCGCGTTTACAAGGCCGCGTTTGATGAAGTTGTCGCCGGATCATTGATTCGCGAAGGGGCCGGCTCGCATTTCGACCCCGAACTCGTTGAGGTGTTCTCCCAGGTTGAGGACAGGTTTGCCAAGGTGCGGGAAATGTACTCAGAACGCGAGAAGGAATATTCCTCCGTCCTATATTGAACCAAGTGGCGAACGGGGCGCGGCGGGAGGAACCCCCTAACAGAATACATGAGGACTGAATGCCCTGGCGGTCCGGCCGCTATTGCGCACCAGCCCCCCGCGCCACGGCATCACGCGGCGGCAGCTTTGGCTTTTTCCAGGGTTTGCTGGACCTTTTGCAGGAGCTCAGTGGCATCGAAGGGCTTGATCAGATAGTTGTTCACGCCCGCTCGGATGGCGTCAAGCACACGCGGTTTCTCGGCTTCGGTGGTCACCATGATCAGCAATGTTCTGCGATCGGTTTCCCGCACCTTTTTTATGAGGGAAATGCCGTCGAGGTTCGGCATGTTCCAGTCCACGATGGCGAACGTAAAGCCGCCGGGGGTTCTGGCCATGGCGGCAAGCGCCTCGACACCGTCTCCGGCCTCGGCGAATTCAATGCCAGGTATCGAGGCCAGCGCGCTTCGCTGGATGATGCGCATCGTCTTTGAATCGTCAACCAAGAGGCATTTCATGATGCTGCTCCTTAAAGATTGGCGAGGTTCGGGGCTGGATGCGAGCTTCGATCGTAAATTCGCCGAACGGGCTCGAACAGGGAAGCACCACGCAGGGCTGCTTCCCATTGACAGCGACGGTACAACCGTCGCTGACGGAAACACTTGGCAGCGAGATGTTGGTCGCACCGCCCAGGTGGCGCTTGGCGCTCCCGACGATCAGGTTGGTGAGTTCGCCGATCGCATCCGTGAAGGCTGGCGTGCCGGGCTCAAAATGCATGCCGCAGAAACACTCAATGGACTTGACCGCCGCTTCCGTCGAAAAGCTCACGACTACCGATCCAGACAGGTCGCCGTTGAGCTCGATGATCCCACAGGTCTTGTACGCGGTGCCGAAGTCCTGCTTGATCGAAGGATTGCTGAACCGGATTTTCACATGGATCATCGTCTCAAAGACGTCGCGCACGGCCTCGGCGAAGATGGCCACAAGCCGCGGAACCGAAAGATGATTGATATCGTGTTGCATGGTCGTTCCCTTCAGGAGTATTCAGGCCGCGGTGGCCACCGGCTTTTCCCTTTCCCGGAGCGTGACGGTCACGTTATGCCCCTGGCAGGAAAATGGGACACGCAGCAGCAGGCGGCTTCCGGGGATGCGCGAAGAAAAATCGGCCCCTTCGACCACCGCCGGCAATGAAAGAAAGCATTTCTCCGGCAACAGCGCTTTCAGGTTGCCCCCGATGATGTTGACCAGTTCCGCGACTGAATCCTGTTCATCACACACCGAAACGTCTTCTTCACGCGCGCTGAACATCACGGAGGCCGCATGGCGGGCGACCTCCACCGAGCAGTCCAGAAGCACCGCGCCATCCCAGGCGCCGGTGATATGGACGCACGCGGCGATGGAGCGGGCCGGAGCGGGGGCGCCGGCGATTCCACCGGATTCGATGGTCATCCCCAGGATGGCTTCCCAGGTCATCGCGGCGATTTGTGTGATTTGGTCCAATTCAATTTCCATGTTCGCTCCCGGCGTCAGGCCGCCTTCGAAACGGCGTGCTTGTGTCTGAAACAACTGCTCTTGTCCAATGGCATCCGGGCGAGATCCTCGCAGAGGCCCAGCGTGGTCTCCGCGCACCCCAGGAACAGATACCCGTCGGGCTTGAGCAGCCGGCGGGCCTTTTCGAGAATCTGCCTCTTGGTATCGGTATCAAAATAAATCAGCACGTTGCGCAGGAAGATCACGTCAAACTGCGGCATCGCGGGCCACCCCTGCACGAGGTTCATCTCGCGGAACTGTACCATCCGGCGCACGCGCTCCTTGATCTGCCACTCCAGCCCGATCCGGTCGAAATACTTGATCAGCAACTGTGCCGGCAGACCGCGGTTCATTTCAATCTGGTTGTAGCGGCCCTCGCGCGATCGCCGGATCATCTCGGTTGAAATGTCGGTGGCCAGCATGTCGATTTTCCAATCGGCGGCCTGCGGCATGGATTCCAGCAGGGTCATCGCAATGCTGTAGGGCTCCTGCCCGGTGGAACTCGCCCCGCACCAGATCGAGAGTGCCCGGGAGCCCTTGCGATTCGCGAGCAGCTCCGGAAGGATCGTGTTGCGAAACGTTTCGAACGGGTGAAGGTCGCGCAGAAAACTCGTCTCGTTGGTCGTCATCGCTTCCACGATCCGGGGCCGGAGCGGATCGATCGTGCTGGCCTTGAGCCGGTCGACAATCGCCGAGATCGACGGAAGCTTTTCCTGGCGCAGCACCGCCGCAAGGCGCGCCTCGACCAGGTATTCCTTGCCCGGCTCAAGGACGATGCCCGCCTGGGATCGGACCAGGCTGGTGATATATCCGAAATCTTCGCTTGAAATGGCCATCGGGCCGCTCCTATTTCACGAGGCCCGGGCGCACGCCTTAAGCGTGCGGCCCGTTGCGGTACGACTGACAATCTCAAACGCAATCTGTTGCAGCGGCAGCTGGCTCTCCGCCAGTCCCGCGCGGGCGACAAATCCCGGCATTCCCCAGACGACCGACGTCGCCTCGTCCTGCACGATCACCTGTCCGCCTGCTTCACGGATAATCTCGCAGCCCCGCAATCCGTCGGAGCCCATCCCGGTGAGCACCACGCCGAGCATCCGTGCCCCATAGGCCGCCGACGCTGAACGGAAAAGCGCATCCACGGCGGGCCGGCAGGAATTTTCCGGAGGATCATTGTTGAGCTCCACCGAAACACGGCCCCCGACGCGCCGCAGCGCCATGTGCACCCCGCCGCGGGCGATGATCACTTTGCCCGGCGACAGAATCATTCCCGGGCTCGCTTCTTCAACCCCGACGGAACATTGCGCGGCCAGCCGTTCCGCAAGAAGCCGCGTGAAAATCGGTGGCATGTGCTGCACGATGACCACCGGCACAGGCAGGTCGCCAGGCAGGGCCGGAAGAATGGCCGAGAGCGCATTGGGCCCGCCGGTCGAGACGCCGATGGCCACCACATCCACGGGCCCGCGGACGCCTGACGCCGGCCGAATTACGGATGCAACCGCCGCAGGCGATTGGGCCGCCTGCTGCGAAAGCTGCCGGAAGCGGCAGAGGACTTTGATGCGCGGGATCAGTTCCTCCTTGATCCGCGCGGACGCCAGCGCCACGCTCCCCACGTTGGCGGGCTTGGTGAGATAGTCGTTGGCGCCCGCCGCAAGGGCGTCGAGCGTCGCCGCCGCGCCCCGCTCGGTAAGCGTGCTGAACATGATCACGGGCAGCAGCGGCCGCGCTTTGCGCAGCTCCTTGAGCGTCTCGATCCCGTCAAGTTCCGGCATCTCCACGTCCAGTGTGACGATGTCCGGACTGACCTGATCGAGCTTCTGCAGCGCAATGCGGCCGTTGGCGGCCGAAAAGACCTCCAGGTCCGGATCGGCTGTGAGCGTCTCGGAGAGAATACGCCGCACCACCACCGCATCATCGACAATGAGCACTCGGAGTTTTGGCACGAATGACTCCTGGATCAGGCGGCCTGCAGCAGATCCAGCTTCTGCTTCAGCGCATCCTGCGTAAACGGCTTCATCACATATTCATTGGCGCCGGCCTCGAGGGCCTTGGCCACCTGCGCGGTCTCGACATCCGTCGTGACCATCATCAGCTTCATCTTGCTGTATCGCGCATCGGCCCGCACGCGCCGCACAAACTCATAGCCGTTGA
>Ga0265314_10005138_pt1 | contig 11905 bp, 10 predicted proteins | sample 4126metaG_FD_203106 | JGI IMG/M metagenome (GOLD analysis project Ga0265314, IMG submission 203106) | Rhizosphere microbial communities from Carex aquatilis grown in University of Washington, Seatle, WA, United States - 4-1-26 metaG | ecosystem: Host-associated > Plants > Roots > Rhizosphere >... | reverse complement strand
TTCATTGAACATCCGGAAAAATATCTCCGGTCGAAATATTCCGGCGAAATCACATCGTCGCACCGCGGCTTTGTTACCGGCATCGATTCCCTTGAACTTGGTTTGACCGGTATCATACTTGGAGCCGGCAGGACCAAGATCGATGATGTCATCGACCCCAAAGCGGGCATCATACTGACAAAGAAAGTCGGGGATGCAGTCAGCGCCGGCGACACTCTGGCGTTTTTTTATACCGACAATAAAGGAGCGGTTGAACCTGCCGCAGAACGGATCACGAGCGCGTTTGTTGTCGGAACGTCGAAACCAGAGCCCGCACCTCTCGTCATTAGTCAGGTTGACGAGAACGGTACCGTTCCTTTCAAACTCTGACCCTAAATAGAAGATAATCTCTTAGTGTGCGGCATCGTCTCTCTTCATTCCTTTGTTACGAGAGAAAAAGCAAAGCCCCGCCGAGATCAAGCTCAACTTGATTCTTTTCGACGATTCCGTTATACTGTTTTCCACATATGATACCACGACGCTTTCTTCTTACCGCTGTATTTTTTTGGTGCGCCGCAATTGCTGCTACGCCGCTGCTCGATTCGCTCGGCGGCGCCGGAACGAGTACCGCCTCTTTTTCATATCATTTTTTTTCCCGTGTATGCCACCAGATCGACTCGCGTTCGTTTCATATTGCCGGCGGCAAGTTCGCGGTATGCATTCGCTGCTTTTCGATCTATGCGGCGTTTTTTCTCAGCGTTTTGTTTTATCCGTTATTGTCCCGCACCCGAGTATCAGCTGTTTCATCACGAGTGTTGCTCGCCCTGTCGGCGCTGCCGATGGCGATTGACGTAGCCCTGGACGGCGTCGGAGTTTGCGAGAGCACTGGCGTGTCGCGAGCCGTCACCGGCGTCGTGTTTGGGTTTGCGCTGGGAATCGTTCTCGCGCCGCTCCTCGAAGAACTTGTGCGGGAAATTTTTTCACGATTGAATCATTTCTTACGGACAACATATGCAACCAAAACCAGATAGATTGATGCCGGCGCTGTACGGCGGATTGATCATTGCGGGAATTTCCGCGATTCCCGGGTTGAATCTTATCAACGTCTGCTGCTGTGCAGGTATATTGGTGGGAGGATTCCTTGCGGTCTTCTTCTATAAGCAGGAGTTGATGCCCGAGATGGACCCGCTTACGTCGAACGACTGCGTCCGCCTTGGCGCATTTGCCGGAGTCATCGCCGCGGTGGCCGGAACGATCATCAGCGTTCTCGTGATGCTCGTTTTCGGAAACATCGCCCTGGAAATGATGATGAGAATAGTTCATCAGATGAACGTGGAATTGCCGGGGAACGTCGAGCAGATGATTAATCAGGGGATGGAGGAGAAGCCGTCGTTCTTAGGGATCGTGTTTTCGCTTTTCTTTAATCTCATTGTCGACGTTCTATTCTCGACACTTGGCGGTTTGATCGGCTGGTCGGTATTCAAGCCGAAGCCGCAATACCCGCAGCAAAGCATCTGATCACGATTGCAGTTTGATCCGGAACGTCGTCCCGACTCCGAGTTTGCTCTCCTTGACCGAGAGTTTGCCTTTATGGTAGGTTTCGACAATTCTTTTGGAGAGGCTGAGCCCCAGCCCCCATCCGCGTTTCTTCGTGCTGAATCCGGGGCGGAAAATGTCTTTGCGGTACGCCGCGTCAATCCCTTTCCCTGTATCGGTCACGTCGATGACCGGCGCGCCGTTCAGCCGTGAAATCCGGAATGAAATTTTTCCTTTCCCGTCCTCCATCGCGTCCAATCCGTTCTTTACAAGATTCTCCAGCACCCATTCAAACAACTCCCGGTTGATTTTTGCCGTGACCGGTTCCGCAGACTCTACGACGATGTCGACCCGTTTTCCCATCTGAGGGATTCTCTTCTGGAAATAGAGTATCACGCCCTTCACGACTTCAAGCAGCTTTTCCTCGCGCAAATCCGGCTTGGAGCCGATCTTTGAAAAACGATCGGCGATTTTGTTTAAACGAAGGAGATCGTTTTCCATTTCTGCAATCGTGTCGGTCAATCTCGGATTCGGCTGCGGCTGGAGTTTCATGATCTCGACCCAGCCCATCATGCTCGACAGCGGCGTGCCGAGCTGGTGGGCAGTTTCCCGCGCCATCCCGACCCAGATGTTGCTTTGTTCGCTCCGTTTGATGTAGCTGAAGCCGATGTATCCGACAAAAATGAAAAGTGCGGCAATCACGATCTCGATGTACGGAAGCCACCGAAGCCGTGTGATGAGGAGCGACTCGCCGTAATGCACCCTGCTCAGGATGATCGTATCCTGATATGAAACGACGATCGGGCGGTTCATCTTGTCCATGTCGGCGATGAGTGAACGGACGGACGCATCGCGCTCGCTCTTGGAAAGCGTCGTATCGATCTCGATGTTGCGCGAGGCTTTTATTTCAATGTTGTTTGCATCGGACTCGATGATCGGAAAATCGATGGCGCGGATAAGCTCGTCAAAAATAAAACTGTATTCGCCCCCCGAATACGGGCTGTTGGCAAGGTACTCGACCGATTTTGCGTACAGCGCAGCAACCTCGCGTTCCTTTTTCTGAAGCCGGTCGACGAGGTTATGCGTATAAAAGAGGATCGGGATGATGATGACGAAGGCTGCGACCAGCAATGCAGTTTTTATGTTTCCGGATTTGGGGCTGCGTGTGCTAAGTTTCATGAGAAGTACTAATTCCCGTCGTGGTGCAATGGAATTGTCAAAATATTTTACCGCAGGATCGTCTGGTCACGGCGCGCACCGACCGAAACGATCGGTACCGGAACCCCCGACAGTTTTTCGATGGCTTCGATGTACCGCCGGGCGTTTTTCGGTAGCTGCCTGTATTTCTTGGCTCCCGATATTTTTTCTTTCCATCCTTTAAAGGAATGATAGACCGGCTCGACGCGTTCGAGAGTCTGGAGATCGGAAGGAAACGACTTCAGCTTTCGTTTATTATTTTTGTATCCGGTGCAAATCTTGATCTCGTCGAAATCATCCAGCACGTCGAGTTTCGTCAAAGCGATCTCTTTAACGCCGTTGATTTCAAGCGAATAGTTCAGGCTCACCATGTCGAGCCAGCCGCAGCGCCGGGGGCGTCCCGTCGTCGATCCGAATTCGTGCCCGACGGTGCGAAGACGTTCGCCGATGCCGTCCGTGTATTCGGTCGGGAAGGGCCCGTTGCCGACGCGCGTGGAATACGCCTTCACGATGCCGATGATATTCTTGACCGCCGTGGGCGGAATTCCAAGTCCCGTGCATGCGCCGCCGCTTGTCGGGTTGGAAGACGTGACGAACGGATACGTTCCGTGGTCGACGTCGAGCAGCGCCCCTTGCGCTCCTTCAGCAAGGATGTTCTTTTTCTTTTTCAGGGCAGTGTTCAAATAAACGGAAGTATCTGTAACATACGGGTCGATCTTTTTATCGAATTCTTCATACTCGCTGATAATTTTGTCCACGTCGAGCACCGCGGAGCCGTACACTTTGCTGAGCAATTGATTCTTTTCTTCGATGTTCGATTTCAACTTATCGGCCAGGACTTTTCGATCCAACAAGTCGACGACGCGGATGCCGGTGCGCATATACTTGTCGATGTATGCGGGCCCGATGCCGCGGCCCGTCGTGCCGATTTTATTCGCTCCTTGCTCGCGGATATTGTCGAGTAGTTTGTGATACGGCATGATCAAGTGGGCATTGTGGCTGATGAATAACCGCCCTTCGATCCTAATGTTGAAGGACTTGATCATGGCGATCTCGTCCATAAGGGCTATCGGGTCGATGACGACGCCGTTCCCAATCACGCACGAGACATGCCTGTGAAAAATTCCTGACGGAATCAGATGCAGGACGTATTCTTTCTCTCCGATAACCACTGTGTGCCCGGCATTTGCGCCCCCCTGGTACCTGGCAACGATGTCGATCTCGTCGCTGAGCAGGTCGACTATTTTTCCTTTTCCCTCATCACCCCATTGAGCTCCCACAATAATTGTCACTGGCATATCGATAGTCTTTGATGTAGTGAGAATAGATGAATAACTTTGACGATTCATAGTACAAATAAAATGGTGGAATCTCAAGGCGGAAGGATGCCGGCGTAAAGTTTTTGAGGTTTAGGTTGTGAGCTATAAGTTTTAAGTCCTAAGTTATAAGTTGTTTCTGACAAGGTTATTGCTAAAGACCTAGGCGATCACTTACTACTTATGAGTTAAAACTTGTAACTTAAAGCTTGGAACTCAAAACCTTTCACCACCGGCAACTCGCATCCGGATCCCTGTCACCGCCTTGCACTTCCTAAATATTTTGACTACTTTCATTCTAGCAGCATCATCATTTCAATCCAATCTTCAATGACGAGAGCAAAAGCGACTTCATCCTCACGCAAAACTCCGAAACCTCTTCCGCCGAAAGGCGATGCTCTCAGCCAGCGTAAACTCGACTCCCGTGCAGAGGATTCACGTCTCATCGCAGCCGCCATCGCCGGCAATCAGACTGCATACCGCACACTCATGAAGAAATATCATGATCCGATCTGTAATCTGCTCTACCGGATGATCCGCGAGAAGGACGAAGTGGAAGACCTGACTCAGGAGGCGTTCATCAAGGCGTTTCAATCGCTGTCAAGCTTCAACGAAGAGTTCGCATTTTCAACCTGGCTGTTCAAGATCGCGACGAATAATTGCATCGACTATATTCGAAAAAGAAAGCTTCAAACATTTTCCATCGACAAACCCATTGAGTCGTCCGACGGCGATTTCTCGTTCGAAATTCCAGACTCAACCTATGAGCCCGACCGCGACCTTATCGCACGGCAGCGGACGAAGCTTTTAGACCAGGCAATCAAATCTCTTCCGGCAAAATATCGCACGGTCATTCTCATGCGCCATTCCGAGGAAAAAGATTATGCCGAAATTGCGAGGGAATTGAAGCTTCCGATCGGAACGGTGAAAGCCCATATATTCCGCGCCCGCGAAATGCTCTATAAAAACCTCCGGAAAAAAATTCAACTTTATTAAAAGAGTGTGTAACTCCTCCTTTCTTTTCCCGTAGTACGAAGAGAAAGAATCCCTGCAATACCCTTGCAGGGTCGTTCATCGTTCGAAAGTTGGTTTTGAGAAACTAAACGCGGCAGCACGGTCGTATGCGATACATTAAAACACATATATTGTTGAAGGCGGCGCCTTTCGTTCTATCCGCGGCGCTGGCAACGCAGGTTTTTGGCGGCGGCCTCCACAAGGAAATAAAACGTACGACAGAAAAAGAGGTTCACATAAAGCTCACATCGTCTTTCGGGACAGTGGTGTGCTCCAAAGGTGTTTCAGATAAGGTGATGATATTCGATTTGAAAATGGAGGAAGGGCACAAGCCGAACGTCGATATCGATTACCGCATAAAAAACGATATCGGTTACCTGGACCTGTCCCGCGAATCGGATGGCGGGAACTCTGTTTCGCTGCATTTCAACGACGACGATGAAGAGAGTAACGGCGCTGAGTTCGAAAGCGGGAAATGGTATATGCGGTTCACGGATGCGGTTCCGCTTTCGATTGACGCGGAGCTCGGCGCGGGTCGCGGCGATTTTGACATGACCGGCCTCGATGTGAAGGATTTCACGATGTCGGCCGGCGCCAGTTCGACGACGCTGCTGTTCGGTGAACCGAACAAAAGCGAGATCGAGGAATTTGAAATCAAATCCGGCGTCAGCAAGTTTGTGGGAGAGAAGCTGTGCAACGCAAATTTCAAACGGATGACTTTCGAAGGAGGTGTCGGCTCGTATTATCTGAATTTCGACGGTGAGCTGCACCGCGAAGTGGACGTGAAGATTAAAATCGGCTTAGGGGCGGTGACGATCGTGATCCCGCGTGAGACCGGTGCAAAGGTCCACTACCAGGAAAACTGGTTCTCCAATTTTTCTATCGATAAAGAATTTGACGAAGAAAGAAAAGGCGTCTATGTGACCTCGAATTACTCTTCGGCAGAAGGGAGAATGAATATTTTTGTAGAATCCGGTCTTGGGAGTGTAAAAGTGAAGCTGGAAAAATAAACAGGACAAAGAGAGTTTACGATAGAGAATTCCCCGATGCCCTACGGACACCGGGGAATTTTATTTTTTCCCGCGTCCACGAAGTTCACGAAGGACACGAAGGAGAAAATTCTGCATGAAAGTTATGATTGCCTTTACTAAGGCGGTTCCGAATTTTCGTGGTTCTTCGCGCCCTTCGCGGACACCTCACTTCCCGAATTTAAAAAACTGAGACCATTGATACGGTGCGCTGAAATTAGGCGATTTGCTCATCGCAACGACGGCAGATCGGTACGCGTCGTTCACGTTGCTCCCTTTGGCAAGGGCAGAATAAAATTTCTCGCTGAAAAACTTGTTTGCTTTCGATTCGAAAGGTCTCATGGTAAGGATAATGTTGGAGGAGCCGTTCATCATCAACAGTGCAGCATGAATCGGCGTCAATCCGCAATCGGAAGATTGCTGGTCGGAAAGGTAAACGACCGGAAACGGATGAAGCCGCAAGAAATTCGCAACGGGGATATATGCTTCCGGGTCGGTGATGCTTCCACTTGACAGGACGAACGTTGACCGGCCGGGGAAAAGCGTATCGGTAGCGAAATCGGTCGAAAGCTGCAGCACATCCCCAAACGATCCGAACAATTGCTTCTCATTCGCATTCTGCGATACCGACACCGTTGCTTCCCGGAAAAAACTTCTGATATCGCGGAGCTCAAAATCGAGCGGCCAGTTATTCCCGCGCGGGTTTCCTACTGCGATAACGGTGTTGATGAAACGCGGAGCAGGCTGGAGGCATTTTGCTGCCGCAAGATAGGGAAGATAGGATACATCGGCAATTCCGATCATCGGTTTCACACCTTCGTTGGTTGAACGGGTGAATGAATGAAATGGAATTCTTTCCATCTCACGCGGGGGAATGATGACAACGCGTTGGACAAAAAGCCGCTCCACAGGTCGCAGAAAATAGTTATACAGCTCCTGCGACAATCGTTCGATGTCGGTTGTCTGGAAGTACCCTGTCCCGATGCTGTTAATGTGTTCCTCCAACATCAGGTCATACTGCCGGACTTTGTCGAGCACGATATCCTTGTACGCGGGCACCTCGACAACGTTCACCGGCATTTGGCGCCCCATCCCGTCGAACGAGATCACAAAAATCACGATGCGGTCGTCGGCAATAAAGTAATCGAGCACGACCGTTCCGTATGGCAGCGCCGAGCGGAACTCGGCTTCCTGAAAGATCGGCGCGCGGACAAGGATTTCAAGCTGGGGATATTTTTGAAGCAACACAGAGGCAGCGCTGAGCAGGTCATTGTTTGCCGACGTCACTCCTGCCGCGAGCGACTCAATCCGCTGTGCGTCCCGTTGATTTGCATTGAGCCCCCGCTGATATGCCAGTTCAGCTTCTTTGATGCCCAACGACTGCATTTGGTGTTGTATCGACTCGACGGACTGCCCTGTATTTTTTTCCCGAAATTCAAACGGAAACGAGCGAAGCTGAGCAGAAAGAAATTTGGCTTTTCCCTGTTCATAGACGTCCAGCGCTTCTTCCGCGCGCCCCTGCCGCGCCAGCGCGACAACGAGCGGCTCGTACCAAAAAGTTTCGCGGACAAAAGGTATCCCCTCTGTGACCGCCACAGCGCGCAGGCCTAAGAACTCTTCGTCCTCGGACCAGCTGTTGAATTCGCCCGCTTGATTGCAGCGTAATTCGAACGCCCGCCGGTAGAAACTGAGCGCGGCATCGGTGTTGCCTTCCTCCTCCTTCATCGTGCCAAGTTTGTAGTTCGCGTACGATTCCCCCGAAACGTTGCCGGTTCTCGAAAATAAATTCATCGCTTGCTCGTAATACGTTCCGGCCGCAATTGAGGCCTGCTGGTCCGGATTAACTGCGCAAATCTTTCGTTCGCAATCTGCAATAGCGATCAGCAAATATCCGATAGCGATATTTTTGCCGGCGTCCTTCGCGAGCGAGTATCCTTCAATATAACTTTGCTTCGCCAGCTCGTATGCAAAATTGTGTGCATACACTTTTCCGAGAGCAGTGTACAAAAGGATCAAAAGATCATTCGTCTGTTGGTTCTTTTCGCGGCTGGACAGGTTTTCGAGAATGCCGATACCGTCGTGGAATGATTGCGCCGCACCGCTCCACTCCCCAAGCGATTGAAGTGTTCTGCCCCGGTCGTAAAAGAAACTCCCTTTTACAATAACGTTGGGCACCGAGCTGACGATATTCTCTATGGTGGCATAGGCTCCGAGCGCCTCTCCTCGACGTCCAAGCTTTGCGTAGGCATACCCGACGCGGGACATTGCCCTCACGATGGCGGGCGAGTATCTCCGCTTATTGAAGATTGCGAGCGCCGAGGCGAACTGGTCAAGGGCGTTCTCATACTGGCCCGACCAGAGAAAAGCATTTCCAAGATTTATGCTCGTTTCGGGGTCGGGTTCGTTGTTCGAAGAGAGTTTGCTGACGGCGAGAGCGTCGCTTAAAATGCTTATTCCTTTTTCAAAATCTCCCAGCCCGATAGATAAATTTCCAACCGCGTTCATCGAACGTACTTCCGCAGCATGGTCGGCAACCTGCCGGTAGTACTTCCACGCCTCTGTATTATTTTCGATTGCGCTTGAAAAAAGCCCGAGGGACGTCTCAACTTTTGCGGCAGATGAGCGGTCTTCCGCCATCCTGTCCCATTGCTGAAGCTGTTGGTCGAGCGGAAGAATTTCGGAAAAAAGCTGCTCGGCGTGAAAATTGTCGTGTCCGTTGATGTACTCGACCGCTTCCCTCCGGAGTTCCTGCGATTTTACCGCGGGGTCTTCATTGTCCTGCCCGATGTCGCAGCCGCAGAGAGACAACCATACAGCGGAGAGGGCGATTAAAAGGATCCGTCGAAGATGATGGGCTTTCAACTCTGTACTTGTTTGAGGGTCAAGGGTAACTCGTTCGACAAAACGAACGATTGAAGTATCGTCGCACCCCCTAATATAGCAAGCGAAGATGAAAAAAGAAAAGGCCGAACCCGACAACGTCGAGCTCGGCCCTTTGGACTGCAAAAGAGAAAGAGTTAGATGATGAACATCAAACCGCCGGTGAAGGAATTATATTTTGCAATATTGTAATCGGCGTTGATGTTAATGAAGAGCAGCTTTATGCTCAGTCCTAGGGTCAACCGCGACTTGTTTTCGCCTTTCAATGGAAGGTTTATGGTAACTTGTTGAGTCCCGCCGTCCGGGGTCTGAAGAGTCGATGTGTAATTGAACGTCATTGTCGAGCTTTCCAACATGAAGCCGGCGTAAGGCGTAATATTCACCGCGCCAGGCCCGAATCGCTTGCTTGCGTTTATGCCAAAAGCTGTTGCTTTTGTCTTTAAAATCGACCCGACATCAAGCGTTTGTGTGAAGAAGCTTGCAGAAACATCGAGCGGCAGCGGATTCGGGAACCAGATACCTGGATTGTGCTGAATGCCGAAGCCGAAGTATTTTAATTCGCCGATATCTGAATTGAGCTTAACACTCGGCAGGTAACGGAACGTCAATTGTGTTCCGACAAGCGTTCCGATACTCAATTGCGGTGCAGCCAGTGGAATGGTCTTGACATTGTCAAGTAAACCAGTCACTCCGGTATTGATGGAGGTCTGGCCGAGTTGATATGTCCTGGTTCCGCCGGGCGTGTTCACTGTAATCGGCTGAGCATGAAAGTTGACTTTCACTGTATCGGTTTTTGATCCGATGATGGTCGGTCCAGTCAGATCCACAGTGAATGGGGTGTTGGCGATTTGATTCCTGATTGCCAATTGATAGTTTGCCGGAAGAGAGGAGTAATTAGGGATGGTTGATGCTATTTGTGCGCTCTGGGCTGCATCAAAAGTAAACTCTCCGCCGACGCCGGCTGGGATAGTCTTGTTTGCATCGCTGAATAACGTTCCCATTGCAACAACCCCAAACTCAAGGTCGAATCCGTACATCTCTGCGGTCGGTGCTTTGTGAAACCAGCCTCCATTAAGGTCGGCTCCGAAACCCGAAACGATCGGTCCAACGTATCCTTGAACCGCACTTCCCGCCATTTTCTGCAATGTCGAATCCAATGAACTGCTGTATGCAGAAGTCGAAACCATCAGCAAGCAGCAAAGGGACAAGAGTAGAAGATGTTTCATTGTTTAGCTCCTAAATGTTGATGTGTGTTTTTGAATGAAGTATCGAAACGAACGGAGGAAGAGGCTTGGAAAACACTCAGCAATGAATGGTTCCAGAAATTTCTTGATAAATATACATTAAAATTGTTTAAAGACAAATTTTTTATTGCGTAATGATGCTGTTATTGTATTGGAAATGTCTAACATTAAATTCTCGCGGACTGCAAAGACACATCATTGGTTAGTTAATATACGGCTTCGAAACTGCTTTATTCAATCACACAAAAGTAGTAATTTTAGACCGAAAGCCGTCGTGACCAGGGGCACAGTTGCAATTATCAACACTTTTTTATATTTTGACAATGGCTCCTGACAAAGCACAAACAACGAGGATGCGATGAAATCCACTGGAATAAAAAAACTGTATTATTCCATCAGTGAAGTAAGCAAGATAACCGACCTTGAACAATATGTGTTGCGGTACTGGGAATCCGAATTTGAGCAGCTGAAACCCGCTAAGAATAGAGCCGGCAACAGAATCTACACGAACAAGGACATCAAGCTCATACTCTATATCCGCCAGCTTCTTCGGGAAGAACGGTATACCATTGAAGGGGCAAAGCAAGTTCTTAAATCGTGGACACCGGAAGTTGAAAGCGGTGAGCAGCTGCAATTGCTGCCGGCTGAGGCTCCACCGAGTCATGCACCAGCCGAAGAGGCCGGAACTGTTTCCAGCGTGTCTGACCAGAAATTAAAGGAAGATTTGATGGAAGTAAGAACGTTTCTGGAAGAACTGCTCGTGAAATTAAACTGAGAAGGATTGAGTCTTTGGGCTTCTGCAACAATGAAAAAGTCTTTGCCATGCGGCAAAGACTTTTTTTGTGGTGGATCACAACATGAAACTTCGAAAAATCCTCAGTCGATGTCATTCTGAGGATCCCGACGTTGTTTGTCGGGAGACGAAGAATCTACGTCAAGGGCACACCTTGAATCTGCCAAGCATCCACGACACTGAAACCTCGTAGATTCACAATGCATGATTGTCATGGATTCTTCACTTCGCTTCGCTCCGTTCAGAATGACATTTATTGGAGTTTTTGAGATAGCTTCTAGTTTGCCCGATGTAGAATTTTCCCGTTGATTCACTTTTGAGAATATAGACCCAATAAGGCTTGTCCACAACGATGCGGAATGTTGTTCAGAAGGTTGGCGAGAGGAGAGAATTTTGTCGGAACGGCGGGATTCTCCCGAGGGGATCCCTTCGGGAGAACCCGCGACCCCAAGCGCATTAACGAACAGCGCTAGTCAGCAAGTTATGCCGTTGAATGTTCTTGAAAATTTTTAGAATTAATTTCCTGTTTGATTTGTTGGAGGACGCGCCATCCGCGAGGCGATTTCAAAAACAGTTCTCTTTTAATCGCCTCTTTGTGGGTTGGATAGAATTCTCGATAGACGAGAGTCCATGGAACACCCGATGAAGTGAACCGAGAACGTTTGGCATTGTGTTCCGCTAATCGGGTTTTTAAATTAGTAGAAGCCATCTCAAAAATGGTTTCGATGTAGATTACATTTGTAAATGTCATGCTGATCCCGCCGCATTTTGGCGGGAGAAGCATCCACGACACTGAAACCTCGTAGATTCACAATGCATGATTGTCATGGATTCTTCACTTCGCTTCGCTCCGTTTCCCGAAGGGATCCCTTTGGGACAGAATGACATTTATTGGAGTTTTTGAGATAGCTTCTAGTT
>Ga0265314_10005135_pt1 | contig 11911 bp, 4 predicted proteins | sample 4126metaG_FD_203106 | JGI IMG/M metagenome (GOLD analysis project Ga0265314, IMG submission 203106) | Rhizosphere microbial communities from Carex aquatilis grown in University of Washington, Seatle, WA, United States - 4-1-26 metaG | ecosystem: Host-associated > Plants > Roots > Rhizosphere >... | reverse complement strand
TCCCAGGCATCCTGGTGCCCTGCTGGTGCGACCTGGCGCTACTATTATGCCACCCAAAGCGGTGGCGGGTACTCTATAGTAACCCATGCCGGCGACACTACGGTGGCCGGCCTCGGCTGCCAAAAGCTGAAGGAGCAGCTCACCTACGGCACCCAGCAAAATAACACCACCACCACCAGCTATTATTATACCCGGGAAAGCAATGATATTGTTTACGGGTATTCGCGTTTCGGCTGGGATACGATATACAACTTCAACGCAGCTCCCGGCGAACGCTGGGGTGTTTTTATGGCCCAGTCCACCTGCGACTCCACGGCCTACCTGCAGGTGGAAGACACCGGCCACATTCATCTGCATGGGTACCTGCTGCGGAAGGCGGTGGTTTCCTTTCATGCGCCCAACAGCATGATTCCGGTTGTAAATATGGATACGCTGTACGAACGCCTGGGCGATGTGGGCACGTATTTCCCGTTCGACACGGCCGCCCTGTATTTCCTGTGCGCCACCGACGGGCCGGGGTACTTCTTCTGCAATTATGAAGACAGCTCATTTACTACCTATGGCCAATCGGATTCTACCTGTACCCAACTGGTGGATGCCATCGGGGAAGTTACTGCAGCCCCCATTACCGTGTCTCCGAACCCTGCCTCTGCATGGCTTTATATTTCTTCTCCGGGCCCTATACAGGATGTCGCCATTCTAAATGTATTCGGACAAACTGTATATTGCGCGCAAGAAAACAATGGCCCTATACCCATTGCCGGGCTGCCGGAAGGCATTTACCTCGTGAGCATCAAGACAGGACAGAGGTTGTTCCTTCAGAAGGTGGTGAAGCAATAGGGATCTTCCTGATTATTCATTTCTGCCGTGCCTGGCCCCAGGCTAACACGGCCTTAAATCACAAGCCCATGAATACCGACCTCGTATCCTATTATAAAGACAGAGCCGAAGAATATGAACGGATATATTCAAAACCGGAGCGGCAAGAGGACTTGAAACGTTCCGCCGCCCTTTTACAGGAAATTTTTGCAAACAAAAATGTTCTGGAAATAGCCTGTGGCACAGGCTATTGGACGGAGCGGATCGCGAAGACCGCCACTTCCGTGTATGCCACCGACATTAATGAAAGCGTGCTGGAGCTGGCTAAGCAAAAGGGGATGCCAGGCCATGTAAGTTTCGGATGGGCGGATATTTATAATTTAAAACCGGAACAGGCATTCGACGGTTTGTTTGGCGGGTTTATCTGGAGTCATATCCTGCTCCAGGATCTGGATGATTTTCTGCACAGGGCCAACAGCCAGGTTTCAGCAAACGGGACCATCGTTTTTATGGACAACCATTATGTGGAAGGAAGCAACATCCCCATTGCGGAAACAGACAAGGACGGGAATACCTTTCAGCTAAGAAGCCTCGGGAACGGCACTGCCCACCGGGTTTTGAAGAATTTCCCTACAAAAGAATTCCTGATTCAGAAACTTTCGGATATGGCCTCCAACATTACCGTGATTAACCTGACCTATTACTGGATACTCAGCTATAAGCCGAAAGCAAATCAGGCTGATAAGCAGGGTTGTTCTTAAGCGGATTTTTAGCATTTATACCGAAGGGGCATGAATGTTCGAACATCTCCGGGACTTTACGGGAGGGATGTCCCGATAACTCTTCGCAAACCGGGATAAATATGGATTATGGAAAACCAAAGTCGCACCTATTATATTCTTCCCCGGGAGCGGAAGACTCCGACCTTTCGGGAGGTGCAGGTGTTTTCGCAGGAGCAGATTAATAGAGAGTGGAAGACGCGCCATATTAATACGCCGGTCAACCTGGTTATAGACCGCGGATATACCCCCTTTGATGATAATACTGATTTTCTCTGGCACTCCCCGGAAATTGAAAGCATCACCTTCTTTCTTTATGATGCCGGTAAAAACCTGCTCGACCTGGAGTTTTTCGACTGCGACCATTTGCGGTATCATCCCGACGTGGAAGAGATCATGCTGGAGAGCGGATTATTGACTGCTGCCCAAAAGGAGCGGGTCAATACCATGCAGGACCATTTTTTTTGGAGGTGTACGGCGGCCATCGACATCAGCGACCGGGATATAAAATCGCTTGCCTTCCGGCAGATATTTTACAGCATAGCGCAACTGTCTGATGGGGTTCTGTTTGCGGTTGACGGCGACTGGAACATGAAAGTATCTCCAACCCTGGCGGACACATTTTTTCAGCAAAATCCGGTGAAGAAGGATGATTAACCCGTGGAAGTTGGCGCAGAAGGTTTTTTATGGAAAAAGACAAAACCCAATTTTTTAGAGCGATATCACAACATTCTTTTTAACGGCTATGTTCCTGAAGAAGCCTGCCCGGCTCATTCAAGGACGATCTTTTTAGTTCCGATCATTATTCCCGCCTCATTGGTGATCTGAATAAAATAGATACCAGGGGTAAGGCCGGTCAGGTGGAAGGTAACGGCATGAGCATGCGGGGCTATACCAAAAATTTTTCTTCCGGTTATATCTGTAACCGTTAGCTGACTCATTTGTTGTCCTGCCTGCACGGTGAACAGGCCGGTTCCGGGGTTTGGGAAAATGGTTATCAGGCCTTTATTGTCTATTGCGGAGATTCCGGCGCTTAACCCGGTGTCAATCTTGGCGGTGTAAACCCCATAATTTCCATTATTGGTGTTGCAGGTAAGGGTGGTATTTCCAAAAACCATATTGGGGCCGGAGAAGGCACCGGTGATATAGGCATTTCCGATGATATCTGCGCATATTCCGTAACTGCTGGCGATACCGCTTCCCACAGGATTTAATGCCCTCAATATATTGCCCGCCGTATCGTACCAGGCCACAAACGCATCGCCGTTGAGGGGCACGTTGGTGAGCGTAACATTATTGCCGAAGGATATGATATGGCTGTCGAAGCTCCCGGTGATGAGCACATGGCTCTGTCCGTCGAGTGCAACCTGAGTGGCCACATCTGCCGTTAGCCCGCCGGCACTTTTAGCCCAGAGCACAGCGCCGGACGAATCCAGTTTGGCCAGAAAGATATCTTCCGTATTCGTATTTCCTGCGTTGGTGAGCGTTACATTTCCCAGCGTGAAGGTGGGTCCATAGAAATCACCCAGCAGATAAGTATTCCCGTTGGGTTCTGATGCGAGACTGATTCCATAATCGGAAACGATTCCTATAAAATCTTCTGCCCATAACGCCTGACCCATAGAGTCATATTTGGCGATAAAGCCCTTATCCATATAGCTGGCATGCGTCAGGGTGTCGGGTCCGAAAATGATGGAAGTGCTGCTGAATGATCCGGTCATATAACAATTGCCGGCGGCATCCAGGCTGATTCCATGGGCAAAATCATCATCCGTTCCGCCGGCTCTTTTCGCCCAGAGCACATTGCCGGAGCCATCGTATTTCACCAGGAATATATCATTCTTTGCCGAATCCGTATTTACTAAAACATGGCCGCCAAAGGATACCCGGCCCCGAAAACTTCCTGTTGCATAATAATTTCCGTGCGGATCGCGGATAACAAACGAACCCGTTGCAAAACCGGTATCCCCGGAACTCCGTGCCCAAAGGGCCTGGCCGGAGGCATCGTATTTTGCGAGAAAAAATCTGATTTTCCCGGCGGGACAATACAGACTGTCGTTGCCCAAAAAGAGGGTATCACTTTGATAGTATCCCGTAATCACCGAATTGCCGGACTGATCCACAGCAATATGCTCCGCCTCGTTCTGGCCATGACCCTGGGCATTTTTGGCCCACAGCAGACTACCCGTTGGGGAATATTTGGCGATGAATATTTCACGGATGAAAGGAGTCGAATTGGTGAGGACCGTCCCGCTGAAATTTACACTTGCGCTTCCGAAATAGCCGGTCACATAGGAATTTCCGGCGCCATCCAGCGCAATGCTGTTTCCCGCGTTGCCATAGTTGCCGGTTCCTTTTTTTGCCCATGCCCAGCTCGCCGATTGAGCCTGTACAGCATTGTTTTGGCAAAAAAGAACGGTCAGGCATAATGCAAATATTCTGATTTTCATATTCGTCTTTTTAATGGATAGAGGAGTCATGCATAAAAGGGAATCAAATTAAAGATAGTGGTTTTATATTGACAGGAACAGCCGGTTGAATAAAGGCATTTTGGCCTGACCTATGCTGCGGGGCATGCCAATAGTTATTTCCCGCAGTAAGTATACCGAACGGAGATGAATTTACGAAAATTTCCAAAACTTTGCGTGAGGTATATCCCGATAACATTTCGTAAATCTGAACAGGATCGGGATAAAGTCAGATCCCGGGCATCAAAAATGCACCGGAGAAATAACCCGGTGACCGGGCAAGCCTCCGGGAAGAATTATTACTTTGAGGTCGCCCTGACTGGCAATGAATGGAGCCAGGCGGTAACAGGTCGCCTGCCCCTGTTTAGCAGCTTACCAATGGAAACTGTTGGAAGGCAAAGGACAAAAAATGTAAAACGCAATCTTTAAAATGGCAGACACTCTTTTTTTCGACCACCTTAATGATTACCCGAGCGACCGGCAGGCGGGCTGGGCCGAAGACGTGCAAGGCGTAACACACGACGAGGATCATTGGTACATCCTGCAGACCGACCGCCTCTGGAAGATACCGGTGGAGGTGGATCTGAACAGCAACATACACGGCACCGATGCGTCCAGGGGTATCCTGTCGGCCCCCATACCGGAAATCTCGCTTTCGGAGGAGCATCTCTTCAGCATAACCTATGACCACATGGGCGCGGGAGATTACTATGATGGCGCCCTGTATATACCGCTTGAAAAGAAGGTGGAGTATCGAAACAATATGCCGATTTACGAAACAATAATACCCGTTATAGCACGCCTGGATCCTTCCAATTTAGGGCCGATAGACTTCGTCTTTGTGAACCGGCAGCCGGGCCATGCGCCCTGGTGTGCGGTGAATCCGGCCAACGGAATACTGTACAGCTCTTTATTTGATGAGGTATCAAGAATATATGCTTACCAATATCCGACGAATCAAGCGGGGGGCAGCATACTGGAGTTGCCGGGTCAGGACATTCATTTAAAAGATGAAAACGGGGACTCGTTTAAACTGAGTGCCGTACAAGGGGGTGTTTTTACGACAAACGAGTTTGGGAACAACCTGTATCTGTCCTCCGATTCCGGGGATAACCGCGGCGTGCATGTTTTTGATGTGGCCACCGGAAGGCGATTTCAATATATCGATATCGAAGGGGGTGAATGGACCTTTGGTTCGGAGCTGGAGGGGTTAACGTTCTGGGATCTTGACGAGAGAAATGCGCCGGGCAAAACGGGACAGCTGCATGTGCTGGAGCTGGACAATGATACTTTTACTGCCGATGATATAGAGGGCTTTAAGCATTATCGTGCCCGGCGGGCGCCGTTTATAGCCAACATCAGCCCGTCTAAAATGGAGGTGCATAAATCAGACTGTGAATGGGTAACCCGCATGAACCCGGCCCACAAGAAGGCCTACCATTCCTTAACAGACGCGTTGCAGGATGGCTTTGATGGTTGCTATTTTTGCCTTCCGCAGCATAATACCAGGTAGGGTCAAGATTTTCCCATTGCTGATTACCAGACCTATTCTCCGATCTGTCTTCACAAAGAAGTCCTTCACTCGCCGGTCAGCGACCCACCACCAGTTGTTGTTTCAAGATTTCTTCCCCGTTTTCATTTTGCATCACCAAAACATAGATTCCTGCGTCCAGGGAATGAATGTTCGCGAGGAGGTTATTCTCGCCTTCCCCTGCTTCTGTAACCTGTTTCAGCAGGCATTTGCCCAACACATCGCTGATGGTAATGGTGAATGTGCTGCTTGCCCGGGTGTTTAAGCGGATATGAACAGCCTCCATAGCCGGGTTGGGATAAACCGACACAGAGATAACCCCGCTGGAATGGGTCAGCAAAAGGACATTGGAATATTGGTACGAGCCATCCTTATCCAGCATTTTCAGGCGGTAATAATTTCTATCTGCCCCGGGCTGCGCATCCAGCAGCGAATACTCCCGTTCGCTGAACGAGGTGCCGGCTGCTTCTTTGGTGCCGATGGTTTGAAAGGCGATGCCGTCGGAGCTGCGCTCCACCACGAAATGGCTGCTATTCTGCTCGCTCGCGGTGACCCAGCTCAGCAGGTTACCGTTGCCGGCCTGATGACCAGTAAAGCGGAGCAGAGAAACCGGCAACTCTTCGCCGAACTCACCAATTCCCTTTTCGCTGAAGGTGCTCATGCCGAGGCGTTGTATAAAACCGCCGGCAACGGTCATGCCGGGACTGCCGTTGGCCGGGTGCGTGGAGCCGGCGGGTATCTGCCAGTCGGCGGCATTACTGCTTCCTTCGGGTCTTTCCACTATGGTTTGATGATTATCCTGTAACCCGCTGAACCCGTTGAAGTACAGGCTGAGGTCATACGTGCCGGAGCTGGCCGGCGCGTCGGGCGTGAGCGACCACACGCCTTCGGAAGATACTGCGGTGCAGCCGCTGCCTTCGCTCGTCACGTTGAGTCCGGCATCGGTACCGGCTTTAGGGGCAATGGAACAGGTGAGGGTGCTGATGCCGCTGAGCGAATGGTTGGCCAGTTGCAACAGGTTGCCGGTGGTGGCGGAGCCCACGGGAAAATCGTAGGTGTCGGTATTGGCGGCAAAGCTGCGACGCAGGTTTCCATTGATCCAGCTCCCGGTATAGTTGGGATTCCCCGCGCCGGCCACCACTGCGTTCCCCGAAGGGTTGATGATATTCAGCAGGGAAGAGCCGGTTGTTACCACTCCGGTGTTCAGGGTCAGGATGCCGGTCACCGACAGATCGTTGGAAAGGGCGACCCCGCCGTTGGTATTGCTGAGGGTGAGGTTGTTGAAGGTGTTTGTTCCGCTCAGGGTCTGCGGTGCCGATCCGGCCAGGGTTATGGTTCCGCTGCCGGCGCTGAAGGACCCCGTGCCGTTGGTGCTGAAGTTGCCATACACGTTCAGGTTTCCGCTGCCCAGGGTGAGCGAAGAGCCGTTGCCGATGGTGATATTGTCTACGCTTCCGTTGCCGCTGGACAGCAGGGGCTGAAAGAGTGCACCGGAGGTAAGCGTTACATCGGTGGTGGAAACGGGAAGCGTTCCCGAACACCAGTTGTAGCTGCCGTTCCAGTCGCTGCTCACGTTGCCGCTCCATTGCCCGGCGGCGCCGCTGATGACATCGGCGCCCATGTCGGGATTGGAAGCGATAAAGGCGTCTCCATCAAAATCATTGGCTACCCCCACGTTGGTGCCCAGGCCTTTCAGCGAACAGTTGCCTGCGGTGAGATGCAGGTTGGAGGGTGCGGAAACGAAGGTGGGGCTGATCTGTTTGGAATGGGCGTCCTCCCCGGTGGCGGTGTTCCAGGCGCTCAGCGAGGCATATACGGTGCCGCCGGTGTTTAGCAGCGTGCCGGTTACTGCAAAGTTGGGGTTGGCCCCTGTGGGCTGCAGCGCATCATTATAATCGCAGGAAAGGTTAGTAAACGTAGTGTAGTTGTACGACATGCACAGATAACGGCCGGTACCTGAAGCGGCGGTTTCGCTGTTCACAAAAATGTTGTTTTTGATATTCACCGGCTGGTTGCTTCCGTTGATCATGATACAGGAAACCGGGAAGGTGCCGATGGAGCGGGTCCCGCTCAGGTTAATCGTGTTGTGATAGATATTGAGCGTGGAGGCGCTGTTGGACGTGCAACCGTATATGCCGGCGGCGCTGTAGGCCTGTACGTTGTAAATCATATTATCGCGGATCACCCCGGTGCCGCTGGCCGGCGCGGCGGTTACAATACCATAAGCGTAATTGGAGCTTGACGTATGCACCAGGTTGCCGATCACATTTTTTTCCAGCGTATAATTCTTCACATCCGAGCTGGTCGGTTGCGATCCTGTGGTGATGGAGGCGATGGTAGTGCCCAGGCAGATGCCGGCTACCGAATTGCCATTCGTGGAAAAGGACATATTTTCAATATCATTCCCGGTAATGGAGAGCAGGTTCTGACCGGTGACCTCGATGCCGCGCAGGCCGATGTTGTTAGCGGCTGCGGCATTCATCACATTGTTCGAGATCACATTGTTTTGGTCGGCGGTAGAGCCGCCAATCAGCACAATGCCGTTTTTTCCTTTGGCCAGGTTGTTATTGGAAAAGGTGTTATTGCTGTTCGGGGAGAGGGCGACCGTATTGACCGATGCGCCGCCGCTTCCCAGCAGCGAAGCGGTGGTGGTGGTGCCGTTGCCTGTGATGTTCATATTCATGATGGTGTCATTGGTGGCCCCGTCGCCGGATGCGCTGGCCAGCCAGATCACCCCGGCAGCGGTGGAAGAGTTGGTTTGCGTAATGCTCCAGTTGCGCGAGCTTGTTCCGTTGTTCGATCCGTCGAGCGTGATATAGTCGGCTTTGTTCAGCAGGATCAGCTCGGTAGTGGTGCTGCCGCTCATGGTGGCGTTGTTGCCCGCGGCAGGCTTCACGGTGAGCGTGGTGAAGGGCCCTGCATAGGAATTGCTGCTGAAGGTAATGGGATAGGTTTCGGAAGGATAGCTTGCATCGATCAGACTGAACACTACCTCTCCGGTCAGGCAGGCGTTGTTGTAGTCCGTCGCTGCGGCCGTCAGCGTGGCATAATCGCCTCCAACCCCTACGGTTCTGATTCCGTTCAGCGTGGACTGTGCCAGATTGCTGGTGGGGGTACCCAGCACCGGGAAATTGGCGGAGGCCAGGGCGACCGAGGTGGGGCAGGTGGTGAAGGCAACCGGGTAGGCGCTCACATTGGGGGAAACGGCAAGGTCCTGCGCATCTACAAAGTATTGGATGATGTCGCCGCCAGCCGCCGGGGTATTCAGCAAATTGAAGTCGAAGGTGAACAGGAATGGCGAAGCACTGTTGGAGGCTTCCACATATTTCCACCCGTTGCTCAGGTTGTCATTGGAGGCAGCCAGGGTATTGGATTCGGTGGATTTTTTAAACCATAAGCGGGGCTTGGTCCCGGTATTGGTATTGATGTTGTTAATATCCGTGATCGTGGCGCTTATGGTATGCGTCTGTCCAAGGCAAGCCGATGTCAGGGGCGAAAAGGTGATGGCCGGTCCGGATTGGTCATTCAGCGTGCCGCTGAATTCAGCGGCGCCTATATCCGGGTAGTTGGCATTCCGGGTGTTGTTGAAGTAATCGGTGGTGATGGCCGGGCTGCTGATGGGCTGCCCGCCGCTTTCGGCATAGGAAGTTCCCGTCACAATCAGGTTGTTGGGTATGGTGGCGCCTCCGGCAAAAGTGGGTGATTCGTTGAAGGAAAAGGATTCGCGGGGGGTCATGAATTGTTTGAACAAGCCGCAGGGCAGGTTGAAGTTTGGATCGTTGTGTACATTCTGGGCTGCTGAATTTGTGAGGCCGCTGATGGCAAAGCTGTTCACCACCGACGGGGCGCTGGTTCCCTCTGCATATAAATAAGTAGCCGAAGATGCCGGGGTGACATAGAGCAGGTTATTGTTGGAGCTGTTGTTGTAATTCACCGAAACGGTGTTGGCGGTTCCCGAGGAGCAATCGATGGCCGCCACGATGCCGGTGCCGGCCGGGGTGGCATTTACGCTGATGATATTATTTCTTAAGGTAAACTGCGTGCTGGCTGACTGGCTTACATAATAGATTCCGATGACGCCAAAAAGAGTTCCGGTCGTAGTGAGTGTGCCCGACTGTCCCAGCACGATGGTGTTGTGATAAATGCCGTAACTGTTGTGGGTAAAGAAATAGATACCTACAACAGCCTGATAGTAGCCGGCATTCGGAGCCCGCAGGTTGGAAACGAAATTGTTATAAACAGAGGCATTGGAGCCGCTTGCAAAAATTTCGATTCCCGTGGCAATGGCGATGTTGGTGCCGTAGGCGTCAATGTCATAAATATTGTTTGCCGCCACGGTGGCGCAGGCGGTACCCGACGTATTATAAATACCGTACAACGTTTCGTTGGTGCTGGCGGAGGAGGCGCTGAGGCCGTAGATGGTATTTCCCGAAACGGTGCTGGCGGAAGCGCCGTTGGCGGTAATTCCGACCATGTTGATGCTGCCCGAATAGCTGCTGCTCATATTGCTGATGGTATTGCCGGATACCAGCGTGCTGCCCCCCTGTATGCCTGCCAGGTTGGATGACGAGCCGCTGATGCCGCTGACGGTATTGGAAGTGACGGAACTAACAGTGGCCAATATGCCGCCGAAGCCGCCGGTACCCAGGGTTATGGAAGAAATGACATTGGCGTATACGGTGCCAGTGCTGGTGGCAGTAACATCTATCCCATAGAAGCTGCCGCTGGAAGTTTCGGTGTTGGAGCTCAAGGTATTGCTGCCGATCAGCAAAAGGGTGGTTCCCAGATGGTAGATGCCGTACACATTGAGATTGCTGCCGACGCCGGAAAAATTATTGCCGCAGACCGAGTCGGTGCCGGTGGACAGCACCGAGTAGGAAAGATAGAGCGGATTGCTGCCCGTTGTATTGCGGGTAAGACCCGTGGTGATATAGTTACGGTTCATCGTACGAAGGCTGCCGGTTGCGTCGTTGTACAATAAGCGGACATCGCCGGGGAAATTCAGGGTCAGGTTATTGAAGTTATTTCCGTTGATAAAACAGTTGGTGACCCCGAAGAAATTAAAGACCCCGTAAAATGCGCCGGTAAACCCGGAAGGAAAGACGATGTTCTGAAACGTATTGTTGCATATCCAGGCATTGGTGGCATGGCATTTATTCCAGATGCCATATCCATCGGCGGTGCCGGTGGAGGCATTGTTGAGGGCTATGGTGTTGCCGCAGATGGAATCATTGACCGCCGTTCCGACCGCATCACAAATGATGCTCAGGGTACCGGTGGTGCCGGCATAGGTGTTGTTGGAAAACACGTTGTTGTTGATACTGGTGTTCAGGATGTTGCCCTGGATGACTATGCCGTTGAAGACGCCGCTGGTGGCCGAGAGCATGCTGCAGTTTTGTACCAGGTTGCCCGAAATCCGCAGGGTTTCCATAGTAGAGCTCCCTGCACCGATGCCGATGCCGGCCATATTCAGCGTGGTCTGGGAGCCGATCACGGTAATGGTATTATTACAGACCATATTGGTAAATGCCGACGCGGGATTGAGGGTATTTGTGAGGTAGATACCGTACATTAAGTTGGTATTCCCATTGTTCCCGCTATTAATAGTGTTATAAGAAGCATTGGCATTCAGCTGGTTCGACAGGCATAACCCGCAGGACAGGGCCGCAATTCCGGCAAAACCACTGGGCAGCCCGCCCCAGTTGCTGAGGCTGTTTCCGGTTCCGGCCGTGGTGCCGCCCACATCATTCCCCGCGTCGAGCAGGCTGCCGGTGCTTGCATTGCCCACGAAGCTGATGGGAACAGACACGTTGCTGATGGTATTGCCATACACCCCGTTGTAAGAATTGGAGCCTGAGAAGCTGCTGTTCTCCGCCACGGTGCCTGCGTCGGTTGCGCTGTGCCGCACGTTGGAGTAGATGCCGAAGGAATTCGGATTGGTGCGGTTCAGGGTGATGGTACAGTTTTGTATCCGGTTGTATTGGGCTCCATCCGTAGGGGAGGCGTACAATAAGGCATATCCGAATTCCGTCATGGTCGACACGGTATTGTTCGAGGCATTTTCACTCACATCAATATGATCGAAGGTGAGATAGTCGGCGCCCACGAGCTTGATGATGCCATCCAGCAGCGACGATGCGGGCTGGGGGCTGTAGGCCGTCACCAGCGGATCGGCTCCCCCCGAGGCTTTGTGGAAGACGATGGTGTTGGTGGAGGAGACTCCGGCGATGGGGTTGAAGACGATACCACTGGCCGGGGCTGTTTCCGTGTAGCCGGCGGCCACGTTAAAAATCACCGGGCCGCTTACGCCATTG
>Ga0265314_10005134_pt1 | contig 11911 bp, 12 predicted proteins | sample 4126metaG_FD_203106 | JGI IMG/M metagenome (GOLD analysis project Ga0265314, IMG submission 203106) | Rhizosphere microbial communities from Carex aquatilis grown in University of Washington, Seatle, WA, United States - 4-1-26 metaG | ecosystem: Host-associated > Plants > Roots > Rhizosphere >... | reverse complement strand
GGCCCAGCCGGGGACTTTGTGGGCGCTAACCAGGTGGGCGATCCGGTGCGTGATTACGCGGGTCTTCCCGCTGCCGGCGCCCGCCAGGACTAACAGAGGTCCTTCGGTGTGCTCCACGGCCTCACGCTGGCGAGGATTGAGGCCGTCGAGAAAGTCCATCACTTGATTGTGGCATGCGGTCAAACTCCACCATCCACCCACTTCCCCCGATCTAAATTCCCGCCGAGCGATCGGAGGATCCGCGCGCGAATTTCGTCGCCGCTGATCTCGCCGTTCAGCGTTACGGAGCTGGCGCCGTAGGGGTAGGCTGCAACCTTTTCGGACACGATGGCCGGCGTTAGATCGATAGCGTGGTGCGCCTCTCGATTCTTGAAACGCTCGAGCGCAACATCGACGCTCACCAGGAACTCGATGACCACCAGGGGAACATCGCTGGGCACATGATCGACGACCTGCTGCCGATACTCTTTCCGGCTGTACGTGCAATCCAGGACGGCCGATAAGCCACGATCCAATACTGGTTTAATCGACCGTGCGGCGATCTCGTAAGCGAGCCGGCGGTCTTCGAGGCGTCGGTCAGACTGTGGAATGATCGCGGTCAATATCGCGTCGACGTGCAAATGAATCCCGGGCAGGATCGTCGCCAACCAGGCGCCGGCCGTCGATTTTCCGCTACACGGCGGCCCGGCTAGGACCACGACCATGGGTTTGTCCAAATTATAGTTTTGCTTCATTTCCGTCGAAAGAAAAGGTGATGCGGCTATTTCTCTCCATATTCATTTTCCTGGCGATCGTGAGCAGCGCCCAAGACGCCGGTTCGACCAAACCGATTCAGGCGACGCTCAAACCAGGCGCGACTACGGGCAGACTTGCCGTACCGATCGTTGTGGCTCCCACCGCTGGCGATCGCCTGGTGATCGGAACGGACACGAATGCTCTAAAGATTACCGTGGTCACGCCAGATGGACGCCGGATCAATTCCGCCAACGCCGATGCGAATGGCTTCGGTTGGTCAGAGTCTCCGGACAGTCCACCGATCGGCTCGACAGATGGCGGATTCCATGCCATCGTCTCGTTCAAGGGAGCCGGAGCGACTGGGAATTACACGATCAACTTCGCGTCCAACGCGCTTCCCAAGCAAGCTACCGTCGAGGCGTGGTACGTCACGGATCGTGATCAGTACGATCAGATGATCAAGGGGTCCCCCGGCGCCCAGAGGGTCGGCCCGGTATCCCTCGATCGGTCCAAGAGGACCCAAGATCTGACCCTGTCGCTCGCCGCCGACGAAAGCGGCACCCTGATCGATATTATTGTGACCAATCCGAGTACCACCGTCAGTCTGAAGCGTCCCAACGGCGCGACTCTCACGGCGCAAACACCAAAGAGCAACGATTTCGAATGGAAGACCGCAGGCTCTCGAGATCAGATCGACCCCCCGGGTGCGATGTTCGGCATCGGTGGCTTTCTCTTGCCGCGCGATGGCACCCATCATGTGATCTTCCTTCGGACAGCCGCCAAGGGGGATTACAGCATCCACCTCGAACTGGCAGGATCGAATCCGGGCGAGGCCGAAGCTCTGGTGCTGCCTATCGAACGGCTGTTGAGCGATGCGACTGCGTCGCTCACTGAACCGCCGAAGCTTCCGGCGGGAACGATCTTACTTCAACCCACAGCGCTTCCCTACGACTGTTTTGTCGGCGACAAGCTGGACTTGGCCGTTCGACTGATCGGAGATCCGGTCAAAGACCCCGTCAAAGACCCCGTACGATTCCAGGTCAAGGTTGAGACACGAACGCCACTCCCTTATAAAGCGGGTAGTCCCCAGGAATATGCTCCGCCGCAGGTCGTAACGACGCCGGTCACATTCACGAAAGGACCCGACGGCGAATATCGTGGAGTGCTGGTTCCGAAAGAGCGCGGCGTGATGCGCGTCTCGATTCAGGCCAGCGGAACTTCGGTAGCGGGGAAGAAGTTCACGCAGGACACCATGTTGACGGATGTCATGGTCGCGCCGGTGGTGGCGACGTTCGTTTCGCTCGCCGAACGCGCGGTCGACGACGATGGAAACGGCCGCCCCGACCGGCTGGAAATCACCGCGACCGTCGACGTCCTAACTCCGGGCAAGTACGAGATGCGTTTTGGTCTTTCGGGCGTGGACGGCCCAGGGACTGGAGGTAACGCAACGGCGACGCTCGCAGCGGGACGTCAGGAGCTGACGGCATCGGTTCCCGCCACAAAGATGTTCGAGGTCTTGAAAGACGGTCCGTACACGGTGAATAACGTCCAGTTGTACAGCCCCGAAGGAAACTCGTTCGGCACTTTCGTAAAAGGGACGGTCCCACCCCTGACGACCGTCGCCTACAAGCGCGATCAATGGGATCGGGGCAAGATCTTCGGGGAAGAGAAGGTTGAGCTGCGGCCGGTCCGGCCAGGCAAGACTGGCAAATTCACGGCGGTGGAAGTAACGTGGCAGGCGGTGACTCAAGGCGGATTTTGTAACTGGATGGGCGATCTCTACGTGAGTGGAAAGTCACTTCATGCAATTGAAAGCGGCGAGTTCCCGGAAGGGCCATTCCGCCTCTCGTTCGAATTCGACGCGGGACGGCTGCCGAATGCTTCGACGGGCAAAGGGAGCTTCTCGGGAACCGCTACCTGCGTCAACGGCGAAGATGGATACGCGTCGGTATCCATGCCGGTGACCTTCGATCCGGGTCAATTCGAACCGGCAGAGTCGCTTATCCGCGTTTTCTCGCAGTCGATGATACGCGTCGCAAGGGGCCAAAGTCAGGCCAGTGGATTTGGTCAGCTGGAGGTTGAAGGACAGCAGCCCAACGCAGCCCTCTACCGGCTAACGAGTATTCCTCCCGGCCTTACACCGGTTCTGCAGGGCTCGATTTTGCACGTTACAGCGAACAACGATATCGCCCTGGGGCGATATCTCGTTGGTGTCGAGGCGGCCATAGGGAACGAGAAAGGGACCGGATTTGTCGTAGTCGATGTCGTGCCGCCGTTGCCTACGCCGCAGTTGCGAAAGTATGCCGCCAGCGCCGCTACGGCGCGCGGGATCAGGCCGAACAAGGACGGCAAGTTTCAGAGTGTCGAGGTCCTTTGGCCCGTGGAGGTCCCAGCCGATATTTGCTACTGGCGTGCCTCGATCCAATCCGTGGGAGGTCCGGTCGCGGCTATCACTGGATCGGGAATGATGGCGCAGGGAAAGGCGACTCTTTCGTTGATCTTCGACGGCAGGGTGATCGGGAACTCTGAGAAGGCCGGGTGGACTTTTACGGGGCTCATCGGCTGCGATTATACCGGGCGCGAGCCAGGAGTATCGACGGAGACCAAGCTCACCCTGCAGCCCTCGGCTTTCGCGAAACGGGCGGGTCTGGAGGTGCTGTCGCCTGTCCAAATTCGAACATCCCCAGGGTCACGAGGCATCGCGGCGCTGTATGTCAGGACGGAGGCCACCGATCCTGCGGTCTTCGAGTTCGTGGACCTTCCCGCGGGCTTTCAGCCGAGAATCGAACCGTCCCGTGCTCCTGGTGGGGATAGCGCGATGGCCACCGTCTTTGTGGATCAGACCGTGCGCCCCGGGCGTTACTACCTGCCGTTAAAGGTGACCGTCGGCGCAAACCAGGGGACCGCCGACGTGATCGTCGACGTGACGGCGGAGCAGTGATACACTCGCGTCGAGGTGAGGTCCCGCAGCGATCCAAGCTTTCATGGAGAAGAAGATTACCGGTGGAAATTCAAGCGCCGGACGGCGTCTAACGACATCCCAGTCCCCGATCCTGCGCCTGCCAAATAGCGGAAAACGGCTCCCTGAGCCTTGTATCTCACAGATATGATGGGGCTTGGGTGTCAGAAGGCCGCCCGTAGCCCAAGGGGCCGAACTGTTGTAACCTAGCAGTGAGCCGGTGCGCCTTTTTTCTTGTAGGGATTGGACTATTAGTACCGCCGGTAACACTGGGAGTGGCGGCGGTCATGCTGGTTGACTTCGAACTCATAGAACGGGCTCGAAGCGGCGATGATAGTGCCTTCAACCAGGTGGTGCAGGCGTACCGTAAACGGATCCTGGGTACGATAGCGCGGCTCATCGGCAGGCCGGAAGACGTTGAAGACGTTGGGCAGGAAGTATTTCTGCGACTGTATTATTCCTTGGACCAACTGAGGACGGCGGAAGTATTCGAGCCGTGGCTGTACCGGCTGACGGTGAACGCGGCGTACGATTATCTGCGTAAGCAGCGGCGGCGGCACGAAAGCCGGATGTCGGATCTGAGCGAGCAGCAGGTAATGATGGCGGATGCTGCCGCAGGCGGGAAAGTCAACGTAGAAGAAGTACGCCGGACGAAAATCCGAGAGACTGTGGATCATCTGCTCGGGAAGATTTCCGAGGAAGACCGGATCCTGTTGACATTGAAAGAAGTGGAAGGGTTATCTCTCAAGGAGCTGGAGAAGATATACCGAGTGAATGAAAACGCTCTGAAGGTACGATTGTTCCGGGCTAGGCAGCGGGTTCTAAAGGCTTACGAGGCCGGGGAGCCTGCGGCGGGCGGGTAGCAAATTCGATGTCCGGAGGTATAGAATGGATCGCATGAAAGACAGACTCGACGCGCTGTGGGTGGAGTATCGGGAAGCAACCCCGGATCCCGAAGCCAGCCCGAACTTCGTGCCGCAACTATGGCAGAAGATCGAAGCACGCCGCGTCGAAACCACGTCCGTTTTTCGCCGGCTCGCTCAGATCTGCGTGATGGCCACCGTCGCTTTGGCTTTGGTTATGAGCGTAGTTCTGATTCCCCGCGGCAATAGCGATGAAGTATTCTACAGCGGGACCTACGTGGATGCTCTTGCTGCGGAACACTCCAACGACTATGTGGATGTGCTTGCCGCTGCTGATCTGCGATGAACTTAACTCGCAGTTCGATCGCCCTGTACATCGGCCTCGTGTTTATCAGCGGCGCCGTCCTGGGCGGGTTCGGCGATCACTTGTATGGCACGTATCGTATTTCACCGTCCAAGAGCGGCAAGGCACCTAAGAGTCCGGAAGATGTTCGTCGCGGGATTATCGACTTCTGGAAAAATCATCTTAAATTGACGGACGATCAGGTTGTCAAGGTCGGTCTGATCATGGATGAAACTCGCGCCAGGATGGACGAAGTACATCGCGGAACGATACCTGCCCAACAGGAAATCCGACGCGAGCAGATGGACAAGATGCGCTCGATGCTAACTCCGGAACAGAAGGTGGAATACGACCGTCTGCAGAAGGAGCGCGAGGATCGAATCAAAAAAGGCGGCCCTCGCGGCGGCCCCGGCGGATTCTGACCGCGCGGCATTTTCCTTGCTGCGCCGTCTTCTCCCGTTTACCACCGTCCTCACGGTCCTAGCTGCTGTATACGCCGGCCGGACGCTTTACTCCCGGCGCGAGAGCGCTGCGGAAGCGGAACGTCAATCCCAACAGAGGCAAGCTGCTGCGGATCAAAAAACCGTCACGGCATTCGGGGGCGATCAGCTCACGATTCTGGGGTTCACCGCCGCCAAGGGAGAGGTTCCGCCGGGGGATCGCGTGGTATTGTGCTACGGCGTGTCGAACGCGACGCAGGTGAAGATCGAGCCGGGAGTGGAGCCCATCAAGCCTGCGTTATCGCACTGCCTGAACGTGTTTCCTAAGCAAACCACCACTTACACGCTGAAGGCGGAAGACGCCAAAGGCAACAGCAAGAGCGCATCGATGACGATCAAAGTCCGTTAGTTCGACGCGGGTTTCTTTTTCGCGGCTGCGGCAGCGGCTTGGGCGTCGCGAACCTTTTGATACTTCTTTTGGAACCGGTCGACGCGACCCTCGGTGTCGATCAGCTTCTGCTTGCCGGTAAAGAACGGGTGGCAAGCGGAGCAGATTTCGACGCGGATGTCGCCCTTATGAGCGGAGCGCGTCTTGAACGTGTGCCCGCAGGCGCAGACGACGTTGATTTCTTCGTAGGCGGGGTGAATTCCAGCTTTCATGGGAAATTCCAATATACCACAAGCCATAAACACAGAACCCCGCCCACGGCTTTTGAGGGCCGCAGCGGGGCTCTGTGATCGTTTATCAGACTCTATTCGCGTTGAGGGGGCCGTTCCACAGGAGCAGCGGCCTCGACACTGATCGAAACCTGAACGTTAGCGGGTCGACTTCAACAGTCGGCCACCTCACGCGTGGTTTGAGTGCTGTTTTTTCTACTGCCAGATGACATTAGACTGGACCACCTCCTTCCTCAGTGATGCCTTCATCTTAAGACCACTCCGCAAAAGTGTCAAGCTAGAAAAGAGCGCCATGGAAACATTAGTTACTTACTCTGTTCGCGACGATGTGGGCGTCATAACCATCGACAATCCGCCCGTGAATGCGCTCAGTTCCGGTGTCCTAGAGGGCCTTAGAACCGCGTTGGACGCTCTTGAGAAACGCGCGGACGCGCGTGCGATCGTCGTCATCGGTGGCGGGCGGACCTTCGTCGCCGGCGCCGACATCAACCAATTCGTCGAAGTCATCAGGAGTGGTGTTGGGCGCGGAACCATGCCCGCGTTCCATCCGGTGCTCGATGCAATCGAGGATTGCGCCAAGCCCGTGATCATGGCGATCCACGGAACGGCTCTCGGCGGCGGTCTGGAATTGGCGATGGCCGGACACTATCGCGTGGCGGCTCCGGACGCGCAGGTCGGGCAGCCCGAGGTGAAGATCGGCCTGATTCCGGGCGCGGGTGGAACGCAGCGGTTGCCGCGTCTGGCTGGCGTCGCGAAGGCTGCCGAGATGTGCGCGTTTGGCGAGCCTGTATCGGCGAAAGAAGCCCTCGCTGCCGGGATCGTCGATAGTCTGATCGACGGCGATTTACTGGAAGGTGCCATCGCCTTCGCTCGTACGGTTGACCGGCCTCGCAGAACGCGCGATCTGCCAGTGACGCCGGCGGACATCTCCGGGGTCCGCAAAAAGCTTCGCCGAAATCCTACCGCCCCGCACTCGGCTCTGGATGCGGTCGAGGGCGCGATGACGCTGCCGTTCACGGAGGGCATCCGAAAGGAAGCCGAGATCTTCGAGCAGTGCATGCACTCGGATCAGTGTAAGGCGTTGATCCACGCGTTTTTTGCCGAACGTGCCGTTGGGAAGATTCCGGATCTTTCAAAAGACACGCCGGTTTATCCGATCCGCCAGGCTGCGGTGATCGGGGCGGGCACCATGGGCGGCGGGATCGCGATGGCTCTCGCGAATGCCGGCATTCCGGTCCGGATCAAGGACGCCGAGCAGTCGGCGCTCGATCGCGGTTTGGCGACCATCCGCAAGAACTACGAACGATCCGTCAAAAGCGGAAGGCTGACGGCGGCCGCCGCGGAAGAGCGGATCGCGAGAATTTCGCCACAGCTCGGCTGGGAGGGATTCGAGCAGGCCGACATCATCATCGAAGCGGTGTTCGAATCGATGGCGCTCAAGAAGCAGGTGTTCGCCCAGCTCGATAAAATCGCCAGACGCGAGTGCATACTGGCTTCGAACACTTCGACACTGGACATCGACGCGATCGCGGCGGTGACGTCGAGGCCGGAGATGGTGATCGGCACGCACTTCTTCAGTCCCGCGAATGTCATGCGGCTGGTCGAGATCGTGCGGGGCAAGGCCACGGAAAAGCCGGTGATCGCGACGGCCATGGCGCTGGCGAAAACGCTCAAGAAGGTCGGTGTGGTGGTGCGGAACGGATTTGGATTCGTCGGCAACCGCATGGTGTTCCCGTACATGAATGAAGCGCAGTTCCTGGTGGAGGAAGGCGCGACGCCGGAACAAGTGGATCGCGCGCTCACCGATTTCGGCATGGCCATGGGGCCCTTGGCGATGGCTGATATGAGCGGGATCGATGTGTTCTGGAGAATTCTCCAAGAATTTCCTGCACCGCCAGGCTCAAAGCAGCCAGAGGCTGTTGACAAACTCTACGCGGCGGGACGATATGGACAAAAGACGGGAGCGGGATTTTACATATACGACGAGAATCGCAAGCCGGCACCCGATCCAGCCGTGCTCGCACTGATCCAGAAGGCGCATCGAGCGATCTCAGATGAGGAAATCGTCGAGCGGTGCATCTACGCGCTGATCAATGAGGGGGCCAAGGTTCTCGAAGAAGGAATCGCTTCGCGCGCCGTGGATATCGACGTCATTTACCTGACCGGCTACGGTTTCCCGGCGTATCGTGGCGGGCCGATGTTCTACGCGGACATGGTGGGCCTCAAGAAGATTCACGACCGCGTGGTCGAGTTCGGATGGACTCCGGCGGGGCTCCTCACTGCAGCAAAATGATCGTGATCGCGACCCGGAAAGACTGATCCCGAGCGGAATCTATCTTTTCTTGTTGTCGTTGGCGAACCACTTCACCCACTTGGTGGGCGGAAAAACGAACAGGCCAATCAGCGCGATGATGACGAAGAACACAAACAGCAGAACGGCAAGTGCCATGTCCCTCCATCTTATACTGTGGCTATGAAGTACTGTTATGCCGATAGCCCGATCGGTTCTTTGCTGATAGTCGGCGATGAAGAAGCGATTCATCTCATCGGGTTTCCAAAGAACGGTAAACCCCAGAAGCCCGAGGCGGGGTGGGCTCAATCCATGAGCGGTCCGCTGGCGGAAGCCGTTCGGCAGTTACGCGAATATTTTGCGGGCAAGCGGCGCGACTTCGATCTTCCCCTGGCGCCCGAGGGCACCGATTTCCAACGTAAGGTGTGGCGAAAGCTACAAGAGATTCCTTACGGAGAAACGATCTCGTATGGCGAGCTAGCCAAACGCGTGGGTAACCCTAAGGCATCGCGCGCGGTGGGTTCGGCGAACGGCAAGAACCGGATCCCCATCGTGATTCCGTGCCATCGCGTGATTGCAGGCGACGGCGGGCTGGGAGGATTCGGCGGAGGGCTTACGACCAAAGAAAAGCTTCTTGCACTCGAAGGGAAGAAGCTGGTACTGGCTCAGGCTACGCGGTAATCGGGCCCTCGCCACGCGAGAGTGCGGTGACGATTTGTTCCTTCAACTGCTCTGCCTCCACAACCGCGGAGTCTAGCGACAACTTGTAGACGATCGCCCCGATCGCCGCATCCACAGCCAGGACGCCGAAGAAGGCAGCCTCGCTGGCGAACGCGTATCGAGCCAGGTAGGCCAAGCCGACCGGGACAAAAACGATCGGCCAGACCATGAAGAGCATCGCCTGCACGCGGCCGGAGGCGCCCGAGCGAAAGGACGCCGCCGGATTCATCGCGCGCGGTTGCCGGATGGAGAGCTGGTTGCCTGCAGCCAGCAGAAAAATGCTGATCACTGCCGCCACACCAAAAGACTCCGCCAACGTTCGGGGGTGCAGCGGCATTCCCAGCAAGCCGCAGACCAGGGTGATCAGTCCGATCTCCAGGGCGATGAAGAACAACGCGCTCACGTTTTTGCCGATCACGACGCGCGAGAAAGAAACGGGCGCCAGGAAGTAGAACTGCGCGGCAGAGCGGTCGAATCCGAAGAAGTTCCAGAAACAGGCCTCACTCAGCAGTACCAGCGAGTACACGCTTACCACGGTGAGGTAATTCGAGCCGAGGAATGACGGCGACGATCCCTGGCCGCCCAGGGCCAACGGGAGCCAGATCAGCAGGCCGAAAGTGAATCCCATGAGGAACACCAGGCGGAATCGCGGCGAGCGAGTCAGGAAGCGTACTTCCTTTTCGACCAGCGCGCCCAGTGGATCGCCCAGAAGTAAAGAAGGCAGCCGGAAGAATCGTTCCACGAATTGTTCGCGGGCGCTCGAAATGGCGGATCCGCTCGACGAACGCGCCGATGCGGCATCCGCATCGAAGAAAATGGTGCGGCGAAACTGCCAGTAGCTGAACAGTCCAGCGGCGGCCAACCATGCGACTATAATCGCCAAAGCCCGGAATTGGTCGTGCCCTTGCAGAAAGTCGGCCGTCGCCGTCCAGGGCCAGCCGGACCACGATCCGCGCGAGATCACTGCGCGAAGCCGGCTCGACGCTCCGCTCCCTCGGGTGAACAGAAGCCGCGGCAGCGACGCGCATAGGATCAGAAGAAAGAATGCCGCCTCGCGAATGCGCCGCCGAGCGAGGAGACGAGCAATGGTGTTGCGCGATCCGACTCCCAGCACCAGGTTGAACGCCGCGAAGGGCACTAATCCCAGAGCGTTCCAGGCGTGAAGCGTGGGGTTTCGCAAAATTCCGATGCCCGCGCCGATCAGGACGAGAACGACCTCGATGGCCACCGTGACGCGGAGCATCACCTCGAGTGCGAAGAATTGCTTGACCGGGACGGGATACGTCTGGAGCTTGCGAAGATCGAGAGAGGCACCGGAAGCGGCCATCAGCACTGGAACCACCTGCCAGTAGAGGAAGACCAGTAGAAAAACTCCCGACAAACTGGAGGCCAACGGCGAACTGGTCAAGAGCATGACGGCGAACGCGGCGGCGATCCAGAATCCGTACCAGATCACGCCGACAAATGCGCTCCAGCCGATGCCTCGGCGCAGGAAAGAGTTGCGCAGGGAACGCCATTGCCCCCAGAGGATGGCGCGGGCCTGATTCACAGCCAATCCAAAGTTTCGCGCACGTTGCCGACGCCCACAGCGCGAACGAACGCGTCTTCCAAAGTCTCCGACGATCCGCGCAGCTCTTCCATGGAGCCTTCCCGCACGAGCTTGCCATCATTGATGATCGCGACTCGGTCGCAGAGGCGCTCCACTACCTCGAGCACGTGCGATGTGAGGAAGATGGTCGCGCCGTGCCGGACCTGATCGAGCAGAATATCCTTCATCAAGCGCGCGCCGACTGCGTCCACGCCTTCAAACGGCTCGTCCATGAGGAAGAGCTGGGGTCGGTGGATCAGCGCGGCCGCCATCGCCACGCGCTTACGCATTCCCTTCGAGTATTCGGCGATGAGCTTGCGCGACGCATCGCCCAGCTCGAACAGATTCAGCAGCTCCTGGCTGCGCTCTCTCGCGACAGTGCGCTCCAAGCCGTAGATACGGCCGACGAATTCGATAAACTCGCCGCCGGTGAGGTGATCGAACAGCAGAGATTCGTCGGGAACCAGTCCGATCTGGCGCTTGATCGCGAGGCCTTCCTCGGGCATCGCCAGCCCAAGCAGACGGATGGAGCCCGACGTGGGCGTCGCCAAACCCATCAGCATTTTGATGGTGGTGGTCTTGCCTGCGCCGTTGGGTCCCAGAAAGCCAAAGAAGCAGCCGCGCGGCACGCTGAGTGTGAGCCCGTCCACGGCGGCCTTCTGATCGTACAGTTTCCGGAGGTCTTTAACTTCGATCGCCGGCGCCGTATCCCGAGAGAAGTCGGACATGCTTCTCTCCTATGGTAGCTATTCGACGCCGAACGCCAGCAACACGTTGCCGCCCATCCCGCCGCGTGCCGGATATCCCGATACGGTGAATAGCATTCCTCCGGCGACCACGGGTCCGGCGACGTCGATCGCGCCGCCGTGTCCAGCGACGCCGTTCACGGTCTTGAATTCGCGAGCGGTGTCGAAGTCCCAGATGATGTGCCCGTTCGCGGTGGAAAAGGCCCGCAGATGGCCGTCTTCGGAGCCTGAGAACACCGCGCCGGGAATCGCCGTGATGGCCGCCGATTGCGCGGGACTGCAAGGCCGGCGGTCGCCGCATGGGGGCGGGGGAGTCTGCCAGATGCGCTCGCCGTTGTCGACGCGAAACGCGAAGAGTCCGCCGCCCTTGTTCGGATTGAGATCGTAAGTGCGGTCATTACTGCCGGGCTTCCGCGCCACTTCGAAACGAATGTCGGAGAGAGCGACGTAAATATTTTTGCCATCGCTGGCCGGGCCCCACTCGATGCCGCCCACCGTGCCGCCTTCTCCAATACGCGCCTGCCACAGCGTCTGACCTTTCTTATCAGG
>Ga0265314_10005133_pt1 | contig 11913 bp, 11 predicted proteins | sample 4126metaG_FD_203106 | JGI IMG/M metagenome (GOLD analysis project Ga0265314, IMG submission 203106) | Rhizosphere microbial communities from Carex aquatilis grown in University of Washington, Seatle, WA, United States - 4-1-26 metaG | ecosystem: Host-associated > Plants > Roots > Rhizosphere >... | reverse complement strand
CGACGAGAAGCGCGTAGTCGGTGTCCTTGAAGGCTGTGTTGGGGTCGCCATGCGCTTCCATGCCGGCGAGCAGCGGGAACGCGCAGTCTTCCAGTTCCATCATCACGCCCTTGAGCGCCTTTTGCGCTTTCTCATCCGGGATCTCGAGCAGCTGCAGGATCACTGGCTGGTCCTTGCCAAGCATCTCGCCCGAGGCGATGCGGAACAAAAGGGCGTAACCGATCTGGCCGGCGGCACCAGTGACGGCGACGCGGACGGGCTTTTTGCTCATGGGGATTTTCTCCGGCTGTGGTTGCAAGGTTGCGAATAGAGTCTCTGCGCACGCCTTCCGGCGCCTTGCGTCGGCACGGGTTTCGGCGGCTCGCGCCTAGCGGCGCGGACAGCGGCGAAGTTTACTCGCGTTAACCCTGAGGCGTCAATTTGTCTTGTATCTTATATAAGATAGGCCATGGTCGCCCTGCTTCCCGCCACACCCGAGTTCAGCCCGCTGTACCGGCAGATCAAGGGGCTCATCCTGCAAAGCCTCGAGGCCGGTGAATGGAAGCCGGGCGAAGCGATCCCGAGCGAGATGGATCTTGCCGCGCGATACCGCGTGAGCCAGGGCACCGTGCGCAAGGCCATCGACGAACTCTCCGCGGAAAACCTTGTCGTGCGCAGGCAAGGCAAGGGCACGTTCGTCGCAACGCATGCCGAAGATCATGTGCAATATCGCTTCCTGCGCCTGGAGCCCGACGTCGGCACTCTCGACAGCGAAGGCCCCGCGCATCGCAACGTGATCGAGTGCAAGCGTGTGCGTGCAAACGCCGAAGTCGCGCGCGCCCTTGCGCTGCGCACGGGCGACGCAGTCGTGCAGGTACGGCGCGTGCTGGCATTCGGCAGCGTTCCCACGATCGTCGAAGACCTCTGGCTTCCCGGCGGCCCGTTCAAGGGGCTCACGGCCGAGCAGATGGCGGGCTATCACGGCCCGACATATGCAATGTTCGAGCTGGAGTTCGGCGTGCGCATGGTCCGCGCCACGGAGAAAGTGCGCGCAGTCGCGGCCACGGCGCAGCAGGCGCAACTGCTGCAACTCGAAAAGAGCACGCCGCTCCTGAGCGTCGAGCGAATCGCTTTCACCTATAACGACACGCCCATGGAACTGCGGCGCGGCCTGTACCGGACCGACACGCATCACTACCGAAACGAATTGAATTGATGTTGCGTTGCAGTAGGTAGAATTTCCCGTTGCCCCAAAAGAAAGCGAGCCATGAGCGAGATCGCGAAAAAGCGTCCCGAGTTCCGCAATATCAACGCGTTGCGAGACCTGCCCACCTATCGCTTGCCGGTCGCCGGATGGGTCTCCATCCTCCATCGCGTCAGCGGGGTGCTCATGTTCGTGCTGCTGCCGTTCATCATCTGGATGTTCGACAAGTCGATCTCGTCCGAATATTCGTACGCGAAGTTCCGCAGCATCTTCATCAACGGCGCGGGGCCGCTGCCGGGCTTCATCGTCAAGCTCGTGGCGCTCGTGCTCATCTGGGCTTACCTGCATCACTTCATCGCCGGGCTGCGCCACCTGTGGATGGACGTGAGCCACAAGGCCGTGACCCAGGAATTCGGCGCACGCTCGGCGCAATTCACGCTCATCACCAGCATCCTGCTCACGCTGATCCTCGGCGCGAAGCTGTTCGGCATCTATTGATCCGGCCAAGCGGAGACAAACAACAATGACAGTGAACTTCGGATCGCGCCGCACCGTCGTCGGCGCCCACTACGGAACACGCGACTGGCTTGCCCAGCGCGTGACGGCCGCGCTCATGGCGGTCTTCACGCTCACAGTGCTGCTGCGCGTGCTCTTCACGCGCGGGCCGCTCGGCTACGAACAATGGGCGGGCATCTTCGCCGGCCAAGGCATGAAGGCGCTCACCTTCGCCACGATCGTCGGCCTGCTCTATCACGTGTGGGTCGGCATGCGCGACGTGCTGATGGATTACATCAAGCCCGTCGGCGTGCGCCTTGTGCTGCAGATCTTCGTGATCGTCTACCTCGTGGGCTGCGCCGGCTGGGCCGTGCAAGCCCTCTGGAGGGTCTGAAACTAAATGGCATACACCTCTTCATCCATCGCACGGCGCAGGTTCGACGTCGTCATCGTCGGCGCCGGCGGCTCGGGCATGCGCGCGTCGTTGCAGCTCGCGCGCGCGGGCCTCAACGTGGCCGTGCTCTCCAAGGTGTTCCCTACGCGATCGCACACGGTTGCGGCGCAAGGCGGCATCGGCGCGTCGCTCGGCAACATGTCCGAGGACAACTGGCACTACCACTTCTACGACACAGTGAAGGGCAGCGACTGGCTCGGCGACCAGGACGCGATCGAATTCATGTGCCGCGAAGCGCCGAAGGTGGTTTACGAGCTTGAGCACATGGGCATGCCGTTCGACCGCAACCCCGACGGCACGATCTACCAGCGCCCCTTCGGCGGCCACACGGCCAACTATGGCGAAAAGCCCGTGCAGCGCGCATGCGCCGCGGCCGACCGTACCGGCCACGCAATGCTGCACACGCTGTACCAGCAGAACGTCAAGGCCAAGACGCATTTCTTCGTGGAGTGGATGGCGCTTGATTTGATCCGCGATGCCGATGGCGACGTGGTCGGTGTCACGGCGCTCGAAATGGAAACAGGCGATCTCTACATCCTCGAAGCCAAGACCACGCTGCTCGCCACCGGCGGCGCGGGGCGCATCTTCGCGGCATCGACCAACGCGTTCATCAACACCGGCGATGGCATGGGCATGGCCGCGCGCTCGGGCATTCCGCTCGAAGACATGGAGTTCTGGCAGTTCCACCCCACCGGCGTGGCCGGCGCGGGCGTGCTGCTCACCGAAGGCTGCCGCGGCGAAGGCGCAATCTTGCGTAACGCCGACGGCGAACGCTTCATGGAGCGTTATGCGCCCACGCTCAAGGACCTTGCGCCGCGCGATTTCGTTTCGCGCTGCATGGACCAGGAGATCAAGGAAGGCCGCGGCTGCGGCCCGAACAAGGACTACATCAACCTCGACATGACGCACCTCGGCGCGGACACGATCCACAAGCGGCTGCCTTCGGTGTACGAGATCGGCATCAACTTCGCGAACGTCGACGTCACCAAAGAGCCGATCCCCGTCGTGCCCACCATCCACTACCAGATGGGCGGCGTGCCGACCAACATCCACGGGCAGGTTGTCGCACCGAAGGGCGGCGACAGCGAATCCGTCGTGAACGGCCTCTATGCAGTGGGTGAATGCTCGTGTGTCAGCGTGCACGGCGCCAATCGCCTCGGCACCAATTCGCTGCTCGACCTGCTGGTGTTCGGCCGCGCGGCGGGCAATCACATCGTCGAATTCACGGGCCGCAACGCAACGCACAAGGATTTGCCGAAGGACGCCGCCGACCGCTCGCTCGCGCGCCTGAATCGCCTCGATGAGGCAAGCGGCGGCGAGTACGCTCAGGACGTCGCCAACGACATTCGCAACACCATGCAGTCGCACGCGGGCGTGTTCCGTACGCAGTCCGCGATGGATGAAGGCGTCGCGAAGATCGCGCAGATCCGCGAACGCGTCGGCGCCATCGCGATGGCCGACAAGTCGCGCGTGTTCAACACGGCGCGCATCGAGGCGCTGGAGGTCGAAAATCTCATCGAATGCGCGCAGGCCACGATGGTGTCGGCCGCCGCGCGCAAGGAATGTCGCGGCGCGCATACGGTGATGGAATACGAAAAGCCCGCCGACGACCCGCGCACGCCGCTCGGCCGCAACGACGCCGAGTGGATGAAGCACTCGCTCTGGTACAGCGACAGCAACCGCCTCGCATACAAGCCTGTCCACTTGAAGCCCCTAACGGTGGACAGCGTGCCGCCCAAGGTTCGTACGTTCTAGTACGTACCCGCGCATTTCGGCCGAATTCACGACTAAATTAAGAAGACGAGACCATGCAGAAGCGCACTTTCCACATCTATCGCTACGACCCCGACAAGGATGCGAAGCCGTCGATGCAAACGGTGGACATCGAGCTCGAGGGCGACGAGCGCATGCTGCTGGACGCCCTGATGAAGCTCAAGGCGAAGGACCCGTCGCTGTCCTTCCGCCGTTCGTGCCGCGAAGGCGTGTGCGGATCGGACGCGATGAACATCAACGGCAAGAACGGCCTGGCCTGCCTGACCAACATGCTCACGCTGCCGCAGGTGATCACGCTCAAGCCCCTGCCCGGCCTGCCGGTGATCCGCGACCTGATCGTGGACATGACCGATTTCTTCAAGCAGTACCACTCGATCAAGCCGTACCTGGTCAACGACAACATCCCGCCCGAGAAAGAGCGGCTGCAGTCGCCCGAGGAACGCGAAGAGCTCGACGGCCTTTACGAATGCATCCTGTGCGCGAGCTGCTCGACGAGTTGCCCGAGCTTCTGGTGGAACCCCGACAAGTTCGTCGGGCCGGCGGGGCTGCTGCAAGCCTATCGCTTCATCGCCGACAGCCGCGACGAAGCAACGAACGACCGCCTCGACAACCTTGAAGACCCGTATCGCCTCTTTCGCTGCCACACCATCATGAATTGCGTGGACGTGTGCCCGAAGGGGCTGAACCCCACCGCGGCCATCGGCAAGATCAAGGAACTGATGGTGCGGCGGTCCGTATGACGAACGGCTGATGGTTTGATGGACGAGCTGCTCGATGACAGGTCGATGTCAAGGTTGAGGTGGCGTTGCCGCCGCGGATTGCTGGAGAATGACCTCATCATCGAGCGGTTCTTCGGGCGGTTCGGCGCGGCGCTGACGCAAAGGCAGGGCGACGCACTTTCGGAGTTGATGGATCTCGCGGACAACGACTTGCTGGACCTGCTGCTCGCGCGCAAGGAGCCCGAGGGCGAGCTGGACAGGAACGACATCAGGCAAATGCTGGCGCTGCTTCGCACCCGGTAAGGCAGCACACAACGGACAACGGGAAGATAGGAATCGATATGAAACTCGCCGACAACAAAGCCACCCTGTCGTTCTCCGACGGCAGCCCCAGCGTCGATCTGCCCGTGTACCAGGGAAGCATCGGGCCGAACGTGATCGACATCCGCAAGCTCTATGCGCAGACGGGCATGTTCACATACGACCCCGGCTTTCTCTCCACGGCCGCGTGCCAGTCGGCGATCACGTACATCGACGGCGACAAGGGTGAGTTGCTGTATCGCGGCTACCCGATCGAACAGCTCGCCACGCAGTGCGACTTCCTCGAGGTTTGCCACCTGCTGCTGAACGGCGATCTGCCGAATGCGGAACAGAAGAAGGACTTCACCTACAACGTGACGATGCACACGATGGTGAACGAGCAGATGCAGTTCTTCCTGCGCGGCTTCCGCCGCGACGCGCACCCGATGGCGGTGATGACCGGCCTCGTGGGCGCGCTGTCGGCCTTCTATCACGACAGCACCGACATCCATAACCCGGAACATCGCCAGATCGCGGCGATCCGCCTGATCGCGAAGATGCCGACACTCGTCGCGATGGCCTACAAGTACGCCGCGGGCCAGCCGTACATGTACCCCAAGAACGACCTGAGCTACACGTCGAACTTCATGCGCATGATGTTCGCAACGCCGTGCGAGGAGTACAAACCCAACGACGTGCTCATTCGCGCGCTCGATCGCATCTTCATCCTGCATGCCGACCATGAACAGAACGCGTCCACGTCCACCGTGCGCCTGTGCGGCTCGTCGGGCACGAACCCGTTCGCCGCGATCGCGGCCGGCGTCGCGTGTCTCTGGGGCCCGGCCCACGGCGGCGCGAACGAGGCTGCGCTCAACATGCTGGAAGACATCCAGAAGATGGGCGGCGTCGCCAAGATCGGCGAATTCGTCGAGAAGGTGAAGGACAAGAACTCCGGCATCAAGCTCATGGGCTTCGGCCACCGCGTGTACAAGAACTACGACCCGCGCGCCAAGCTCATGCAGGAGACCTGCAAGGAAGTGCTCGGCGAGCTGGGGCTCGGCAACGACCCGCTCTTCAAGCTCGCGATGGCGCTGGAAAAGATCGCGCTCGAAGACGAATACTTCGTTTCGCGCAAGCTCTATCCGAACGTCGATTTCTATTCGGGCATCGTGCAGCGCGCGATCGGCATCCCGGTGTCGCTGTTCACCGCGATTTTCGCCTTGGCCCGCACCGTGGGCTGGATCGCCCAGCTGAACGAAATGATCGGCGACCCCGAATACAAGATCGGCCGCCCGCGCCAGCTATTCACCGGCTCCCCGAAGCGGGACGTGAAGCCGATCGCGCAAAGATAAATCGAGCAGCGCCACACAAACCCGCTTCGGCGGGTTTTTTGTTGCGCCGCATAAAATCAACCTTCCAGCAGGACCATCATGGGACGCACCCTCTACGACAAGATCTGGGACGAACACGTCGTCCGCACCGAGGACGACGGCACCGCCATCCTCTACATCGACCGCCACCTCGTGCACGAAGTGACGAGCCCGCAGGCGTTCGAAGGCCTGCGCGAAGCGGGCCGCAAGGTCTGGCGCATCAGCTCCATCGTCGCCACGGCCGACCACAACACGCCCACCACCGGCTGGGAGCGCGGCTACGACGGCATCGACGACCCGATCAGCAAGGAGCAAGTCACCACGCTCGACAAGAACATCGCCCAGTACGGGGCGGCGGCGTATTTCCCGTTCCTGTCGAAGCGGCAAGGCATCGTGCATGTGATCGGCCCCGAGGAAGGCGCGACGCTGCCCGGCATGACTGTGGTGTGCGGCGATTCGCACACATCGACGCACGGCGCGTTCGGCGCTCTCGCGCACGGCATCGGCACGAGCGAGGTCGAGCATGTGCTTGCAACGCAGACGCTGCTCGCGAAGAAGGCGAAGAACATGCTCGTGCGCGTCGAGGGCCAGCTGGCTCGCGGCGTGACGGCGAAGGATGTCGTTCTCGCGATCATCGGCCGCATCGGCACCGCCGGCGGCACGGGCTACACGATCGAATTCGCGGGCTCGGCGATTCGCTCGCTGTCGATGGAAGGCCGCATGACGGTGTGCAACATGGCGATCGAAGCCGGCGCGCGCGCTGGGCTGGTCGCCGTGGACGACAAGACGATCGAATACACCCGGGGCCGCCCCCTCGCGCCAAGCGGCGTCGAGTGGGATCACGCAGCCGCCTACTGGCGCACGCTGCAGTCCGATGCGGATGCGAAGTTCGACACCGTCGTCGAACTCGACGCGGCGAAGATCATTCCGCAAGTCACGTGGGGCACGTCGCCCGAGATGGTCACCGGCATCGACGGGCGCGTGCCCGATCCGGATGCGATCAAGGACGCCGGCCAGCGCGACGCGATGGAGCGCGCGCTCATCTACATGGGCCTGGAGCCCGGCAAGGCGATGAACGACATCCACGTCGACAAAGTGTTCATCGGCTCATGCACCAACAGCCGCATCGAAGACTTGCGCGAAGCGGCGGCCGTCGTGAAACGCATCGGCCAGAAAGTGGCAAAGAACATCAAGGTGGCGATGGTCGTGCCCGGATCCGGCCTCGTGAAGGAACAAGCGGAGCGCGAAGGCCTGCACGAGATCTTCCGCGCTGCCGGCTTCGAGTGGCGCGAACCCGGCTGCTCGATGTGCCTCGCGATGAACGCCGACCGCCTCGAACCCGGCGAGCGCTGCGCGTCCACCAGCAACCGCAACTTTGAAGGCCGCCAGGGTGCGGGCGGCCGCACGCATCTTGTGAGCCCTGCCATGGCCGCCGCTGCTGCCGTGCACGGGCATTTCGTCGATGTCCGTCAATTCACCTGAGGGGAACAACAAGTGAAGCAGTTCACGGTGCACAAGGGCCTTGCGGCCCCGATGGATCGCGAGAACGTCGACACCGACGCGATCATCCCCAAGCAGTTCCTCAAGTCGATCCGCAAGACCGGGTTCGGCGAGAACCTGTTCGACGCGTGGCGCTATCTCGACCCGGGCTTCCCGGGCCAGGACCCGGCGTCGCGCAAGCCGAACCCGGATTTCGTGCTGAACCAGCCGCGCTACAAGAACGCATCGATCCTGCTTGCGCGCAAGAACTTCGGCTGCGGCTCGTCGCGCGAACATGCGCCGTGGGCGCTGGACCAATACGGCTTTCGCGCGATCATCGCGCCGAGCTACGCGGACATCTTCTTCAACAACTGCTTCAAGAACGGCTTGCTGCCAATCGCATTGCCCGACGCGCAGGTCTCGCGTCTGTTCGACGAGTTGTATGCGTTCCCGGGCTACGAGCTCACTGTCGATCTCGACAGGCAGGTCATTGTCACGCCGCAAGGCGATGCGCTGCCGTTCGACGTGCAACCGTTCCGCAAGTTTTGCCTGGTCAACGGCTTCGACGACATCGGCCTGACGCTGCGCCATGCGGACGCGATCCGCCAATTCGAAGCCGAGCGGCTCGCAACCAAGCCGTGGCTCGCGCACACGCTCAACGGATAGCCCACTCATGAAGATCGCAGTGCTGCCGGGCGATGGCATCGGCAAGGAAATCGTCGCCGAGGCCGTCAAGGTCCTGGGCGTCCTCGACCTCCAATTCGAGATGGAGACCGCCCTCGTCGGAGGCTCGGCCTACGAAGCGCACGGCCATCCGCTGCCCGATGCGACGCTGGAGCTCGCGAAGGAAGCTGACGCCGTCCTCTTCGGCGCCGTGGGCGACTGGAAGTACGACAAGCTCGAACGCGCGCTGCGCCCGGAGCAGGCAATCCTCGGCCTGCGAAAGAATCTGGGGCTCTTTGCGAACTTCCGCCCCGCGGTTTGCTACGAGGAGCTCGTGCACGCGTCCAGCCTGAAGCCCGAACTGGTCTCGGGTCTGGACATCCTCATCATCCGCGAGCTCACGGGCGACATCTACTTCGGCCAGCCGCGCGGGCGCCGCATTTCGCCCGATGGATTGTTCCCCGGTGCGGAAGAAGCGTTCGACACCATGCGCTACACGCGCCCGGAGATCGAACGCATCGCGCGCGTCGCATTCGAAGCCGCGCGCAAGCGCAGCAAGCGGGTGACCAGCGTCGACAAGGCCAACGTGCTCGAGACTTTCCAGCTGTGGAAGGACGTGGTGACTGAAGTCGGCACGCAGTATCCGGACGTCGCGCTCGACCACATGTACGTCGACAACGCCGCGATGCAGCTCGTGCGCGCGCCGAAGAAATTCGACGTGGTCGTCACCGGCAACATGTTCGGCGACATCCTGTCGGACGAGGCATCGATGCTCACCGGCTCGATTGGCATGCTGCCCTCTGCAAGCCTGAACGCATCGAGCCAGGGTCTGTACGAGCCCAGCCACGGCAGCGCCCCAGATATCGCGGGCAAGGGAATCGCCAACCCTTTGGCTACAATCCTTTCCGCAGCCATGATGCTTCGCTTTTCTCTCAACCAGCCCCAAGCCGCCGACCGTATCGAGTCCGCGGTGAAAGACGTGCTCGCGCGCGGGCTGCGCACAGCGGACATCCATAGCGAAGGCACCACGAAGGTCGGCACCGTCGCCATGGGCGATGCGGTTGTCGCCTCCATCACGAAGAAGACGATCAAGGGCTAGCAAGCTCGGTTCGTCGCGCGCCCACCCGGCTCGACGAGCCGGGGAACAGAATCGAAACTGAAAGGGCGATCACGATGGCATTCAACTCCCAGCAACCGCTTGTCGGCCTCGTCGGCTGGCGCGGCATGGTCGGCTCGGTCCTCATGGACCGCATGCACGCCGAAGGCGACTTCCGCTTCATCGAGCCGATGTTCTTTTCGACATCGAACGCCGGCGGCAAGGCGCCCGCGCAGGCAAAGAACGAGACGCAGCTGAAGGACGCCTTCGACATCAACCAGCTGAAGAAGTGCGACATCGTCATCACCGCGCAAGGCGGCGACTACACCACGGAGGTGTTCCCCAAGCTGCGCGCGGCCGGATGGAGCGGCCACTGGATCGACGCGGCCTCCACGCTGCGCATGAAGAACGACGCGGTCATCATCCTCGACCCGGTGAACATGCCCGTGATCCGCAAAGCTCTCGTCAAGGGTGAGAAGAACTGGATCGGCGGCAATTGCACCGTCAGCTGCATGCTGATGGGCGTGGGCGCGCTGTTCAAGTCGGGCCTCGTCGAATGGCTGTCGACGATGACGTACCAAGCTGCATCGGGCGGCGGCGCGCAGCACATGCGCGAAATGCTCACGCAATTCGGCACGCTCAACGCCGAAGTGCGCGCGCTGCTCGACGACCCGAAGTCGGCGATCCTCGAGATCGATCGCAAGGTGCTCGCGCGCCAGCAATCGATGTCGGGAAGCGAAGTTGAACACTTCGGCGTGCCGCTCGCGGGCTCGATCATTCCGTGGATCGACAAGGATCTCGGCAACGGTGTGTCCCGCGAAGAGTGGAAGGGCGGCGCGGAAACCAACAAGATCCTTGGGCAAGGCGCGAGCTTCGGCACGGCCGAAACGCCGGTGGATGGTTTCTGTGTGCGCGTGGGCGCGATGCGTTGCCACAGCCAGGCGATCACCTTCAAGTTGAAGAAGGACGTGCCCGTCGCCGATATCGAATCGATGATCGCCGCCGACAACGAATGGGTGAAAGTTGTCCCCAACACGCGCGAAGCCACGCTTGCCGGCCTCACACCGGTCGACGTCACGGGCACGCTGTCCATTCCCGTGGGCCGGATCCGCAAAATGGCGATGGGCCCCGAGTACGTCGGTGCGTTTACCATCGGCGACCAGTTGCTATGGGGCGCGGCGGAGCCGCTGCGCCGCATGCTGCGCATCCTTCTCGACGCATAATCGCTCCCTTACGGGGCCAGTCCAGTGCGGCCTGTCATCCACCGGATGCAGGCCGTTGTTGTTTCCGTGAATGTTTCCGTGGTTGTTTCTGCCGCTGTTTCTGTTGGCCGATCACAACGAGGGTGTGCGTGCTAACCATGAGACCCAAGGCACCGGAGAACTTAAAAACTTGTCTCAGCTTGTCAGCCTAAGACATTGATGTTATGGTCTTTTCAGCAAGTTCCAGCGTCGAGGCGTTAGTTCGATGAAGAGAAAAATATTGCCCAAAACGCGGGCAATGGGAACGCAGTTTCCTGTTCGCGGGCCGCGTTGGCGAGCCACGGCACTTGCGTTCGCAGTTGCGGTCGCCGTCGGCTGGCCAGCATCGGACGCAAATGCCCTGGCCCTCGGCCGGGTGACCGTGCAATCCGCGCTCGGCGAGCCCCTGCGCGCGGAAATCGAACTGCCCGAAATCAACGCCGACGAGGTCGCGTCCCTTCGCACCAACGTCGCAACGCCCGAGGCTTTCCGCGCCGCTGGCGTCGAATACAACGGCGCGCTCGCCGATCTGCGCATCACGCTCGAAAAGCGCGCCGACGGAAGCTACTTCCTTCGGCTCGTCAGCACGCGCCCGGTCAACGAACCCTTCATGGACGTGATCCTCGAGAGCACATGGGCCTCGGGCCGCCTTGTGCGCGACTTCACGATGTTGTTCGATCCGCCCGCGCTGCGTGCACCGCAACAGCCGCAGCAGGCACAAGCCACGCCTGCACCGCAAGCACGTTCGTCCACGCCCGCACCGCTTCCGCCGGCTGGGCCTGCCACTCGCGCACGTGGCTCGCGTGCGCCGGCTGCTACGGCAACGGCACCCTCGCCGGCTCCGGCCGCAGCGCCTTCGCAAGCCGCGGCGCCGTCGGGCGAGGGCAAGCAGGTCACGGTGCAAGCCGGTGACACCGCAGGCAAGATCGCCAGCGCGAACAAGCCACCGGCGGTTTCGCTCGACCAGATGCTCGTCGCGATGCTGCGCGCCAACCCGGACGCGTTCATCGGCGGCAACATCAATCGCGTTCGCAGCGGCTCTGTTTTGCAGCTGCCGACCGAACAAGAAGCCGCGCTCGTCCCGCCAGACGATGCCAAACAGACGCTCGTCGCGCAAAGCCGTGACTTCAACGAATTCCG
>Ga0265314_10005132_pt1 | contig 11913 bp, 8 predicted proteins | sample 4126metaG_FD_203106 | JGI IMG/M metagenome (GOLD analysis project Ga0265314, IMG submission 203106) | Rhizosphere microbial communities from Carex aquatilis grown in University of Washington, Seatle, WA, United States - 4-1-26 metaG | ecosystem: Host-associated > Plants > Roots > Rhizosphere >... | reverse complement strand
ATCAGCAAATACAAACTGCTGACGATCGAAGACGAACGCGAATTGGCGTACCGGATTGCAAAGGGCGACAACGAAGCCCGCGATCGCATGATCCGCTCCAATTTGCGCCTCGTCGTGAGTATTGCAAAAAATTACAATGAACGCGGGATGTCCTTCCTCGATCTCATTGAGGAGGGAAATCTGGGCCTTTTAAAGGCCGTGGGTCGATTTTCCCCCGATCAGGGATGTAAATTCTCCACATACGCCTCCTGGTGGATCAAGCAAACGATCCGTCGCGCCTTAATCAATAAGGTGAAGTCCGTACGTGTGCCGGCGTACATGGTGGAAGTCCTCACCCGCTGGAAACGCGCCAATGCCACGCTTTCACAGTCGCTCGGCCGCGAGCCCAGCTCGGACGAAATCGGCAAATACCTGAAGCTTTCGCCCAGCAAAATCGCGATCATCCGCCAGGCGTTAAGCGCTTCGGCGCCGGTCGGCCGCAGCGGCGATCCGGACAGCGCGTTTGACATGGACGTGCTCGCCGGCGTGCCCAGCAAAGAAGAATCCGCGGGAAGCCTGCCGGGAGATTACGATCGCGAAGCGCTGCGCTCGGCGCTGGAATTCGCTCTGACCGAGCGCGAACGCCATATCATCGAACTGCGCTACGGCCTGGTGTCGTCGGAACACCCGATTGAAGGCGAACCGGCGACGCTCGAAAAAATCGGCGAAAAAATCGGTTTGACGCGCGAACGCGTACGCCAGATCGAGAACCAGGCGCTCCGCAAGCTGCAGGTCTTCCTCCAGCAGAAAGACGAGCGCGAAGAACGTGAACGGCAGCAGCGCAGAAAAGACCGCGATGAAGCCGAACGTACCGGCAATATGCTCGCACGGCCGAAACTACGCCCGTCGGAACCGCCGAAATTGATCAATCCCGGGGCTTCCGGTCGCCGCCGGGCTCTGCAGCAACGCCGTCTTTCGGCGGAACCCGAATTGGACACCCCAGTTACGGATTCACCTGAATCTGCCGAGTAAACGCTCTCTGCACGTTGTTGGTAAATCGTTTTAATTACAAATCTTGTAATTTCGAAGCCAATATTGTAGCTTCCAAGTCGTTGTATTTTGCACGATTCGGAACGGTCCGAGGATTGCGATGTTCACAGTCTTGATGTTTCCGGCAAACTCAATGACCTGAAATGCGAACTCATTGGCAGTAAGCAACGAATCCTATGACTAAAGCCGGCAAATCGAATCTTTCCTCCACGGATGCCTTCGATTCCCCCGGGCAGATTCTTCTTGTAAGCTCCGATGTTGACGTCACCAAGTTGCTGACCGATATGCTGGAACATGCGCTGCACCGCGTTTCGCTCGTTTCGCGCGGAGCGGACGTGTTGAGCACCGTTGAGAAAAATGCGCCGGACCTGATCCTCTGCTCCGTCGCTTTGCACGACCTCGACGGCTTCGAGATCTGCCGGCGCATGAAAGCGCATCCGGAATTTCAATTCATTCCGTTTCTGCTGGTCGGCGGCGCCAAAGATCTCGAGGCGCAGGTCCGCGGTTTTGAATCCGGCGCCAACGATTTTGTTACCGAACCGCTTAACGCCACGCTTTTTGGCGCGCGCATCCGCTCGCTGCTGAAATACCGCCGCGCCGTCAGCGCGCTGCGCCGGGCGCAGGGCGACCTGGAAAAACGCGTCGCCGAGCGCACCGTTCAGCTCGTCACCGCCAATTCGCGCCTCGAAAGCCAGATCGCCGAACGCAATCGCACCGAGCAGACCTTGAAAACGGTCCTCACCGGCGCGCGCTGCCTGCTCTGGAAAGCGCGCGTGACGCGCAAGGGCGGCGAATACAGTTGGAAGTTCGACCTCTTTTCGTTCGAAGCGCTGCAGCGCGCGTTTCAAATCGAATTCCTGCCCGGCCATCATGACGGCGATCTCTGGGGCGGACATTTGCCGAGTGAAGAATGCGGCCGCATGTACCGCAATTCGTGCGAAGCTTTCGAGACCGGGTTGAAAGGCTATTCGCAGGATTTCCACATCACCGGCGGCGACGAGAAACTGCATTACCTGCACGAAGACGTTCAAATCACGCCGGCCGGCGAAAACGCGTGGGACCTCGTCGGCGTCGTCGTCGATGTCAGCGACCGCAAGCGCGCCGAGATCGTTTTGCACGACGTCATCGGCTCCGCGCGCTGCATCGTCTGGTACGCCCGCGTGCTTCAGACGGGCGACGACGCGTTCGAATGGACGCTTCACATCCACACATCCGACGGCATGCGCCGCGAACTGGGCATCGAAACGCAGCCCGGCGAAACACAGACGCTCATGTGGGGCCGCCTTCTTCGCGCCGGCGGTCTCGAGCAGCTCGCACAAATGGACAAGATTTCGCACGCGGCCATGCGCGAGCGAGCGACACATTACCAGCAGGAATTCGCGCTGCGTTCGGCCGACGGTTCGATGCGCTGGCTGACGGAGAGCGTCGAAGTCACTTCCGTCGGTCCGAAAGAATGGAATCTCGTCGGCGTCGACACCGATATCACCGACCGCAAGCGCGCTGAACAATCGTTGCGCGCGGTGCTCGATGGCGCGCGTTGCGTGCTCTGGAAAGCGCGTCTGAAAAGCGTCGGCGGCGGAGATTTCAGCTGGACGTTCGACGATTTTTCGTTCGAGAACCTGCGCCGCTTCCTGCAGCTCGACAAAGATTACACCGTCGGAAAACACAACCTCTGGGGCGGCCACCGTCCGGTCGATCAGACGCAGAAAATGGACGCCAATTACAAAAACGCGATCAAGACCGGTGCCAAAGGTTACCAGCAGGAATTCTACATCCTCGACAGTCAGAACCGGACGCGCTGGCTGAATGAGGACGTCGAAATCTTCCCCATCGGGCCGGGCGAGTACGACCTGATCGGCGTCATCGTGGAAATCAGCGCACGCAAACGCGCCGAAGAAGAATTGCAGCAGACCAACACGCGTTTGCAGGCCAGCGAGGAACGCTACGCGCTCGCCGCCGAAGGCGCCAACGACGGGCTCTTCGACTGGAACCTGAAGACGCAGGAGATTTATTATTCGCCGCGCTGGAAAGCCATGATCGGCTGCGTCGCCGACCCGATCGAGAATACCGTGAAGGAATGGTTCAAGCGCGTGCACCCGGAAGACGTTGAAGCGCTGCGCGCCGAACTGGACGCGCATCTGGAATCCAACGCCGCTCATTTCCAGAAAGAATACCGCATCCAGCACAAAGAAGGCACGTACCGCTGGATGCTCGTCCGAGGCATTGCCGTCCGCAACGCCGAAGGCAAGCCCTACCGTATCGTCGGATCGCAGACCGATATCACTTCGCGCAAGACCGCCGAATTACAGGTGCTTCACGACGCCTTCCACGACATCCTGACCGGCATGCCCAACCGCGCGCTCTTCATGGACCGCCTGGGCCAGTCGATGCAGAAAGTGGTGCGCAGCAACGCGCATTATTACGGCGTGCTCTTTCTCGCCATCGACCGCTTCGATGTCGTCAACGACAGTCTCGGCCACAAATCCGGCGACCGCCTGCTGATGGACATCGCGCACCGCCTGCTGAAAGCCGTCCGCCCGGGCGACACCGTCGCGCGGCTGGGCGGGGCCGAGTTCGCGATCCTGCTCGACGACACCAAATCGCCGTCGCTTTCCGAAGAAGAGGCCACACGCATCCAGAACGAGTTTTCGCGGCCGTTCATCGTCGGTTCGCAGGAGGTATTCGTCTCCGCGAGCATTGGTGTGGCCCTGAGCAACAAAACGTACGGCCATGCCGAAGAAGTGTTGCGCGATGCCGACACCGCCATGCGCCGCGCCAAGGAAATCGGCAACCGCCACGTCGTCTTTAACTCCGGCATGCACAGCAAAGTGGTCTCGATGCTGCAGCTCGGCACGGATCTGCGCTGGGCCGTCGACCGCCAGGAATTCGTGCTGCACTACCAGCCGATCATCGATCTCACGACCGGAAAGCTGAACGGCCTTGAGGCGCTGATCCGCTGGCAGAAGCCGAACAACGGCGGCCTGGTTCCGCCCAACGAATTCATCCCGCTCGCCGAAGAGAACGGGCTGATCGTGCCGATGACCTGGTGGGTGCTGAAAGAAGCCTGCCGCCAGATGCGCAGTTGGCGCATCAGTCCGCATTGCAATGGCCTCTCGTTCATCAATGTGAATCTGTCGAGTAAGATGTTCATGGAGCCGAGCCTGGTCTCGCGCATCAAGCACACGCTCGAAGAGACGGGACTCGAAGGCCGCTGTTTAAAACTCGAAATCACCGAAACGGCCCTGATGGAGCACACCGACGCCGCCGCCTCGGTTCTGAAAAAGCTGCGCGACCTCGGCATCCAGTTATGCCTCGACGATTTTGGCACCGGCTATTCCTCGCTGAGCTACCTGCACCGTTTCCCGCTGGACGTGCTGAAGATCGACCGCTCGTTTGTCAGCCACATGGGCAACGGCGGTGGCAACACCGAAATCGTGCGTACGATCGTGACGCTCGCGCAAAACCTGAAGCTCGTCACCGTCGCCGAAGGCGTCGAAACCAACGTCCACGCCGAGAAACTGAAAGATTTCGAGTGCGAATACGCGCAAGGCTATCTCTACTCAAAGCCCATCAGCGCGGATAAGGTGACCGATTTGTTGAAGAGTCACAAGCGTTGGTGAGTCGCTCGTCACTATTCCATATTGCACATCCAGTCCGACGGTTTCCATAGCTTCGGCAACTCAGATTTGTTTTCGCACCACGAGATTCCAAATATCCAAAGGTGAGTTTCGTTGATGACAATCCTGGGATCGTTTACGGACTGCCATTTCCAAGCCACAACAAAGGGCGCGGTGGACTGTCCCTTTCCAATGTAAGGCTCGACCGTCAACCCAACATCAACCTGGTCATCGTGCTCTTCAAAGTAGCGCGATGCCCGACGCATATCCTCGGCGCGCAGATGTGCTACGCTCCGAACGCCCCACGTTGCTGTGAGCGTCCAAGTGAGCCCGAAAAGAATGGGGACTAATAACAGCGTTCGCAGCGAAAACTGAAATCGCCGCCGTTTGGGCTTCGCAGGGGTTGAGAACGCTTCCATACAAAGATATTGTCGTTCAATACGCCGGAATTGAGACATCAATTTTTTGCACAGGTGCTGAAGCCACGGTTCGCGTCGTTATCGGCTTTCTGCACTTCTACATATACAACGGATGAATTTTGAAAAAGTAACGTCTTGATGCGTCCTGATCGCTCTTGATCCGTCTTGATCCGTCCTGATCTGTCTTGATCGCTCTTGATCTGTCCTGATCGGATCGTCACTTCTTATTCTGCAAAATCATCTCGCGGAACCGGCCGAACAGGTAATAGCTGTCGTGAGGCCCAGGCGACGCTTCGGGATGGTACTGCACTGAGAACGCGGGGAACGCTTTGTGGCTGAGTCCCTCGACCGTGCGGTCGTTAAGATTCAGATGCGTCACTTCGATATCGCCGCCGAGGCTCTCGGGATCGACCGCGAAGCCGTGGTTCTGGCTGGTGATTTCGACTTTGCCCTTCTTGATTTCGAGCACCGGCTGGTTCGCGCCGCGGTGGCCGAATTTCAGTTTAAAAGTCTTGCCGCCGAACGCGAGGCCCATCAACTGGTGGCCGAGACAGATGCCAAACATCGGCGCTTTTCCGGCCAGTCCGCGGATCATTTCCGGCGCGCCGGTCACTGCGGCCGGATCGCCAGGGCCGTTTGAGAGAAACACGCCATCGGGTTTGGTAGCGAGGACTTCTTGCGCGGTCGCGCTCGAGGGCAGCACCGTCACGTCGGCTCCGCATTCGACCAGGCAGCGCAGGATGTTGCTCTTGATGCCGTAATCGACGCAGGTGACTTTGTACTTCGGGCCGTCTTTGAACTTATCGCGCGTCTCGCCCTGCTCGTGATCGAAGCCGCTTAAAAAACCTTCCTTCCACTGGTACGCCTGCTTGCAGCTCACTTTGCTGGCGAGATTCCAACCTTCCATTTTCGTCGAGGCGCGCGCGCGATCGACCAGATCTCCGTCGCTCTGTTTTGCGGATTCTTCCGAGCACGCCAGTACCCCGCGCATCACGCCCGAACTGCGCAATTTTCGCGTCAGCGCGCGTGTGTCGATGTCGTCGATGCCCGGCACGCCGGCTTTTGCGAGATAACCCGTCAGATCGTCGTCGCTGCGGAAATTGCTGCGGATGGCGCTCAGTTCACGGATGATAAACCCTTCGACCTGCGGCTTGCTCGATTCGACGTCGTTCGGATTCACGCCGTAATTGCCGATCAGCGGATAAGTCATCGTCACGATCTGCCCCGTGTACGACGGATCGGTCAGGATCTCCTGGTAGCCGGCCATCGAGGTATTGAAAACAACTTCGCCGGTGCGGTCGACGCTCGCGCCAAAGCCGCGTCCGCGGTAAACGGTGCCGTCTTCCAAAGCCAGGCGTGCAGGAGGGTACGCGTGAGTGCTCAAAGCGATGTCCTTTGTTTCGGCGTTACAGAGTAAAAGCCGGCGCATGGCCGGCTCTCAGAAATTTCCGGCACAGATGTACCATCTCCCAGCGTTGCTGGCAAACGAAATGTAAAGGCGGCGCAAAACGAAATTCGCCGGCCGGACAGCGTACGATTGGATGAAGCGCCGCCGTTGTTTCCCCTCCCCTTGAGGGAGGGGGTAGGGGAGGGGTCGTCCGTCTCAGCGCTCACGATTTTCCCAATTCTCCCGTTTTCTCCACGCCCTGCATGTGCTATCTGCGGTGCGGGAATCGGGAGCGAACGACCCCTAATGAGCAGCGCCGCCGCAGAAACATTCATGGCTGAACTGGATCGCGAAATCCATGCGCATCCATTCCTCACATGCCCGTTTGTGAAGCGGCTTTCGATGCCCGACGAAATGTCGCGCGCGCACGCCGCCCGCTTCGCCATACTTTATTACCCGCACATTTTCCGCACGCGGCTTTACCAGGCTAACGCGCTGGGCATTTCCCCAGACGAAAGAATCCAGTTCGTGCTCTCGCAGATTTTGCACGACGAATACGGCAACGGGAATTTTGAACGCACGCATCCGGCCGTGTACCGGAAATTTCTGAAGGCGCTCGAAATCCCCGAACGAAAATGGTCGATCGAGCCAGCGTTTCCCGAACTGGTGCTTTACATCGACACCATGATGCGCCTGACGCAGAGCAGCGATTGGCTCGCCGCGGTCGCTGCCGTCGGCATCGCCTCCGAATGGCCGATCCCGAAACTCTACGGCGAATTTCTGAAAGGGCTGCGCACCGTTCCGGGCCTGAAGGAAGACGATCTGGAATTGTTCGTCAGCCACATCGGCATCGACGAGGAACATTCGCGCCTGATGCGCGAGGCGCTGCTCCCGCACGCCGAAACCGCCGACGGCCGCGCCAGGATTCGCGCCGGAGTGAAAGCGAATCTCGACGCGCGGAATATCATGCTGGGCGGGTTGTTCAGGGAGGTGTTTGGAAACTGAACTCCGTTACATCCGCCACGCTTTCCCCGTCGGGTACTCATGCTCATCCAGCGACGCCGGCTTCATTGTGATGCTGTAGCCGGGCATGCTCGGCGGCATGTAGTGACCGTTCTTGATGACGCAGGGATCGAAGAAGTGTTCGTGCAAGTGATCGACGAATTCGATGATGCGGTTTTCCAGGCTCGCGCTGCACGAAATGTAATCCCAGATGGAGAGATGCTGCACGTATTCGCACAAGCCCACGCCGCCGGCGTGCGGACAGACGGGGATGCCGAATTTCTTGGCCATCAGGTAGACGGACAGAATTTCGTTCACGCCGCCGAGTCGGCAGCTGTCGATCTGACAAAAACTGATCGCGCCGGCCTGCATGAGTTGCTTGAAAATCACGCGGTTCTGGCAGTGCTCGCCCGTGGCCACGCCGATGTTGTATTGTTTCATCGCCTTCGCAATCGCCGCATGGCCGAGCACATCATCGGGGCTCGTCGGTTCTTCGATCCACCACGGCTTGAACGGCGCGATCTTTTTCATGTTCTCGATCGCAGCGCCGACGTCCCAGTACTGATTGGCGTCGACCATCAACCGGCGTTCGTAACCGATTTCTTCGCGAATGATCTGGCAGCGACGCACGTCGTCGTCGATATCGCGCCCGACTTTGATCTTGATGTGCGTGAAGCCTTCGGCGATCGCTTCTTTGCACAGCCGGCGGATTTTATCGTCGGGATAGCCGAGCCAGCCGGCTGAAGTTGTGTACGCCGGGTAGCCGGTCTTCTGCATTTCGGCGATACGCGCCGCTTTGGTCGATTCGTTCTGCTTCAAAATCGCAATCGCTTCGGCCGGAGTGATCGCGTCGGTGATGTAACGAAAATCGATGCACGAAACGAGCTGCTCGGCCGGCATATCGGCGAGCAATCTCCAGAGCGGCTTGCCTTCGGACTTCGCGTACAGATCCCAGACAGCATTCACGACCGCGGCCGTAGCGAGGTGAATCGCGCCCTTCTCGGGCCCGATCCAGCGCAGTTGGCTGTCGCCGGTGATATGCCGCCAGAAATCGGCCATGTTCTTCGTGAACGATTCGAGCGTGCGGCCTTCGATCAGCGGCTTCAGCGCGTTGATCGCGGCGACGCAAATTTCATTGCCGCGTCCGATCGTGAACGTGAGGCCGTGGCCTTCCAGGCCTTTCGGGCTGTCAGTCTTCAAGATGACATAAGCCGCCGAATAGTCCGGATCGGGGTTCATGGCGTCCGAGCCGTCTTTTTCGCGCGAGGTCGGAAAGCGGATGTCGCGGGCGGTGAGACTTGTAATCGTGATGGGCATGTGAAAAAGGGTCCTTTTCGGGTTTTCGATGCACATTCTTCGTGAGCCGGACACAAACTAAAGAAGAAATCGAGGCATTCAAGCACGGTTTCGGCTCCCGGCGCGTGTAACGCCGGCTGGGCTCAATTCGGTTGCGGCACTGCGCTCCATATGTTAAGAACGCAGTTGAAGCATCCAGGCTTAGGTTCAATCTTGTTCGGAGCGATTATGCGTCCGGTCTCATTCTTTGTTCTCGTAGCGATCCTTTCCGGGCTGCCGTGCGCCGTTTTTGCGGCGGACGAACCGGATGGCACCACGTTTCAGCACAGTGTGCTGGCGGTTGACGGAGCCGACACGGTTCGCATCAAGTTCTGCGGTGTGCCGGTTCAGATCAAACTGGCCAATCTGCAGTTCAAAGGGGCTGAATCCGAAAAGTCGAGCCTGGGCTTCTTAAAAGAGACGCTGAAGCCCGGCACGCTGATCAAAATCGAGCTTGAACCGGAAGCCAACGCCGAATCGCCGGCTCCCCCCATGGCGCTGGTCTTCGCCGGCACCACGAACGTCAATGTCGAGATGGTCAAGCGCGGCTTCGCGGTCTCCGACGGCCGCAGCAAGAAGTACGGCCCGGCCATGCAGACGGCGCAGATGGATGCGATGAGCCAGAAGCGCGGCATCTGGGCCGGTGAGCCCTCCGTCGCGGTGGCGCCGGTAAAAGCTCCGCCCGTGCAGCACACCGAAACCAACAATGTCGCGGTTCGTCCCGAAGCCACCGCCGCCGCCGCCGCGCAAGACACCGCGCCGGAAGGTTATGACGGCGCAGTCGTCGCCGACTTGAGCAGCAAGGAATACCATTACCCGGCGAGCCGCTTTGCCAAGAACATCCGCGCCGCGGCACGCATCGAGTACAAATCGCCCGAAGAGGCCGAACGCGCCGGAAAAATTCCCAGCCCGTTCAGCTTCCCAGATCGCGCAAAGGCTCTGGCCGAAAAGCAGAACGCCAGCGGCGCCGGCGGCGGCCAGAAAACCGTCGAGTCCGCTCGCAAAGCTTACGACGAAGCGCTGCTCTTGATGCAGGAAGCACGCAAGCAGTCCCGCAGCAACAACGCCGCCGCCAACGACGCCTGGAAAAAAGCCGCAAAGCTGATTGGCGATCATCTGGACCGCGTCATTCCGATCGCCGATTCGGACCCAAACAACAAGGACCTGCAGAAGCTGACCGAAGATATGTCGATGAGTCTTTACTCGTGCAAAAAATATCAGAGCCTGTGATGGCGATTTGATTTCGTGGGATTGGATGGAGAGGCAGGCTACAGCATGAATTTCAAAGTGTTCTTCAATCTGGCCGTGATCGCTCTGCTCGCCGTAGTGTGCGGTTGCGACAAGGGTAAAGAGGAATCCGCTCCGTCGCGTTCAGAGAGGAAAGCCGAGCGCGTTGCGGTCCAAAGCGGCGGCGGAAATCTTGCGCGCATCCAGGCTGCGAAAGTGCTGCGCATCGGCGTGAAGTCCGACGCACCGCCGTTCTGCTTTCAGAACAAGGAAGGCAACCCGCAGGGCTTCGATGTGGATTTGGGCTTCCGCCTGGCGCGCGCGCTGGGAGTGGAACCGCTTTTCGTGACCGTCAGCGGTCCCGAACGCATCGAGAAACTCAAGAAGGGTGAAGTCGACGTCGTCATCGCGACTCTGACCGCCACTCGCAAGCGCGCGAAAGATATCGATTTCTCGCTGCCCTATTTCCAGGACCAGCAGGGGCTGCTCGTCAAGAGCTCCTCCAGCGTCAAGTCCTACCGCGACTTGGGCGGCAAGAAAGTGGTCGCCGTAACCGGTTCGACCAGCATCGACAACATTAAAGTGGTTGCGCCCGACGCCGAAGTTGTTGCCGTCAATTCACTCGCCGAAGCCTTCGACAAACTGAACAGCGGCGGCGCCGAAGCCATGACCGGCGACGGCCTGGGCCTGCAGGCGCTGCGCTTGAATTCGGCCGATCCGTCGCAGTTGCGTATTGCGGGTGAAGGTTTCTCCGCCGAACCGTATGTGATCGGGCTGCCGCAGAACGATTCGCAATTCCGCTCGCGCATCGACGAAGCGCTGACCGAAATCTGGACCAGCGGCGTGTGGACGCGCCTGTTCAACAAGTGGCTCGGCGCGCAGTCGGCTTATAATTTTGAAGCGCACTTCCAGATGCCCGTTCTGCCGCCGTAAAGCGGTTGCCTTTTATTTTCTATTGGCTCTAATGCGCATCTAGAGTCATCGTCACAAAGTCAGATGGGGCTTGGGGTACAAGACAATGTCTGCAATGACTGCAACGTTCGAAATTGTCGGCGGAATGCTCTTCGTCACGGGCAGTCTGGATCGCGGTTCGGACAACGATCTCACTCAGGCGATAGAAAAATATTCGCAGTCCTCTCCGCCCGCAAATCGCATCATCGATATGTCCAACGTGCGCTGGCTCTCGCCCAGTGGCGCGAAAGTGCTGATTGCCGCGGGGCAGGATGCGAACGAAAAAGGCGGCGCGCTGCGCATTCTTGCTTCGCGCCACGTGCTGCAGACGCTCAATCTTCTCGGCGCAAAAACCTGGCTGACCATTGAAAGCTGCATGACGCCGAATACGAAGCCCGTGAGCGAAGCGCCGTCAGTGACCGCGCCGCCCGCGCCCGCTCCGGCCGCCGCGCCCAAGGTGGACACCGCGCCAGCGCCCAAGCCAGCTGAGCCGGCGCCGACAAAAGTCGAATCCAGTGCTTCCGACTCCGGTGCTTCGGCGCCCGCGGTATCGGCTCCGGCTACAGCCAGCGGCATGATTGCCGCCGTCGCCGCGCAGCGCCCGTCGGGTTCGCTCGCCGGCCCGCACGAAGAACTTTCACGCGGGGGCCAGTTGCTGCGCGTGCTCTATCCGAACCGCCGCTACAGTTTCCATTTCGCCGGCGGTGAATTGATCCTCGGCCTTGTGCGCGAACGCGTCGGCGGATCGTGGGTGATCGTCGAAACCGCCGGCACACGCAAAATCATCAATCTGGATATGGTCGAGTACTGCGAAATTCTTTGAGCCTGTTTGCATGCTGACGCAACGAAACGGCGCTCAGTTGAGTGCCGTTTTTTATTCAATCTGGTTGCAAACGCACATACACTGACACGAAGTCTTCATCTCTGGCGGGCCGATATGTCATCA
>Ga0265314_10005129_pt1 | contig 11919 bp, 8 predicted proteins | sample 4126metaG_FD_203106 | JGI IMG/M metagenome (GOLD analysis project Ga0265314, IMG submission 203106) | Rhizosphere microbial communities from Carex aquatilis grown in University of Washington, Seatle, WA, United States - 4-1-26 metaG | ecosystem: Host-associated > Plants > Roots > Rhizosphere >... | reverse complement strand
GAATATCAATTTGCGTATAGCGTGTAGTGTCTTATGCTTGTTTTCGGTTTCACAGATGTTTTCCGTTACGTGCATACCAATTAAAGAGTTAACCAGCACCAAACTGAGCGCGTTGGCGCTTAAGTCGCGGCGTAAGTCGCCTTCATCTTGGGCCCGGCGCAGGAGTTGTTCCCAAAAGGCCAGCACTTTCAGGCGCAGTTCCAGGACCGCGCGGCCGAGAACTTCATCGTGGGAACCCATTTCACAGATCCAGGTTGCAAGAAGTTTGCAATAAGTCCAATCGGGGCTCGCATTGAGTTCATTGAGCGTGGTGAAGGCCTGCTCCAGTAGCTCTTTGGCCCGACCCTTGGCTTCGAGAATCGGGAAAATGCGGCTTTCGTAGGCGACACGGGCCTCTTCGAAAATTGTAAGTGCAAGTTCTTCCTTGGTTTTCCAGTGATGGTAGAAGGCGCCTTTGGTGATGCCGGCGTTTTCGAACAGGTCGTAGATGCTGGTATTGTGATAGCCGCGGGTCATGAAAAGCCTACGCGCGGCAAGCATGATCTGCTCGCGGGTCTGCTCTCCTTTAAGATATCGGCGGGTGGATGCACGGCGCGGCGTGCCTTCAGGCGTAAGATCTGTAGCAGTATCCATTTAGTTTCCCTGAAGGGTGCGCATCCTGGGGGATGTATGGTCAATGCAATGAACGCACAAAGTGCTTATTGGTTGGTAGCATTTTACAGACTGATTGCGGCATCCATTTACGAAGAAAACATTGCACGTGTGACGCCCCTTGCCAATTAGGTTGCCTCGGAATAAAGTCCCGCACCAAGATGACTTCACGATTCTGCTTCCAGACCCGCCGCCACCTGCGCCCCTTGGCGTGGTAAAGCCAGGCCTACTTCCGCTTCCTCTTTTTTGGCCACGCAAAGCGCCTGTCATTTTCATGGCACGGCATCGGGCCTGAATCCCTGAATCGAGGTCATGCATGAGTGCGCACCCAAGTTTGGATGTTTTCAAAAAAGTGGTGCTGGCACAGCCCGGCAAGCTGGTGCCCGTGTACCGGCGCTTTCTTTCCGATTCGCTGACGCCGGTCGAAGCCTTCCGCCGCCTCAGCCAGACGCCATACGCGTTTTTGCTGGAGTCCGTCGAGCGCGGCGAACGCATTGGGCGCTGGAGTTTCGTGGGCGCGGACCCGGAGTTGGTGATTTCGGGAGACATCGTCCCGACGCCGAAGTACACATTGGAACGAGAAGGCGCGGAGCGTGAAGCGAAGTCTGGCGACCCCATCGCAGCGCTGGAAGGCTACTTAAAAGAGCGCCCCGCCGCGCAACTGGATGGCGGTGACGAGTTGCCACCGTTTTCGGGCGGCGCGGTCGGCTACTTGGGCTACGACACGGTGCGCGGCTTCGAAACGCGCCTGACCAAGGGGCAGCCCGCGAAGCGCGGTTTCGATAAGGTGCCCGACGTGTGCGTGGGCTTGTACAAGACGGTTATCGCGTTCGACCACGTTAAGAATCTGATCTGGATCGTGCATCACGCAGACGCGCGCGAAGGTGGCGCCGATGCCGCGCATGCTCGCGCGCTGAACGAACTCTCGAAGGTTGCGCGGCGTCTGACCGTGCCGAGCACCGAGCCGCTTTCAGAACTGATCGTGGCGCAGGCCACCGCGCCGGCGCCGACAAGCAACTTTGCGCAGCCCGCGCAATTCACGCAGGCCGTGGAAGCCGCAAAAGAATTTATCGCCGCGGGCGACATCATCCAGGTGGTGCTCTCGCAGCGCTTCACGCGCGTGACCAATGCACCGCCTTTTGAGGTGTATCGCTCGCTGCGCGCGGTCAATCCGTCGCCGTACATGTTTTTCCTACGCATGCCGGACGTAAACCTGGTCGGCAGTTCACCCGAAGTCATGGTGAGGCTGGATGGGCGGCAGATCACTGTGCGCCCGATCGCGGGCACGCGCAAACGCGGCGAGACCCCCGAAGAAGACGCGCGGCTGGCGAAGGAACTTCTGGCTGACGAAAAAGAGCGTGCCGAGCACATCATGCTCCTGGATCTTGGGCGCAATGACGTGGGCCGCGTCTCGAAGCTGGGTTCCGTGCGCGTGACCGAACAGATGATGATCGAGAATTATTCGCACGTTATGCATATTGTCTCCAACGTGACGGGCACACTCGAAGACGGCCTGGGCGCGTTCGATGTCTTCCGCGCCTGCCATCCCGCGGGGACGGTCTCCGGCGCGCCGAAGATTCGCGCGATGGAGATCATTGACCAGTTGGAACCCGATGCGCGCGGACCGTACGCGGGCGCGGTCGGCGTGATCGGGTGGAACGGCGCGCTCAATACGTGCATCGCGATCCGCACAATTGTGATGCAGCCGCGCGTCGATGGGAAGTTCGACGCGCACGTTCAGGCCGGTGCGGGGCTCGTGGCCGATAGCGTGCCGCAGAAGGAATTCGAAGAAACGCAGAACAAGGCGCGGGCGATGCTGCGCGCACTGGACGCCGCCGAAGCGCGCGCGGGAAAATAATCTACTAGAAGGATTCCCAAACGCGCGCGGCAAAGGCTTCGGCCAAGGTGCGGAAGCTTTTGTGTGCGTGTGGAGCGACCATTTCCGGCTGTAGATACAGATTCGGGATCGCGACGACCTTGCAGCCTGCCGCACGGCCGGCTTGCGCGCCGGCCGGCGAATCTTCAAACACCAGGCATTCGGAGGTCGCGAGGCCCAGCGCCTTAGCGGCTTTTTCGTAGGGCTCCGGGTGCGGCTTGTGGTTGTCCACACGGTCGCCCGTCACGGTGGCGTGGAAGGTGTGTTCCAGCGTCTCGGACCGCCCCAGATGCCCGAGCACGACGCGCATGGTCATGACCACCTGCGGATAAATCGTGCTGGAGACCAGTCCGCGGCGCAGACCCTGCGTTTCGGTGTGTTCGAGCATTTCGCGAACGCCCGGCAGCGGCCGTGGGCGCTCGGATTCGAGAATGCGCTGAAATTCGACCTGTTCGTCCATCAGAATTTCCTGGGAAGTGCGCTTGGTCACCGCGCGTTCGGCGAGCCAGTCGCAGGTCACGGGCGAAGCGATCCCGATCCAGCGGCGGAACTCTTCGGGGCGCATCGACACGCCGTGCTTGGTCGCGGTTGCAGCGAAGGCCCGCATGTGCACGTCTTCGGTGTCGATCAGCAGACCGTCCATGTCGAAGAGAAAAGCGCGGATGGGCATCGAGTCGTCCTGAAGGGGCTTGCGTTCAACGGCGCACTGAGAATACGTGAATTTTCGGCGTCGGCCAGCGCTGCTTGATTGCGGCGGCGCGCCCAAGTTATGAAAAGATAAGGTACTACAATTCGATTCCTGCTTTGCGGAAGCCGATCATCGCGGCGCCGATGAGCCCCGCGTCGTCGCCCAGCGCGGCGGGAACCAATTTGCAGTCCTTCCAGATCGGCGCGTAGGCGCGGTTTTTGGTCAGCGCGGCACGCACGCGCGTGAACAACACATCTCCGGCGAGGGCCATGCCGCCGGCCAGGATCGCACAACTGGGGTTGAGCGCGTTGAGCAGTGCACCGAGACCCGCCGCCAGGTAATCGGCGCTCTGGTCGAGCAGCCGATTCGCGAAAGCATCGCCGTTGCGCGCGGCATCGCAGAGCATTTTCGCATCGGCTTTCTGCGGATCGCCGCCGCACAGCGTCCAGAGCCGGCTGGCCTTGGCTTCCGGCGTGCCCTTGGCCAGCGCTTCGCGCGTGTCGCGACCGACAGCGATGGCCGACGCGTATTGCTCAAAACAGCCGATCGTGCCGCAGGGACAAGGGCGGCCATGCATGTCGATGGTGATGTGGCCGAATTCGGTGCCGAGGTTCGAGTGCCCGTGGTAGACGTGGCCGTCGATGACCATGCCCCCGCCGATGCCGGTGCCGAGGGTCAAAATGATCAGCACGTGTTCGCCCTTGCCCGCGCCCATCCAATATTCGCCGAGCGCGGCGAGGTTTCCGTCGTTGTCGGCGGCCGCAGGCAGGCCGGTCAAGCGCGTCAGTTCCGGGCAGAGCGGATAGCCCTGACTGTCGGGAATGTTGACCGCGCGCGATTTCATGCAGCCGGTGCCGGGGTCCGGCGTGCCGGGCGTACCGACGCCGATGCCGACGGTCTCCTTGCTGCGTAGGCGCTGGATCATTTCAGCCAGGCGCGCGACAGCCTGGCCCATACCCGCTTCGGCTTTGGTTTCGATGCGGTCACGCGCGAGAATTTTGCCTGCTTGGTCCATGCGCGCGGCGCGAATATTGGTGCCGCCCAAGTCAACGGCGATGACGTCAGCCATGCGTGTTCCTCTTTAAATGCGGCCCTGTTGGGCAAACAGTTGCGCCAGTTGGGCGAATGATTTGGCGAGCGTGTCAGGCTCGGCTTCGGAAAGCAGTTCCGCGGGCGTGGTGTGGGTGAGTGCGGCTGAGTGCATGCCCGCGGCCTTCCCCGAGCGCAAGCCCGCACGCGTGTCTTCAATGATCAGGCATTCAGATGCGGCTAGAGGCGCGGCTTTGCGTTCGCGCTGTTCGGCGTTGAGGCGTTCCAGGCCGATCAGGTACGGCTGCGGGTCGGGCTTGGGGCGCGTGACGTCGGCTTCCGTCACGAAGACGCTGAAGCAATCATAAATCCCGCCGCGCTCCAAAATTTTTTCCACGTTGGGCCAATAGGACATGGAGACGATCGCACAGGGACCGCGTTGGTGTACGCGGCGGACGAATTCCGCCGCACCCGCAAAGAGTAGATTGCGCGAGCCGAGCCGTTCGAGGAAGAGCCCGCGCTTGAGCGCGGTCAGATCCGCGATGTCCTTTTCGGAAAAACCGAGATCGCGATCCTGCGATGCCGTGCGGAAAACATCGTCATCCTTGAGATGGATGTATTGCGTAACGAAATCTTCAATCGAGAGGGAATAGCCATGCGTGCGCAGGGCCAGGTCGTAGGTTTCATGGTTTAACGCGGCGGTGTCGCCGAGCACGCCGTCGAAATCGAAGAGGAAAGCGCGGAACGCGGTCACTTGTTGAGCTCCAGACGCGGGAAAAGTCCGCTGGGCGGCAATTCGATCAGGCCGAGCGCTTCGGCGTAGGTGTCGACCGTGCGTTCGATCATGCTGGTGAGCGAGAAGTGATGCACGGCGACTTCGCGGCCGGCTTGGCCCAGTTTTCGGCGGAGCGCGGGGTCGCGCAGGCAGCGCAGGATGCGGTCGGCCATTGCCGGTGGATCGCCGGACGGGCACAAGAAGCCGGTTTCGCCGTCGCGCACGATACCGATCAAGCCGCCTACGGAGGACGCGATCACGGGGCGGCCCCAGGCCATGGCTTCGAGCACCGTGCCGCCCGCACCTTCGCCTTCCTTGCGCGCGGACTGCACATAGACCGCGGCTTCCGGCAGGACTTTGTCTGGCGGCACGCCTGCGGCCGTGAAGACGAGGTCCTTTTCGAGGCCCAGTTCGTGCGAGAGCCGGCGCAGCGCGGGCTCTTCGGGACCGTCGCCGACGATCAGGAATTGGCAGGCTTCGCCGGCGCGGGTGAGTTCTTCGCGCACAATTTTCGCGGCGCGCAGAAACGTCGGCAGGTCCTGGCTGGGTGCGAGCGGCGCGATGGTCGCCACGAGCGGCAGGCGGCCTTCGGGCAGGTCGGCGGGCGTTTCTTCCGGCAGCACGATCCCGACGCGCACGACGCGGATCAGCTCTTTGGGTACGCGCGCGTCGTTGACCAGGTTTTCGCGCAGCGCTTCGCTGGTCGCCAGCACCTTCGCGCAACCGGGACCGATCAGGAGCCCGCCGCGGCCCTGGTAGTGATGCACGCTTAGGACGTACGGCACGCCAAGCGCCTGCGCGAGTTTCTGGCAGGTCGGCGCGGTAAACGCCGAAAGTCCATGTACCAGGCTGGGGCGCAATTTTTTGGCGATGCGCACTGCGCGCGGCAGCGCGAACGGGCGCAGCCATGAACCGAGCAGGCCGGGCACGAGGGCCACTTCGCCCGCTTCGGTCGGCCCGAGCAAACCGGGCGGCGGGCCTTCAGGCGCAAGCAGGCGCGGTGAGAGCGCGGCTTTGGGCAGGCCTTGCAGCAGCGTCGCGGCGTAGCGCGTGAGCGCGCCGGGTCGCAGGGCCTCGGAGACGAGCAGGACTGTCGAACGTTCGGTGGGGATGACGGTCATGCTCAGCCCTTGAACATCTCGCCCCACTTGCGGCCGAGGAACGCGCCTGCGGCGAGAAGTGAGAGCGTGAGGAAGGCCAGCGCGAATAAACCCAGTCCGGAGGCGAGCTGGTCGCCGTCGCCTACGCGGCCGAAGAGATGGTAAATCGCCTTCGTCAGCGGGTAATCGGCGGGCCGGTTGGCCAGGATCATTGAGTCGGAGACTTCAAGCATCGCGAACGAAAAGGCCAGAATCGCTCCGGCGACGACGCTCGAAGCAATCAGCGGCACGGTCACGCGGCGCAGCGTGCGGAGATGTGTTTCGCCCAGGCCACCGGAGGCTTCTTCGAGAAAACGCGGCGTCTGTTCCAGGCCGGCCGCGCAGGCGCGCGTGGTGTAAGGCAGACGCCGGACGGCATAACTTAAAATCAGGAATGCGCCCACGGGCAGCACGGCGTTCGCGCCCATGTAGAGGCCGGAGTACACGCCGACGTACCCGAACGCGAGCACGATGCCGGGGATCGCCAGCGGGGCGATGGTCAGCGCATCGAGCACGCGGCCCCACCAGCCGCCGCGCCGCACGATCACCCACGCGCAGGCCAGCCCCAGGGCCACATCGATCAGCGTGCTGGCCGCCGAATAAATGATGCTGTTGCGCACACCCGACAAAGCGATCGGATGCGAAAGGGCCTCGGTCACGTGCTGCGTGGTCCAGGTTTCGGGCAGCACGGTCATGGCCCAGCGTTCGGCAAAACCCGAGAGCAGAATCGAGAAGTGCGGAATCAGCGCGAGCAGAATCACGCCGACATGCAGCGCGATCGCCATAGTTGAGGACGCGCCGGTGAGTTTGCGTTCCGCGCCGCGGGAAGCGCCCTTCACGCCGCCGCCCGCGCCGGAGCGCTTCGAAAGCGACCAGCGCGTTACAAAGAAAAGCGCCAGCACGATCAACGTCACCACGCCGACCAAGGCCGGGCCGGCCGGATTGCTGGTCTGTTCGTTGGCCAGATTGAAGATCTGTTGCGCGATGACTTCCTGATAGCCAAAGATCAGCGGGGTGCCGAGGTCCGTGAACGCGCCCACGAATACGAGCGACCCCCCGGCGATCAGTCCGGGAATCGAGAGCGGCAGCACGACCCGCCGGAAAACCTGGAGCGGCGAGTAGCCCAGGTTCTTTGCCGATTCGAGCAGCGCCGGATCGATATTGGAGATCGACGCGGCCAGATTGAGATAGAGCAGGGGATACAGATGCAGCGCCATAACCAGCACGATGCCGAGAAACGAATACTGGCCCAGGAAGTCGATCGGGTGCGCCGGATCGACGCCGCCGGCGTCCATCAGCATCAGGTTGAGCGAGCCATATTTCGCGAGCAGGCGGCGCAGGCCGATGGCGCCTACGAACGGCGGCATGATTAAGGGAACCAGTAGCAGTGCGCCGAGCCAGGCCTTGCCCCAGAAATTGGTGCGTACTTGCAGATAGGCTAGCGGGTACGCCACAGTCGCGCAGACGAGCGTGACGACCAGTGCGAGCAACAGGCTGTTTAAGAGCCAGCGCCATTGCGGTGCATCAGTCTGGAAAAGTCCCGTGACGTGCTGCGTGGTCCAGGTTTCAGGATGCGTGATCAGCGCGGCTTCGTCGGCGGGTTCGCGGTCGGCGCCCAGCGCGTTCCAGTTGCGTAAGTCGTCTTCCGGCGTGTTTGTGCGCTTGGCGAATTGCGCGAGCGTTTCCTTGGGCTTCAGTTTTTCGCGGACTTCGGGCTCGTGGACGGCTTCCTTCAGCGCGTGGCCCAACGGCCATAGCAGCCCGAAGACGAAGAAAATCGCCAGGAGGGCGATGACGGCGCCCGGGAGCAGCGCTTCCTTCCAGGTGCGCACGGGCGCTCCGCTATTCTCCGCTTTCCTTCTCGTCGAAGCCGGCCTTCTTCAGCAGGTCGCCGAGTGTGGACGAGGAGCGTTTGGTCTGGTCGCGCATGGTCTGTTTGACTTCATCGCGCGACGCGGCGTTGGCGTCGGAGCGCACGTCGTCCTTGCGCTTGTCTTTGCGCTTGTTGCCGCCTTTGACGAAGAACTTGGAGAAGTCCGGCAGCGGCTTGCCGTTGGGTCCCATGCGCGGACCGCGTGGGGCGGCGTCGCCTTCTTTTCGCGGACCACGCGGACCGTCCTTGCGCGGCGCGCCTTCTTTGCGCGGGCCTCGGGGCGGACGGGAGCCGCCGCGGCCTTGCGGCGGCGCGCCTGCGCCGGCCGCGGCGGGCGCGGAGCCTGGGGCTCCCGCCGGTGCGGCGCCAGCTTGCGGTGCGCCTTGCGCGCCGGGACGCGGACCGCGCGGCGGACGGCCTTCACGCGGAGCTCGCGGTGCGCGGGCTTCGCGCGGAGCGCCCTGGCCCGTGGGCTTCGCGGGGCGTTCACGGCGCTGCGGCGGAGCTTCAAGCTGCTTGATCGAAAGCCCGATGCGGCGGCGATCGGCGTCGAGATGCAGCACCTTGACCTTAACCACCTGGCCGATCTTGATCGCGTCGCTCGGATCGCGCAGGAAGCGGTGCGAAATCTCCGAGATGTGCACGAGGCCTTCCTGATGCAGGCCCAGCTCGACGAACGCGCCGAACGGCGTCAGGTTGACCACGATACCGGTAAGGATCTGGCCTTCCTTCAGGTCGGCGACGTCCCTTACGTCTTCATTCAGCTTGGGCGGGACGTACGTGCCGCGTGGATCCTGCGCGCCGCGTTTAAGTTCCCCGATGACTTCCTTGAGCACGTCTTCGGATGCTTCCGGCGTGGCGAGCGCCTTGAGGTCGAGCTTGGCGAGCGCTTCGTGGTTGCCGATCAGCGCGCCGGCTTCGAGGCTCGCGGAGGTGGCGAGCTTCTTGGCCAGTTCGTAGCGTTCCGGGTGCAGCGCGGTCGCGTCGAGCGCTTCGGTCCCCTTGGGGATGCGCAGGAACGGTGCGGACTGTTCGAAGGCTTTCGGATCGACCAGCGTCTTGAGTTCTTCGCGTGTCGCCAGTGGCGTTTTATTGCGTTTGGCGTCGAGAATCTGCGCGAAACGCTGGCCCAGGCCCGGTACGTGGAAGAGCAGCGGCAGCGGCGCACGGTTCACGTCCACGCCGACCTGCGCGACAACTTGCTCGAAGACTTCTTCGGTCTTGCGGCGCAGCGTGGCCGGATCGATTTCGCTAATGTCCTGCCCGCAGATCGCACGCGGCTCGTGCTTGCAGAGTTCGTAAAGCGGGTCTTGCAGCCGGCGTCCCAGGAATACCGCGGCACGCGTGCCGCCGTCGAATTCCTTGAACTCTTTATTGGCCAGGCGCGAAGCGGCGAAGGCCGCGGCGCCGGCGTCGTCGACGGGCGTGCGCGTGATCTGTTCGTTGAGACCCGCGCTGGCGAGGGCTTCGCGCACGAACAGGTCGGCTTCCTTGGTCGCCGCGCCGCTGGAGATCGCGACGACTTCAACCTTGTGTTCCTTGACCAGGTTCAGGAACGCTTCCAGCGCCTGCGTGCGTTTTTCGGGTTCGGGGCCCAGAACCAGCGGCGCATGCGCGAGGACCTTGCCGTCACCGGCGACGATGGCGATGCGCGCGCCGCCGCGTGGGTCGGCGGCGATCGCCAGCACCACGCGCTGTCCCAGCGGCGGCGCGAGCAATAGCGAGCGCAGCACCTTGCCATACGATTCGGTGGCGACGTCATCGGTCTTGGACTTGAGCTTCTCGCGGCATTCCTTCTCAAGCAGCGGCAGGATGAACCAGTCGAGGGCCTCGTCCATGGCCTTCTTCAGTTCGCCGGCCCAGATCGAGTCGGTCTTGAGCGGTGAACGCGAGAGCAGTAGTTCGGAGAGCTTTTCGCGGGGCGGTTCGAGTTTGACGGTGAGCTTGCCGTCGGTTTCGCCGCGCAGGGCCGCGAGCACCTTGTTCGCGGGCGCCTTGGCCAGGGCTTCGCTGTAATTGGACAGCGCCGCAAAGCGCGTCTTGGCCAGGTCCTGCCCGTTTTTTGCGGCGGTGACGATGCGGCCTTCTTCCTGCATCAGCTTGCGCGCGGCGCTGCGAATTTCGACGCTCTCACCCCAGCGTTCGGCCAAAAGCGCGCGGGCGCCGACGAGCGCCAGCCCGGCTTCGGTGAGGCCCTTTTCGGCATTCAGGAATGCGGCCGCGGCTTCTTCCGGCGTGCCGCTGGTCTCGTCCTGCTTGAGAATCTTCTCCGCGAGCGGCTCGAGCCCCTGTTCCTGCGCCTTTTGGGCCGGAGTCTTTTCGCGCGGCGTGAAAGGTAGGAAAATGTCTTCGAGCTCTTCGCGCGACGTCGCCGCTTCGACCTTGGCCTTGACCGCGTCGTCCAGCTTCTCGGTGGCCTTCAGCGAGCTCAGCACGACCGTGCGGCGCGCTTCGAGGGCCGCGCGCGTGTTGAAGCGCGCTTCGAGCTCGCGCAGCTTCGCTTCGTTCAGGCCGCAGAGCTTGTCGCGGCGGTAGCGCGCCAGAAACGCGATCGCGTACCCGTCCTTAAAGAGCGCCAAAAGCTGTTCGGCATGGTCGGCCGGGAGCTTGAATTCCTCGGCGAGCTTCGCAGTCAAATCACTCATGATCAGCCATCCATTGCGGCGTTGAATTGGTCGGGGCACCGCGGGACCCTGGACCAGACGCCTCCGGAACTTGCCGGAAAACGCTGGTACCACGCCCGGTTAGAGGTGCGGCTTAAGACCGAAATGGCCACCCGTGAAAGCGCGCGCAGTCTAAGTGCTTTCGCTGCACTTGAGAAGCGCGTTTCAGCGCTGGAGGTTTGGCTTTGGCAGAAATTGTGTGAGCGTGAAATCCGCCGTGAAACAGGCCGTTAGACAGGGCTGAGCAGCGCCGAAACTTCACGCACCGACAACGGGCCCTTGACGCAATAGGCTTCGCCGTATGGCGCGCCGATCTTGAAGCCGTAATGCGCGTGCTGCGAGCGGAACCAATCCAGGAAGCCCTGCGTGCTGAGCAGCGTCTGGGGCGTGTGCTTTGAATTTTTTACGCGCGGGCCGAACTGCGTCGCGTAGCACTCGACGAGCTGCGCTTTGCGCGCGAAGACCGGGGTGATGTCCACCACCAGGTCGGGCTCGATGCCGTAGCGGTTGTTGTAATACAGAATCAGGTCGGGGCGGTAGGGCGGGCGGTCCTTGGAGGCGATGCCCCGGGCGGACTTCGGATCGAATTTAGGCGCGCCACACAGCCACGCTACGGCTTCGGCCGCGCGGCCGACGGCGGCGTGGTCGGGATGCTTGTCTTCCCAATGCGGAAAGAGCACAACTTGGGGCCGGAATTTCCGGAGCGCTCGGACCAGCGCGACTTTCAGGCGCTCATCGTCATGCAAGTGGCCGTCGGGCAAGGCCAGGTTGAGCCTCGCTTTGGTCCCCAACAGGCGGTCGGCTTGCGCGGATTCTTTTTTGCGTTCCGCGACGCTGCCGCGCGTGCCCATCTCGCCGCGCGTGCAGTCGACGACCACGATTTCGTGGCCCGCCTGGCGCGCGAGCAACAGCAAACCGCCGGCGCAAAGTTCGGCATCATCGGGATGGGGCGCAACGCAGAGAATGGGCGACATGCCTTCCCATATACCGGTCACGCGCGGCTTTGGGTAGGCAGGATTTCCGGAACCATGTGCAGCGGTGCCGAGACTTCGGAGATCGATTTCAGCGAGCGCGTATCGGTGGACTTGTCGCCCATGTGGCCGAACAGAATCAGCGAGAAGACCATGTAGCCTTCGGGCACGCGGATCAACTTGCTCATTTCATTGGGCGAAACCGGCAGGAGCGTGCGTGCGGTCAGGTCTTCGCTGTTGGCCGCAAGCATCAG